>Ga0118677_10001959_pt1 | contig 42488 bp, 50 predicted proteins | sample AliMusrvi5mmetaG_FD_86154 | JGI IMG/M metagenome (GOLD analysis project Ga0118677, IMG submission 86154)
TAGCGCTACCGGTGCGCGCTGAGGTCGGGGATGCGGTCAAGCGACCACATCCCCGGCTTCAGCCGGACCTCCGAGACCGACAAAAAGGACAATAGCAACGAATTCTCGGACAGACTCCTAGCGTCTCCGGGCTTTGGCACGAGTTTTGCCTACCCCATTGCACGTAAGTGACGCGCGTCAGTCAGAAGACGGAAGAATCTTATTTTCAAACTGAATAGAGGCTTGTTTTGTGACAGAAAGGAGGATTGAAATGAAACTCAACAACTCAAAGATTCTACGATGGACCCTTGGAATCGGCGCGCTAACGACTGTCGTGTGTGCCGGTTATCTTACGGCGACCTTGTACGCCACAGGCGCGGAGGTCCAGCCAGAGAAGAAGGCAACGAGCGCCATCACAACAGCCGGGAACCCCACCAATATCTCGACGGGCAGTGGTAAGCAGTACAAGACGACGGTGGACCGGAAAACCGAGGGTGGGCTGGCAGCCGAAGACTTCCGGCAAGCGTCTCTGCTTACGTCGCGAGTCGTTTTGCACCTGAACAAGGCTGCCTTGTACCTTGGCGGCGAGAAGAACGACCAGGCCCGTCAGGAATTGGAAAGTGGACTTTCGCTGATCGGCATCGTGCGCCGGCTTTTGCCGACCACCACTGTTACCACGATCGTTCGCGACAGCGAGGGGAAGGAGATTTACCGATACGTCGACCGCGTACAGGAGGACACAATTCCGCTCCATGAGGGCTTGGTCGCGGTCAACACGATGGAGCCAATCACCGACGCCAAGCAGGGCGAGGCGGCGGTGCATGGCGTGCGGTTGGCGGACGCCGAGTTGCTGCACACGTCTGTGCTGGTCAAGTTAGACTACGTAGAAAGCAAGCTTAACCGCACGTTAAAGCTGCTTAAGGACAAGCCCGAGGATGCACTGGTCCAATTGGCGTTGGCCCAGTCCCAGGGCGTCGATTACGTGGTCAATAGGCAAGACAACCCGCTAGTCAAGGCACAGATGGCACTTCAGGTGGCCGAGCGGATGTCGGAGGAAGGCCGGGAGGAGGCCGCCAAAGCCAACCTCCAAGTCGCTAAGAACTATCTCGAATTCTACCGCGGGCTGCTCCCATCCGATAAGAGCGAACATGTCAGTAAACTGGAAGCGGAGATAACGAAGCTTCAGAGTGAGATCGGACGCAAGGGAGCGGCTTCAAGCATCCGTGGCTACTGGGACCGAGTGGCAAGCTGGTTCGTCCGGAAGCCGGGCGAGATGCGTGCCACGACTGCGAACCCTGGTGCCTCAGGAAGCAGTAAGGACGTTGCGGCGAAACCCGAGAAGTAGAGGAGGATGCGATTGTCTTTCCTGGGCAACGCCTCGGTCAGCGGTCAATCGTGGCCAGTGGTATCGGGGGGCTTCCTTGCTGGGAACTGCCCCAATGCTCCTCAGCAGGAGACACCACTGGCCGCGGCTGTTTCCACAAGACTGGCACTCATAGAATCTGGAGGGGATATGGAGTTTGCCCCGATAGAGTGTATTCGGACTCTGATTCAAACGTGCGCACATGGAAGCAGCAAAGCCAATCAGCGAACTTAGCGAGAATGCAGCGGACGGATCTGTGCTGCAACAGCCACAATATGTGGTAGGCATTGGCGGGGGACTGGTCGCTATTCTTGTCTTGCACGCTATTCCTATCGCAGATCCTTCGAATTATATTTGCAGCCCGCCTGACATCCTCTCCTACGATGAAGTCAGGGCGATTGATGCAGTGTGGGATGCAAAAGGGTTGCATTGGCGGGTATCGCTGGGAGTGGCAGAAATGAAACGCTTGCCGCTGATAGACCATGCTGTCTGCCACCCGTCAGTGGCGTCCTAGCCCGTCCTGGCTCTTCAAACGGATGACCAAGTTCGCCGGTGCTGTGACCATTGCCATCGTCGAGGAGTTCGGCCCGGCCGAGATACTTCGCTGGTTGCCGGATCCCTGGAAGTTTCAGGCCTTCGGCTGGGCGAAGTTGGATTCCGTGCATCCGATTTCCCTCGTCGTGCGAATAGTGCGGAAAGGAGGCCATGTCCATGCGTCGATTGTCTTCGTTTATATTGGTTGCAGCCGCCATTCTGCCCGGTTGCCAGTCGTCTAACGTGGTGGAAACGGAGACGAAGAACTTGTCCAAGCCATTGAATTTCACTATGAAGTCCCTGGACGGGAAGGACTTTGACCTGAGCAAGTACCAGGACAAGGTCGTGATGATTCTGAACGTCGCCAGCAAGTGCGGCCTGACACCCCAATACGAACAACTACAGGCATTGCATGAAAAGTACTCTAAGGAAGGGTTAGCGATCTTGGGCTTCCCCTGCAATCAGTTCTTTTCGCAAGAGCCGGGCACGGCAGAGGAGATCAAGGAGTTCTGCCGAGTCAAGTACGGGATCGGGTTCGACATGTTCGCCAAGGTCGAGGTCAACGGCGACGGGGCCTGCGATTTCTACAAAAATCTGACCGCGCTGAACACGAAGCCCGTGGGGCCGGGAAAGATTAGCTGGAACTTCGAGAAGTTCATCGTTGGCCGTACAGGCGAAGTTATCGCTCGTTTCGGCCCTCGGACAAAGCCTGATGACACGGCGGTGGTGAAGGTCATCGAAGCAGAACTGGCGAAGAAGTGACGTCCAAGATCGTCCAAGGAACATAATAACGTGCCTGAATCCTCCCCCAACCTTTGGACCCGCAGAAGATTCCCCCTACAAGCAGAATGGATATTCCATGTCGAACAGCGTACTCTTCCGACCCTTTGGCTTGCACGATCTTAACTTGCCGAACCGAGTGGTTTTGGCTCCCATGACCCGATCCAGGGCCGGAACCGCACGCCTGCCGAATCAACTGATGGCAGAATATTACGTCCAGAGAAGTTCGGCGGGACTGCTTATCACCGAGGCGACCACGATCTCCGAGGAGGCAAACGGATGGAACGAGTCGCCTGGCATCTATACCGACGAGATGACGGAAGGTTGGAAACGCGTCGTCAACGAGGTGCATGAGAAGGGCGGCGTAATCTTCCTCCAGCTTTGGCATCTCGGACGTTCCTCGCACAACAGCTTCCACAATGGAAAACCCGCCGTGGCTCCTTCGGCGATCAAGATCAATGAGGAGTACATCCACACGCCCATCGGGAAGCAACCTCACGAAGTCCCAAGGGCGTTGGAAACGTCAGAGGTTCCACGAGTTGTGGAAGACTATCGACGTGCTGCTGAGCGGGCAAAGCTGGCGGGACTCGACGGCGTGGAGGTGCATGGAGCCAACGGCTACCTCATCGACACTTTTCTTCAATCGAAGACAAATCACCGCACGGACCAGTACGGCGGGAGCATCGCGAATCGCTATCGGTTTCTGAAAGAAATTGTCGAAGCAGTTACAACCGTCTGGCCAGCCAGACGAGTTGGCGTCCGCCTCTCCCCGAACGGTGTTTTCAACGACATGGGATCACCGGACTTCCGCGAGCAGTTCACCTTCGTTGCCAGCCAGCTTGACCATTTCGGGCTGGCATACTTGCACGTCATGGACGGGTTGGCGGTCGGCTTTCACAAGCTCGGCGAGCCAATGACGCTGTCCGAGTTTCGCAAGGTGTTTCATGGCCCTCTAATCGGTAACTGCGGCTACACGCAGGAGTTAGCCGAGAAGGCCATCGCCGAGGATAACGCTGATCTGATTGCATTTGGCAGGCCCTTCATTAGCAACCCCGATCTCGTGGAGCGGTTCAAGCATGGCTGGTCCCTTGCTCCACTGGCACCGATGTCCGATTGGTATTTGCCCACAGGAGCTAAGGGTTACACGGACTTCAGCACTCATCTGTAGAAGTCGTTAGTCGCCTTTCCCAAAGTGAGCTTGACGAGGTTGCGCCAGGGTTTCTGCGGCGAAGTGACGGCAGCTACGCAGAGATAACCGGCCATGTTGCATACCCTGCTCATCTCGATGTCACTCCCGTTGCCTTTAGCCAAGGTATTCCCCTTCTTCGCCGACGCGGCCAACCTGGAGCGGATATTCCCAACCACGGGAACGACTGCCGGAACCATTCCTATTCGATCGCGGTCTGCGGATAGGACTTTGCGGCGACTGGTGCGGGGGGCCCCGCGTCGAGGGCGCGTTCTTGAGCGGCTTGTTGTTGGGGATGGCAGTGGTTGGCACCGGTTTTACGTCCTAGCAATCGGTCAATCGCCATTCATCCAAAGCGAGGGGCTGATGCTGTCCGGCCTAACCTTGCCCTAACGAATCTGGCAGGATTCTCGCGATGGCCAACTTCACTACGGGGAATGTGTGATGTCTGAGGCCAGCGGCAGTCTGCATCCAAGGGAAATATCGTGAAATCTGCTGGCAGCGAACGCCTGATTGGTTCGTGAATCCAGCCTCTCGTTTTTCGCGAATACATGTCCGAGCGCTGAAGATACAACGCATTTTAGACCCCCCAATAATCTGCTTAAGGAGTTTTTAGGATGAAGAGTTTTTTTGTCAACTCGCTGATGCTGGCGGCTATCGTAGCCCTGTTCCCGCTTTCGAACGCATTCGCAGGCGAGAAGTGCGCGGCAGCGAAGTGCACGGCCAAGGACATCGTGGATACTGCCGTTTCCGCGGGTAGTTTCAAAACGCTCGCGGCCGCTTTGAAGGCCGCGGATCTAATCGAGACTCTAAAGGGTGACGGGCCGTTCACGGTGTTCGCCCCGACGGATGCTGCGTTCGCTAAGCTGCCGAAAGGCACCGTGGCTGACCTGCTGAAGCCTGAGAACAAGGCAAAGCTGGTTGCAGTCCTCACCTACCACGTCGTGCCGGGCAAAGTTATGGCGGCGGATGTCGTGAAACTCACCACGGCCAAGACGGTCCAGGGCGGTGAAGTCACGATTAAGGTCGACGGCGACAAGGTCATGGTTGACGGTGCCAATGTCGTCAAGACCGACATCGGCTGCACCAATGGTGCAATTCACGTCATTGACGCCGTGATTCTTCCCAAGTAGCCGACTACGCACTGCAATCAATCCTGGGAGCCCATCCGGGCTTCCTTTCCTTTACATCTTTCAGGGAGCATACAATGAATAACGAACACACGACCAATTGGCCAGACCTTGCCATGGGACTTTACGAGCGATTGACCGGCCGGAACGCGGAAATTGCCTACGAGTTGGCAGATATGCACGTGAAGGTTCCCAGCGGGACTGGTCCACAGGCCGAGCACGCTGAATGGATTCTGAATGGGGCCTTGAAGATCCGCACCCGAGACCTGGGCCAAGGCCCAAAATGAGTTTGGCCGGCCGTCTCGACGGTTACCTGGACGGTCGGCCGCTGCGCCTAGTCGCGGAGAACCGCGAGATTACCCTGATTGCACGCCGGCTGCGAACAGTGCTGGCTCTGCGGGGAAGCTGGCCTGCCTTCGGCCAGCTTGTCCGTAATTTATGCCATCCGGCGGGCATTCGGATCATGGTGAAAGTGAAATGGTTCGGCAGCGTCGAAGTTTTTCCCAGGCCCAACTTTCTGACTCGATTGCTTCTTCCTCGAATGCGATAAGGCAGGGTACTCCGTGAGCACGCAAGTGATTGAGAATAGGTCGATCAGCCAGTTCGGCATCGTGCGGGAACCAGATAGGCGAGAGCGATTGCGTGGCGCTTTGTGGGGTATGTTCGTAGGCGATGCCCTTGCGATGCCGGTCCACTGGTACTACGACGTGACGGCCTTGCAACGAGATTTCGGCACCGTTCGTGACTACCAGTCACCGCACGAGTTCCATCCCAGTTCGATCGTGTCGCTAGCCAGCACGGGTGCCGCTGGACGTGGCTGCCAGGAGGGCGAAGTAGTCGGAAGCATCATTTTGCATGGAAAAAAGCAGCTTTGGGCCCAGCCCAACCGGCATTATCATTATGGATTGCGGGCCGGCGACAATACCCTCAACTTGTTGTGCGTACAGGTTCTCCTGCGGACCATGAACTCCACTGGACGCTATGATTCCGGCGATTTTCTCCGAGAATACATCGCCTTCATGACGACTCCGAACAGCCATAATGACACGTATGCCGAGTCCTATCATCGCGATTTTTTTGCCAACTACTCGCGAGGGCTGTCACCGGATCAGTGCGCCGGGGCGGAGAGCCATGACACTGCCTCCATCGGCGGCTTGGTGACGTTGCCACCGGTCATTTTCGCGGCGTTGCGGGAGACTGATCAGGCGGCAGTGGATCGCACGCTGCTCGCGCACCTGCGATTGACGCATCGCTCGGCCAAGCTGGAGCGGTACGCGCTTGCGCTGGGCCGACTCCTGCCGCGTTTACTAACTGAACCCGGCTCCCAGGTCGGACGTCTAGCTTGCGGCGTTGCCGAGTCGCTCGGATTCGCGGCCACGCGGCTGGTCGAGCAGATGAATCGACAGCGGCGTTCCGACACCCACGTAATCGGAGGCCTGATCAGCCCGGCTTGTTACATCGAACACTCCTTCCCGGCCGTGCTCTACCTGGCGGCACGCTACCCCGACGATTTCGAGGCCGCCCTGGTCGCCAACACGAATGTGGGCGGCGATAATTGTCACCGCGGCGCGTTGCTAGGTGCATTATTGGGCGCGGCACTGGGGTATCGGGCGATTCCCGAGCGCTGGATCCGGGGGTTGCGGAGCCACGCCGAACTGGAGGAGGAAATCGAGTCCTTTATTGCCCGATTCGCCTTCGCAGCGGACAAGAATGTCCAGGGAAACTTTTTATGAGAGTTCGATTAGCCAAGTTGCTGTTTAACGTCGTGAGGGAACCCGCAAAGTTTGGCTAACCGCTACAGCCCTCACTACCGAACTATTCGCTCGGCCAGACGCACGCCCAGGCTCAATACCCTTTGTAACAATCGCCGAATCCATCTTGTATGCCGGTTGTGTCGGTTTTGACGAAAATCCCGGTGATCTGTGTTCCATGAGCGGTCGGCGAGGAGGAAATGTAGTCATGGGAATCTGCGCTTGGTTTGCTTGCAATAGCAGATATCGACAGTCCTCGCGATTTTTCTTGTTACTGCCACGGCACAGGGACAAATGGTGGCCCCCTTGCCGCCCGAAGAAGGCGGCGCAGGACGGATCGGTCAACCTGCAACCGTTGCTACCGAACAATATTCCGGCGAGACCCTGGATGATGCCTTTCGGAGGGCCCTCGCGACTGACCAGCGGGTCGAGGCCGGACAGTGGAACGTATCCTCGGCCGAAAGCACCTGGGCCGCCGCACGAGCCCAGCAGATGCCGTCGCTCACGCTTGGCGCCGATTACTATGCCCTCAGTGATCAACCGGCCATGCAAGTCAACCTAGCGCCGTTGTCGATCGTGGCCCAGCAGCCGTTCATGAACCGCGATAGTGCCGGCTTTCAAGGCGTTGTCACGCAGCCACTCTATACGTCTGGGCGGGTCTCCTCCGGCATTGACGCCGCGCATTCGAGTGTCCACGCTCATCAGGCCGATTTGTGCCGCACGATGCTCGACGTGAAAATGAATGTCGCCGAGTCGTTCGTCTCGGTACTGCGTGCAACGCGGCTGGTCGAGGTGGCTCAGGCCAAGGTTGCCAGTTTAACCGGTCACCGCCGTGACGTGGGCAGCCTCTTTGAGAAGGGGCTCGTGTCGAAGAACGACTTTCTATCGGCTGAAGTCGCTTTGGCCGATGCGCAGCAGCAGGCCCTTGATGCTAACAATAAGCTGGAGATGGCCCGTGCATCCTATAACCGTGCCACGGGTCGCAATTTGACCGATCCGGTCCAGTTGGCTGAATTGCAGGACGACGGTGCTCGCGCGGACTACGAAGGACTGACGGCACAAGCGATACAGCAGCGGCCCGAACTGGCCACGCTCGCCGCACAAGCCCGAACCCTGCAGCAACAAGCGGCAAGCGAACGGGCAAAGAACGGCCCGCAGGTACAACTCCAAGGCGGTTACCTCTATCAGGAGAACCGCTACGTCGATCCCAACGGCGTAGCGGGCGTTCTTTTGGGCGTACAATGGAATGCGCTCGACATGGGCCGCGCTCGCAACGAGGCCAACGCCCTTTCCCAGAAGGCCGAGGCCGTGACGCGTATGAGGCGCGACGCCGAGTCAATGGTTGCCCTGGAAGTTCGCCAGCGGTGGCTGGAATTGGAAACGGCCCGGCAGCGAGTCCAAGTTGCGCGTCGGGCAACTGCCCAAGCCGACGAGAACTTGCGTGTGGCTCGCGACCGTTATCAGCACCAAGTCGGCACGAGTACCGAAGTCCTCGACGCGGAAACCCTGCGGGTGCAAGCCTATACAAATCTCTTTGATAGTTCCTACCAAGCCGTGCTGGCTGGGCTGCGGCTGCGACGAGCAGTTGGCACCCTTTAGCTGCTCTTGACGAACGATACACATCATGTTACTATTGTAACATGAGTCTCGATGAAACTGCGGAACGAATTGTTGTTTCGGCCCTGAAAACATTCCTCAAACAGGGGGTGAAGCGGTCAAGCTTGGCCGATGTTGCCTACGAGGCCGGCGTGACACGGATCACCGTCTATCGGCATTTTGGCGACAAACAGGGCATAGTTGAAGCTGCCTGCCGGCATGTGGCCGCCATCTTTCGTCGGGCCGCCGAAGGGTGTCCCGACGATGCGACGGCCCTGATCGATGTCCGGTTAAAGCGGCTGGGCGAGGAACTCGCCGGCTTGCCACCGGGCAATTTGTTGGCTCGATTTGACGAGATTCGCCGCTTGTACCCGGCTATATATGAGGAGTTCCGAGCAGCTCGCGAGAGCGCATTGGACCAAATCTTCGAGCAGGCCGTGACCGCGGCCTCGCGGGATCACGAAATTCGCGCAGGTATCAATCTTCAAGTCGCAAAGGCGATGTTCCGTGCCTGTGTCGTGGGGCTGATTGAGAACCCAGCCCTGATTGCCGCCAATATCCCCCAGGCCGAGATCTGTGAGACCGTGACCGCCGTGCTGAGGCATGGAATGCTCAAGAATAGCGACAATGTCGAGGCGGCAGGACAACTTATAGCTAGAGGAGCCGAATATGCGAATCATTGATCGCACAGCGTGGGTGGCGACGTGTTGGCTCGTGTTGTTTGCCACATGTTCGGGTTGCCGGCGACCGATTGAGCCCCCGTTGCCGGTTGCCGTACATGTCATCACCCTGAAGCGCGAGGCCGTTAGCGGCGAGACTCGATTCACAGCGACAGTGCGCGAGTTGCAGCGCATCGAACTTTCTTTCAAGATACCCGGTACGCTGGCGGCGATGCTGCAAGTCCCTGGGTTCGATGGCAAGCAGCGCGATCTGCACGAGGGCGATGAAGTGCGTGCTGAAGCCTCTCGGCCGTTGGCGCGGCTCGACGATTCCGACTGTCAGCGGCGCGTGACGACAGCCCGCGATCGTCTGGCCCAGGCAAAGGCCCGGCAAGAGGCGACTCAGGCCACGGTGACGGCGGTACGGGCGAACTTCGAGCGCATGAAGGCCCTTCGCGAGCGCGGGTCGGTGGCGCAACAGGCGTTCGAGGACGTGTTGGCTCGTCGCGACTCGGCCAATGCCGAGTTGGAGGGCGCTGGCCGCGAAGTTTCGGCCGCCACGGTTGCCTTGCAGCAGGCTGAAGACGACTTAAAGAACTGCGGTCTCGCTCTGCCGATTGTCAAAGCTACGATTTCCAAGAAGTACGTAGAGAGTGGCGAACGGGTCCAAGCCGGACAGCCGGTGCTCCAAGTGATGGACCTCTCCAGCATCCGTGTCGCTTTCGGCGTGCCCGATACCAAGGTCAATCAGTTCCACAACGGGCAGACACTCACTGTCATGGCCGACGCGTCGCCCAGCGAGCGGTTCATTGGCCGGGTATCGAAGATCCTGCCTGCGGCCGACCTGCGGACGCGGAGTTTCGAGATTGAAGTGACGATCGACGAGCCGCACGGCTTGCGGCCCGGCATGGTAGTTACGCTGATTACCGGTCGGGAGCAGAGCCTGATCCTGCTGCCGATGACTGCCATTGGCCGCGGCGAAACACCCGAAGACACAACCGTGTTCACCGTGGTTGACGATGGCGGACGAAAAGTCGTTCACAAGCGACCGGTAAAACTGGGCGGCGTGTACGACAACCGCATCCGGCTCGTCGAAGGCGGCCCGAGCCAGCCTGGCGAGAGCGACCTGATCGTGGTCACCGGAGCCTTCCGCCTGAGTGAAGGCCAGGAAGTCCGCGTGCTGCAATCGCAGGAACCGGCCTTGCGGATCGGCTTGTGAGGGCATCATGACGATATCACAATTCTTCGTATACAAGCGGCCGGTGGCCTGGACCTTGTTGGTGGCCACGCTCGGCTGGGGCTACTTCGCCTACCGGGCCATGCCACAGCGGCACGATCCGATCATTCCCATCCGGATTGCCACGGTCGTGACGATCTATCCCGGCGCCGATGCGGCCAAGGTCGAACGCGAAGTCACGCAGAAGATCGAAAGGCAAGTCGCGTTGTGCGACAACGTCGAGAAGGTCCGCTCTTTGAGCCGGCAGAATTTCTCCGTGGTGTTCGTCGATCTGTTCGACCGCGTGAAGAACCCCGAGCAGGTCTGGCAGGATCTGCAAGGCCGGCTGGAATCGATGACCGATCTGCCCTCGATTGCCGGCCGCCCGGTCCGCCCGCAGCTCAATAAGGATTTTGGCGAGACGTCCGCGCTGATGCTCACCATCTCCAGCCCCAAGGTCTCCGACTTCGAGATCCACAAGCGGGCGGAAAGCATCCGCGCGGTGGTCAGCGAGTTCCGCCGCGGTCGACAGGAGCCGTATCGCCGCGACCGGCTCACGGCCGTGCTCGTCTACCCCAACACCGTGGGGCGCTCGTATGTCATTTGGCTGGGAAACAGCCTATTGCAGCGACTCACCGAGCGCGGGCTGATCGAAGACAGCCAAGTTGTGGAAGCCCCCAGTGCCGGCTGCCTCGATTTTCAACTGGCCGCGGGCAGGTCGGACGAGGAGCTAATCCGCGAGGCCCAGCGATGGGAGCGCGATACGATCGGCACGGGTATGTCACACCCCGACATGTGGCAAGGAATTCTGGTCCGCGATCTGGGCACACTGGAAGCAAAACTCGGCACGAATCCTCGCGATCTGTTGGTCCGATCCGATCGCTACAGTTACCGAGAACTTCGTCGCTTTGCCGATGCGATCCGCGACCGGCTGAAGCAATACCCGACGATCGGCAAGATCGATGAGATCGGCACGCAGGAAGAGGCCATTTACCTCTACTATAGCAACCGTCGGTTCAGCGGATTGGACATTTCGCCGCAGACGCTCGCCGCGCGATTGGAACGCCGCAATATCAATCTGCCCGGTGGCCGCCTGGAAACGCCGCTTCAGACGCTCAGTGTGCAACCCAGCGGAGAGTTCAAGAGCGAGCAGGAGTTGGGCGAGGTGGTCATCGATGCGCAGGGCGGGCACCCGACTTGCTTGCGCGACCTGGTGGATATCGTGCGCGGCTACGAAGACCCGCCGGGCGTGATGAACTACCGCTCGGTCAAGGTCGCTGGCGACGATCCGCCCGAGCGTAAACTGCCCGGCGAGTCGACTTTTGGCCTGCTGGGCGAAGGCGACGAGGATCAGCCGCTGCCGAAAAACGCCAAACTGCAAACCACGCGGGCGGTTACCTTGTCGGTCCGGCAGATCAAGGGGACGCAGATCGAAACCTTTGCCCGCGACATCCAGGCCGCGCTCGATTCGCTTAAGGGGATTCTGCCCAGCGACCTGCAGATCGAGCGGACTCACGACGAACCCAAGGAAGTCAAGGAGAAGATCAAGCAGTTCGACCAGAACCTGATCGAGGCGATCGTGATCGTGGTCCTCGTGGCGCTCGTCTTTATGGAATGGCGGAGCGCGCTCCTAGTGGCCGTTTCCATCCCGCTGACGATTGCCATGACACTCGGTATCTGCCAACTTTTGGGCATTGACTTGCAGCAGGTATCGATTGCCGCCATGATCATTGCGCTAGGATTATTGGTCGATGATCCGGTCGTCGCGGGCGATGCCATCAATCGCGAACTGGCCCACGGCGCGCCACGCGACGTGGCCGCCTGGCTCGGTCCGCAGAAACTCGCCCGGGCCATCCTTTACGCTACGATCACCAACTGCGTCGCCTTCTTGCCCCTGCTGTTGGTGCGTGGAAAAACGGGCGAGTTCATCTATTCGTTACCCGTCGTGGTAACGGCCGCGCTGGTGAGCAGCCGAATCGTGTCCATGACGTTTACGCCGCTGTTAGGCTACTACGTGCTGCGGGGCCAGAGAGGACTCGAATCGGGCGCCGGCGCGAGCGGTTGGAGTGCAATCATGGCCAAGGTTTATTGCGGTTTCGCCGGCTGGTGCCTGGCGCATAAGGCGATCACGCTAACCGTCTGCGTGTTGGCTCTGTGTGGCGGTGCGTGCTTGCTGCCCCTGCTGGGCACGGCCTTCTTTCCCAAAGACTTGCACGGGGTCTTTAGCGTGAACGTCTTTCTCACGGAAGGCTCGCCCATCCGCCAGACCCAGGAAGAGACGCTCAAGATCATTCGGGAAATTGAAGCCTTGGAAGGCGACAAGATCCATGCGTATACGACGTTTGTCGGCCAGGGCGGACCGCGTTTCTGGCTTTCCATCGTGCCCGAGCAGCGGGCCGACAACTATGCCCAGATACTGGTCCATACGCTTCATCCCCGCGAGACGGCCGCGGTGGTCGCCCGGCTGAAACGCCGCTTGCCGCCAGCCGTTACCGCCGCACGGGTGACGATCGAGCAGCTCGAAACCGGCCCGCCGGTGGGCGTGCCGGTGCAAATCCGCCTCTTTGGCGATGACATTGAAGCACTCCGCCGCATGGCTGCGGAAACAAAAAAGGCCCTCCACGAAATCACCGGCACCGACAACATCCACGACGATTGGGACAGTGAGGTTTTTCAAATCCCCGTGACCATCAAGCCCGAAAAGGCCAACATGGCGGGGATCACCAATGAAGACGTGGCCATGCTCCTGCAAGCCGGGCTTTCGGGCATCACGCCCACGTATCTTCGCGAACAGGATCGCCTGATACCGATCACCTTCCGGCTTCGCAGCGACGAGCGTGCCCGGATCGAAGAGATCAACGAACTCGACGCGGTCAGCGCCACGACGAACCTGCGGGTGCCGATCAGCCAGATCGTCGACGTTTCCATGAAACTGGTCTCGCCTAAGATCTGGCGGCGGGACCACCAGCGCTGTATCACGGTGAAGTGCGACACGACCTTCGGTGTGTTGGCGAGCAGCGTCGTCCGCCAGATTCAGCCGCGGCTCGCACGGATGGCCCAGGAGTGGCCGCCGGGCTGCCGTTTCCAGTTCGGCGGCGAATACGAAGAGCAGACCAAGGGCTTTGATTCGGTGGGGTTGGCCTTGCTGGCCTCGCTGGCGGCAATCTACCTGGCTCTGGTGCTGCAGTTCAACAGTGTTGTAAAGCCGCTGGTGGTCTTTGCTGGCGTGCCGTTCGGCATGGTCGGCGGCATGATGGGCCTCTTCCCCTTCGGTACTCCGTTCGGGTTCATGGCCTTTCTCGGCGTCGCCTCCTTGGCCGGCGTGATTGTGAGCCACGTCATCGTATTGTTTGATTACATCGAAGAAGCCTGCGATCGCGGCGAACCGTTGCGGCAAGCGGTCATCGATTCCGGTCTGGTGCGGTTGCGGCCGGTGCTTGTGACGGTCTTGGCGACGGTCGGCGGCCTGATTCCTTTGGCCTGCGAAGGTGGCCCGCTCTGGGAGCCGATGTGCTACGTGCAGATTGCCGGCCTGTTGCTGGCCACGCTGGTGACGCTGGGAATCGTGCCGGTGGTCTACGTGCTGTTTGTCGAGAATTTGAAGATCATCCGTTGGGAACCCCAGCCGCACGGAACACCGGAAGACTTACCGACTGCTTCGAAGATTCTCCCTTAGCTCTATGCGTTGCGACTAGCTGAAGAGTTTTGCCAACAAGAACGCCGCCGATGCGGCCAGCCCGCCGACAACTACGGTCTGCCACGCACTGCGGAACGGCTTCTTCACGGTAAAACGCCCTTTGACGTAACCAAACACGCCAAGGGCCAGCAGAGTAACGACCACCGAAACGATGAGGGCTGAATGGATCGAACGAAAAAAGAAATACGGGGCCAAGGGAATCAGCCCACCGGCAATGTACGAACCAGCGATGGTCAATGCACTGCGACTAGCCCGCTTTGGGTCGGGTTCCTCCAACCCCAACTCGAACTTCATCATGAAATCGACCCATCGGTTCTGGTCTCTGCGGATGGCTTTGACCACCGTGGCAACCGTCTCTTCAGGCAATCCGTAGGATCGAAATACGACGGCAACTTCTTCGGCCTCTCTTTCCGGCATCTCCACAGTCTCTCGCAATTCAGTAGCCCGCTCCGTGGCATAGTGTTCGGCGTCGGTCCTGGCGGCCAGGTAGCCCCCCAGTCCCATCGCAATGATCCGGCAGCAACTTCAGCCAACCCGGCTGTAATGACCACCGTAGTCGTATCGACTGCCCCCGAAAGGCCAGCGGCGAGAGCAAACGGAACGGTCAAGCCGTCCGACATGCCGATCACAATGTCACGGACAACCTCGGAAGCCGTGAAGTGCTTTTCAACGTGTGGAGTATGAGGCATTTTTACCCTTTCGCCAGACTATGGCCCTGCCCTGTTACGATTTGCGAAACGTCGGAGACTTTGCCGAAGAAGCGAAACGGCGCTAAGAGGTTGTCGCGGATCGAAGTTCGCGTTCCATTGGCGCGAAAGAGCACAATCGTCGCGTCGTCTTGCGTTAGATTCTCGGGATGCAGTGCCCGGATGGCCGCAACCAGCGACGAAATCAATGCCTGCTCGTCCGTGCGCTGAATCGAGGCCGCGGCCTGGAGCATGCCATCCACGCTTAGCGCTTTTCCGTCGATCCCCCGGGCGTCAGTGAAGGCGTCGCTATAACACAACACCATATCGCCCTTATCGAGACGGGTCGTCAACTGCTGGTAGCCGCTTTGACCGTCAATCCCCAAAGGCAAATCTGTTACGTTGTCGGCTGATTTTATGGGAGTGTCCGAGAGGGTCAATGGGGTCCATTCGTTCCGAGCAGCACGGAAAAGGAGTGGATGGGGGTGGCCGGCATTGCACAGCGACAACGATCGGGTGGGCGCGAAGAATGAACAGACTATCGCCGTCGCAAAATCTTCATCGCGGCTTGTGGCGGAGAACTGTCGGTTCATCGCCGCCACGAAACGCCGCTGACTAATGACGTTGATATTCTGCCGCATCAAGTCGCGAAGCCCTGCCGCGGTTCTGGCCACGATTCCACCGTGGCCGCTGACGTCGGCAAGCAAGATGCGGATGATTCGACCCGATGAGCAGGACGAAAGATAGTACACATCTCCGCCTGCGATCGCACGTCCCTCCGGTTGACTGGAGATCCATACTTCCAAACCGGTCATCTGGAAATGCCTCTCCACTCGCACGTTGCCGCCCCAAACCTCCATACACTGCATGCGTTCCGGGTCGCGGGTCGTTTCCATGGTATTCTCCCGTGGCTCAGGTGACGTTCTTAGCATGCGAACTAAGCGTCCATTCCCATGAGGGCGCAGGCCGTGAGCACAGCGTGGCGTGCGTCGTCGGCTTGGGCGTCGGCGTCGAGCTGCTTGGCGAGGTCGAGCGCGCCATGGAACGCTGGACCACCCACGAGAATCTTGATGTGCGAACCCCGAGAGCTGCTACGCACGACCGAGATCGTGTCACGGAGCACCGGCAGTTGAACCGGTAAAGCCGCCGACAGACAGAGAATGTCGACCTCGATCGAATCAAGCACGTCGAGGAGAGTGTCTGCAGGGACATCGGCGCCGAGATGAATTGTCCGCCAGCCGTCCAACTCGAAGAAGTCAGCAACGACTTGCGTTCCCAGATCGTGACGGTTACCGGCGACGGCGGCGACAAGCACCGTTTTACCGCGAGCAAAGCGGGCGTGTCCCCGCTCGACGAGCTGGCTCATCAGCCGCCGCGCCGTGACCGATGAGAGATGCTCGTCGGCAATGGAAATCTCATTAGCCACCCACATCCGCCCAATCTCCTTCTGAGCCGGAACGATCACCCGGAGATAAAGATCGTGGACTGCGTGTCCTTGTGCAGCGGCACTCAGCACGATCTGGCTGGCACGGCGACCGTCGCCTTCAAGTACGGCCGTCAAGTACGCGGCGACCAAATGCCGAAAGGGTTCCTTGCCGAGCGACTCGGTCGAGGTTTCCGTTCCGGGGGCGTCGAAGGCTTCCAGCGCGCGATCTACATAAGCGGCTGCTATGGCCCGCACCTCATCGGGAAGTTCTTCCAGAAGAACTCCACGCAGATAGACGAGGCCCTGGCGAAAATGGGCCGAATCAATGCCCCTCGGGCCAAGCGCCGAACGCGCCCAAAGCACTTGATCGACGAAGATCTCGGGACGACCGAAGGCGATTGCCGAGGCCAGCTCTTCGACGCGGGCGGCAAGCCAGTGCTGCCAGCCGGAAAACGGGTCCGTTCCAAATCCTTCCTTCGCGAATGGCTCATGCTCCAAGAGTCGCCAGGCGGCGTCCGCCGCGATGGCTCGGCCACTTTTTGAAAGGATCACGGCCAGAAAGCCGCTCTCGGGATTGATGCAAGTTGCGTTCGTGTCGTTCATGATCTGCTTCTCTCCTCACCATCGCTCGAATTCTGTGAGAGCAATTCGCGAAGTCGTATAAGGCCGCGGCGGGCACGGGTCTTGACGGTTCCCAGCGGCATACCGGTCGCCGCGGCGATTTCACTTTGCGACATGCCTTGCTCGAGCGAGAGTTCCAGAATCATCCGATCCTCGCGTCGTAACTCATGCATTTGTTTGCGGACGCGAGAAACTTCTTCATTGCGTTCGACAACGTCGTCTGCGGGAGCGGCAGCCACGTCCACGCTCGTGTCGGTCGAGAGCGAAACAAAATCCAACCTCTTGCGGCGACGGAAGCGATCAATCAACCGCCGCTTGGCAATCATGGTGATATAGGTCGACTCGGAACTCAAGGTGCTATCGAAATGAGCTGCGTTCCGCCAAATCTCGATGAAGATTTCTTGAACGGCGTCTTCGGCGTCGGAGAGGTTCGGTGTGCTTCGGTGTGCCAACGACCACACCAGCCCGCGGTAAGCGGCCAGACACTCATCGACAGCAGTCGCCTCGCCGGCGGCCACTCTTTGCAGAATATCGTTCGCCACCACACCGATCCTGGAGGATCAAGCCTAGAAATCCCCACCTTGCCGATTTGAAACACTGCGAGATCGCCGTCGAAGACCCTGGGACGCTGGCCCCGAGCCTGGGAATTCGAGAAAAAATCTCTGAACCGCGTTCTCGTCGAAAGACACGAAGTGGGGGTTTTCCTGCACGGTCTCATGGTAACGGATCCCGCGCGATTTCATAACCGACCATGTGAGAACCTAAGTTTAGTGGGGGAGGATAACGCTGTCAACCACGTGGTTGGTCCGCGAGGTGAGGCTGGATTAAGAACCAGCCAACAATCGCCAGCAACGGAAAGGCTGTCCAAACCAAGAAATGAAACCGTTGTCTTGCCGCGAGTCGTTCCGCCGGTACGAAGCGACGATTGCGATTCCGCGACTCAACAGTTTGTATGCCCGTTTCGATACTATTCATGGAATGTTATTCGCCAAGTGACGACGGGCGGATTCAAAATCCGCCGTCTACCCGATTGCAGGGCATTGCCACAGACAAGGTTACTTGCAACGGCAAGATCGAGCAGCGATAATGCCTGAGGGGGACTTGGGCGGAAAGTGACATGAGAATCGCAATTATTGGTTCTGGCATCAGCGGGCTGCTTGCGGCCCGGCTACTTGCCACCGACCACGACATCCAGGTTTTCGAGGCCAACAACTACGTGGGCGGGCACACGAACACCGTTTCGTTCGAGGCATTCGGGCGCCAATACGCCGCCGACACGGGCTTCATGGTCTTCAACGATCGAACCTACCCTAACTTCATCCGCCTGCTCCAGAAACTGGGCGTCCCGGCGCGGAATAGCGATATGAGCTTCAGCGTGCGATCTGACAAGACCGGGCTGGAATACCAAGGCAGTTCCCTGAACGGACTGTTTGCCCAACGACGCAATCTCTTTCGTCCGTCGTTCTACCGCATGCTCCGTGATGTGCTTCGCTTCAACCGCCAGTCGCTCGAATTGCTGCAGGGCGAAGACAACGATCTGGAGTTGGGCCAGTATTTGGACAAGAACCGCTATAGCCGGGAGTTCATCGATCACTACTTGATTCCGATGGGGGCCGCCATCTGGTCGGCCCCGCCCGAGCAGTTTCGGCAGTTCCCGACGCGATTCATCGTCAACTTCTTCAATAATCATGGGCTCCTCGCCGTGCGTGGTCAGCCACAATGGAAGACGGTGCAAGGCGGCGCGGCACACTATGTTGAAGCGATCATTCGGCCCTTTGCGGACCGCATTCGTTTGAAATCGCCGGTCGTCTCCGTGCAACGCTACCCGGAGCGCGTAGTAGTTACCACGAAACAAGGCGAGCCCGAGGATTTCGATGCGGTGGTCCTAGCCGCACACTCCGACCAGTCGCTGGCCATGCTGGCCGATGCCAGGCAAGCCGAGCGGGATGTCCTAGGCGCGATCCAGTATCAAAGGAACGAAACCGTTCTGCACGTCGACTCTTCGCTGCTGGCCCACTGTCGCCGGGCTTGGGCTTCATGGAACTACCGGATTCCCAAGGAAGAAGGCCAGCCCGTAGTGCTGACCTACAACCTGAATCGACTCCAGGGGCACGTTTCGCCGGACCCGATCTGCGTCACGTTGAACGCAACTCGCTGGATCGACGAGAAGAAGATCCTTGCACGCATCGAATACCATCACCCAGTCTACAGCCGCGAAGCCCTCGCGGCGCAGAAGCGATTTCACGAAATCAACGGCAGGAACCGCACGTACTTCTGCGGTGCGTATTGGGGGCACGGCTTTCACGAAGACGGTGTCAATAGCGCGCTGGCCATCGGCCAATCCTTTGGCAAGCGGTTGGACTTATGTTAAGAAGTTGCCTCTATCAAGGTTACGTCCAACATCGGCGGCTGAGCCCTGCGGAGCACATCTTCCGCTATGGGCTATACATGATGTACTTGGACCTCGAAGAACTGCCCGTGTTGCTGGAAGGGCAGTACGGTCTGCATCAGGCGCGATTCTCGCCCGCCTCGTTCCGCCGCAGCGATCATCTAGGCGATCCTTGCGTTCCCCTGGCCGATGCAGTTCGGGGGTTGGTTGAAGACCGCACCGACTGGCGCCCGGTCGGGCCGATTCGCCTGCTCACGCTCCTGCGCAACTGGGGCCATTATTTCAGTCCGTTGAATCTGTATTATTGCTTCGACCGAACCGGGCAGGTCGTGGATGCCGTCGTGGCCGAAGTGACCAACACCCCCTGGCACGAGCGGCATTGGTACGTGCTTTGGCATGGCAATCGTTTCGGTGAATCATCGCAGTTGCACTTTCGCCAGCCCAAGGGCTTTCACGTGTCGCCCTTTATGAACATGGACATGCAATACGAATGGCATTTGCACGAGCCCGGCGAGCAACTGAGCGTCGCGATCATCAATTCCCGAGGCGATGAACGGCTGTTCGACGTCAGTATGGTCTTGAAACGTCAGAGGTTGAGTCGCGGGACGATGCTGCGCGCGTTGGCGAGCCATCCCTGGATGACGGGACGGGTAGTCCAGGCTATCTACTGGCAGGCGTTTCGGCTATGGTGGAAGAAATGCCCGTATTATCCCCATCCGAAATCTGACGATTCATCAGAGGCACGGCGACCATGAAAGAAGTCCCTCCGCAAGCCGTTGAGCGGTCGAAAGCCCGTGGAGGGATTCTCGATAGTTCACTGCGCCGCCTCGTGTGGCGTCGATTGGAGAAGCTCGAAGTCGGACGCCTTGTGGTTGACGATGGCGCCGAACACCGGGAATTCGGGTGCGCGGGTGACGAGTCTCTGGCGGCCAAGATCCAGGTCCAGAATCCTTGTTTCTATCGCCGAATGGTCTTTGGCGGCAGCCTCGGCGCAGCGGACGCATATATTCAAGGATTCTGGAAGTGCGACGACCTGGTCAGCCTGGTGCGGGTCTTTTGTCGCAATGCGGCGATTTCCGCCGGCCTGGAACGCGGTCCAGCACGTATTTTTAGCCCGCTAGCCAAAATTGGTCATTGGTTGCGGCGAAACACTTCGTCAGGAAGCCGCCGCAATATCGAAGCTCACTACGACCTGGGCAACGACTTCTTTTCGCTGTTTCTCGACGAAACCAAGGCCTATTCCTGCGCGATCTTTCCGCAGCCCCAAAGCACTCTCTATGAGGCGTCGGTGGCCAAGTTCGACCACATCTGTCGCAAGTTGGCCCTCTCGGCCGACGACCACGTGTTGGAAATCGGATCCGGCTGGGGCGGTTTTGCCATCCACGCCGCACGGAACTACGGTTGCCGCGTCACCACAACCACCATCTCTCGGAAACAGTACGATTACACGCGACAGCAGGTGGAGGCATCCGGCCAGGCAGACCGCATTACTGTGTTGTACGAAGACTATCGCCTGCTCAAGGGGTCATACGACAAGCTTGTCTCGATCGAGATGATCGAGGCCGTGGGATATCAATACTTCGACACCTACTTTCGCGTCTGCTCCGAGCGGCTGAAACCGCACGGCATGATGCTTTTGCAGGCAATTGTCATCCCCGATCAGCGTTTCGATCGCTATCGGCGGTCGGTGGACTTCATCCAAAGATATATCTTCCCCGGTGGCTGCCTGCCGTCGGTAGGGGCCATCTGCCAGTCGCTTGGTCGCGTCACCGATTTTCAACTTTCTCAATTGGAGGACATTACTCCCCATTACGCCGAGACCTTGGCACTCTGGCGGCAGCGATTCCGCGCGAACCTCGACCAGGTGAGAATACTGGGATTCTCCGAGGAGTTCATTCGAACCTGGGAGTTCTACTTCTGCTATTGTGAAGGCGCGTTTCGCGAGCGGGTAATTGGCGACGTACAGATCTTGCTGACGAAACCGGCGTGGCGTCACTCCGTCGATTCTCCTGTCGTCGGATAGTTTGTGGCGGTCGACGGCGACAGTCCGGAGCGGGTTGATGGTCCGATGAAAAAGCTCCTGAACTTCACTTGTTTCCAAATTGGATGGTTTGCTTGCGCCGTCGGCGCGACAGGCGGCCGGCCGCTGCTGGGACCGCTGGTGGTCGGTGTCCTCCTGACACTGCAATTTACGCAGGTGCCCAGTCCAGGTAGACAATGCCGTTTTGTGCTGACAGCAACGTTGCTCGGTTGGCTAGTCGACAGTGGCCTTGCCACCGCCGGTGTATTTAGCCTTCTCGTATCGGGCTGGTTTCAAGACCGAGAAGGACAAGTGGAAAGAAGTTACGATCCCATTCGCTGATCTGAAAGCGACTTCCTTTGGTAGAATTGTGGAAAAGGCGAAGCCACTAGATGCCAGCAACGTCGAGGCCGCGGGCTTCCTTCTGGCCGACAAGAAGGCCGGGCCATTCAAGTTGGATGTGGCCTGGGTCAAGGGAACGCCGAGGGCTGGCAAGTGAGGAAGGTCGGGGCTATGTTAGCCCTTAACGCTGCCCAAGCTCGTAGATCAGCTTTCTTGGTGAACCCTCTCAACGAATTCGATCGAAACGCAAATCAGAACACGACAGCATCTGGTTTCGTTACCGTCATTGCTCCCCTGCCCCCGCTGTCACCCGAGCCAACGTCCGACCAGGTATCCGAGGTAACTGACCGTTGTGGCGAGCACGGCGCCCCAAGTCATGTCCACAATCGTCAGAATCCAGGGCCAGTCCTTGACCGTCGCCTGGTTCGTCAGGTCGTAAGTCGCATACGTGACCAAGCCAAAAAAGGCGCCCAGAAGCAGGGCCTTGCGCAACGAGCCAGCCTCGACCGCGGGGACAATCACAAACACGAGCAGCCCGGCCACGAAAAGCAGGTAGAATGCAAACGCAGCCCACAAGTTGAACCGTATTTGCAGGAAGCCCAACTGCTTGTGGTAGAATTCGCGGGCCACAACTGTCAACCACACCATATCGATCGCCAAGAATACGACGAACGCGGACAGGTAGAGTTTCAGGTAGTACATGACTATTTACCTTCTTGGTTGTCCTTGGGATGGGTTTCGGTCTTGGGAAACCAGGGGACGAAGACACTCGTGGTCCGCTGGTATTGGCGGTAGTCCTCGCCGCGGCTGGCGACAGCCTGTGCTTCGGTCGGCGGGATGCCCGTTACATTGAGAAGGAAGTGTAACATCGCGGCCGGCGCCAGGAGCGTGAGCCACCAATAGGACGCCCCGACGGCCAACGCGACATAAGACCACCAGTGCAGCCACTCGAAAAAGTAGTTCGGATGCCGTGAGTAGCGCCACCAGCCCGCGCGGCAGGTCTTGCCGCGGCTTTCCGGCCGCCGCTTGAAGCGGGCAAGCTGCCGGTCGGCGAGTACGGTATTGCCGACGCTGCCACACCAGATCAGCACACCCGCCACATCCCAAGGTGTCCACCAAGCCACGGGATGGTAAGCCACAATCAGCACGGGCAGGGCGAAGAATGAAGCCGCCAGGGCCTGGGTCTGAAAGAAGAAGAACAGCCGTCTGCCGGCCGATGCCCCCCATTGTTCGCGAAGGGTACGGTAACGGCCATCTTCGCCACGCCCGACGACCCGATCCACGAGTAAATAGAGCGCCAAACGTGCAGCCCAAAACCCAATCAGTACGGCCACCAGGACGCGACGAGGCAAAAAACCGCTGGACGTTGCCGCGTAGAAGACGCCCAGGACGCCGATGCTTGCAGCCCAGCCGGCATCGACAATCCCTGCGTTGCCTGTCCGACGCTGAACGAACCACAGCACGGTCATCATGGCAGAAACCACGAGAAGACCCAGGACGATTTGCACCACGGGGGTAAGCAGCATGGTCAATGGACCTTCTGGAGTCTTTGATCTTGCGCAACTTCAACAGTTCGGGGCTCTTGCACCTCTGCCAGGCCATCCTCGCGTTCGTGGGGCACGGCCTGTGGAGTCACATAGCGGCAGCGTGAAGCCGATGGGCATTCATCCGGCCTCACGGCGTCGTTGACTTCATAGAATGTCGGCGGCTCGTAGGTCCAGCCCTGGGCCAATCGCTTTTCCTCTTGGCGAATCTTCCGCAAGACATACGGACCGACGATCGCTGCAAAAAACCGTGAGGTCCAGCCAAACTCGCGGTTCATTTCTTCCAGGAGTCTCGACATTTTGTCATACAAAGCCGGATTCTTTCGGTAATACCGCTTCACTGCCCCGGCGACGGCGGAATACGTGGTTGCCATGCCCTGGACTTCCCAGGCAAATCGCCGCCGAATTCGTTGATCGGGGTGGTTCTTGTGACGTTTCCAGCCGGCCAAACTGGTACGCAAGACCCGTAACATGCTTGGGCCGTTGACCGAAAAATCTCGCTGAAATGCTCGTACGATTAGCTCGGATTCCAAGCCCGCAGGAATGTTAGGATGCCGGTAATTGAACCGGAACTGCCCGTGCGTGTCGGCCGAAGGGCACTCAGCCTCGTCCAGCATGCGCCCCTGCGCAGAGAATTCCTTATGAAGTGGTGTGCCCGGCAGGGGCGTGTAAAGCATGAATTGATGGAAATCGGTATTGTGTCTTACGGCATGCTCGATGACCTGGTCGATGTTTTCTGGCGTGTGCTCTTCGAGCCCGATGATCGTAGAACCCAGGACGCGGATTCCGTGCGACTGGAGTTCGCGGACCAACCCGAACGTGTCGATTCCATCGAGCTTCGCGTACTCGCTGTTCTTGCCCTCTACCCCCATCCACACCCAGGAGACACCCAAGGCGATGAGCTGCTCGATCGCATACGACTTGATGACTCCGGCAGAGCTGAACACATACAGTACCCAAGACTTATCATACTGTTCCATCAATTCCAACAGCCGCAATGCTCGCTGACGATGGAAGAGGAAATTCTCGTCCATGATGAAAAATGACCGGGTCGCGAGGGACTGTTCGATCTGACACATGATGTCGAAGAGTTCGTCTCCCGTACGGTAGAAATCGAACCAATTTCCCTTGCCGCCGAACATCGCCGAAGTCATGCAGAAATTGCACCCCACAGGACAACCGACCGACGGCAGCAAGGTCGCAGCGCGGCGCGTGGGCTTCTCCTTGACGGAGATCCCCATGTTGCGAGTGCCGATCCGCGTGGGAAGTAGGGGGTGTCGGATGGGCTGGTTCGGGTTCTCGCCCAGATACTGGCGAAACCATCGCACGCCCTCACCCTTCACAATCCAGTCTGCATCGATCCGCTCGTGAAGGTCGGCAATGTTGGCGACATGGCCGCCAACAACAATCACGGCTCCTGGCTGGTAACGCCGGACCAACTCGCACATGCGTTTGACTTTAAGCACGTTGGTCGTGATGCTGCTGATTCCCACGACGTCATATCGGTGATCGCGAATATCTGCGACGAATCGCTCCTCGGTCGGAAAGTCGAGCAGCGTACAGGGCGCGGCAATGTTTACCTGAATGAGCATCAATCCCCACGAGCGGTGGAACATCCGCAGCGAGAATGGACCTTCGACCCGAGTCACTTGGTTATGGTAAAGTTCCATCGGGTTGATGACCCGGCTGCCGTATTCGTCGTCCTGAGCATAGGGGCCGAAGACACTCGTCAATAACACCCTGGCTTGGCTGCCTAAGGGATGGGGCATGGCAGACCGTAGGCTGGAGGAATTCACTTCGCCGGGAGATCGTGCCATTTCCATGGTTCTTGCCTCGCCTTGGTGTCAGCCCGAAACATTCTTCCAGAATACCGACCAGCGACTCGCCTGGGAAGATGGTCGTTCTAAGCGACTTCCGCTGACCGTTCTCGTTCGCATCCTGGGGGAATCGTTCGAGGCAATCTTCTCAAAAAAAAGGTAAGACCACGCCATGACGGCGTGGTCTTACGCGGAGGCACACGGGAAAGTAAATTCAATCCGCGTCCCCCTTCATGCTCTCAGCAACATCCTCCAGGGCGCGGCGAGAGGTCTGCTCAGTCGGCAGCCGCGACATCCAGATTCTCGCGTGCTGCGTCCAGTGCATGGCGGAGTGTCCACGCTTGTTCTCTTGCGGACGTTTGGTCCTTGATCGCGGCCAACGCCCCGGTCAACTTCTCGCGTACATTCGTGGTCAACGTCGAGGAGGGCACGTTTACCCACATTCTTGATCAGTGTAAAACGGAAGTGATTACCAGCAAAGTCGCAGTCATGCTGGCGAGAGCAAGAATAACAACGCTTGCCCATCTCAAACTCTCTGACAGAAAAACTTGCAGCGCCATCAGCCGACCTGCCAGCCTGTCTGGCGTGCAAGATGAGGAATTGCAAGCCAGGCGGCGACAAGCCGTGGTGTATCGACTGCGGAATGGACTTCTAGACGCTATGCCCAGAAAATCAGCAAAGCAGCCAAGGTCTGAGGCCGATTCTTGCGAGAACTAACCCATCTGCCGCATGATCTTGATGGCCTTTTGGAAATCCCTTTCGGCGTAGATTTCGGTCACAATGCCGATCTTGTGGCCCAGCACTGCCCAAGCTCCTTCCAAGCCATAGCGGCGTCGGACTTTTGTGGCGCAATTGTGACGAAGCTGATGGGGGTGCCAATTTTCAACTTCGGCGGCTTTGCAGACCCGAGTAATGGCCCGGTCGTAGGCATGGTGATCGTAGTAGTCGCCCGGTTGCCGCTTTGGATCTGACTTCGGTTTGCGGGCCAACTGGCTAGGCGTACGTCGGCTCTTACGGTCCTGCGCACGTCTGGCACGGACCGCGGCTGCCGCCTCTTTCGGACTGAAAACAAATGCCGTTGGTGCCTCGGGTTTGAGAAACAGCTTGAGGATTGCCTGGGCCTTGGGGCCGATGGCGATGAGCCGAATCTGATCGTGTCGCTCGTTCTTGTGAGTCCACGGCTTGTAGACCCACACGTTTTTTGCGGTGTCGATGTCAACGGTTCGCATGCAGTGAGTCTCGCCGGGCCGCATGCCGGTTAGTTCCTGGATTTCGACCATGGCGCGGACATGTTCGTTGAGGTGCGGAAGGGTGGCCTTGAAGTCCTTTTCAGGCACCGGCTTGACCCTCGCTGTTTCCCGGGCGGCGGATCGGCCCCGCTTCAACCCGTCAACAGCCAGGAGACCGAGATAGGTTGTTGGCGGCACTAACCCCTTCCGTGAAGCCCAGCGGAACATCCGCTCGATCCGACTGATCCGGTTGTTGATCCTCGTCCGGGCCAACTTCGGACTGATCATGGCTTGCTGCACGGTTTCAAGAGATTCAGGCAAGAAATCCTTGGCAATGTACGTCAGTACAGTTCTTTTAATTTGGTGGCCGCATGCCGGATATTGTTGACCTCTCCCGTCGGCTTTCCATGCTTGACGTAGTAGCCCTCCGCGAAATCCAGATACCGGAGGATCACGGCATTTACGGTTACCTCCCCGTTGGCGGAAGGAACGGTTATGGCGGCAAGATCCTTCCCGTTAACCTGCCACTGGGCGATTAGTCGGGCGTACTTCTCGTGACTTTCGGGCGAGCCATAAGGGCCCAGGTAGCGATTTTCGCCGTTGATCGTGACAACGGCGCATTTCCGGGCCTTGTGAAGACGGTAGATAGGAGGACGGCTGGTACGCGGCATTGGACGGCTCCAAGCATCGCAAAACGGTACATGTACCGTTTTGCAAGGACTTGTTGCCGTCACTACCGTCTATCGGCAGGTTTTCTAACTCCAGGACTCGGCTATACTTACGTTTAGTGGGCGATACAAGACTCGAACTTGTGACCCCTAGCTTGTCGATATTGGGTATGTCTTTTTTTGTTTCCGTAAGTTGTTGATAATAAAGGCTTTATAACTTCGCCTTGCTAACCGACTTCCCGATTAACCTTCCCGATAGTTAGCAGAACGGTTAGCAGTTTGATATAATAGCGGCATTGAGGATCGTCTTCACGGAGATGAAAGGGAAGGTCATGCCTGCTGTCGAGTACATGGGGTGGAGTAAGGGGCAAAAGCGATGGTACAAGAAGTACAAGGGCAAGCTGTACTGGGTCGGGCCGAAGACCCTGGGGGTCGAGGCAAACCGAGAATCATCCCGACAGGCCGCTAACGATTGGTGGGGGAAGAAGCAGGACGAAATCGATGCGAAACTAGGGATTGCGAAGAAGCACCCGGCCCACATCCTGAATCATTATCAAACGGCGTTGGAAAATCACCGCGTAGTTGCCAAGTGGGAACGCAAGTATGGGAAAGGCGACTTGGCCGAAAAATCTGAAGCCATCATGGAGTGGCTGACATCCGCCCTGGAATCGGATGCCCCACCATTCCCTTTGACCCATTGGCAACTAGACCCCCTATGGGACAAGTGGCAGGATGAGGGCGAGTGTGTTCTTTGGATGGAGCGAAAGAGGCAAATCGACCGGGAAGAAAGGGAGGAAGCGGCGGTTCCGAAAGAGAACACGATAAGAGCCCATATTGATGACTATCTTGACTTTCGGCGGTCGCGTGTGGCAAGCGGCAAGAACACTCTTGGAACCTACCATACCTATCGAGCCCGTCTGATGGCATTTAGGGGGTGGGTTGATCCATTTGCTCCTCTGGAGGCGATCAATGAGGCACTGTGGGAACGATTCTTCACTCATCTCTCGAAACAGATTGAGGCCAGTAAGATGTCGCGTAGCACGATGTCATCGACGTTGGGGGCGACACGCGAATTCATTTTATCTCGGTGGGAACGTAAGTTGATTGAACGGCCTCGTAATCTGAACTCCCGGTCACTCTCGATTTCCGCCCCGATTCAAGAAATCGAAACTCTCACCAAAGACGAAGTGAAGGTGCTATTGAACGCGGCACGGGAACGAGAGAAGTTGTACCTGCTCTTGATGCTCAACTGCGGGTTCTATGGGGTCGATATTGCGATGCTCAAAAAATCGGAGTACCGTAATGGCCGGATTCTTCGCAAGCGAACCAAAACTCGCAATCGCTCTAAAAAAGTCCCCACGGTCAATTACCTGCTTTGGAAACAAACCGACACCCTCCTCAAGAAGCATCTCTCCGACCATCCCGACCTTTGTCTGCTGAACGAGAATGGACAACCGCTGTGGAAGGAAAAGGAGGGATCGAAAACCGGAAAGTTCAATCTGACCAACAATGTCAAATGTGCCATTTTCCGATTGCGACAACGGACGGGCCAGAAGAAGTCCCTGAAGTACCTGCGAAAGACGGCGGCGAGTATGCTGGAAGGACACTTGGAGTACGGACGCTACGCCGAATACTTCTTGGGAGAGGCACCGTCAAGCGTAACCTCCCGCCATTATGTCCGTCCCTCGAAAGAGCAGTTCGATAACGCCATCAAATGGCTGGGGACGGAATTGGGAATTCAGTAGCCCGGTTCCTGCTGGCGGGATGACCCAAGTATAAAGTGTAAGCAATAGCCACCGGCCTTCGGCACCCGGCTGTATCGTGCTGCTCCCGTAGGCCCCGGTCATTTCGCCGGGGTTCTCTTCTTCTTGGCCCTGCCAGCGTCATCCCCACGGGCGGATTTGCGATCCTCCCGGCCAGAAGGTACGATAAAAGGCGAGGTGAAAAGGTGCATTGAGGCACCGTAGCGGGAGTCCGAACGGTGAAGAAACGCAAGCGGCCAAGAAGAGATGGGGAATCGGATTGCTTAGGTGGTCAGACCGACGATGACGAAATCCGGCCAGCCGACGAGTTGCCGGAAGCGGAATACGACCAAGTTCGGGATGCTTCCGACAACGATTCAATCCTTGAGGATCAGGGTGATTCGGACGATGATCGAATTGCGAAAAAGGCCGCTGAACTTTTGGAAAGCGGTGGGTGGGTTCGTGCTTCTCCCGCGACAGATCAGCCATCGCAAAGCCGTGATGAACCGACCTCACTCATATCTTTGAAGGAACGCACTCGATTTGCGAAAGTAGATGGCTGGTTGGTCATAACGTGTGCGAACTGCGGGGTCAGAATTAGCTGTGTGCCCTCGGAGCCTCCCAAGCTAGAAGCACCGGCAATGCCACCGGCAGAACCACCCCCAAAGATCGGCAAACCGAAACGCGGCTGGAAGGTGTGCCCAAAATGCGGCAAATCGGTTGGTACGAAGGCCAGCCAGTGTTCGTGCGGCCACTCTTGGTCGGTCAAAACGAAACATGCTGGCTATGTTCGCCCGAAATTGAAAAGGGGAAAAAAGCAATGCCCCCGATGCGAAACGGAAGTCGGGACGCGAACCAAAGTGTGCCCTGCCCCCAAATGTGGGTGGCTATTTTCCCTATGGGGTTCTGGGCCAGATGCGTGGGGTCGCTATCGCAAATGGATGGCAGAGCAGAACGATCAGTACGAAAATTACTGAACATTGCCTATTTCTTTACATTTTACATTCGCCAAAAGTGTAAAGCGTAAGGAAATAGGCATCGTACAAAACACCCTTCGCACACCCCTCTTGTGGCTTGTCTATTAAGGCCAGTCTCGCCGGGGCTCTCTCGTTTCTTCTTCCTGATTCATTGTGCGATTGTATTTATTCATATTTCGCCTCATATATGACATAACTGATTTATATGTAATGACTTAATATAAATGCTTAACAGCGGGTACGCTACGGAGCATTGGAGTTCAATCGTTGAACTCCTGCTACCCCGTACCGAGGAAAGTCTTGTGCAAACTTGCCTAACCATCGTCCCCGCCGCTGATTCCGTCCCTGTCGCCAACGACATCGAAAAACTCGAAATAACCGCACAGGCCATAAATCTAACTATCACTCAGGGGGAGCAATCCCTTGCCGCTGCCTACTGGGAATTGGGCGACACCTTGCTCCAACTTCGTCCTCTCTATTCGCGTGGTGAATGGGAGGGCAATCTCGCCCGCCTTGGCATCGAGCAGACCAGGGCGAAACGGGCCATCTGGTTTCGCAGGAATTACGCCACCCTTGACCAAGCCGAACAAGTCGAATCGCCCACCAAGGCATTCGCGGCCCGGTCCCGTACACAAGCACAGCAGAGGAAGAAACCCGCCGAACCAGTATTTGAACTCGACTTCGCCTCACAACCGGATGAAATCAGCGAGGAAGAATTCTTGGCCTTCAACGATTTTGCCACAGTTTGCGGCTCGTTGGAGCGTGCGATGCGGGTTGCTGAATCGTGCTGCTCGATTTGCACGGAGGTCGCGGTCAATGAGTAATTTCAAGGGACACCTGCTGTTTTCTTATCCCGGCTCAAAATGGAATCTTGGCCCAAAGTACGCCCGGCTGCATCCACCACACAAAATCTGGGTGGATGTCTTTGGAGGTAGCGGTGCGATGCTCGTCCGCAAATCGCCAAGCGATGTCGAAGTTTTCAACGATTTGGATGCAGATGTAATCAACGTCTTCCGCGTCATCAAATCTCGTCAGTACCGCGAACTGGTGCGGCTGATCCAAGCTACACGGAATACCCGGCATCAGTATGAGTTGTGCAGGGCGATTCTGGACAATCCGAATGAAACGCCGGTACGCAGGGCATGGGCATTCATTACCTGCGGATATATCGGCTACACCCTGCATCCTTGTATCACCAGGACTTATACCAATAGCCCAAAGGGAACCAGCCGCTTGAAGAACTGTCCCATTTGGCTGGCGGAATGGCGGACACGGCTGAAAAGCGTCGTCCTTGAAAATGAACCTTGGCACTCCATAATCGCCAAGTACGACTCCGCCGACACTATGCTCTCTCTCGACCCGCCGTACATGCCCGGCGTATTGCGTACATCGGTTGGCCGGTACTACCCCCACACTTTTTCCACGGACGACCATATCGAACTGCTGAATACAATCCAGCATGTCAAGGCGAAGGTTTTGCTGTGCGGGTACAACCACCCAGCATACCTTCGTCGCCTGTGGCATTGGCGGAAGGAACATTTCCGCGTCACGACAGTCATTGGCGATAACAAATCGCTCCGCCAAGAGCAGGTATGGCTCAACTACGACACCGCTGGCAACAGGGTCATTGACAATCACAAGTGGATTACCGAGCAGTTCCTTGCCGTTGCTGGTTGGAAAGATTGCGAAGAGGCCGGGCTTCTGATTGCCTTGCTTGAAGAAATCACACGGCTGGCAAAAGGTGCAAATCGCACCTTTTCTTCGGACGGTCGGGCCAAACGCAGAGACAACGCAGTATGGCTCGCTTATACCGCGAACGGAAGCAAGTTCATGGACAATCGACTATGGATTGCGAAGCAGTTCATTGAAGCCATTGGTGGTTTTGATGAGGCCCGCAGAATGCTTTCGACCGCGTGTTCCAAGCCAGCCGCGTAATTTCATTTCCGCTATTTGCTTACATTTTACACGAAAAGTGCAAATTGTAAGCGAATGGCCGCCGTGCCCAGACAGACGGAAAGAAAGTTAATAGTGGGTACGGTAGAAACTCGTTCCCGCACAACCATGTCGGTTTGCGGGTCTTTTACGTTATAGACCTAGTATAAAAGGAAACAGTTTATTATGTCTCGTTCCCCTGAAGTTCCGTCCGAAGCGACCGTTATCCGTACTTACGAAGAACTTGATGCCGAAGCCGCTGCATTTTTCAGCGACCACTACGACCTGATGATCTTAATTGGTCGTCCTGGCCTTGGTAAGACGGAAGCTATGAACAAGTATCTGGCATTGAAGCCCGGCATCGGCCATTTGATTACCGGCAAAACTACGCCCTTGGGTGCCTACAAGGAATGCTACGACTATCGTGACCACCTGCTAATTTTCAATGACGCTGAAGTGCTTTGGTCTTCCGACAACGGCAAGACTCTGATGCGGGCATTGACGGAGCAGCGACGCGAAAAGACGCTGCAATGGCTCTCCAGTACCAAGCAACTCGGTGACTACCCTACAAGTTTCACAACCACCAGCCGTTCCGCGTTCGTGATGAACCGCTTCGTTTCCAGCGGCGACCCTTTCTACGCCGCCATTTTGGATAGGGGCCACCTGCTCTACTTCGACCCTACGCCCCTGGAAATCCATACCTATGTCGCTGAATGGTTTCACGACCAGGAAGTCTTTGATTTCATTGCCCAGCATCTTCACCACGTTATTGGCCTGTCCGCCAGGGCCTATAACCTGACCGCACAAAAGAAAGCGGCGGGGCGGGATTGGAAACGGTTCTTCAAGGGCCGGTACTGCGATGATTCGTCCAAGCTCTGGCTTGTCCAAAAGTTGGTGAATGACCCGAAGTACACGACCGTGGATGACAGAATTCAGGCATTCATAGCCCTGGAAGGTGGTTGTAAGAAGACCTATTACAACTACAAGGCCGAATTGGAGAAGAACGGGCAGTTGCGGCTTGGGGCTGTGCCTGTCATCCAATGCCAGGGAAAACCCCCTGAGAAGTTCGACCGAATGGAGTTGATTAAACAGCACGAAGCTGGAAACGCCCCCGATGCCACCGGGAAGGACGACCAGGATGGCACCGCTGACACCGCAAAGAACAATCGCGGCAAATCCAAGAGGAAGAAGCCGGACAAACCCGCTTCTCGAAAGAAACTGGTGAAGACTGTCATATCCAATGACGACCTGGGGGAGGAGCCGCTTGACGTCCCGGAAACAAAACCCGTTACGAAGAAGAAGGCCAGCGGCAAGAATCCCGTTGGCAAGAAGAAGTCCGCGAAGAAAACCAGCGGCACCCGGCCCAAGGTGAAGAAGGCTGCTCGCAAAAAGCCGACCGACAGGAGGCCACCCGCTGACAGGAGAAGAAAACGCGGGGACGACACCTATAGGAGTGCATGTGCCGCTGCGGATGACACTCCCCATTTGATTACACTTTACACTCCTGCCAAGTGTAAGGTGTAGCGGAATACCCGATGTTCGCGTGGGGATTGCCAGTTTCCGCTGGCTGGCAATCCCCATTCACTTACACTTTTCACTTCCGGCCCGAATTGTCAGTAGTTCTCGGATTTCTCGCCGTCACGAAAAGAAATTCGTTGGCTGCTGCATATATAAGGGTAGGAAGGCTGCTACACCAGTCTAACGCAACAATACAAAGAAGAGAATTCGTTATTCTTTACCGGAATTGGGGCTGGACGTGTGTAGACGTTCAGCCCCCTTTTTTTGGGAGGAATATGTTCTACGATTTTTCAGATTTACCGACCGACCCGCTTTGGTGGATAGAGGGCCGGATACTCTATTTTCTGGCAACGGGCAAATTCAGGGAAGTTGAATGTCTGCGGGACCCAGTGAAAACGAAACTCCTGACGAACGAACAACTCTTGGAGATGTTGACATATAAGCGTAAGCAAGAGATCCGGTTGCTATGAGATTGAAAACCTAACAAAGCTGGCCCGTCCGGTGTGAAGAACCGGACGGGCCAAAAAAGACATCGTGACTGACCATAGTATAGTATCCCCGCCGCAAGACTTCTTGGAGCAGCCTGTTGTTCCGCCCGGCATGCTGAATCCCGTGTGGCTCTACGTTCCGGCCAACCTTAGAATCCCGGCAAGCCACCGCGATGTAGAAAATGAAATCCATTACTGGCTGCATACCATCATCGTCGGCCAGTATAGCCGGAAGCACGATCTGGAAAATACCACGCGGATCAACCGGCAGACCATTCGCCACATTCTCCACGCGACCAAGGAAACCAAGGCCCGCAAATGGTTGCTGGCGAAGAAGATTATCTACACCGACCATTCCTTTGTCCCCGGCGAGCGTTCCAAGTCTTATGGCCTGAATCCGAGGTACGGGGGCAAGGTCGTCCGCTGGCAAGTGACCAATCCGAGCATCGCCGCCAAGATTCTCCACCATCGGCTACAGCGGCATGACCTGAAAAATGCTGATTTAGTGCATTCTGCTGTGCTTAATTGTCTGGAAAAATGGGCAAATCGTATCCAAATCAATTCCGAAGGCTGTGTTTCAGGTAATCAGGTTCATTATTTTACCGTGGAGCAAATTGCCAATGGAGACATTGACTTTAATCAAGACCCTTATGGGAGAATTCATACTCCTTTTACCAGACTCTATACACCATTTCGAGATCAGTTAACTTACAAAGGAGAAAAGTTGGTTAATAACGACATAAGGAATAGTCAATTGGTCTTCTTCCTTCAACTACTAATGAGTTATATCACAAATCCATCAACACTTAGTTCTAACTCAATAGGTTTAATCAACGACCAATTACCATCACTTATCAACTCATCAAGTACCATTCCCACTCATCCCCACTCCCCTTCTCCCCTATGTTGTACGAACAACTTGGGATTGGACTTGATGAGGTTTAAGGAGTTGGTAGAAGCAGGAACGATTTACGATTACCTATTAGAATTAGCACAGAGAGAAATACCAGAATATATCCAAAACAAATTACAACTACAGAAGCAGAAGCAAGAATGGCAGAGGACGTGGAAAGTGCATGTTGCTGAATTACAACCACAAACAGCAAAGGAGTGGAGACAAGAACGGAGAAGATTCCAGTCTAAACACAGGATTAGAGCCATCTCCGTTGCTCAGACCAAGGTAGAGCGACCACAGTTTAAGCAAATGTTCTTTACCGATGTGTTCTTTGGCCGGAATATAGTCCAAACACCAGTGACCGCGTTGTTTCAGCGTGAATTCCCCACGGTCGTCCAGTTCATACGGCAGCAAAAGCAACCCGACTACCGAACCCTGGCCCAAAACATGCAGAGGGCCGAAAGCAAGTTCGTCATCGACATCGTTTGTAGGCGGCTCATGGAACACCACCCAGAGATCCCCGTCATTACCATTCACGACTCGATTATGACCACTAAGGAACACGCGGCGATGGTCAAGCGGATTATGGCCGAAGAGTTCCAAAGGATGGGCATCAAGGCCACGGTGCGAACAGACGGTGAAGGATAATTCCCCATGCACCCCGTTAAACGCACGACGTTGGCCCGTGGCGTTTTATTACAAGCAACTTGGCCGGGAAGCCACGCCCAATGCAACCGCCTTAAATAGAATGAATGTCGCGTTCAATTGCCAGGGGTGTAACGTGTAAGGGAATGCAGGTTGTTGCCGTGTCGAGTGTAAAGTGTAGCGGAATAGCCAATCTTCACGCTGGCTGGGGCCGAGTGTAAAGTGTAGTGGAATAGCCGATTTCACGCTGGCCGGTAAATGCGTTTTCCAGCCTCCATCGAAACGGCCACCTTCCCAAAATCCACCAATGCCTGGATCACGGAGTCGAGCAGATGGCGGGGTAGGTCAATTTTGCTGCCAATCGAACCAAGGTCAATGCCGCGTTGCCCCGATTGCAGGATCAGCCTAAAGACCATTTCACACCTGGGCACCGTTTTTGGCTCTGGGGCATGGAATTTATGTTGATACCACTCAAGGAACGTCCGCATTCTCTATCTACGCGGCATGGCACCAAACAAAGAGGGCTGGAACAGACGTACAGTAGCGTAAGTCCCGACGCTGCAAGGAGATAGCACTTGCCGGTATGGGGTTGCGATTCTGACATTTGCGGCCAGGTCTTCATGCCCTTTCTCCATGTCGCAACACAAAAGGTGCAGGATACACCTTTAGTCGCCGGTGAAAAGTTCCGTGCCGACCACTACATATCGTTATGGTATGTGGTGGATTTCGTGAATGGCTGGTTTTCCTTGAAGCTCGGCAGGAGGTCATTGCCCCGCAGATCGTTCATTCCTACGAGTTGGGATTCCAGCAGGGGTTAGACGCTGTGATCGCTAGGACGAAGGACGGGAACCTACGCCGTGAATTTGAGAAAATGCGAGATGGCATCCGCACCGGGAAGGGGACGCGGGGCTTTGCCGACTACGCCGTGGCCTGTATGTTGAGGCATGGCCTTGCTCGGCAATTCAATCTGGCGGATTGCTTGGCCTACATTTACGAGCAACTGTTGGGCGAAAGGAAACGCAACGGCCAGCCGACGATGAACTTGTTTGCCGGATTTGACGAGAGCCGCCCGTATGAATCTGGGCAGAATCCCTTGGAGGCACGCTATAAGGTCGCGGTAGGAAGATTGGTGCGGGCCATTGCAGCGGGCCGGATTAGAAGGCTCCGCAACGTCGAACCCAGGCCCGCTGGCACTCTGTCGATCTACGGTGGCCGGGACAAGGGATATATTTCCCCTGACGAAATTCCAGGTCGTAGCGATGCCGGATTCGGAGAGTTGGTTTCGGACATCATCACGCTCTTGCAGCAACGGCAACGTCAATCCACCCTGCCCCTTGTCGATCTATTCCAGTCCGTTTTAGCCGGTGAGGGGACGCGGGTACAACGCTCCCGCTTCGGCCACAACACAGCAGACATGGGCAGACGGGTCATAATCCAGGTCATTGACGACTATGCCCGCAGAACCGGAAACATATCCCTTCTTCGGTTGCTCGATAAGATTGCGAACCCCGAACCGAAAGAGCCACGCCCACCACGACAACCACCAACGCCAAGGGTGCCGCACGGTGATGCCGATGACTACCGGAGCATTGTCAATGTGCTGGAGAAGTCTGGAAAGCGGGTTGCAACGCTGGCCCTGCTCGGCTCAAAACGAAGTCGCTGGTTGGGCCGTCCTCCACGCGACCCCACCAGCCCGCACCGGAACCGTCTGATTGACGTATTGGCCCGCATGGTGGCCGATGGGGTGCTGGCAAAGAACGGTGCCGCGTTTGTGCCGGGGCCAAGATACCAGGATTATCTTGGACAGCCCGTGTTGCAAAACCAATAATAGACCGCGTTCTTCAATTTCCTTGGGGCAGTGGAGTCCCATCCTACCCTATACCTATCAGCGAACGGATTTTCGTTTTCTGGCCTCGCATCTCCGAAGGAGCATCGATGCCATGCCGTTGGCCGGAACAAATCGTAAGCACGGCCTATTGCGGCAAAATGTGCATCTGGTTGGGTTCGCCCGATTGTTACCGAAACCAGGATGCGGTTCTTTGGACATCGTTCCACTAGTCGCCTATCAGCTACTCGGCACGCTTTCGTCGCAACCGCTTCCATATTTCTAACTCAAAGTCGTTTCCAGAAAAGCAAGCCATTCTGTTTCAAGTTCCTTCCCGATAAAGAGCTTGTCAATAATTCCCTGGCAGAGAAGGTCGATGAATCTGGTCAAGTCGCTTTTTCTTTTGAGCCACTGGTTCCTGCCATCGAGAAGCACCACATGCAAAACGCGGGGAATCTGCGTTCGTTCCTCAAACTCCCGAAGTTCTCGCCCAACCAAATTACATTCATAGACGGCATCGCTCATCTTGCTGCCGCCACTTGTCACGCCCCAATACTCCTTGATTTCCCAAATAATCACGGGGTTCGCAAGGCCGGGAATCGCTCCATCCAAGTTTCGAGCCGTAACATGCAATCCGTTGTCAGCACACCATGCACAACGATGTTGGGGGTTGTCGTCGAGCGTCAGATTCTTCCGCGTACAGACTTCCCTCGCAATGTTCGTCACCGTTGCCACGATAGCCTTTGAGGATTGGTGGTGATCCACGTTTTTGGTTTTGACCGTGCCGACGACAAAGCCCGATGATTGACAATAGGCAAGTGCTTCCTCCTCTGTCCGAAGCGAGTCGAGGGCGGCCTCGGTCATTACGCCTCGGTCATCCAAATAGGCGAAGAACGCATCGATGTCTTCGCTGGCAATGGGCAGATGTTTAGAACTTCCCACTTTCATCTGGTGGCAGTTCCTTAGCTCGTCAAGCCATGATTGTGCCTCCTTCTTGGAGTTGCCAAAGGAACAATAGTATCGAACCAAGTCCCAAACGGTGTGCCGCCAGCCAAGGGCCTTCCATCTCTCCTGAACGATCATGCGTCAATCCTTATCAGTTCGTAGTCTGGAACTTGTTCAATCAATGGGAGCATGTCAAACTCGATTCTTTTCTTGACCATCATTTCGCAATTCGGATCGCTCTCAAACCCCACGCTGCGGCGAGAGCAGTTGTCAGACGCGATCATCGTGGCCCCGGACCCCATGTATGGATCAAGCACCGTATCGCCAACGTAGGAATACATGCGTATCAGGCGATAGGGAATCTCGACCGGAAAAATAGCCCTGTGGTAGTTGAATTTCTCCGTAATACTTTCAACTCGCCACCATTGCTGTACCCACGTTCTCCATTCATCAAGTGTTAAACGGCTTGCTTCTCTAACGTCCTGCGTGACCTTTCTTTTGCCGGGCTTCTGCAAGACGAAAATGTACTCAAAGTAGTTGTTGTTGAAAATGCTCAACGGGTATGGGTAGCTGCCGAGGAGAGGGCCGCCAAAGTTGCGAGTGAAACCTTTGTCCCAAATGAAACGCTCCAGCAGACGAAAGCCTGCTGCCTGTGCCGCCTGGAATGTATCGCTACCAAGTGGCACCCGCGAAATCGTGTCGTCATCTGGATAACGGTATTTGGTGATAATGTCCGCAATGTTGAGAGCAAATCGACCGCCGGGAACCGTGACCCGAAAGATTTGTTCGCATACTTTGGCGAAATGATCCAAGAATCCGCTGTAATCAAATTCCTGGCCTCGTTCAAACTCCGTGGTGACGTAGGGCGGGCTGGTTACGGTTAAATGAATGCTCTCGGCAGGAAGCCGTTCCAAATGGCGGTTGTCCGCGAGGTAGATGACATGCTTTGACATTCTACGACTTCAAATGTTCTGCCGACTTCTCTAGCAAGTCCCTTGGCGATATTTCCAAAGCAGCCGCCAACCGGAAGATCATGGTCAGAGTTGGATTTCGCTCCCCACGCTCAATGCCACCAATATAGGTGCGATGGATGTCGGCTCTGTCAGCCAATTCCTCTTGCGAGATTCCGATCCCTTTGCGAAACTCTCGCACGGCATGGCCGAAAGCGGTGCATTCCTTCTTCTTGGTCGTTGGCATGGCAACATTTGAGCAGAATGCTACTTGACAGTCTACACACTATGAGTATCATTTCGGTATGAGCATCGCATTTGAAGCAAGACCAATCCTGAAATGGGCTGGCGGCAAACAGGCAATCGCCATCCATTTAGCCAAGCAATTCCCATCGACGGGGGGTGTCTATTTCGAGCCGTTCGTTGGCGGGGCAAGTGTTTTCGTCGCATTCGGGCCGAAGAAAGGGGTAATATGCGACCTGAATGAGTGGCTCATCGATACATATCTCGCCATCCGTGAAGACTGGTCGCGGGTTGCCACGATTCTGGATGGGATGAAGAATACCAAGTCAGAGTATTTGCGAATACGGGCGATCCAACCGAATACGCTCGATCTTTTTCAACGTGCGGCCCATCTGGTGTATCTGAATAAGACCTGTTTTAGGGGGTTGTTTCGCGTCAATCAACGCAACCAATTCAACGTTCCATACGGGGCCTATGATCGTCGCTATTACGACCTCGACAATTTCCAGGCTTTTGCCGCCGCATTGGGACAGGTGAAGATTCTTTGTTGCGATTTTGAGGTTGGCATTGCCGACGCAACGAGGCGGGATTTCATTTACTTTGACCCTCCATATTACAAGCTGGGCGGATATTCTGACTTCAACCGGTACACTCGATTTCAGTTTCGGGAGAACGATCATGTCCGGCTTGCGGCGGTATGCCGGGAACTGGATCACAAAGGAATCCGATGGGCGGTCAGCAATAGTGATACCCCTTTTGTGAAGACGCTGTTCAAGGGTTACTGCATGACCCAGGTGGCGAACCGAAGGGAAATCAATCTTCGGTCGCAAGAGCGAGGGATTTCGGAACTCCTCATCACTAACTATTGATTCGTTAGCTAAGTAGACCAAGGCTCGTCGTTCTGAAAACGGGCGTTTTACATTTCTTCGTATCTCTGCCTTGGTTCTTGGCGGGTGCGTCCACCCCTCGGTCATCTCGACTCTTCTTCCTGCCTTTCATCTCTCAGGGGCGGTTTCCTGTTCCTCCATTTAATAGTGGGTACGGTAGCCCGGTGAAAGGAACCAAGCCATGCCATCAACAAGAACGAAACTCGCCCCGAAGAAACTTCGCCAGCGGTTCATCGCCAAGGTCACGGCCCTGCTGCTCGACATGGGAGCCGAACCGAGGGACTACGAATTTGCCCTCCAAACCAAGGCCGGGCTACTCAGGATATTTCCCACGGAGAATATGACCGAGGGCTTGGGCACGGTCTTCACCCGGTTTGACGACCCCAAGGCCGCGAAAGAACTGGTCGGGTGCAATCCGCATTCCGGCAAATGGAACTTCCACTTTTTCAATGGCTGGTCTATCGAATCCGCCCTGAATGAACTTGCATTTCAGCTTCGTAGGGTGCTGGTATGAAGGGGCCGGGATGTATCCTAATTCATACCGGGGATACATCCTGCGGCCTCAAATCGCTGCCCGTCAAATTCAAGTAGGAGAAGTGCCGTGGGCATGACCATTCATTACACGCTGACTGTGCGGAACCAGTGGTCCAAGAGAACCATTCGGGAGAAGCTCGAAACCTTGCGGCAATTCTGCTTGGATCTGCCGGTCGAGGCGGTGGGCGAGTTTCCGTCGCACGCACAGGTCTTCACCATCGACCTAGCCCCAGGTTGCGAGGAAATGGCACTCGGCATTTGCACTTACCCCGGTGGAAGAAGAATGTGGGCCTCGTCCTGCTGCACCCAATACGCGAATGAATATGGCCTTCCCAACTTTCTCCGTGCCCACCTGACGGCCTGTGCGATTTTGGAAAAGGCACAGGAGGTTGGCTTCATAGTCAGTGTCCAGGACGAGGGCGAATACTGGACAAAACGCGACGACAAGGCACTGGCTCAGAAGATCGCCCTATGGGATCAAGTTGTTGCCGGATTGCACGGCCTAGCAAAAGACGTTCTTCCGGCTGACTTGATGCCCGACAATCCGATGGCTGGTCGTCCCGATTTCGAGCCATTGGAGTTCAAGGCCCACCGGCTAGGCAGGATTGGCAAGCTACTCGGACAGATCAGGAATCTGCTCGGATATATCGAACACGAACCGCCCGATGCCGACGACTGGTGATGAATAGAACATCGCCCTCGCGTTCTCCCGTGGCGGTCAGTGTTTTCTTGGAGGGGCGTTTCTTTTGCCCTCGTTCCGCCCGACCAAACTTATTAGCGGGTACGGTCTACGCCTGTCAGGAAGTATCCCACTAACTCAGGAGAATCAAGATGTCTCGTACCCCAAAATGGCACAAGGCTTTTCTTGCCATGTTGCCGAAGATCCGCAAGTATGCCTCTTTCGCTTTTCGTCATCTCAAGCCCGAAGCCAGGGCAGAGAACGTCGCGGAAGTGATCGCAAACGCCTGGAAAGCCTTTGTCGGGCTTGTCCAACAGAACAAGTTCCACTTGGCTTTTCCTACCGTGCTGGCCCGCTACGGAGTGAGGCAAGTCAAGGATGGTCGCAAGGTGGGCGGCCATTTGAACATCAAGGACTTGCTTTCTTTGTACTGCCAATCTCACAAGCACGTCAAGGTTGAGAGGCTGGACCGCTTCAATGAGCAGGATAATTCCTGGGAGCAGGCCGTTGTGGTTGATTCGCGTAACGCATCGGTGCCCGACGTTGTCCAGTTCCGCGTCGATTTCGCTGATTGGCTCGACTCCCTTACCCGCCGCAACAAGCGTATCGCGGAATACCTTTCCTTGGGCAACCGGACCAGTGACGCGGCCCGCAAGTTCAAGGTAAGCGATGGGCGGGTCAGTCAGCTTCGGAGGGAGCTTGCCGAATCGTGGGCAAGTTTTGTCGGGGATGAACCGACCGAAACGGCCCTGAAAGCGGCCTAAAGCCAGTACCACCAACCGGAAAGAACGATAGGCCCGCTGCCATCACAAGCAGCGGGCCTCTTCCGTCTTCCCCCCGCAGTTTAATGGTGGGTACGACCGCCTACCCTGGCCGCAGAACTGGTTCCCATTTTGCCGCCAACAATCGCGTCCTAATAGTGGGTACGGATGAAAGTACCGGCAAGCCACTTCGGTAAGCCACAAGAGGACGAGAGATTATGAAAAAGCGACATTTGCTGGTGTGCGATTCCTGCGGCTGCATTCCTTGCGATTGCGACCTGAATAATCCCCATTACCCCGACCAGAATTCCTTCGACAACGCGAACTATGACCCCTGGAGCCCTGTGGACGGCGACGAACCGACCGTCGAGGAGTTAATCAGGATGGCAAGGACGGGTGCGATAGCGGCGGCATAAGACAATCCCGAAGAACCGCCTCGATTCTGCCTCTGCCGTGCCGGGGCGGTTCTGTTTCTGGTGCCGCCTTTTCATTCTCGACTTAATGGTGGGTACGGGAATAAACATGACTTCTGCACAAGCGATCAAGACCCCGAAGGCCGGTTACAAGTATGCCAGCGATGAACAAATGCTGGCCGTGCTTGCCCGCGAATTGGCCCGACACTGCTGCCTGACCCCGGAGCAGGTCTTCAAGTGGGCGAAGAAGCACAGCACCTACCGCGACTTGCTCATGGCATCCGAACGGCTGATCGACCACGCGGCAGAAATGGAGCTGCTCGTCGCGGTCATCAACGACCTTCCCCTTGAACAATAACCCGGATACATCCCATGAATCTTCTCATTCTCACCGATAGCATCTTGGCAACCGTCCATCGTC
>Ga0118677_10001961_pt1 | contig 42486 bp, 18 predicted proteins | sample AliMusrvi5mmetaG_FD_86154 | JGI IMG/M metagenome (GOLD analysis project Ga0118677, IMG submission 86154)
GTTGTTAGTTGTTACAATATCGCCGACGGAGAAGCAACCGTTTATCCGTCCCTTGGCTGGGGCAGCTATACGTATACGTGGAACAATACCCAGACCAATGCAACTGCAACCGGGTTAAGTGCTGGTACTTATACAGTCACAGTGACTGACCTGAACAGTTGTAAAGTAACCGCTACCGCGACCATTACCGGACCTTCCGGCAATCTCGCAGTTTCTGCAGCCGAAACCAAAGTTTTAACCTGTTTTGGCGGCACTGATGGTACGGCTACAGCATATCCGTCCAGTGGATGGGGTTCCTATACCTACTTTTGGAATAACAGCCAGACCGGAGCAACCGCAAGCGGCTTATCCGCAGGAACTTACACAGTAACTGTTTCCGACCTGCACAGTTGCAGCAGTACCGCTTCTGCTACGGTTACAGGTCCTTCTGCAGTTTTGGCTGCCACGACCGGAACTACGGCAGTAACCTGCTTTGGTGAAAACAACGGCAGTGCAACCGTCTATCCTTCAAACGGATGGGGCTCATATTCATATACATGGAATAATAACCAGACCGGTGTTACTGCTACCGGACTATCCTCAGGTACCTACTCCGTAACAGTGACCGACTTGCAAAGTTGTTCAGTTACAGCGACTGCCACTGTCAGTGGCCCTTCTGCTGCAATTGCTGCAAACGCCTCAGGAACAAAAGTTGTCTCCTGTTTTGGCGGAACTGATGGTGAAGCTACCGTTTACCCGAGTTTCGGATGGGGATCTTACACGTATATATGGAATAACACCCAGACTGGTTCAACTGCTACCGGCCTGTCTGCAGGTACCTATTCGGTAACTGTGACCGACCTGAACAGTTGTAAAATCACAACAACTGCAACCGTCGCCGGACCTTCGGGAACACTGGCAGCTTCTGCAGCCGAAACCAGCGTAGTTACCTGCTATGGCGGTACCGACGGAACGGCAACTGTTTATCCTTCCGGTGGCTGGGGTTCCTATACCTACTTATGGAACAACAACCAGACCGGAACAATCGCAACTAATTTATCATCAGGAACATACACTGTTACTATTTCTGACCTGAACAATTGTAGCGTAACCGCCACTGCAACCATCACCGGACCTTCGGGAACACTGGCAGCTTCTGCAGTCGAAACCAAAGTTGTTACCTGTTTTGGAGGCAGCGACGGAACAGCAACTGTTTATCCTTCAAGTGGCTGGGGTTCCTATACATTTTTATGGAATAACAACCAGACCGGTGCAATGGCCGGTGGATTGTCAGCAGGTACTTACACGGTAACAGTATCCGACCTGCACAGCTGTACAACGACAGCTTCTGCAACGGTAACAGGCCCTTCAGCATCACTTGCCGCTTCAGCAGCCGAAACCAAAGTTGTTACCTGTTTTGGGGCCACCGATGGCCAGGCAACAGTATACCCATCTTCCGGATGGGGCTCCTACACCTATTTATGGAATAATACCCAGACAGGTGCTATTGCTACCTCGTTAACTGCCGGTCTATATACTGTCACTGTTTCCGACCTCCATGGTTGCAATGTAACCGCTTCCGCCTCTGTCACAGGGCCTTCTGCAAGCCTTGCAGCAACTGCAGTTCAAACAAAACCGGTTTCCTGTTTTAATGGCAGCAACGGCGAAGCAGCCGTCTATCCAAGCAATGGATGGGGAATCTACACTTACACATGGAACAATTCACAGACAGGGGCAACTGCCATGACGTTAACAGCAGGTATTTACACGGTTACAGTAACCGACCAGCATAGTTGCGCCGTAACAGCTACCGCTTCTGTCAGCGGACCTATTGCCTCGCTCGCGGCCTCGGCAGCCGAAACCAAACCGGTTTCCTGCTTTGGTGAAAGCAATGGTACTGCCGCAGTTTATCCGTCTGATGGATGGGGAAGCTATACCTATACCTGGAATAACACCCAGACAGGTGCAACTGCAACCGGGTTAAGTGCCGGAACCTATACAGTAACCGTCAGTGATGCAGAAGGCTGCACTTCGACCGCTACTGCCTATGTATCCCAACCAGCTGCATCCCTCACCTCCACTTACAGCAACACCAATGTTTTAGGCTGCCACGGTGACCATACCGGAGCAATCAACCTGACCGCCACCGGCGGAACCTCTCCATACTATTATGCATGGACCGGTACCGGCGTGGCTGCCACTGCCGAAGACCAGACTGGTCTTGCAGCCGGCACCTACAATCTCACGATTACCGATGCTCGCAGCTGCACAACCTCCACTTCGGCTGTGATCAGCCAGCCTGATCAGTTGACCTCAAATCCTCTTTATACAGATGTATTGTGCAACGGTAACACTTCCGGTGCAATTGATCCGCAGATTTCAGGCGGCATACCTGGCTACGCATACACCTGGGATGACTTTAATCTTTCCTCAGACCCGATCCTGACAGGCGTTACGGCCGGCACCTATCACGTAACGGTAACGGACAACAATACATGTGTGCTTGTCGTCGGACCCTTAACCATAACAGAACCTGAACTGTTTGACGCACTCAATACAGCCCATAACGTTTCCTGTAAAGGCGCCAGCGATGGTCATATTGACCAGAACTATATCTCCGGTGGTGTTTCACCCTACTATTATTCATGGTCGAATGGAGAAACTACACCGGGTATCAGCGGTTTAACCGCCGGGACCTATTATCTTACCGTTTCCGACTCCCACAGCTGCACCATTCCTGGCGGCATCTGGGTCCAGGAACCTGATTTCGACCTGACTGCTACCGCAGCACAATCCAAACCCGTCACCTGTTTCAATGGTGGCGACGGCGAAGTTACTGTTACACCTGATGGCGGATGGGGCAGCTACAGCTACCTGTGGAATAACGGCCAGACCGGTGCAACTGCAACGAGTTTGACTGCCGGGAATTACACGGTAACCGTTTCCGACGGTGGCGGATGTTCCGTTTCAACCACCGCGAGCCTCTCCGGGCCGGCTGCACTCCTTGCTGCTACTGCAACGCAAACCGATCCTGTCAGTTGTTCAGGCGGGCAAAACGGATCTGCAACGGTTTACCCGAGTGCCGGGTGGGGCAATTATACCTATCTCTGGAACAACACCCAGACTGGCGCAACTGCAACCGGCTTGTCAGCCGGTACCTATACGGTAACCGTAACCGACCTGCACAGTTGTACAGCAACAGCTTCCGCCACAGTGGCTGGTCCTGCGTTGGCACTTACAGCTTCGGCAGCGCAAACACAGCCCGTTTCCTGCGTTGGAGGAAACAATGGCCAGGCAACTGCATATCCAAGCCATGGCTGGGGAAGTTATACCTATATCTGGAATAACTCCCAGACGGGTGCTACTGCAACCGGGTTATCTGCAGCTGTCTATACCGTTACCGTTACCGATCTGCACGGATGTACGACCACGGCTGCCGCAACGGTTCATGAACCTCCAACAGCCCTGGCAGCTTCGGCGGCCGGCACCCATGTGGTTTCATGCTTTGGCGGCAATGACGGCCAGGCAACTGTAACGGCAAGCGGCGGATGGAATGTGTTTGATGGTTCCAATGCGTATACCTATCTCTGGAACAATACTCAAACCGGCCACATTGCAACATCCTTAACGGCCGGGACATACACGGTAACCGTTACCGACCAGCATAGTTGCAGCGTAACTGCTACTGCAGCCGTTTCCGGGCCTGCGGCAGCGCTTGACGCATCAGCCGCAGAATCCAAACCTGTTTCCTGCATCGGTGAAAGCAATGGTACTGCTACTGTATATCCAAGCAACGGCTGGGGAAGCTATACTTTCCTGTGGAATAATACCCAAACCGGTGCAACAGCAACCGGGTTAAGTGTTGGTACCTATACCGTTACCGTTACCGACGGGCACAGCTGCAAAACAACTGCCACCACCTATGTATCACAACCAGATGCAGCGCTTACGTCCAGCTACAGCCAAACAAATGTACTGGGTTGTCACGGTGATCACACCGGCGTTATTGATTTGACCGCAACCGGCGGAACCTCTCCATATTACTATGCATGGACAGGTTCTGGTGTGGATGCCACTGCCGAAGACCAGATCGGTCTTGCAGCCGGCACCTACAATGTTACAATTACAGATGCACACAGCTGCACAACCTCAACTTCGGCTTCGATAAGTCAACCGGATCAACTGGCGTCAAACCCGGTTATCACGGATGTGCTCTGCAATGGCAACCCTGCCGGTGCTATTAATCCCCAAATTTCAGGCGGCACACCTGATTACAGCTACAGCTGGGATGACTTCAATTTATCTTCAGACCCGATTCTTACGGGCGTAACTGCCGGCACCTATTATGTGACGGTAACGGATAACCATTCATGTGTATTTGTTGTCGGACCTCTGACGATCACCGAACCTGAACTCTTCGACGCGCTCAATACTGCTCACCCTGTTACCTGTCAAGGTGCCAGTGATGGACATATTGACCAGAACTACATCTCCGGAGGTGTTTCGCCCTATTTTTACAACTGGTCCAATGGCGAAACCACCCCTGGCATCAGCGGGCTTACGGCCGGGACCTATTATCTTACCGTCTCCGACTCACACAGCTGCACCATTCCTGGTGGCATCTGGGTGCAGGGCCCCGATTATGCTCTGGGTGCTTCGGCACAGGGCCAGCCAGTTACCTGCTTTGGCGACAGCGACGGTACAGCTACCGTAACGACAACAGGAGGTTGGGAAACCTATACCTACTTATGGAATAACAGCCAGACTGGTGCTACAGCAACCGGATTATCCGCAGGGAACTATTCCGTTACTGTTAACGACGGCGGTGGCTGTTCTGTCATAGCTACAGCTACGGTTTACGGGCCGGGGGCAGCAATTGCAGCTTCGGTAGCACAAACGCAACCCGTTTCCTGCGTCGGAGGGAACAATGGTGAAGCAACTGCCTATCCCAGTAATGGCTGGGGAAGTTATACCTATATCTGGAATAACGCACAGACAGGTGCCACGGCAACTGGATTATCAGCAGCCACATATACCGTTACCATTACCGATTTGCATGGATGTAAAACCACGGCTTCCGCCGCGGTAAATGAACCTGCTGTCGCGCTTACAGCTTCGGCAGCCGGTACCAAAGTCGTCACCTGTTTTGGTGGCAGCGACGGTGAAGCTACCGTTACAGCAACCGGCGGATGGAATGGGTATGATATTACAGCCGACTACACCTATCATTGGAACAATTCACAAACCGGACAAATCGCAACATCCTTAACAGCCGGAACATACACAGTAACCGTTACCGACCAGCACAGTTGCAGCGTAACAGCTACCGCAACCGTGACGGGCCCATCGGCAGCGCTTGCAGCTTCTGCTGCAGGGACAAAAATTGTCACCTGCTTTGGCGGCACCGACGGGGAAGCAACGGTTTATCCCAGCAATGGATGGGGCAGCTTTACTTACCTGTGGAATAACGCCCAGACCGTTGCTGTTGCAACAGGATTAACCGCGGGCATCTACACGGCGACCGTGACTGACCTGCATGGTTGCAAAGTAACAGCGACAGCCAATGTTGCCGGACCTTCTCAAGCGCTTACCGCCTCGGCAGCCGGCACCCATGTGGTTACCTGCTTTGGCGGCTCTGACGGCCAGGCCACTGTCACGGCAAGCGGAGGATGGAATGGGTATGATGCTTTTGTCGACTATACCTATCATTGGAACAATTCACAAACCGGACAAATCGCAACATCCTTAACGGCTGGAACATACTCGGTTACCGTAACCGACCAGCATGGTTGCACCGTTACAGCTACGGCTTCCGTCAGCGGGCCTTCTGCTGCGCTTGCATCTTCAGCAGCCGAAACCAACCCGGTTTCCTGTTTTAGTGAAAGCAACGGCACAGCCACTGTTTACCCTTCCGGTGGATGGGCAAGCTACACCTACCACTGGAATAACAACCAGACAGCTGCAACGGCATCCGGGCTAACCGTGGGGACCTATTCGATAACCGTCACCGACGGACACGGATGTACCACAACGGCTTCCGCCTATGTATCGCAACCTGCCGAATCCCTCACTTCCAGCCATCTCACCACCGATGTGGAAGGTTGTCACGGTGATCATACCGGTGCCATCGACTTAAGCGTAAGCGGCGGCACCTCTCCATATTATTATGTATGGACCGGCACTGGTGTGGATGCCACAGCTGAGGAACAGACCGGGCTCGGCGCAGGCACCTACAATGTGACCATTACCGATGCACGCAGTTGCACCACCTCAGCCATGGCCATCATCAGTGAACCTTCGCAGATGACTGCAAACCCCACCTATACCAACATCCTCTGCAACGGAAATCCGGAAGGTGCCATTGCTCCCAATATCTCGGGAGGTACTTCACCCTATTCCTACCAGTGGAATGACTTCAACCTCACTACCGATGAGGTTCTCACGGGGGTCATCGCGGGAGATTATTTTGTAACCGTCACCGATGACCATTCCTGTGTCCTGGTGGCAGGGCCATTATCCGTCACCCAGCCTGAACTCTTTGATGCGCTCAACACCGCACATCCCGTTACCTGTAAAGGCGCAAGCGATGGCTTTATCAGCCAGAATTACATCTCCGGAGGTGTTTCGCCCTACTATTACATCTGGTCCAATGGTGAAACCACACCTGGTATCAGCGGGCTTACGGCCGGAACCTACTACCTTACCGTTACCGATTCCCACAGCTGTACCATCCCGGGTGGTATCTGGGTGCAGGAACCTGATTATGTGCTCGGTGCATCAGCAGTACAGAGCCTGCCTGTTACCTGTTTTGGCGACAGCGACGGTACTGCTACCGTAACGGCTACCGGTGGCTGGGGAACCTATACCTACTTATGGAATAACAGTCAGACAGGGGCTATCGCAACCGGGTTATCTGCCGGCTCCTATTCCGTTACTGTTAACGACGGGGGGAGTTGCTCTGTAACAGCCTCAGCCACGGTTTACGGACCGGGGGCTGCAATTGCAGCAACAGCAGCCGAAACCAAAGTCGTTTCCTGTTACGGAGGCAATGATGGCCAGGCGACTGCCTATCCAAGCTTCGGATGGGGCAGTTATACCTATGTTTGGAATAACACCCAAACCGGCGTTACTGCTACAGGATTATCTGTTGGTAATTATACCGTTACCGTGACCGACCTGAATGGTTGCAAGACAACAGCCTCGGCTACCATCACCGGACCTTCCGGTTCACTTGCAGCGCATGCTGCCGGCACCAAAGTGGTTACCTGTTTTGGCGACACTGATGGGGAAGCTACCGTATATCCAAGTTTCGGATGGGGCAGCTATACATACTTATGGAATAACTCACAAACAGTTGCCACTGCTAACGGGTTATCGGCTGGCACCTACACGGTGACCGTGACTGACCTGCATAGTTGCATGGTAACAGCCACTGCCAGTGTTTCAGGACCTCCTTCAGCTCTTTCAGCTTCGGCAGCAGGCACCCATGTAGTTACCTGTTTTGGAGGCAATGACGGACAGGCCACCGTAACCGCCAGTGGCGGATGGAGTGTGCCTGTGTTCGATACTCCAAATGCCTACACCTACCAGTGGAACAATTCACAAACGAACCGCATCGCTACATCCTTAACGGCAGGAGTATATTCGGTAACCGTTACCGACCAGCATGGTTGTACCGTAACTGCTACCGCTTCAGTAAGCGGCCCGTCTGCAGCTCTCGCAGCTTCAGCGGCTGAAACCAAACCTGTCACCTGTTTTGGTGGCAGCGATGGAACTGCTACTGTCTATCCTTCCGATGGATGGGCAAGCTATACCTACCATTGGAATAACTCCCAAACCGGGGCAATTGCTACAACCCTTACCGCAGGAACCTACACGGTAACAGTTACCGATGGCCATGGTTGTACAGCAACGGCATCTGCAGCAGTTTCCGGACCTTCCGGCACGCTGTCAGTAACCGCCTCACAGTCCAAGCCTGTTACTTGTTTTGGGGGCACCGATGGTGAAGCAACAGCTTACCCAAGCCTTGGCTGGGGCAGCTATTCCTACACATGGAATAACAGCCAGACCGGAGCTGCCGCAACCAGTTTAACGGCCGGCACCTATACAGTAACCATCACCGACGGACACGGATGTTCGGCAACTGCCTCTGCCTTGGTTAGCCAACCATCCGCAGCGCTAGCAGCTTCAGCAGCCGGGACCAAAGTCGTTACATGCTTTGGTGGCAACGATGGTACAGCTACCGTCTATCCTACAAACGGTTGGGGCAGCTATAGCTACATCTGGAATAACAGTCAGACCGGGGCAATTGCCACATCCCTGACCGCAGGCACCTATTCTGTAACAGTTTCCGACCTGAACGGGTGTACCGCTACCGCTTCTGCCACAGTCACCGGTCCTGGCGCAGCCCTTGATGCAACAGCAGGCGAAACCAAACCTGTTACCTGTTTTGGTGGCATCGATGGAACTGCCACAGTGTACCCGTCCAATGGATGGGGCTCCTATTCCTACGTGTGGAATAACACACAAACCGTTGCAACGGCAACCGGATTATCAGCAGGCACCTACCTTGTGACCGTTACAGATGGTCATAGTTGTACGGTAACCGCCTCTGCAACAGTCAGCGGTCCTTCCGGAACGCTTACAGCCACTGCAGCTGAAACCAAGGTTGTCACCTGTTTTGGTGGCAGTGACGGAACCGCCGCGGTATACCCAAGCTTTGGCTGGGGCAGCTATACATACTTATGGAATAATACACAGACTGGTGCTACGGCCAACAGCCTGACCGCCGGGAACTATACGGTAACCGTATCCGACCTGCATGGTTGTACCACAACGGCATCTGCAACAGTCACCGGCCCCACGGCATCTCTTGCCTCCTCGGCAGCAGAAACCAAAATGGTCTCCTGTTTTGGAGGCGATGACGGCGAAGCCACCGTTTACCCAAGCTTTGGATGGGGCAGCTATGCCTACTCCTGGAACAACACCCAGACCAGTGCTACGGCAACAGGGTTAACCGCAGGAACCTATCCCGTTACCGTTTCCGACGGCCATGGCTGTACCACAACCGCGTCGGCTTCTGTCGGACAACCTTCGGCTGCACTTGCGCTCAACACCACCCATGAGGATGTGCTTTGCAAAGGCGGGGCCAACGGATCGATCGACCTTAGCGTAAGCGGCGGCACACCCTCCTATACCTACTTTTGGACCGGAGCCGGTGTGGCAGCAACTGCACAGGACCAGAGCGGTCTGAGCGCAGGAACCTATTACGTAACCGTAACCGACAGCAAAAACTGCTCGAAATCAACGGCCGTCGTCATAAGTGAACCGACCAACGCCCTGGCGGTCAGCATCACCCCCACCGGGGTAAGCTGCCATGGCGACAGCAACGGAAGCGCCACTGTGAATGTATCGGGCGGAACTTCAGGCTATACCTACATCTGGAGCACCTCCCCGGCACAAACAACCGGTACGGTCAGCAACCTTGCACCGGGCAGCTACTCGGTTACAGTGACCGATGCGCACACCTGCAGCGCCACGGCAACAGCCACCATCGACGAACCCGCCGTGTTAAGTCTGAGCGGATCCGTGATCAACTACAGCTGTAACCACGACGGCTCGGTGACAACCACCGTTTCGGGAGGAACCACCACCTACCATTACATCTGGAACAATGGCCAGACCACTTCGGCCATCACCGGGCTCACCGTTGGCACTTACAGCGTCACCGTTTCCGATGCGCATAACTGCTCGCAAACAGGTTCATGGGAGGTCATTACCGCCACCATCGGCATCACCGGCCCGGATATTGCTTGCTGCAGTTCCGGCAACCAGTCCGATTACACGGCAACGGTTGCCAACACCTGCGCACCAATAACCTACCAGTGGGCAGTATCTGGCGGATCCATCATCTCCGGGCAGAACACCTCGGCCATCTCCGTTGTCTGGAGTTGCTGCGGCAATGGCACGGTAACCCTGGTGGTACACAACTGCGACGGTTGCAATATCACAAAAACCCTGCCGGTTACGGTCAATACACCGCCAACTCCATCGATCTCCGGACCGGTCCAGGTGGCATCAGGCCAGACCAACACCCAGTACTGTACCCCGGCTTCTGCCCAGATCGGACATGTATATGTCTGGACCATCGCCGGTGGCAGTATCACTGCCGGACAGGGAACCACCTGTATCACCGTGACCTGGGGACCCTACCCAGTTTGCGGTTGCGGATCGGTTACCCTTTCTGAAAGCTTCGCCGGTTGTATGTCTTCCGAAAATTATCCTGTCACCATGCTTCCGGCATCCAATATCAGGATCTACGGAAACGTCAACTATCTCAACGCCCCGGCCACCAGGATGAACGGCGTCACCATCCAGTTGCGCAACTCATCTAACGTGATCGTAGGTACCACGCAGACATACAGCAACCCTGCCACCGGACAATCAGGCTATTACGCCTTTACCGACCTGGTTAACGATACCTATTCGTTACACGGAAGTTACGGCGGAACCTGGGGCGGCAACAATGCCACTGATGCCCTTATCGTACAACTCTCGGCTGTCGGGTCATACCCGCTGGCCGGTGTGAGAGCCCTTGCGGCAGATGTCAATGCCAGCACTACCATCACCGCGCTGGATGCACTCTATATCAAACTGCGCACCGTCGGCGCTATCAGCTCATACCCGGCCGGCGACTGGAAAGTTACCGACACCACCGTTACCCTCACCGGTACCGCGGCATTCCCTGTTGACCTGAAGATGCTTTGCACGGGCGATGTGAACGGATCCTTTGTCCCGCAGGGATTCAAGGATGTCTCCTCGCTCTCGGGTGTTGACGATGGCGTAATGGCCGTGACCGTGGGTGAACCCTTTACCTACAGCATTCACGCCACACAGGTTACCGAACTTGGCGCCATGACCCTGTTCATGGGTTATGATGCCGGACGGTTCGAGATAATCGATGTGGCAGGGCTGCCCGATGGCATGAAGTATTCGGTTGGAAATGGAACTGTCGCCATTGCCTGGTCCGATACCAAAGCCCTCAGGGTGAAGGAAAACGACCTGGTGCTGAGCCTGAACATGCGCGTGAAGGAAAAGATCACCGAACCTTCACAGGTGTTCAGCATCAGGGCCGGCAGCGAATTTGCCGATATCATGGCCACGCCTTACGAAAACTTTGACCTGAAGATGGCCAGCGTGCTGACTCCCGACGGATCGAAGAACTTCTCCATGTCGAATTACCCCAACCCGTTTGCTCAAACAACCACGATCATTTACAACCTGCCAGAAGGCGGACATGTAAAGCTCGTGCTGACAGACCTGCTGGGCAACACAATCCGTACCCTCGAAGATCATCTGCAGGTTGCCGGAATCCACACGGCTGTGGTTGACCCGGCCGCGCTGAACATGGCACCGGGGGTATATCTCTACAAACTTATCTTCGATAATTCCACCGACACCTATACGAAGGTGAACAAAATGGTATTTACAAGATAATCACAATTTTCCTTTTTCGGGTTCATTCTCAAAAGGATATCAGAACGGGAGGGCAGGTCGCAGGACCACCCTCCCGTTTTTTTTTACACCTCCCTCCTGCCTCGCTGATGTTCATCCGGGAATAGCCCGAAATTTCAATAATTTTCCCTCGTAACAGGCATCCCGCTGCTGCTCCCCGACAGCACCAATCTTCCTATTTCACATCCGGTACAAATAAATTTCAGTAAAAATCTGGTTGTTATTTTTTATTTAGTTTAATTCTATGTATTTGCCACGAGTAATTCCTGTCATGAAAACAAATCCAGCAATTGTGGCCAAATTAGTACAATGGTCAATTAATAAAAAGGAGGCTTATTGCATCCTCTCTTTTGCTGTCATGCATTAAAAGCTCCTTCCCGGCAGGTTCGAAGTTATTCCGTTTCCCTGCATTTTTTCAGAATGCCAGATTCTATCACGCCTTCTCTTAGGATAAGGTTTTGAAAGTAGTTTTCAAATGTTTCATATATAATTATTTGACATTAATGACCCTCACCCTTGTATCAGCAACAAAAGGAAAATTCCATTTAATTAAGACCTCATGAAAAAATCAGCATTTTTATTATTCGCCCTTTTGCTATCCACATTCCTGAACGGGAACAATATTCTTGTAAGCAATGCAACGCTTACTGGCCAGAATACCACCAGCCATTTTTCGTTGGTACAGTTTGATATCTCCTGGGAAGATTCCTGGCGAGCCTCCTCTGGTCCCGCAAACTGGGATGCTGCGTGGGTGTTTGTCAAATACAGGGTAAAAAACAACTATTACTCGGCGCCCGGGGCTACCGGATCCACGACCACCATCACGGTTGCGAGTATCACGGGCCTCAGGGTTGGAATGCCAGTGAGCGTAACGACGGGTGCAGGTGTATTTGCTGCCGGAACGGTTGTCACGGCCATCAACAACGGCACCACCTTCACGGTATCGGCCGCGCCAACCACCGCCCTCGCGGGGGGAGCCAATATCATTACCGGCCAGTCCATATGGGAACATGCCTTGCTCAATAGCACCGGCAACACAGCCCCTTCAGGCAGCGCGATGGACGTGGGGTTGCTTGACCCGTCAAGCGCCTTTAATTCAACCGCCAACCCGGGCCTGGGCGTTTTCATGTACCGCAGTGCCAATGGTACGGGAACAAACACATGGACCGGTGCAAAACTCCAGTGGAATTACGGTATCAACAGTGTAGCCGATAACACCATGGTTGAAATACAGGTTTGTGCCATTGAAATGGTCTATGTTCCAACAGGTACATTTTCCATAGGCAGCGGAGGGTCGGAAACTTCAGCGTTTTATAAATATCCGACCACAACCAATACCTATTCAGTGTCATCAGAGAATGCCATTACCATAGGTACTGCAACCAATAACCTCTATTATGCCCCACCACCAACGGCGGCGATCAGGCCGGGCCTATCCCGGCAGCTTTTCCGAAAGGATAGAGTAAATTCTACTGTATGAAGTACGAGTTAAGTCAGCAGCAATATGTTGATTTTCTCAACTCCCTGACCCAGGACCAGGCAACCCCGCGCTGTCCCTCCAACAATCTCCATCGTTTTACGATCACTGGCAGTGCAGTGGGTAGCTATGCAACTTCAAATCCTTATGTTCCTTGTAATTATCTGCACTGGTATGATGTAACAGCGTTTCTCGACCGGAGCGGCCTGCGGCCGATGACCGAGCTTGAGTTTGAAAAGGCGTGCAGGGGAACCGCCGGTGCCGTGGCCAATGAATATGCCTGGGGGACTACAACTGTTACCGGAACCGGTTATACATACAATAACTACGGAGCAACAAATGAGGTGATTGCTTCAAATTACAGTACAACAGCCGGAAACGCCGCTTATGATGTTACTGTTGGTGACGGGCCGCTGAGGGGGGGGATTTTTGCTGCTACGAGTGGCAACTCGGGAAGGATAACATCGGGTGCCTCCTTTTATGGTATCATGGAATTGAGTGGAAATCTGTATGAGCATATCGTATCAGTGGGAGATCCAAGTGGAAGAGTCTATACAGGTGTTCATGGAAACGGCTCCATTACGGCAGCAGGCATGGCCGACGTAACGAACTGGCCACTAGGTGTGAATATCGCAGGTACCGGTTTCAGGGGAGGGCAATTTGCCGTCGGGAATACCGAACTGCCAGTTTCAGACCGTTCACTTGCCGCCTACAACCGGGCGATCCGCACCGCCACATATGGTGGTCGCGGTGTAAGAACAGCTCCCTGACCGGGAAGTTCTCTTTTGGTTGAAAACATAAAATGAATTTTAAAAAATTACGGTAATGAAGAACCTTTTCCTTTTTATTTTAGTCCTGATAATATTACCATTGAGTTTGAAAGCGCAGTACGCTGGCGGAAACGGCAGGGGAGAGTTTATGATTGACTACACGCAGTCAATCATAGAAGTAACAGCCACCTCCGGAAACCCCGGGGGAAGTTACAGCACCCTGAAGGAGGCTTTTGACAGGATAAACGACGGTACGCACAAGGGTGCCATTACCATCACGGTGAATGCAAGTACCACTGAATCGGCATCTGCTTCGTTAAATGCCAGCGGAAGCGGGAGTGCCAGTTATTCATCGGTAACGATCTATCCTGCGGCAACCGGACTGAGCATCAACGGGACCCTGGCGGCGCCGCTTATCAACCTCAACGGAGCCGATAATGTTACGATCAATGGCAGCGTGAATGGCGCAAATAGCGGGAAAGATCTCACCATCACGAACCTCAGCTCTGCTTCAACGGCCGGTACTGCAACCATCCGGGTTTTCAACGATGCCTCGAACAACACGGTCAAGTACTGCCAGGTTAAAGGCTGCACACAGGATCCTGCTGGCGGCGTCATAAACTTTGGCACCGCGTCCACCTCCGGCAACAGTTCAAACACGATCGATCATAACGATATCACCAGCGCTGTCGCTGGTATTCGACCGATCAACGCAGTATACTCGCTGGGTACCGCTGGCCTGGAAAATAGCGGGGATATCATCAGCAACAACAACATTTTTGATGTTTTAAAAAGGGTATCCGCAACCTCCGGCATCAATATTGACAACAACAACACGGGATGGACCATCTCGGGGAACAGCCTCTATGAAACGGCTACCATTGATCCGTCGGTTTCGTACACATTTACCTTTATCCAGGTCAACAGCCCCACGGGGACCAACTTCACCGTTTCCGGAAACTATATCGGGGGGGGGGCTCCTGCCTGCGGAGGGACTTTCACCAAGGCGAATTCATTCGACAACACGTTTTATGGCATAAGCCTGAATGTGGGAACAAGCGCTGCCAGCAACGTGCAGGGCAATATCATTTCAGCAATTTCCTGGACAAATGCTACCACCGCCGGCTGGTACGGGATCAAAGTCAATGCCGGGTTCGTGAATATCGGCACCACGACCGGAAATACCATCGGCGCATCAACCGGTACGGGTTCCATCGTGGTTACGAATGCAACAGCCGACGGGTCTGTTTACGGGATAAGCCTGCTTGGAACAGGATCCGTGGATGTGGAAAACAACCCGCTTGGAGCCATCACGACCGGCAACGCATCAACCCTGGCAACGAATTTTTACGGGATCTACAGATCCGCTGCAACCGGTTCCACCACGATCAAAAACAACACCATTGGCAGCACCGCCACGGCAGGCAGCATCAACGCCAGTTCGGCTTCAACCGCCAGTGTGCAGAGTGTGTACGGAATATATTGTGATGCCGGAAATGCCTCGGTTACGATTATGGGGAATACAATTTCGAAGATGACCAATGGGACTACCAACAGTACCGCGGCAAACGCGGGGCTTGTTGATGGAATTTATGCCATTCACGGAAGCAACCACATTATCAACAACACCGTCAGGGACCTTACCATTGCCAACGCGAACAGCAGCAATTCCATCAGCGCCACGGTCATTGGCATTGCAAATTCCGTCAACACGGCAAACGGCCAGTTTATTTCCGGGAATTACATCTATAATTTATCAAACACGAATACCTCCTTCTCAGGGTCGGTGACGGGCATTTATTTCACAAGCAGCGGCGCCGCAAGTTCAGTGACTGTTGCCGGCAACTTCATCAACAGCCTGACGGTTGATGCAGGTTCCGCATCTGCCAGTGTTTACGGGATCAATATGGCATCCCTTGCGACCAATACCCTTGTTAATAATATCATATCCCTGGGTGGAAACACCCGGACCACGCTTTTGGGAATTTATGAATCGGGAACATCGACCTACACAAACAAGACCTATTTCAACACGGTATATCTTGGCGGGGTACCCACATCCGGTTCCAATCCGTCCTATGCTTTTTTCAGTGCCTCCTCCGCCGATACACGGGATGTCAAGAACAATATTTTTGCGAATGCCCGGTCGACGACCGGTGGATCCAACCTGCATTACGCCGCATTTTTTAACTACGGGGTTAACACCAGCCTCACCCTCGATTATAATGACTATTATACCCCTGGAACCGGGGGAGTTCCCGGATATTACAATGGTGCCAATGTAACAAGCCTGCCCCTGGTTCCCGGTAAGGATGCCGGAAGTTTAATGGTAAACCCAGTATTCGCCAATGCTGGGGGTACCCAGGCAACCGATTACATGCCCTCGGCCGCCTACCTTGCAGGAATCCCCGGAACAGGTATAAATACCGATTTTGCAGGGGCAGCGAAGAGCTGTACTTACCCGGCCATGGGCGCTTATGAGTATACAGTCCAGCCATGCATAAATCCCACGGGAGCAGGCACCATTTCTGCCGACCAGTCCGGCTGTGGCAGTTTTGATCCTGCTGCCATCACCGGGACTTCACCCACCGGACACTCCGGGAACCTTGAATACCAATGGCAGCAGTCAACCTCAAGCAGTTCTGCAGGGTTCCAAGCTATTGCTTCCAGCAATGCGGCAAACTATGACCCCGGTGTACTCACTGCAACCACCTGGTTCAGGCGGCTTGCCCGGGTTGACTGCAAAAGCGACTGGACCGGGGCGGCCGTGTCGAATGTTGTGACGATGACCATATATCCGAATTTAACGACATCGATCAGTGGTGGCACTTCACCCATATGTTACAACAACGCCCCGGGAACTTTCACGGCAACAGGCAGTGGTGGCACCGGAACATACACGTACCAGTGGTACAGGAACGGCAGTCTAATCAGCGGTGCAACCAGTTCAACCTATGCTCCCGAAAATATCACAACAACCACCGGTTATTATTGTGCTGTAACCAGCGGATCATGCGGGACGGTCAATACTTCGACTACCACTATTACGGTTTATGGAAATCTTTCAGCAGCCATCAGTGGCGGAACGACGCCGATCTGCTATAACACAGCTCCCGGTACTTTTACTGCCACCGGTACATGCGGCAGAGGTTCCTATACTTATCAATGGTATACCACCTCAGGAATTGTCACCGGTGCGACAAATTCAACCTATTCGCCAGGAAATATTACAGTCACAACAGGATATTACTGTGCAATTACCAGCGGTTCCTGCGGAACTGTCAATACATATACCACCACAATCTCAGTTAACGGCAATTTAACTGCCGGGATAAGCGGCGGAACTACTCCCATTTGTTACAATTCCGCTCCCGGAACCTTCACGGCAACGGGTAGTGGCGGCACTGGTTCCTATACTTATCAATGGTATACCACCTCAGGAATTGTCACCGGTGCTACAAATTCAACCTATTCGTCAGGAAATATTACAGTCACAACAGGATATTACTGTGCAATTACCAGCGGTTCCTGTGGAACGGTCAATACAAATACCACCACTATTACGGTTTATGGAAATCTTTCAGCAGCCATCAGTGGCGGAACGACGCCGATCTGCTATAACACAGCTCCCGGTACTTTTACTGCCACCGGTACAGGCGGCAGAGGTTCCTATACTTATCAATGGTTTACCACCTCAGGAATTGTCACCGGTGCTACAAATTCAACCTATTCGTCAGGAAATATTACAGTCACAACAGGATATTACTGTGCAATTACCAGCGGTTCCTGTGGAACGATCAATACAAATACCACTACCATCACGGTTTATGACAACTTGACTGCTGCAATCAGCGGCGGTACTTCGCCGGTTTGTTATAATTCCGCTCCCGGGACACTTACGGCAACCGGCAGTGGTGGCACAAATTCCTATGGGTACCAGTGGTATTCGACATCGGGGGTCATCGACGGGGCGACAAATTCAACCTATTCCCCCGGAAATATCACCACCACAACCGGATATTACTGTGCAATAACCAGCGGATCATGCGGACCTGTAAATTCAGCCACGACCAATATCACTGTCTTCGCGGAGTTCACTTCCGGTTCCATTTCAACCACAGGTGAGACCATTTGCTTTAATGGTGACCCGGGTTTAATCGCAAGTTCTGCAGCCGCCAACTGGGGAGACGGAAATATCACCTACCGATGGCTGAGCAGTCCAACCTCCGGTTTCACCACCTCTTCGGTGATCAGCCACAATGCCCCATCATACGATCCCCCGGCAGGACTTTCCTCAACCACCTGGTATCGCCGGCAGGCTAAGGATGCGACATGCAATGCCTCATGGCAGTCGTCCGACGGCACCTGGCAGGTAGTGGTCTACCCCTATTTCAGCACAGGATCCATTAGCGGAAACCAGACGATTTGCCTCAACACCACTCCTGCGCAGATTACCGGTATTGCCGGAACCGGCGGGAATGCACCCTATGGCTACCAGTGGCAGAATTCTTCAAACAATGTCAATTTCACAGATATTGCGGGTGCCACCAATCTGAATTACCAGCCAGGGCCACTTTCATCAACTACCTATTACCGGCAGAAACAAACATCGGCGGGCGGTTGCAACGCCCCCGTGACAAATGTGGTAACCATTACCATCTATGCGAGCACATTGGTCGCGAGCGTTTCTGTTAATCCTGTTTGCTCCGGTTCATCAACGACCATTTATGCAACAGGTGGCTCCGAGTATTTCTGGGATCACGGGTTAGGGCTGGGATCCAGCAAAGTAGTAGCCCCGCTGGCAAACACAACCTACAGCGTAACATCTACCGATGCCAATGGCTGCCAGGGAATCGCGGCTTCCATTTCGGTCATGGTCAACACCACCCCGGTAGTCCAGGTTGAGGGAGCACAGAACAGCTCCTCGACGATCGTGCTGGGCACCTCAAAATCACTGACTGCAACCGGGGCATCGACCTATTTGTGGAATACCAGTTCCAGTAGTGCTGCAATATCAGTTTCACCGGCAGTTGCCACGGCCTATTCTGTAAACGGCACAACCAGCAGTTGTTTGGCATCGGCCACCCACACCGTCAACGTGGCTAGTGTCAGCGCTGGACCCTCCCGATATGTATGCGCTGGAAGCTCAACAACACTTACGGCCAACGTAACAGGTATCGTGCCCACGGGTTATCTTTGGGCCCCCGGTGGCCAGACTACGCAGTCGATCACGGTCACACCATTACTTTCAACGAATTATTCGGTCACTGTAACTGGAATAACCGGACTCGTTTCATCGGTAATGGTGACGGTTTATCCAAAACCCATCGCAAATGCAGGGCCCGATATTACCATCGCCCCTGCTGCAACCGGCGCACTGGCAGGCAGCGCCACTTCGGGGAATGCTCCTTATGCCTGGTACTGGACAACTACCGGCGGAACTATCGTTAGCGGAAGTACCACAGCGACTGCCCAGGTGAATGCGGCCGGAACCTACACGCTCCAGGTAACAGATTCCTATGGATGCAGTTCAACCGATATCGCGGTTGTCACGGTTGATCCGGGCAGTGCTACCGGCACCTATCCGGTCTCCGGAAACGTAGCCTATGCCTTCAACACCGTCAACAACCAGATGCACGACGTGACAATCACCCTGAAACAGGGTGGAACCACGATCTATACGGCAACCACGCCATCCACAGGCAACGGCAATTTCCTCTTCCCGGCTGTTGCCAATGGCACTTACACGGTAAACCTGAACACCTCAAAACCATGGGGCGGGGTAACTGCAGCCGATATCACGCTGATCCAGAACCATTACAAGGTAACGGGTGCCACCCCGCTGATCGGGATAAAACGCCTTGCGGCGGATGTGGTTGATAACAGCTCCCTGGCCTATGTTTATTCCGATGATCGTGATATGATCAACAATAAAAGACTCTCACCTCCAACTCCATTTCCGACAGGAAACTGGGTATTCACCAAAGCGGAAGACATCTCGGCCGCCAATGGCTACCCATATGGCGGATCCATTAAGTATTGCAATTCGGCCGGGTATTCCGATATAACCCTGACTGTTTCGGGCATTGCGCTTTCGATGGATTTCCGCACCCTGTGTTATGGCGACGTGGACGCATCCTACAACGGGGTTAAGGATAACGAGGTCACCTCATCCAACATAATCACGTCAGCAGGTCTTGATCTCGTTAACTACCCAAATCCCTTCACAGGGCGCACCACCATCCGCTATACGCTCCCGGTTGCAGGTTCAGCAACTCTAACAGTTCGAACCTTGCTCGGACCTGTAATCGCAACCATCGCCGATCCCGACGACTATGAGGGCATTCACAATATTGAATTTGACGGTTCCTGGCTTGCTCCGGGCATCTACCTCTTTACGGTTGAATTGAAAACCAGCGATGATACCTTGATCCAGACCGGGAAGATGGTGATCTCAAGGTAGCCAAAGGCTATTGAGGATAATGGAAGCGGCCGGGAATCAATATCCCGGCCGCTTTTGTTGTTTTCAAACCCTGCCATATTATGAAATAACCATGAGCCCGTAGTGAATATTCACAGGGTCGGTAACGAACCATTTCCATTTATGATTGGATTCCTTCCTGTCCTGTGCCGGAACAGCCGGCGGGACAGGGTTTACCAAAAAATCCCACCTGATGAATTCATCATACCCGATGATTTGTCCCCGTTTTAGTCCGTGAGGATAATGCATGTTGAATTTATCACGGTTGACGCATACCCGTACCTTTTCAGCCTTGTATTGTTGCATCATCTGCTGCTGCTTAATAACGATTTTACAGTTCCGGGTAGAATAGAGTCCGTTGTTCCTGAGCTGGGGAAACTTTTTGAGTAACGTCGCAGGAAGTACCATCGCGGTGATCTCCAACTCCTGTTTTCCCCGGGCCGGGTTGTATTTCATCCGGCAGTTGTCGATGTAAAGGAAACATGTCCCGCTGTCGGAGATGGAAACCGGCCAGCGGGTTGCAGGCTGCCCGGCACAGGGTGCTGTAAGAACAAGGGACACTAAACAGGGGATGAATAATAAGAATGGCTGGATTTTCATAATGACACTTTTTTGAGCATTCAAAAAAGTAAAGTCATTCCATAAGCGCAATTTTAATATAAACGCTGAAAATCAGTTAATATTATTACGATGGCAATCTTGTTGTATTTTAGGGGTCATGTACTCTTCATAACAAACGGAACGGCCTGGCCGGAAATCGAAAATGGCCTGCAATCATCGCGATTACAGGCCATTTACTTCATTACTGGGTGCCCAGGACAAGACTCGAACTTGCACATCCTAAGGACACTACCCCCTCAAAGTAGCGTGTCTACCAATTTCACCACCTGGGCATTTTAAAGAACAAAGCACGAATGAATTCGTACATTTAAGGGGTGCAAAGGTAATTGTTTTTTGAGAACATCCAAAGAAATTTGACTATAATACTGAAATTCCAAATGCCACTGCCAGTCCGATGCAAACGGTGATGAATTTCTGCAGGTTGTACCGGTGGTTTTCCCCGGTTTCAAACAAGATGGAGGTGGAGACATGGAGAAAAATACCGATGACAACGGCCAGTATGTAGGTAAATCCTGTAGTGAGTGACACCGTCATGGAGGCATCCAGCAGGTTGCTGAACACCGATCCCAGGGGTGTCATCAGGGCGAAGATCATCAGGTACACAAAGGCCTTGGTTTTTGAGCATCCGTAATGCAGGTAAAGGCTCATCAGCGTAAGCGATATCGGTACATTATGCACCACGATTCCCAGTACGAGCGTATGCTGAAGTTTCACATCAAAACCGGGCACGATAGGCATTCCCTCGAGAAAAGAATGAATACATAAACCGAGCAGCAACAGGAACGGAGATACCTTTTCATCATCCGAATGTGCGTGCTTGTGCCCGTGTTCTGCACCTTCGGTAATCAACTCCAGCGAAAGCTGCAGCAGGAAACCCAGCAAAACAAAGACCCCGGCAAACATGGTAGGCCTGTTGAACACCTCTGGGATGAGCTTCAGAAAGGTGATCCCTATCAGGAAAGCCCCGCTGAATGCCAGCAAAAGCTTTAATATGCGCTGATCGCCCGCTTTAAAGAGAAAAACCAGCGAACCGCTTGCCAGTACCGTTGTAACCAGTACGATATATAACCAGACATTCATAAAACCGCATTAAATTAACTAATTCCAACTCCGGGTTTGCACCGGAATCAATCCCTACACATCAATCACACGGTATCCCGTTTCAACAGGCACGCCTCTGAATGATGCCTCAATCCGGCCGGATACAAGCGACAGGCAACCTGTTGTGGAAGGTATTCCCAATTCTGTCACTTCACGGATGATCCTTTCATAGAATGGTTCACTCAGTACAATCCTGTTTTCGAGGCTTTTTGACATGAGCCGTGCCGTAAGGTCAACATCAATACCATAAAAATCCTCGGCGCCATCAAAAAACGTGATATTGTAAACCTCCGTACAATAATGAATCGCCACTTTACAACTCAGGAAAAGATCCTGGTTGGGATGGTTCTTTATGAGAAACAACGCAGCATAAAGGTCTTCCAGCAAGGCAAAACAGGTATTGTTCACAGGTTTGGCTTCCAGAACAGGATCAGGGATGAACAGCATGATCTCATCGCCGATACCTTTTACAATATGGCTTTGAAAATGATTTGCATATAAAAGGTTGTTGAAGGTATTGTTCAGTTTCCGTCCCCACTCCTGAAGCCCACCCACATATTTGATATCCGTCGACCGGGTAATATCGATAAAGAAACAGATGCCCGGGCAGGGAGGGATCTTGCTGAGTACGTCAACCATCGCCCCTGAATTCGGGTCTGTATAATGGATGTAATAAGCCATCAGAAAACTTTCAGGGCATCATCAACTGAAGAATGCAACTCAAAAACGCTTGTAAATCCAGAGATTTCGAAAAGTTCACGGATACTATCCTGAAGACAGCACAGTACAAATCTGCCGTTTTCCGAAGTGACTTTTTTCAGCGCCATCAGGAAAATACGCAGTCCGCTGCTGCTGACATAATCCATTTCCGAACAATCAACAAGGATATTCACCTGGTGATTTCCTATCAGTTCCGAAAGCTTGCTTTCCAGCTGGCTGTATGTAGTCGTATCAAGGCGACCTGAAATGCCGATAATCACACACTGGTCTGTCTTCGTTTCGCGGGTTTCCATGGGTTTAGGTCAGCTTTCGTTAAAAAATTTTGGTTAAAATTACGACATTTTTCCCATCCAAACGCTGGTAGGCCACGTTTGTCATGATCTCCCTGACGAAATGAATCCCCAGGCCTCCAACCTCCCGTTCATCAAGCGATTTACCGTAAAGATCGCTGATCTTCCGTTCAAGCAGGTTGAAAGGCATGCCATCATCCTCAATCCTGATCTCCAACACACGGGTATCCTGCAGGTTGAAATCCATCACGATGGCATGTTCTTCCCGGTCGTCATACGAGTAAAAAACCACGTTGGTGAACAATTCTTCCAGAACAAGGTTAACCTCCATGATAATTTTCAGGGGGATGTTCCAGTCTGCTGCCAGCTTGTCCAGGCTGGTTCTTATCACCTCCAGATCATCCAGGTTGTTTGATAATGTCAAATGAACAGGCACTGCTGTTACAGGGTCAGTGGCCGTGGCTTCTTTATACTGCAGGGCAAGGATGGTAATATCATCGGCCTGTTCAGTACCCTCCGAGAACACTTTCACTTCGCTGATAAGGGATTCTGTCAGCTGCCTTGGACTGCTGCCGGGCCTTGCCGTCAGTGCTGCCGTAAGGTTTGCCTCACCGAAAAAATCATCCGTCACATTGAGTGCGTCGGTAATGCCGTCGGTGGTCAGCACCATAATTTCCCCGGGGGAGAAGAAAAACGATCCGGTCCGGTACCCAAGATCACTGGAAACACCGAGCGGGAGACCTCCTTTGGTCTTCAATTGCCTGACATCCCCGTCCTGATTCAATATATACGGATAGTTATGGCCTGCATTGCAAAATACCATCTCCCCGTTGTCCAGGTTCACTATTCCTGCAAAAAAGGTGACAAACATCTGGCTCGGGTTATCCTGGCAAAGTTCCCTGTTGATACTTTCCATTACGACTGAAAGTGGCGATCCTGCGACGGCTTTGGCACGAAACAGGGTCCGTGTCACCATCATGAAGAGCGCTGCCGGCACACCTTTACCCGAAACATCCCCGATGGCAATACAAAGATGGTCGGGATCGGGGTAAAAGAAATCGTAGAGATCCCCTCCTACCGCCTTGGCAGGATCGAGGGTCGCGAACAGCTCCCAGTTGCCGGGAGTAAGGAAGCCGCGCGGAAGCATCCCCATCTGTATCGTATGAGCCACCTGCAGTTCACTTTCGATCTTTTCCTTAGCCATGGTGGTCTGCTGCAATGTCAGGATATAATTCCCTAGTTCTTCCTGCATAACGGCAAAGGCACTGGTGAGCTGCATGATCTCATCCCTGGTTTTCCGCACCGGCAGCTGTGAATGAAAGTCACCCTGACCGATCTGCCGGGTCGCATCAACCAGGTGTATAATAGGCCTGGTCAGACTCCGGGTGATCAGAACCGTGGTTGCCAGCAGGGCCAGAAGGCTACAGGCGAGAATCCACAGGATTTTCCTGAAGAAGCTGTACAGATCATCCATCAGATCCTCCTCCGGGAAGATGATTCCCAGCGACCAACCGGTCGAGGACAGCGGGGCATAGGCCAGGAAGCTGGGATGAACCTGTGCATCCAGTCCATCCATCGCCGTGAACCCCGATTTCCCGTCCAGCATCGCTTTTAATGCCATTTGGGTTTGTTTTCCCCGCCCGATCCTGCCAATTTCAAGTACATTTTTGTTTTCCATGACCAGTTTGGGCGAGGAGATAACCATGCCACCTGCCGAAACAAGAAAACCATACCCCGTTTTAAACAGCTTAATCTGCTTTACTGTCCGTTCGAGTGCCAGCAGGGAGATATCCATCGTGATAACTCCGCCAAATTGCCTGGTTTCCTTCTTCTTCACATAAAACGGTGTTGAATAGGTACACATCAAAACATCTCCCCCTCCCTTATCAAAATAGGGTTCGGTCCATACGGGCCGGTTCAGCAGCTTCGGAAGCCTGTACCAGTCCATGGTGAAATAGTCATACTCTTTGTTTCCAATATTTCTGATGGTTATCTGGTGATCCTTTTCGAAGAGATAGGTGGCATACCAACGCTGATCCTTAAGGTAACCGCCGGGTTCCATGGCAAGGCAGCTGCCGAATACAGCCGGGTCATTACTGACGAAGGTCCTGGCGATGCCGATGACCTGGTCGATGCCTAAATTCCGGGTTTCCATGGCATCGGCAAGGGTTTGGGGCAGCACTTCGGCCGGATTGATAACATTCTCAAGACGGGCGATCGTTTGCCGGGTAAGCAGGGTAGCCTCTTTTTCAGCCCCGTCAATCAGCAGTGCCTTTGAATACCGGTATCCATATATAAAGGCAAAACAAAAGATCAGCATGATCGACACCAGGAAGAACAGGCTGTAACGGAAAGCCAGGCTGTGAAACCTGACTGTTTTCGGGAGTATGGAGGTCAATGCTCTGTTTTTAAGAATTTACAGGGTAAAGGTAGAAAAAATCTCTCCCCAATTCTTAAAATTGATACTTTTGAAAGGTATAAATCAACTTGTAAAACCCGATAGAAATGAATGATCAAGATTTAAAACAACTCAAGCCTGACCGCCTCTGGCACTATTTTCTTGAAATCTGCAACGTTCCGCGTCCTTCTAAGAAGGAGGAGAAGATTGCCGCGTACCTGGTGGCCTTTGCGGCAGACCACAACCTTGAATGCCTGCAGGACGAAGCCGGCAATGTGTTGATCAGAAAGCCTGCCGTCAAAGGGTTTGAGAACAGAAGTACCGTAATCCTGCAAAGCCATCTCGATATGGTTTGTGAGAAAAACTCCGATACAAAGCATGATTTCGATACCGATCCCATTATTCCATGGATCGATGGCGACTGGGTCAAGGCAAGGGGTACCACCCTGGGTGCCGACGATGGCATCGGGATTGCCGCCACACTGGCCATCCTGGAATCGCGGGATATCGCGCATGGCCCGCTGGAGGCCCTGTTTACCGTTGATGAAGAGACCGGGCTGACGGGTGCATTTGCCCTTACTGCCGATCAGTTGAAAGGGAGGATCCTGATAAACCTCGATTCGGAGGATGAAGGCCAGTTATTCATAGGATGTGCAGGAGGGAAAGATACCGTTGCCACCATCGTCATGGAAACTGAACCGGTTCCCGACAGTCACATCTCCTATAAGGTAAGTGTAACCGGGCTTAAGGGCGGTCATTCAGGGGATGATATCAACAAGGGACTGGGGAATGCGGTCAAACTTCTCAACAGGTTTCTTTGGAATGCAAGGGAAAATTTCGAGATCGCACTTGCCGACATCAATGCCGGCAATCTCAGGAATGCCATTGCCCGTGAGGCTTTCGCGGTGTTTACCGTGCATATGGACAACGAGATTCCCATGTTGAACTATGCAGAACAGTTCGCTGCAGACATCAAAAATGAGTTGCATGCCACTGAACCCGGACTCACCTTTGAGGTTACTCCCGCCCCGATGCCTGAGAACGTGCTGAACGATGCACTCCAGGCGAACCTGCTTGATGCCCTGTATGCCTGCCCGCACGGCGTAACGGCGATGTCGAGGGAGATCCCTGATTTTGTGGAGACCTCCACGAACCTTGCCTCGGTAAAGTTCGTTGACCGGAAGATTATGATAACAACCAGTCAGCGCAGTTCTGTGGAATCATCCAAGAAGGACATTGCCGACATGGTTGCCAGTGTTTTCTACCTCATGCAGGCCGATGTGGAGCATTCGGCGGGATATCCGGGCTGGAAACCCAATCCCGATTCAGCACTGCTGCGGATCAGTACAGATGCCTACCGTCGCCTGTTTTCACAGGAACCACAGGTGCTGGCGATCCATGCAGGGCTGGAATGCGGGCTGATTGGCGCAATCTATCCGGGGATGGATATGGTATCCTTCGGTCCGACCATTAAAGGGGCCCATTCGCCCGACGAGCGCCTGGATATCCCATCAACAGTTAAGTTCTGGGAACTCACCGTGGAGATCCTTAAAAACATACCCTGACAGCATCAAACCCGGAACAGAACAGTCCGGATTCATCAAACACAGCAATGACGGCCTTTACAGAATACGGTAATACGCTGTATAAGAAGTAAAACAGGCCTGGTTTCAATCAAAACAAAAAGGTACACCCTTGCGGATGTACCTTTTTGTTTTACCAGCGAATATGTTTTAAAACCTGACCAGGCTATCCGGAATACGGATGTTCATTCCCGTGTAACCTCAGTAACAAAGCTATACATCTGTTTATCTGGTAATTACAAAATCATCAGAAACCATAGCCGACACCAAGTCTGAAAATCGGGTTGGTATAGGGTGAGTTGTATGTATCATTAATGTTGAACAGGAGCAGGAATTCCATCGAAAAATGGCTTGAAACAGGCTGCCGGTAGCCGCCACCAACGAAGAAACTGTTAAACCGGATAATCTGTTTTCCTTTACTATAATAGGTGTTACCGGCACCCAGTATGTTACCATTTACATCCTGGACATAGGGCCACTCATACACAAGGTACTCATATTCAACATGTGCGAACACATTCCTGAGGGAATTTTCAAAGAGGCTGGAGAGATAATAGCGTAAATAGATACTTCCGCCGAAGACATCTGATTGAAAAGAGAGGTAGTTCTGGGAGGCAGGATCATACAGATAGTTCTTATAATGTATATACTGATAGGTAAAACGAAGACCGACATAAAGCTGATCAACAGTCCTGACACGGGCTTCCGGGGCTACAGTAATACCGGTAACACTGCCAAACTGGAATCCTAGGTTCCCGCCTACCGTGACCCTTTTCCAGAAATTATCGGGATTACGGGGCTTGGAACTGAGGGAAGGGAGGGTATCCTGGGAGAAGGATCCTGTGGAAAAGGCCAGGGAGAGGGTAAAAAAAAGGAGTAGTTTGAAGGCAACACGTGTCATTTTGCAGTTGTTTTTAAGATTGGTTCATATAAAGTACAAAAATAATGAAAAAAAATGAGAATCATAACCAGTTACCTGTTAAATGTTTACGTCGGATATTAAAAAAATATTAAAGAATTATGAAAAATAAGTGAGAAATGTCTTGGTAGTTAAAATATAATCTGTACTTTTGCACTCCCGTTACGATGTTCTTTGAAGTTGTGAATGCAAAATTAACCGACAGTGTAGAGAGATTTGAAGTGAGGTTGAATGTGTGAAAAACTTTTTTAAAAATATTTTAAAAAATGTTTGGCAGATCGAAAAAGAGTTGTAATTTTGCAGTCCCAATCAAAACAAAGTACCCGGATGGGGAAATGAAAAAAGAAATGTTCTTTGAAAGACTGAAGTAAATGTAGTAGCAAATATCCCAGATTATATAATTAACCTAGTTAATTCTTTTTGGTAATAGTAACCCTGAATAAGATTAAATTTTCCTTTTACAATGGAGAGTTTGATCCTGGCTCAGGATTAACGCTAGCGGCAGGCCTAATACATGCAAGTCGAACGGCAGCACGAGTAGCAATACTTGGTGGCGAGTGGCGCACGGGTGCGTAACACGTATGCAATCTACCCTTAACTGGGGGATAGCCCCGAGAAATCGGGATTAATACCCCATAATATTACGGAGAGGAGTCTCCCTGTAATTAAAGCTCCGGCGGTTTTGGATGAGCATGCGCGACATTAGCTAGTTGGTAAGGTAACGGCTTACCAAGGCTTCGATGTCTAGGGGTTCTGAGAGGATTTACCCCCACACTGGTACTGAGACACGGACCAGACTCCTACGGGAGGCAGCAGTAAGGAATATTGGTCAATGGACGCAAGTCTGAACCAGCCATGCCGCGTGAAGGAAGACGGCCCTACGGGTTGTAAACTTCTTTTGTACAGGAAAAAACCACCGGTCGTGAATCGGTGCTGATGGTACTGTAAGAATAAGGATCGGCTAACTCCGTGCCAGCAGCCGCGGTAATACGGAGGATCCAAGCGTTATCCGGATTCATTGGGTTTAAAGGGTGCGCAGGCGGAATGATAAGTCAGTGGTGAAATCCTACGGCTCAACTGTAGAACTGCCATTGATACTGTCGTTCTTGAGTACACTTGGAGTGGGCGGAATGTGTCATGTAGCGGTGAAATGCTTAGATATGACACAGAACACCGATCGCGAAGGCAGCTCACTAAGTTGTAACTGACGCTCAGGCACGAAAGCGTGGGGATCAAACAGGATTAGATACCCTGGTAGTCCACGCCGTAAACGATGATTACTCGATGTTGGCGATATACTGTCAGCGTCTAAGCGAAAGCATTAAGTAATCCACCTGGGGAGTACGATCGCAAGATTGAAACTCAAAGGAATTGACGGGGGCCCGCACAAGCGGAGGAGCATGTGGTTTAATTCGATGATACGCGAGGAACCTTACCTGGGCTAGAACGCTGGGCGACCGTCCGGGAAACCGGATTTCTCTTCGGAGCGGCCAGCGAGGTGCTGCATGGTTGTCGTCAGCTCGTGCCGTGAGGTGTCGGGTTAAGTCCCATAACGAGCGCAACCCCTATCATTAGTTGCCATCAGGTCATGCTGGGAACTCTAGTGAAACTGCCTACGCAAGTAGTGAGGAAGGTGGGGATGACGTCAAATCAGCACGGCCCTTACGTCCAGGGCTACACACGTGCTACAATGGCCGGTACAAAGGGCAGCTACTTGGTGACAAGATGCTAATCTCAAAAACCGGTCTCAGTTCGGATCGAAGTCTGCAACTCGACTTCGTGAAGTTGGATTCGCTAGTAATCGTATATCAGCAATGATACGGTGAATACGTTCCCGGGCCTTGTACACACCGCCCGTCAAGCCATGGGAGCTGGGGGTACCTAAAGTTCGTGACCGAAAGGAGCGACCTAGGGTAAAACCAGTGACTGGGGCTAAGTCGTAACAAGGTAGCCGTACCGGAAGGTGCGGCTGGAATACCTCCTTTCTAGAGAGAGAGTTACTATTTTCCTGATCTGTTTCAGGAATGATATTTCTACTACATTTTACTTCTTTTCTTGACCTTAAATTAAGAAAAGCCCAAACCGAGCAGTGGTTAAAACCATTGAGTACAGGATTAACGTTATCGGTTTTACGTTTTGATTCGTAATTCGTAATTCGTAATTCGTAATTTCAATAGTCCCGTAGCTCAGTTGGTTAGAGCACTACACTGATAATGTAGGGGTCCGCAGTTCAAATCTGCGCGGGACTACATCAATCGATTTGGGGAATTAGCTCAGCTGGCCAGAGCACTAGCTTTGCAAGCTAGGGGTCAAGGGTTCGACTCCCTTATTCTCCACAAACTGGGATGATACATACGAGTGAGAAGCGTGTATAAGTAGATTACCCTTCTTGCCTATTGGTCTAAAAAACCCAACCGTTCTTTGACATATTGAAAGAAAATACAATGATTAGTCGAAAGATTGTCATTATATCCTTATTATTTGAATTACAGCAATGTAATTCATTAACAAAAGAGTAAATTGAAAGAAAGTAATTAAGAGCGTATGGCGGATGCCTTGGCTCTCAGAGGCGATGAAGGACGTGGTAAGCTGCGATAAGCTTCGGGGAGGTGCAAACTACCTTCGATCCGGAGATTTCCGAATGGGGCAACCCACCCGATTGAAGATCGGGTATCCTGGTAACGGGATGCAAACCCGGGGAACTGAAACATCTAAGTACCCGGAGGAGGAGAAAACAATAGTGATTCCCCAAGTAGTGGCGAGCGAACGGGGAACAGCCCAAACCAATTTTGTTACGGCAAGATTGGGGTTGTAGGACAGCAACGTGGACTGTAAATTTGTAGTGGAAGATTTCTGGAAAGTTATACCATAGAAGGTGATAGTCCTGTACACAAAACGAATTTACTACCTAGCTGTATCCTGAGTATCGCGGGACCGGAGAAATCCTGCGAGAACCAGCCAGCACCATCTGGTAAGGCTAAATACTCCTGAGAGACCGATAGTGAACCAGTACCGTGAGGGAAAGGTGAAAAGTACTTCGAATAGAAGAGTGAAATAGAACCTGAAACCATACGCTTACAAACGGTTGGAGCCCTTCGGGGTGACAGCGTGCCTTTTGCATAATGAGCCTACGAGTTACTCCTCACTAGCAAGGTTAAGTCTGTTTACGGACGGAGCCGAAGCGAAAGCAAGTCTGAATAGGGCGATTTAGTTAGTGGGGGTAGACGCGAAACTTTGTGATCTACCCATGGTCAGGTTGAAGTCCCCGTAACAGGGGATGGAGGACCGAACTAGTTTACGTTGAAAAGTGCTTGGATGAACTGTGGGTAGGGGTGAAAGGCTAATCAAACTGAGAGATAGCTCGTACTCCCCGAAATGCCTTTAGGGGCAGCCTCGGAGTTGAGTGTTATAGAGGTAGAGCTACTGATTGGACTAGGGGGCTTCACCGCCTACCAAATCCAGACAAACTCCGAATACTATAACATATATCCGGGAGTGAGGCATAGGGTGCTAAGGTCCTGTGCCGAGAGGGAAATAACCCAGACCATCAGCTAAGGTCCCCAAATCTATACTAAGTTGATCTAACGAGGTCTGATTGCATTGACAGCTAGGATGTTGGCTTGGAAGCAGCCATTCATTTAAAGAGTGCGTAACAGCTCACTAGTCGAGCGATCGGGCGTGGATGATAATCGGGCATTAAGTATAGTACCGAAGCTATGGATTTCTGACGCAAGTCAGGGGTCGTAGGGGAGCATTCCAGTTGCAGCGAAGGTGTACTGTAAAGTTTGCTGGAGCGACTGGAAAAGAAAATGTAGGCATAAGTAACGATAAAGCAGGTGAAAAACCTGCTCGCCGAAAGACCAAGGTTTCCTGATCAATGTTAATCAGATCAGGGTTAGTCGGGCCCTAAGGTTAATCCGAAAGGAGATACCGATGGAAGATAGGTTAATATTCCTATACTGGCTATTACTGCCATGGGGTGACGAAGTAGTGAAAGGTCTGCGTACTGACGGAATAGTACGTTGAAGGGTGTAGGTATACGTTTGGCAGGCAAATCCACCAAATGTGCTGAAACCCGATAGTACCGTGAGTCTTCGGACAATCGGATAATGACCGTAACCAAACTTCCAAGAAAAACCTCTAAGCTTCAGGTAATAGCCATCCGTACCGGAAACCGACACAGGTGGTCGAGGAGAGTATCCAAAGGCGCTCGAGTGAATCACAGCTAAGGAACTAGGCAAATTAGTCCTGTAACTTCGGGAGAAAGGACGCCCCGAGCAATCGGGGCCGCAGAGAAATGGCCCAGGCGACTGTTTATCAAAAACACATGGCTATGCTAAATTTTAAGATGACGTATATGGCCTGACACCTGCCCGGTGCTGGAAGGTTAAGTGGAGAGGTTAGCCGCAAGGCGAAGCTTTGAAATGAAGCCCCAGTAAACGGCGGCCGTAACTATAACGGTCCTAAGGTAGCGAAATTCCTTGTCGGGTAAGTTCCGACCTGCACGAATGGTGTAACGATCTGGGCACTGTCTCAGCTGTGAGCTCGGTGAAATTGTAGTTCCGGTGAAGATGCCGGATACCCGCAACGGGACGGAAAGACCCCGTGAACCTTCACTATAACTTTGCATTGACTCTGGATAAACAATGTGTAGGATAGCTGGGAGACTGTGAAGCGGCTTCGCTAGGAGTCGTGGAGTCAACCTTGAAATACCAGCCTTTGTTTATCTGGCGCCTAATCCCTAACGGGAGACAGTGCATGGTGGGTAGTTTGACTGGGGTGGTCGCCTCCAAAAGCGTAACGGAGGCTTTCAAAGGTACCCTCAGCATGCTTGGTAACCATGCGTAGAGTGCAATAGCACAAGGGTGCTTGACTGTGAGACCAACAAGTCGAACAGGTAGGAAACTAGGATATAGTGATCCGGTGGTTCCGAATGGAAGGGCCATCGCTCAAAGGATAAAAGGTACTCCGGGGATAACAGGCTGATCACCGCCAAGAGCTCATATCGACGCGGTGGTTTGGCACCTCGATGTCGGCTCGTCACATCCTGGGGCTGAAGAAGGTCCCAAGGGTTCGGCTGTTCGCCGATTAAAGTGGCACGTGAGCTGGGTTCAGAACGTCGCGAGACAGTTCGGTCCCTATCTGTTGTGGGCGTTGGAAACTTGAGGGCACCTGACTCTAGTACGAGAGGACCGAGTTGGACAGACCGCTAGTGCATCTGTTGTGGCGCCAGCTGCATTGCAGAGTAGCTACGTCTGGATGAGATAAGCGCTGAAAGCATCTAAGCGCGAAACTCAGCCCAAGATGAGGTTTCCTTTAAGGGTCGTCGTAGACCACGACGTTGATAGGCTACAGGTCTAAAGGCAGTAATGTCATAGCCGAGTAGTACTAATTACCCGTAAGCTTTCTTCAATGACAAACTTTTAATTAATTATTGTGTTTTCTTTCTCTATATGTCAAATCGTATTTGTAAAGACGGGTTGAAACCTGTCTCTACGTAAGATCTTACGGTGACTATAGCAGTGGTGTTCACCTCTTCCCTTTCCGAACAGAGTCGTTAAGCCCACTTGCGCAGATGGTACTGCAGTTTTTGTGGGAGAGTATGTCGTCGCCGATCTTTTTTAAACCCAGCCTAACCGCTGGGTTTTTTTTTGCCCTCTTCCCTCCCGCTACCGCCTTTTTTCGTAATTTTATACTCAAATAGCGACCCCCCGGATGCAACCTGATTTCCGTCACCTCCCTCTTTACCTTCTCCTGCTCCTGCTGGGTCTCTCCATCAACGGTTTCTCCCAGGCACACGATTCCGTAAGGGTCGTTAAACCCGATACCGCAGCCCAACGGAAAGCTGCCATCGCCATGGAACGCACCAGGCTGAACAGGATCACCATCGATTCAATCAGGAAACACCGCGACTCAACCTCCGTTTCCTACTTCTACAGCGATTTCGAAAAACTCGGTGCCCTGAAACTCTATCCAAACGATACCGCCATCACCGGCTTCGAGAATTATGACCAGCTTTACCGCAACTCGCATTTTTTCGCCACGATGGGAAACTTCGGCCAGAGCTCCAGGCCGCTCTCCCCCTACCCTTTCCTGCGTGAAAATGGCTTCGATTACGGCATCCATTCCCTCGATCCCTACCTCTACCAGAGCGACAGCGTCAAATATTACCGGGTCTATAAAACCTACTCGGAGATTACCTATACCCAGGGAGCCAAGAAAGAGCAGAATTTCCACGCCGTATTCAGCCGCAACATCTACAGGAGCTTCAACATCGGCTTCGATTTCAGAACCACCAATGCCCCGGGGGCCTACGTGAGGCAACGCACCAACCTCATCAATTTCGTGGTGACCTCCCAATACTTCACCAAAAACAAACGCTACGGGGTCATCGCAAACTTTACCATCAACCGGTTGAAAAACTTTGAAAACGGCGGCATCCAACATGAATTTGAATTCGAGAACAACACCGAGAGCAACCGCCAGGTAATCCCGGTCTACCTCCAATCGGCACAGAACAATATCAGGGAGACCGGTTTCTTCATGAAACACTACTTCAACCTGAGCCGCCATCCGCGGAATGAAAAGGACACATCATTCAATAACCGGAGAAGGTTCGAACTGGGACGTCTGACTTATACCTTCCAATACGACCGCCAGTCGCAGAACTATATCGACAACATGCCCGACAGCGGGTTTTATCCGAAGCCGGTGCTGGATACCGTTCGTACCTACGACTCCGTCGTCAATTCGAAGATCATCAATGAACTCACCTGGTCAAACCCTACCTTCAACCCGAAAAACAGGCTCAGGGTCGTCCAACTGGAAGCCGGCATCCGGAACCAGTACAGCAAAGTGGTCCTCCATGGCGTCACCAATCTTTTCAACCAGTTTATCCCCCATGCGGAGATTGATTTCACCCCCTTCCCGAGCCTGAAGCTCCAGGGTCGCGGCGATTATGTGCTCGGAAGCTACAACGAGGGGGATAAAAGCCTGAGGGTCAAACTCACCTCCATCCTGGGCAGCCAGGAAAGGAACCTGGGAACCATCACCATTACAGCCAATTATATCTACCAGAAACCGGGGTGGTTCTATGAACATTACAGCGGGAACAGCTTTCACTGGGATACCACCTGGCAGAAACAGGGAATCCTCTCCGCAGGATTCAACTTTGCCTGGAAGTTTCTTGAAACCGGGGTCAATCTCAGCCGGATCACCAACTTCGTTTATCTTGATACCAGCTCACAGCCACGGCAATTCACCAAAGGCTTCGAGCATATGATCGTTTACCTCAATACAAATCTTGATATCTCCGTGATCAAGATCAAGGCGCAACTTGCTTACCAGACTGTCCAGGGAACCACCGTGCTGCGGCTGCCGGCATTCATGGGGAACGTCGCATTCTACCTGACCCAGCCCCTTTTTCACGGGGCTGCAGTGTTGCAGCCCGGTCTGACCTTTTTCTATAACTCCTCCTATTACGCCGACAACTACAATCCCGCCATCCGGTCGTTTTACCTGCAGGACCGCCGGGAGATCGGCAATTACCTGTATATGGATGTATTCATCAACCTGAAAATCCAGCGGGCCCGGTTCTTTGTTGCCTATACCCATTACAATGCAGGTTTCATGACCCGCGATTATTATACAACCCCCACCTACCCCATGCAGGATGCGGCCTTTAAGTTCGGCATCGCATGGAGGTTTCATGATTAAGAAATGACGAGTGGCAAATGAAATTACGATTTACGATTTACGATTTACGATTGTAAAGTGCTAATAATCCGTCAACCATCATTCGTCATTTGTCATTCGTAAATAGTAATTCGTAATTCGTCAAAAATTACTGCTGAACAATGGGAACCCTGGAGGAATCACTCAGCAGGATGAGAATCGATTTAGCCCGCAATTTCAAGTTGAAATGATTACAAATTAAGAAGCAGAAATTACTTTTTGATCATGAAGCACCAGGCATGGCTGCAGGGAGGCTTTTTCCGCAAACCCGCAGGGATGGTGATCAGCATCGACCCGTTTGGCGCCTCCCTCCATTTCAAAAATGTCTTACTGCCAAGCAGGCCGACGGATGATCCTTTGGGAAACTTCACTCCATTGACCGTAATCGCGGCAGGCATGAGCGTTTCCCCGGGTTCGGCGAGGTAGATGGCATAAACAGTCCCGTCCTTTCCCTGTGTGAAGCAAACCTTCCCTGACTTATAAGGTTCAACCGGCCGTGAGCCATAGATCGCAACGCCGTTGACCGACATCCAGTTGCCGATCTCACGGAGACGAGCGTAAGCGGTGTCGGCCCATTCTCCTTCGGGAGAGGGCCCGATGTTGAGCAGGTAATTTCCGCCCTTGCACACGATATCCACCAGCATGTGGATGATCTTGTTGGTGGGTTTGTAAATATCACCCGGGACATACGACCAGGAGGTTGCCATGGTCATACAGGTTTCCCAGGGATAATCAAGCAATTTGTCGGGGATCTGCTGTTCGGGGGTGCGGTAATTCTCGTATTTGCCAGTCACGGTTCGGTCGACGATAAGCAGGTCGCGCTGGTAGCCGCGGGCCATCGCTGCAATTTCAGGCATATTGATATCCTGGCCGTTCTTTGGGTCCACCCAACCGCCGTCGAGCCAGAGAATGTCAACTTTCCCGTACGCGTTCATCAATTCTTTGATCTGGTTATAGGTAAAATCGCAGTACTTCTGCCATCGCTGCGGGTATTTTGCGATACTGTAGTTGACATTCCGGTTCGGCGTGGCCCATTCCTCCGCCCAGTAGTCGTTGCAGTGCCAGTCGGGTTTTGAAAAATAGGCCCCCGTCCAGAAACCCTTTTCCCTGAATGCGTTAAATATCTCCAGGGCCACGTTGGCCTTTGGATTTGTATGAAAAGGGCAACCGGGATCGGTGATACGGTAATCGGTCTGTTTCGTGTCGAACATGCAAAAACCATCGTGGTGCTTCGTGGTGAAGATCACATACTTCATACCGGCATACCTTGCAGCGGCGGCCCATTTTTCAGGGTCAAACTTCACAGGGTTGAAGGTGCTCTTCAGCGCAGTGTATTCACGGCAGTAATCCACATAATTTTTGCTTTTACGCCTGCACCAGTCCTCATCTTCCGAACAGAGGGACCAGGATTCGACGATGCCCCACTGGCTGTAGGTGCCCCAATGCATCAGCAGTCCGAATTTAAGATCCTGCCACTGCCCGATCTTCGCAAGGATCACCGGGTCGGTTTCCATTTCGGCCGGCTTTCCTGCAGCCTCCTGGGCCCATCCGCGGCCGGTTCCAAGCAGCGCCTGGAAAAGTAATAACAGATACAATCGCTTCATAAGTGAATATTTATCTTCAAAAATAAACTATTTCGTGAACAATGAGCCCGGCACCCTCAGCGCAATGGCCGACGGGCACTTCAGATCAACATTCCATCCATGCAAAAAATATTTCCAAACACCCTTGACACCGCAGGAATATTGTTGTATATTTGCGCTTATTTAGTCTCATTATAATTTACTTTATATATTCATCTAACATTATGAAAAAGTCTACCCTGTTCATAGCACCACTTGTCATGTCTTTAGTGCTGTTCATCAGCATATCGTCATTCGCCGTAAAACATGTGGTAACCGTTGGAAATTATTTTTTCAATCCGTCATCCCTGAATGTTTCAGTAGGCGATACCATGAGATGGGTCTGGAGCGCCGGTTCGCACACAACCACTTCGGGCGTAATACCCGCAGGCGCTGCTCCCTGGGATCATCAAATCAACAGCACCAATACTTCGTATGAATACCCTGTTACCGTTGCAGGCACTTACAACTATGTTTGTACACCGCATGCGGCGATGGGAATGATCGCGACCTTCACCGCTTCCGGGTTTGTCCCGACGCTGGCCGTGACCCCATCCAACCGGAATGTCACTGCTACCGCTGGTTCAACGACCTTCACAGTGACCTCCAACTCATCCTGGACTTCAACCAGCAACACCGGTTGGTGTACCGTCAATGCAGGCGGGACCAACAACGGAACAATCACGGCGAATTATACCGTAAATACCTCCGTAACGCAACGCGTCGCCAACATTACCGTGACTGTTTCCGGTTTACCCGATCAGACCGTCACGGTGACACAGGCAGGAGCTGCACCCACTCTTACCGTCGGGCCGGCGAACCAGAATGTCACATCCGCCGCCGGTACCACCTCCTTTTCCGTTACATCAAATACAACCTGGACATCGATAAGCAGTGCTGACTGGTGCACGGTACCCGCTTCCGGCAGCGGAAACGGCACTCTGACGGCCACCTATACCGCCAACCCGCTGAATGTCGTCAGGGTGGCGACCATTACCACGACCGTTACCGGGTTACCGCAGCAAATGGTAACGGTAACGCAGTCCGCTTCATCGGTTGGTGTGAGTGAACAATCCCTTTCCCGGCTGCAGGTATACCCGAATCCTTCCACCGGGCTGTTCAGGCTGGACGTGGGGAATCTCAGTGACTGTGAAATCAGGGTGACCATTCTCGACATTTCGGGAAAAAACATATCATCGGCAAATTATTCCGGGTCGGGAGCGTATTCCTTTGACCTGACCAATTCACCTGTGGGAATTTATTTTATCCGGTGCGAAGCTGACGGCAAAACGGCGGTACGCCGGCTTGTGGTCAACAGGTAAAGACCTGGGGTCTCTGCAAGGAACCCAGTTTTGACAATGACTGATTAAAAGTTGATAAGTCTGTTTGTTTTGTTTTTGTTGATTGAGTGAATGGGCTGTAAGTTCTCTTACAGCCCTTCACCTTTTCAGGAAGGAGGGTTCTTTCAGATGATCCCGCGCTTTTTTTTGATCTCCTCCCAGGCAAGGCTGATCTCCTGGAACTTGGCCGTGGCTGCCTGGCGGATGTCATCGCCAAGATGGGCAACCTTGTCGGGATGATGCTTTTTAGCCATCTCACGATAGGCCCTTTTAACCTCTTCATCCGTAGCCCCGGTTGTGATCTCCAGGACATCATAGGCCCAGTTGACATTTTTCATGAACATGGCCCTGATGGAGGCAAACTCCGATGCAGGGATTCCCATGTAGGAGGCAATTGATTCGATCATGGCGACCTCGTCGGGATGGTATTGTCCGTCGGCCGCCGCGATGCCGAAAAGGTAATGCACCAACTGAAGTTTGACGGCATAATCGGTGTACTGGCCCACCTGGATGCTTACCTGCCTGACATCGATATCCTGCTTCAGGATTTCGCGCAGCATCGAAATCAGCCTGCCGCCCTCTTCAGAACCGAACTGGCTGACGAAGAAATTCCGGACAAATTCAAGTTCGGCCTTTACCACCTTCTGATCGGCCTTCATCACAGCTGCCGAAAGGACCAGCAGGCTCATGGCAAAATCACCGCGGGGTGTCCCCCGGTAAGATATTGTTCCCGTGTTCATCCCGTCGAACATCGTTCCAAGGGCAACCCCCAGGATGGCCCCGATCGGACCGCCAAAAACCCAACCCAGGCCACCTCCTACCCATTTGGCATAGCCGGCTTTCCGGTGGGTTTCGGCATTGCTTTGATTTCCAGTTCCTGTTGTCCTGTCCTGTCCCGCGCCCGGATCCGTTCCGGATGATTTTTCCTGGCCGGCAGGCTTTTTTCGCATGGTGAAAACAGAATAAAAAACAATGATGACAATGACAATTACGATGATTTCGCCGATTCCCATAAAATATTAAGAATTTGAGGATGTGGAAATTTGAGAATTTGAAAATTTGAAAATTTGAAAATTTGAAGATTTGCGGATGTGGAAATTTGAGAATTTGAAAATTTGAAAATTTGAAGATTTGAGGATATGGGAATTTGAGAATGTGGAAATTTGAGGATTTGACGCTATTTTATCATTTCGGTTGCAGGGAGGCCGTATTCTTCGACCATTTTGATACCCATTGCTTCGAGTTTGTCGAGTACCGGGTTGTAGATTTCGGGAATTACGGGAACATGGACCCCTTTGACCGCGATCTGTCCGTTGAGGATCAACTCCACGCCGATGGCGGCGGGAAGGGCCACGGTGCGTGCGATGGAGGTGTCGGTGTCGAGGGTGCCGAAATCGAGCATCCGGGAGCGGATCACCTCTTTGCGGCCGTCGGAAAACGCAGCCAGGAAGGTGTGCTGCATGGCCACCATGTCGCGTTCGGACTGGCCCAGGGCCATTTTTTCAATCATCAGGTCGGAGGTCACTTCGAAGGTCGAATCCACGGTACGATTCATGGGAACCTCATCAAACAACCCCAGCCAGCTGATGGCGCCGAGGGCATAACTGCCGGTCTCGATGCCTGCAAACCTCGCCGCCTGCTGCCTTACGGTGCCCGGGGCCGATTTACCACCTTTTACCTGGTACAATACCATGTCGGCGAAGGTCATACCGGTCATGTCATATTTTTCGGGAGAAATCAGGCATAGCTGCTTCATCAGGTCGAGTGTTTCGCACCAGCCGCGGTACCTGAAGGTACCCCTGAACATGGTCATGGCTTCGGGTATGCCGTAAATCTCCTTGTAGGCAATGGAATCGCGGTTGGGGTAAACCTCCAGGTCGCCCACTCCCGGGAATTCGACATGGAACGGGTTTTTAAAAAGATCGCGGGTGGGAACCTCCACGATTTCGCCATGTTTCAGGTATACGGCATCATTGTTCCCGGCAAGGACCACCCCCTTCGGGCTCCATGAGAATTTGTACCGGAACGGGTTGCCGGCAGCTTCCGGGGCCGGCAGGGCGCCGCAGATCGAATAAAATTCAAGGATGGCGCCTTCGCGTTCGTGAACGTGGTCGATGATCCGCATAGCCGACATGTGATCAATGCCCGGGTCGAGACCCATTTCGTTGAGCAGGATGATGCCTGCCTCTTTTGCCGCGGCATCCAGTGCGCGCATCTCCGGCTTGACATAGGAGGAGGTCACCAGGTCCTTTTTATGTGCGATGCAATGCCCTGCCACCATGACATGGAATACATAGGGCAGCAGGCTGACCACGATATCGTGCTCTGAAACCATAATGTCGAGCGAAGGTTCATCTCCCGCCTCCCAGAAAAGGGAGACACCGTGGACATGTCCCGCAATCATGGCATCGGAGCGGTCGGGGGTGTTTGACGCAACCGTGACCCGGTGGTTTTCGGCAAGGAGGTATTGGATGATGGGCTTTGCAACTAGCCCCGAACCCAGGATCAGTATCTTTTTCATTTGGAATGAGTTTTAAACGTTGGTTACAGCAGAAATGAGCCTATTATTTAACAAATTCTTCAAGGTATTTAAAATCGGGCGTCAGCTCCCCCTTGTGGAGGATGAGGGCCTTTTTGATCGGTTTCGGAAGATCGAGATCGTCGAAATGTTCTTCAAAGTCGGCATCGGCGATCGGTTTGACAAAGTTGACCAGCACATCTGCAAAGCCGTCGGATGAGTCGCGCGGCAGTTCAGCGGGGAGGATATCCACGGCCATCACAAGCACACCATCGCCATGGTGCCCCATCGTGATGGTGCCGGTTTCGGGATGATAGATGTAAACCGGGTCGTCAATTTCGGTAGGTTTCACGGTACATTCCACCGATCCGTCGACATCGCAGCTGATATCCCCGATTACTGTCAGCCTCGGGTTTTCCCGCGCAAACAGTTTTTTAAGGTTTGCCTTTGTCACCAGTCGCGGGTAACGCTTGTCCCAATAGATACAATTGATCAGCATGGATAGGTGGGGCAGGTATCCTTCAAACTTGCTGCGGTAGCTTTGCGGGTTGGCATAATAATCGTGCAGGTCGAAAGGTTCGCCGTCAACATGTTCGAACAGGTCCTCCTCCTTGAAGATCACCTTGTAAACGAGGTTGTCGGGCAATTTTTTACGGCGGTGCAGGTCTACCAGCTTTTCGGGCGAGATCTCTTTCACCGGCAACAGGCCGAGGATCTCCTGCACCCCCTGTGAAACATTGCCATACCCGGTAATACCGATGACGAAAGGCCTCAGTTCGTGCGGGATCCCGTTTTCGGCGATCAGCTGGCCGATCGCAGAAATATCATCCTTGGCTTCGCGGAGCGTGTTATAGTGATGTGCCTGTTTCAGCCGCGCGAGGTTCGAGTTAAATCCCGACTCCTTCAGCCGCAGCCCGAGCGACCACAATGAATTGATCATCCCGGCCATACCGGCATACCTGCCGAAAAAGATGAGGCGCTTGCCCTGCTCGTCGACCACCTTTTCATATTCGATGAGGTTGCACTTCAGCTCCATCATCCGGCGGAGCATGGGCATGTTGTAGGGTTGTCCCTTGACGACATGCGAAAAGAAAACATAGGTCTTCTGCGCTTCAAAAAATGATTCCGGCATCTCCTTGACACCAAAGATCACGGAGCATTTTTTCAGGTCCTTTGCAATTTTAGCCCCGGCAAGAACATATTCTTCATCGGTAAAGATCCTTTTGTCCGAAGTCTGTACGATAATGTCCAGTTTTTTCTGTTTCACCAGCCGGGCCACATGCTTGGGTGTAAGCGGGGCCCTTCGTTCAAGTTTGTATTTATCCTCGTGCCGTATACCGATAAAATTGCTCATAGATCTGTTAGTTTTGGAACAGCAAAGGTAGAAAAAGGGCGGCAGACTTCCAAAGGGAGGGGATG
>Ga0118677_10001962_pt1 | contig 42473 bp, 38 predicted proteins | sample AliMusrvi5mmetaG_FD_86154 | JGI IMG/M metagenome (GOLD analysis project Ga0118677, IMG submission 86154)
ACCCGAAAGCATCGCAGATGTGCAATTTCAAATTCAAATCGTGGACACCCATGAATCTCTTGAAACCCGCGTCGTTATTGGCTTGCGAGCCATTGGACATTAAATAAACCGGACACTACTGTACCAAGGTCTATACCAAATTCAGCGGCGCCGCGGCCCGGGTTCGACCGATCATGCGTGGCGCGCTCAACACGATCAATCAGCGTGTCATGCCGGACGCCAGCTTTGGCCTGTCGGTCCTGAGCGGTGAGGAACAGCCGTTCAGCCATGCCGGTGTCCTGCCCGGGCAGTGCCAAACCTGCCACAACGGGCAAGCGGCGGTCGGGATGCCAGCCAGACACCTGCAGACACGTCTGTCATGCGACAACTGTCACCGCAGCACCGCGTGGAAGCCGGCACAGTTCAGCCACCAGGGCGTCGTGCCGAGCCAGTGTCAGACCTGTCACAACAGTGTGGTCGCCGGCGGTAAATCGGGCGGGCATTTTGTGACCACCAGGTCCTGCGACACCTGTCACCGCACGGTGGCCTGGCTGCCGGTTTCCTATGCGCATATGTCACCCTTGTACCAGCCGCAGCCGGACAAGAGCACTTGCGTGAGCTGCCACGTCATCAATGGCGAAATCATTCCGAGGCAGATGCGCGGCAACAACCGACCCAAGCCCATTCCGGTGCGTCCGGCGCCATGAACGGGACTTTCACCATGCGCCGCGCGTTGCGTGCACGCTTCAACCATCAAAACCGGGGCCGGCCGCAGACGCCGGAGCCCAGAGGAGGCAGGTAATCATGCAAAGTCAAAACGCGATCAAGTCCTGGCTGCTGGCCACCGCGGCACTGGTGCTCGCTGTTCAGGTCGGCGCCCAAACCTTGGCAGAGGTGAGCGTCACTGTGCAAGGTGACGACGTTGTGGCACATGTCGGCTTTTCCGGCTCGGTGCGATTGGTGCAGCAAACGCCCCCGACGCCCTCGGAATTTTTTCAATTTCAAGTTGAATTGCTCGCACCAGACGAGACGTCGCTGACACAGCGTACTGCGGATTCGCGTCGTGTGGCCGGAACGGCTGCAACACCCGAGTTTGCCTTGATGCTGAATGTGACCCCGAACCGGACCACGCGGCAAATGACCTTGCAACTGACTCAGGCGGCGTCGGTGCGGGCGCGACAGGGCCATAGTCCCGATGTTATCGATATTGTGTTTACCGGGTACGCGTTGGTGCATGCGGCGGCGCTTCCATCCGGACAAAAGCCGGTGGGTGCCGCGCTGCAGCCAGATCTGGCAATGCCAGTTCCGGCGACGACACCGCCGGCCACCGTGGCCTCGCCGGAAGTCGAAGCCCGAGCCGCTGAATTGATGGCAACCGCCAAGGATGCCTTGAGCAAGGGCCGCAACGACAGCGCCATCGCCCAGCTGAACCAACTGCTGCTGTTGCCGCCCAATTCGACAACACAGGACGCGCAGGAAATGATCGGCCTGGCCTGGGAACGCTCGGGCGACCTGGGTCGCGCCAAGATGGAGTACGAGCTGTACCTCAAGCTTTTCACGGTTGGTGAGGGTGCCCAGCGGGTTGCACAGCGACTGGCTTCGATGGGTGCCGCCCCGGGCAGGTCCGACACGCCGGCGCAAGCTGCCGAACTCGAGAAGGCCAAACAGGGCGGACTCAAGTACACCGGCAGCATCGCGCAGTATTACTTTGGCGGCAAGTCGCGCAGCCAGTCGCTGGTGAATCTGGATTCGGGGATCGACCAGGCCACGCTGACCAAGACGACCGAGTCGGCGCTGGTGAGCAGCCTTGATCTGGGCGCACGCTACACCACGGAAGAGTCCGACGTGCGGGTCGTCTTGCGCGGCACCGGATCGGCCAACCTGTCGACGGAGTCGAGGAACGAGAGCACGGTAAGCGCGGCCTACGTCGATTACCGGCAGATTTCAAGCGGGCTGGCGCTGCGACTGGGCCGGCAGTCGGCGATCAATGGGGGTTTGCTGGGCATGTTCGACGGCCTGTCGCTGACCTATCCGGTGCGTCCGGGCTTGCGCGTGAACCTGATGGGGGGCGTGCCGGCCAATCCGGTGATCACGGCTCCGTCGGAGCGTCTCTATGCCGCGTTGGTCGAACTGGACTCGATCCTGACCAATCTGAACGGTGACATGTACATCGTTGACCAGACAACCGAGGGCATCACGAATCGACGCGCTCTCGGGGCCGAGTTGCGCTACTCCGACGAGCACGGTTCTCTGTACACGCTCCTCGATTACGATCAGATCCTCAATGCTGTGAATGCGTTTTCGGTGCAGGGATCGGTGCAAGGAGCCGGGCAGACCACCTACACGCTGTTGCTGGACTCGCGTCGGGCACCCTCGCTGCTGATGACCAATGCCCTGATCAGTACCGGTGATCCTTCATTGAGCAGTCTGATGCAACGACTGAACCTGAGCCTGGACGAAGTCGCCTTGCTGGCGAAATCGACATCGGCGCAGGCACGCCAGATCCTGTTCAGCGCGTCCAGGCCGATTTCGGAAAAGTGGCAGGCCACCGGCGATATCCGCTACAGCGACGTCGGCGAGTTGCCGGCCGTTGGAAACTTTGAAGCGACCCCCGCGACCGGTGGGCAGCGCGGCCTGTCGTTGCAACTGACGGGTACGAACATTTACTCCAAGCGCGACATCAACAATTTCAACCTGAGCTTCTTGTCGACGCCATCCTTTCGCGGGACGCAACTGGCCTATAACAACCTGACCGGCTTTGACGACAACCGGATCACGGTCGAGCCTTCGCTGCGCTACTACGTGCAGAACGACACACTGGGCTCCAGGATGTCGCGCATCACGCCCGGCCTGCGCGGCTCCTACACCCTCTCGAAAAAGACCAGCGTGATGGGTGAGTTGATGATCGAGCGTTCGACCAACGAGGGCCCGACGAATCAGGACACGACGACCTCGGCGTTCTTCTACTTCGGCGTGCGATATGAGTTATTCTGAACCGCAAGCCCAAGGCGGCCTGGCGCCTGGCCGCACCTTGTTCCGCGCCACCGGGCTCTGGCTTGCCCTGGCCGTTCTGGTTCTCATGGTGCTGGGCGGCGCTTATCTCTATGAAGCCGCGAAATCCGCGCCACCGGTCGCTGTCGGGCCCCAGGCCGCGCCTGACAGTTCGGCGCCGGCGGCCAGCTCCGCGCCCAAGCCGCTCAAGGCCTTGTCGGACGAACAGCTGGAACGCACGATTGCACAGTCGCTGATCCAGACGCAAAGCGAGCCCAAGAATGCATCGGCCTGGGCCATGCTCGCGCACTCCTACGCCATGCTGGGCAAGTTTGCGGAGTCGGCAAAGGCCTACGCGACGCTGGCGCAATTGCTGCCGCGTGATGCTCAGGTGCTGGCCGACCATGCCGATGTGCTGGCAGTGGTCAACGGCCGATCGTTCAAGGGCGAGCCGATTGCCTTGCTCAAGCGCGCGTTGGCAATCGACCCCGCGAATGCCAAGGCCCTGGTCCTGATGGGTTCGGCTTCGTTTGAAGCGCAGGACCCGACCCAGGCGATGTCGTATCTGGAACGTGCGCGCGCGGCGGCGAGCGATCCGGCGCTGCGGCGCGACATCGACGCCAGCCTGGCGCAGGCGAAGGCCTCGGCAGCGACGGCCGCGCCGGTCCAGGCCAAGGCCAGCGGCAATGCCGTCGGAGCCGGCGCAGTGGCTCAGGTATCGGGGCGCGTATCGTTGGCCGAAGGATTGCGCGCCAAGGCGCCGGCCCAGGCCACGCTGTTCCTGTACGCGCGTCCGGTCGATGGCTCGCGCATGCCGGTCGCCTTCCTGCGCCGATCCGTCACCGACCTGCCGCTGAACTTCAGCCTCGACGACTCGATGGGGATGGTTCCGAATGTGAGCCTGTCCAAGTTCTCGTCGGTCGTTGTGGTGGCACGCATTTCCGTCCGCGGCGATGTGACGCCGGCCGCCGGGGACCTGGAAGGCGTCTCGGCGCCGGTCCCTGTCGGGAGCAAGAACGTCAAGCTGGAAATCACCGAGGTGCTGAAGTGAGGGCTGCGGCAGGGCGGACCTGCATGCGGATGCTTCGGCCTTGCGTGCTGGCATCGTGTGTCGCGCTGTTCGGTGCAACCGAGGCGCAAGCCGTGCTCGGAGCGCATGCCGACACGGTGCAGGCAGATCAGGTCCGCTTCCAGGGCGTGCGTGCCAGTCGCGTGCTGCCGCAGATGACGGCCCATGAAATCAGCCTGCCCGATGGTTCGACGGTCAAGGAATATGTGAACGCCTCCGGGCTGGTCTTTGCGGTCGCATGGCGGACCCGCCTGAAGCCCGATCTGGCGAACTTGCTCGGGTCGACTGTCAGCGTTGCTGCGGCCGGTGACCCGCGTGGCGCGGGTGTGGCCGGCAGCAAGGCGCCGCGCTTGGTGCGCCAGGCCAATCTCGTTGTTCACCAGGGCGGTCGCATGAATGCGTTTGCCGGATTGGCCTATGTGCCAAATCTCGTGCCGGAGGGTTTCGATGCCGACAGCTTGCGCTAGGCCCGGCCTGTTGCTGGCGGCACTGTGGGTGCTGTTTGTTTGCGTCGGCTGCGGCGGCGGCAGCTCGTCGGTCACCACCTACTCCGGCGGCCTGATCCCCGCCACCACCGTCAGCCTGGATATGCCGACCGGCGCCAACACAACCGAGGTAATCGTCGACGGCGGGCCGGCCAGTTTTTCGTTCGGCGCGATGAACACGCCCTACGTCACGGTCACCGTATGCGCGCCGAACTCAAGCAGTTGCGTGACGATCGACCATGTTTTTCTTGACACCGGGTCCTACGGGCTGCGCGTGCTCAAAAGTCGCGTCAGCAGCTTGTCACTGCCCGCGCTGACACTGGCGGCCGATGCGCAGCGGCAGACGCCGGCCGGCACGGCGGTCGAGTGTTACCCCTTTGTTCTCGGTGGCGTGTGGGGGCCGCTGGCACGCGCCGATGTGCACATGGCCGGCGAGACCGCCACGGCCATTCCGATCCAGCTGATTGACGACACCGGCAGCGGCCAGCTTGCGGTACCGGCCGACTGCATCGCGGCGGCCGGGGGCCCCTCATCGAGCGGCCAGTCGCCCATATTCGACTCCGCCGCTTCGCTGCAGGCCAACGGCATCCTGGGCATCGGCATGATGGGTTTCGACTGCGGGTTGACCTGCAGCACGGGCAACTATGCGGGATTTCACATCCAGTATTACGTTTGCCCGGATCAGGTCACCGCCAATTGCCAGGCGGCGGCCATTGCAAGCGATCAGCAGACGCAGAATCCGGTCGTGCATTTTGTTCCCGATGATGGCAATCCGCAGCCTGACAACAACGGCACCATCATCAGCCTGCCGGCTTTGCCGACCCTGGGCGCGGGCGTGGCCAGGGGGCGGCTCGTGTTCGGCATCGGTACGCGCGGCAACAACCAGATCGCACCGGGCGCGACGATGCTGCGCGTCGATGCCAACCCGGCGAGCCCGGCTTACCTCTACTTCACCACGACCATCGGCACAACAAGCTATCCCTACAGCTACATCGACAGCGGCTCCAATGCCTATTTCTTCAATGACGCCAGCATCCGGCAAAGCTGCAGCAGTTCAGCCGGCGGCCAGAGCGGCGGCTGGTATTGCCCGAGCGGCACGGTAGCGGTGCTGCGCCGTGCGAGCCTGAGCGACGCGTTTGGCAACACGGCGTCGGTGGATATTTCGATTGCGAACGCCGATCTGCTTTTCAGCGGCTCAAGCTCGGCGTTTGCCAATCTGGGCGGTTCTCTCGGACAGACATGGCAAAGCTTTGCCTGGGGCCTTTCCTTCTTCTTCGGACGCAGTGTTTACACCTCGATCTGGGGACAGGCGCTGTCAACGAACGGTCCGTGGAATGCTTTCTGAGCGTTCAACAATCCGCTCGGCAGGCCGCTTTCGGGTACGCCTGGAACACGCGCTGCTGATTTCCTTCCTGGTTCACGGCTTGATCCTGAGCCTGAAGTTTGCCTTGCCCGAACTGGTCATGCCGGGCAGCACGCCGCCGACCACGCTGACCGTGAAACTCGCCGCGACGCCGGGCAGCGAGTCCGCGGCTTCTGCCATGTCCACACCCTCGTCGGAGTCCCGCAAAGTGCTGACGATGGAGGCGCCAGTCGTCGCCGCCGGCCTAGCGGTTGCGGGGTTGCTCATGCCGGGGCCGACAGCGCCTGCTCCGGTGCCGGTCCCCGACGCCGCGCCTGCGCCGGCCAGGCGCATCGGCCGTCGGCGCAAGCCCGAGCCGGTCAAGGCAGCCGTCGATCCGGTACCGCTGCCCAAACCGGTCCAGGCCGCAGCGGCACCGGCCGCTCCCCCGCCAATCGCGCAAAGCATCGCGCCGGTTGAGGTCCCGCGACCGCCGGCGCAAATCGCGGTGGCAACGCTGCAGGTTCCGGCGCCTGAGCGGGACTTTGCGATGCCGCCGGTGCAGCCGGCCAGCGCCCCAGATGTGCAGGAACTGCTGCGTGCCGAGGACCTGCGCCAGGAAGCGTTGCGGCAGGAAACGGCCAAGCGCGAGGCGCAGCGCCAGGAGAACTTGCGCCAGGAGGCTCAGCGCGCGCAAGCACTGGCGCAGGCCACCGCACGGCAGGAAGCGGCGCAGCGCGAGGCGCAGCGTCAGGAGAGTTTGCGCCAGGAGGCCCAGCGCGCCGAAGCACTGGCGCAGGCCACCGCACGGCAGGAAGCGGCGCAGCGCGAGGCGCAGCGCCAGGAGAATTTGCGCCAGGAGGCACAGCGCGCGCAAGCACTGGCGCAGGCCACCGTGCAACGCGAGGCGCAACGCCAGGATGCTGAGCGTGCCCAGGCTGCAGCGGCACAAGCGGCGGCCGCGCAGGCAGCCGCCCAACGTGAGGCGCAGCAACGCCAGGCGGCAGCAGCACAGGCGGCCGCAGCACAGGCCGCAGCAGCGCAGGCCGAGGCGGCACAGGCGGCCGCAGCACAGGCCGCAGCGGTACAGGCCGCAGCAGCACAGGCCGCAGCAGCACAGGCCGCAGCAGCACAGGCCGCAGCAGCACAGGCAGCCGCAGCGCAGGCCGCGGCGGCACAAGCGGCAGCAGCGCGTCAGGCAGCGGCCGAGCGCGACGCACAGCGACTGGAAACGCAGCGCCAGGAGGCCCAGCGCAAGGCCGAGGCGGTCGCTGTCGCCAAGGCCGCTGAAAAGCCGATCCAGCCGCCGATGGAAAGCGCCAGGCGTCGCGCGCTGATCGGGCGCACCGAGCAGGACCTGCGCCTGCGCATGGTGGCTGAAGGGTGGCGCCAGAAGATCGAACAGAACGCCCCGTTCGACGTGTTCCAGGCGGCCAAGAACGGCGCGCCATACGAGAACCCGGTGGTCACGGTATCGCTGCGGCGTGATGGCAGTCTGGAGAGCGTAGTGATCGACCGCTCCAGCGGCGTCGTTGCAATCGACAACGCCGTGCGCCGCATTGTCCTGATGCTCTCGCCCTACGCCGCGTTCACGTCGGATGTGGCGATGGAGTACGACGTGATTGAAATTCGCCGCATATGGACTTTTGATACGGCCCTTCGCCTGCTCTATGGCGGACGCTGAGGTCGGTCTTCCACTTCTCTTCGTTCCATGACAAATATTTCAATTTATATTTATCTCTATCCCGCCGTATTCGTGATCATCTTCATGATCTACCTGAGGCGCAAACGCAAGAAGAACGAGACCAATTCCGCGCAATTGCAGGAATCCATTGAGAGCGGGCTGACCGATCCGCCCTCGCTCCATCCGATCGTCGACCTGGCCCGCTGCATGGGCTCCGGCGCCTGCGTCAAAGCGTGCCCGGAGCGGGCGCTGGGCGTGGTCGACGGCAAGGCGGTTCTGGTGAACGCCGCGCACTGCATTGGCCACGGCGCGTGCCGGGCGGCCTGCCCGGTCGAAGCGATCAAGCTCGTCTTCGGCACCGCACGGCGTGGCGTCGACATACCGAACGTGACGCCCAAATTCGAGTCCAATGTTCCGGGCATATACATCGCCGGCGAACTCGGCGGTATGGGTCTGGTTCGCAAGGCGGCCGATCAGGGGCGTCAGGCCATGGAGTCGATTGCCAAGCGCAAGGCTGGCGGCGGCAGCGCTGATTTTGATGTGCTCATTGTCGGTTGCGGACCCGCCGGCATTTCCGCGGGCCTGTCGGCCCTGGAGCACAAAATGCGCTACAAGATTGTGGAGCAGGAAGACTCGCTGGGCGGCACGGTCTATCACTATCCCCGGCAGAAGATCGTCATGACGGCGCCGGTTGACCTCGCCATCATCGGCAGGGCGAAATTCACCGAGGTGCGCAAGGAAGCCATGCTGGAATTCTGGCTCGATTTGGTGCGCAAGACGGGCCTACAAATCTCCTTTCAGGAGCGCATGGAAGGCATCGAGAAGCGCGATGGCGCCTTTGTCGTCAAGACCGACAAGGCAAGCTACACGACACGATCGGTGCTGCTGGCCCTGGGTCGGCGTGGCACACCGCGCAAGCTGGAGGTGCCGGGTGAAGAGTCGCCCAAGGTTGTGTACCGGCTGATCGACCCCGAGCAATACGCGCAGCAGGCGATCCTGGTGGTCGGCGGCGGCGACAGCGCGCTGGAGGCCGCGATCGCGCTGTCAGAACAAGCGGCCACGGATGTGACACTGTCCTATCGCAGCGCGGCCTTTTCCAGGGTAAAGCCGAAGAACCGGGACCTGCTGGAGCGCCAGCAGAAGGCGGGTCGCCTGCGCGTGCTGCTCAATTCGCAGGTCAAGTTGATTGCGCCAAACCATGTCGAGCTTGACCACAACGGCGTGCTTGAGCGGCTGCGCAACGACGCGGTCATCGTCTGCGCGGGCGGCCTGCTACCGATACCGCTGCTCAAGCAGATCGGGCTTGAGTTTGAGACCAAGTACGGAACCGAATAACACCAGAAGCCGATTGCCGCACGCGAGCTTCCTGAGCCGTTCACGATATTCCAGCACGATAAACCATCTTTGGAGAAAGTCACATGTTATCGATCATTCAAGCCGCAGGCTGGCCGATCTGGCCCTTGATTTTTGCTTCCTTCCTGGCGCTGGCGCTGGTGATTGAGCGCCTGTTCAGCCTGAGGACGAGCCGCATCGCGCCGCCCAAGCTGCTTTCAGAGGCGCTCAAGGTGTCGCGCCAGGCTGTGCCGGGCCGCGCCGTGGTGGACCAGCTGGCGCAGAACTCCGAACTCGGCGAAGTGCTGGCCAGCGGCCTGCTGGCACTGGGCGCCAATCCGCGCTGCTCGGAAGAAGACCTGCGCGCCACGATGGAGGCGTCGGGGCGTGAAGTGGCGCACCGCATGGAGCGCTACCTCAGTGCGCTGGCCACCATTGCCTCGGCCGCGCCGCTGCTCGGTCTGCTGGGCACCGTCATCGGCATGATCGAGATCTTCGGTTCGCAGACGCCCGCCGGCGCGGGCGCCAATCCGGCGCAGCTGGCGCACGGCATTTCAGTGGCCTTGTACAACACGGCATTCGGTCTGATGGTGGCGATTCCGTCGCTGATCTTCTGGCGCTACTTCAGGGCCACGGTCGACGCCCATTTGCTGACGCTGGAGCTGTCAGCCGACCAGTTTGCCCGGCACCTGCAAACCCTGCGCGTCGCAGCATGAAGTTCCGCAGCCGTGGGCATGAAGAGCCCGAAATCAACCTGATCCCGTTCATCGATGTCCTGCTCGTGGTGGTGATCTTCCTGATGCTGTCCACCACCTACAGCAAGTTCTCGGAGCTGCAGATCACGCTGCCGACCGCTGCGGCACAGGCGCCGCCGGATCATCCCAAGGAAGTGATGGTGGCGGTCAGCGTGGACGGTCGCTACTCAATCAACGGCGCGGCCGTTGCCGGCAAGAGCGTGGAGGACGTCACGCAGGCCCTGGCCACGGCGGCCACCGCCGGCAAGGAGTCGGTCGTCATCATCCATGCCGATGCCAATGCGGTGCACCAGTCCGTGGTCATTGTGATGGAAGCCGCAAGCCGCGCGGGCCTGAGCCAGATCACGTTCGCGACCCAGACCGGCGGCGCGCCGGTGGCGCGCTGAGGATCGTGGTGGTGGGGCAAGCCGTCCTGCGCAAGCCCAGTTTGGCCGCCAAGTACCGGTCTTGCTTCCAGCAGACCAACGACAGCAGTGTGCTTGCGAATTGTTGAGCCGCATGCTTGCGTTCCGACTCGAACCGGACTGGCAGTGCCTCGGGCCCGGCTTGAGATTGCCCTAGGCTGACGTTCTGCGAGCTGTTCAAAGGCTGACAGCGGCCTGCTAGCGCCCTTGGAAGCGCGGCGGGCGTCTCTCGGTCATGGCGGCAACGCCTTCGCGGAAATCTTCGGTGGCGAACTGGTGGTACTGCTGCGTCGATTCGCGCGTCACCGCCAGACGCACCGCATCGACCAGGCCGGCACGCAGCACGGCCCGCAGCGCGCTGACCACGCCGGGTGAGGAAATCGCTATTTCTGCAGCCTGAGCGATCGCGTGCTCGCGCACCGATGCCTGGGGCACGAGGGCGTCGGCCAGACCGATCTGCATGGCCTCCTCGCCGCCAATGCGCCGACCGCTGTAAAAGAGGGATGCGGCTCGCTGCGCGCCGATCAGCCGCGGCAGCGTCGCCGTCAGCCCGAAGCCTGGCGTGATGCCCAGGCGCGCAAAGTTCGCGGAGAAGCGCGCTTGGGCGCAGGTCACCCGGAAGTCTGCCACCAGCGCCAGCCCGAGTCCTCCTCCTACCGCCGCGCCATGCACCGCAGCCACCATGGGCTTGTTCAGCGCAAATAAGCGCACGGCCTGCGCATAGATCGGGTTGAGCGCCTGCTCGCTTTCAGGCCGCGTCACCGAGCGCGGGTCCACCAGGTTGGCTCCCGCGCTGAACGCATCGCCTTGCGCGCAGAGTACCGTGGCACGCACCTCGGGGTCGGCATCTAGCGTCTCGAATGCCTGCGCCAGGCGAGTGAGAACAGGCAGGTCGAAATAGTTGTGCGGCGGGCGGCGCAACTCGACGATGGCCACATGCTGGCGCACCTCGATGCCCAGCTCGGTGTCATTGGTGCGGTTGCTCATGGGAGTTGGTCCTGGTGGCGAAAAGCGAGGACATGATACGTCAGATATGACCATCGAATCAGCTGGTAAACCCCATATGTACATTGAAAATGTATGTATGTATTATTCGCAGTTATGAACGCAACCGCCGAATCACCTTCTTTCAAGCCGTCCGTCAACCTTTGGCCACCGATGGCCGACAAGGCGTACACCCAATCACTTCGCGAGTTCGTGGAGCAACGCGTGATGCCGCAGGGCGACGACATCGATGCGCGCGACGTGTACCCGGTGGAACTGGCGCGTGAACTGGCCGTGCAGGGCTTCAGTTCGATCACGATGCCTGTGGAGTACGGAGGCGGCGGGCGCGAGTTCTCATACGCCGTAGCGCTGTTCGAGGAAGTGTCGGTGGGCTCAGCCGCGCTGGGCGTATCCCTGCTCACCATCTTCCAGGCGCAGACTATCATCCGCCTTTTTGGCAGCGAAACCCTGAAGCAGCGCTACCTGCCCCAATTCGCCAAGGGCATGCTGTCGTCGTACGCGCTGACCGAGGCCGGGCACGGCAGCGACATCCGCACGCTGGACACCAAGGCCACGCGAGACGGTGACGAGTGGATTCTGCGCGGCGAAAAGCACTTCATCACGTCGAGTTCAGCTGCCGAGTTCTTTGTCATCCTCGCTGAGACGCCGGTAGGCGTATCGGCGTTCGCTGTGCCGCGCGACGTGCCCAACCTGACCGTCTACGAGGGGCGTAACTCGGCCACTTTCGGCCTGCGCAACGGCCCGCATATGAACTTGCTGCTGGAGGACGTGCGCGTGCCGCTGGACCATCTCATCGGCACAGAAGGCAAGGGCGTGCGACAGGCCGTGACCACGCTGGACTACTCACGCACGCTGGCCGCGGCGATCAGCATCGGCATCGCGCGCGCGGCGTTCGATGCGGCCTACGCCCATGTGGCGTGCCGCGTGGCGTTCGACCAGACCGTGCTGGGCTTTCAGGGCATCCAGTGGTACTTCGCAGAGGCGCTGGCCGATATCGACGCCTCGCGGCTGCTGGTATTTCACGCCGCCAGAGCCCTTGATACACATGACGACATCGACCGCTATGGCAGCGAAGCCAAGTTGCGCGCCGCCGAGGTTGCCACACGCACGGCCTCGATGGCAGTGCAGGTGTGCGGAGCACACGGCACCATGGTGAACTCGCCATTCGGTCGCTACCTGCGTGACGCCAAGACCTATGAGATCGCCGGGGGCTCGGCCGAGATCCTCAAGAACACCATAGGCAAGTACCTCATGCGTGGCGCGAAAGGCGCGACTAACAAATGATCACCGATCTGCTGGCCCTTCGAGCATCCGAACGCCCGCACGCGCCTTTCATCGTCACGCTGGAGCGCGAGTACAGCTACGCCGAGATTCAAGCTGCTGCGCTGCGCTTCGCCACGCGGTTGGCGGGGGAAGACATCGGCAAGGGCGATCACGTAGCGCTGCTGGCTGGCAACGGCGCGGCAATCGTCATCGCCTGGCTGGGCATTTGTTTGCGCGGTGCAGTGGCCGTCACTCTGAACAACCAACTCATCGCTGATGGCCTACGCTATTCGGTGGACCAGTGTGACGCGCGCGTGTTGGTGGTGGATCGCGAGTGGGAGGACAGCCGCGCGACCCAGCTCGACGCGCGCCAGATAGCGTTGCCGCGCCTGCTGATCGAGAACGATGAGGTATTCCTGCGCAGCCTGGACGGGCTGGCTGAGGCCGAGCCTTTGCGGGTGCCCGCCAGCGCACCCTGCACCATCATGTATACCTCGGGCACCACCGGGCTGCCCAAGGGCGTTGTCAACTGCCATACCGCCTATATGGCCACGGGGTGCGCGACTGTGCAGGCGCTGGCAATCACGCGGGACGATCGCGTGCTCGTGTTTATGCCGCTGTACCACGTGAATCCGCAGATGTACGGCGTGATGTCGGTTCTCACTGCCGGTGCGGCCCTGCTGGTCTTACCCCGCTTCTCGGCCTCCACCTTCTTTGATGACGCAATCCGGCTGGGTGCCACCGGCTGCACCTTCGTCGGCACAGTGCTTTCCATCCTGGTGGCGCGGCATGAGGGTGAGCGGCGCGACCATGGCATGCGATTCTTCTTCGGTGGCGGCGCACCGGGACCTGTTTGGCGCGAAGTGGAGGCGCGCTTTGGCGTGCGCGTGCATGAGGCCTACGGCATGACCGAGGTCGGTGGCTGGACCACCGCAAACACCGTCGACGATTTCCGCTTTGGCAGTTGCGGCAAACCACGCCTCGACCTTGAAGTATGTATCGTTGACGCCGACGACCGGCCGTTGCCGGCGGGGCAGCCGGGTGAGATCGTGGTGCGTCCGCGCGAACCCGACACCATCCTGCTGGGCTACTACAAGAAGCCCGAGCAGATGCTCGAAGCCAGCCGCAACCTGTGGTTCCACAGCGGCGATCTCGGCCGCTTCGACCAGGACGGCTTCATGTACTACCTCGGGCGCCAGAAGGAACTGATCCGCAAGAGCGGTGAGATGATCTCGCCAGTCGAGGTCGAGACTGCATTGCGCGGCATGAACGCGGTCGCCGATTGCGCGGTGGTAGCCGTGCCCGACGCCGTGACGGGCGACGAGATCAAGGCAGTCATCGTCGTCAATGGCGAAACGGATCCCGCGTCCGTGCACGCCTTCCTGGCAACGCGCCTGGCGCGCTTCATGCTGCCGCGCTACATCGAGTTCATCGCCGCCATACCCAAGACCGAAACTGAGAAGATCCAGCGCAACAAGCTGCAGTACCTAGATGCGCGCGTGCACGACCTGAAGTCTGGTCAACGCGTCGCGCCCTGACCGGCCTCTTCTTCTATGTCTCTTCCGCCAACTGCCGAACCCGATGCATGTCTGCCTGCGGGGCCATCCCGCCCGCCGCGCGCCCTTTGCATGCCGCGCGGAGCTTGGGACACACATGCGCACGTAATATCCGGTGACGCGCGCCATCCCTTCGTGCCGCTGCGGACCTACACGCCTCCACCCGTGAGCGCCGACGATTACGTAGCAATGCTCGACACCGTCGGCCTTGACCACGGTGTGCTGATACAAATCAGCGTCCATGGCGTGGACAACGGCCCCATCGTCGAGGCGCTGCAGCGCTATCCTCAGCGCCTGCGAGGCGTTGTCGCAATTGATGGTTCCGAGAGCGATGAGACTTTGGCGCGCTTGCGCGAGGCGGGCGTGTGCGGCGTGCGGATTAACGAGTTGTTTGCCGGCGGCTCGTGCGCAGACCAGTTGCAGCGTATCGCCGACCGGTGCCGGCCTCTGGGATGGCATGTCGACCTTGCCCTGCATGGCCATCGCCTGCACGAACTTGCGCCCACGCTGCGCGAGCTGAATTTGCGCCTGGTCATTGACCACATGGGCTGGTGCCCGGCGTCGCGCGGCGTGGACGATCCCGACTTCCAGGCTGTCCTCGAACTCGCAAGCATGGACGACTGCTGGACCAAACTCTCTGGCGCCTACCGCGTCTCCAGCCAATCGGCGCCCTTCGATGACGTGGCGCCGTTCGTGCGGGCGCTGGTACGCGCCGCCCCCGACCGCACGGTCTGGGGTTCCGACTGGCCACACGTAGCCATTTTTGATCCCGCGCGCATGCCCGAACCCGGCATGCTGCTTGACGCCTTGCAGCGCCATCTGGACGACCCAGTGCAGTTGCAGGCCGTCCTGGTGGACAACCCGCTGCGACTTTTCGGGCAGCCGGGCAATATGGGGGGGCGAGCGATCCATGGCGAAATGTAAAAATACGCGCTTGCGCACCCCGGAGGACACAGGCCCGGCATCGACCACCACAAACACCACAGACAGACCATGGAAAACTCAGTGATCAAAACCGCAGGAAGGGTGTTCGAGATCCTGGAGTACTTCCGCGAAGTGCGCAAGCCGCTGAGCGTGCGCGACATTTCCGAACAGTTCGGTTACCCGCTCTCCAGCACCTCGGTGCTGGTCAAGAGCATGGCCACGCTGGGCTACCTCAGCTACGACAGCCGCATCCGTGCCTATGCGCCCACCATCATGGTGACAATGCTGGGCGACTGGATCTACGAGTCGTCCTTCAGCAGTATTGAAATACTAGGGCTGATGCACTCGCTTTCCGACGCGACCAGTGAGACTGTCATCCTGGCGGTGCAGAACGACGTGCAGGCGCAGTATGTGCAGGTCATCCAGAGCCAATTGCCGATCCAGTTCTACGTCTCGCCGGGCACGCGCCGCCCGCTTTGCGCCTCGGGCACCGGATGGGCGCTGTTGGCCCAACAGCCGAACGCAGCCATCGCACGCATCCACCAGCGCACGCAGTCGCGCCTGGGCACGGCCGGCTTGCCGGAGAACATGGAACTCGAAGATGTGATGGCGCAGGTGCGCAAGGTGAGAACCCAAGGATACGTGTATTCGCGCGGCACCAACACGCCCGGCGTGGGGGTGATTGCCATGCCACTGCCAGCTTCGCCCAACGGTCCAAACCTGGTGATAGGCGTGGGTGGGCTGATCGAGCGGCTCGACAAGAGTGAGAAGAAACTCGCCCGTCTCATGATCGAGTCCATCGCAAAGTACATCAACGCTGCCAACCCCGGCAAACGCAAAGCCGCTTCCAAGGCTGCATCCTAGGCCCACGGGATTTGGGCGGCGGGCGTTGGTCCGCTCTGTTGGTACGCTCAAACAGTTGATATTTGTTGGCAATTGGCGCACTAAGCCATGAGGCCGCCGGACTGCTCCAGGATGGGCGGCAACAATTGCACGCAGAGTGTGTCGGACCGCCCCCGCCCACAACACAGTGGCGGGTCTTGCATTTCATGCCGCAGTCGGTGAAGGGGGTGGGACGCCGGGTGGGTGTTACGTGGACGCCGCTGCCGGCAGGCGGCGTTCTGCGTCGAGCATCCAGGGCAATACGCACTCGAAGAGCGCCGCTCCTTCTGCGCCCTCGGGCAACTGTGCATTAGCGCCCAGCATGGCCACCGTGCGGGCGTAGCGAGCGCGCACGGCTGGTGTCACGATCAGCGGAACACCCAAGTCTTTGAGCATGTCTTCCACTGTCTCCATCTCATGCAAGCGACGTTGAGCGTGCGGCGCATGGGTACGGATGAACATCGCAATGAGCTCACTCAAACTTGAGTTGTCTAGATCACCTATGTTGGAGAGCAGCGTCTCGCGCAACCCGAGCGCCTGCGCCAACAGCAGGCATTCGGTGATGACAGCGTCCATCCCCTTCGTGAGCACGCTGCGCACCAACTTGAGGGCAGTGGCGTCGCCGGGCTGACTGTCGGCCAGCACCTGCACCACGAAGCCCAGTGGCGCCAGTGCTGCGGCCAGACGGGGCGCGCCCGGTCCACTGGCCAGCAGTGGCGTGTGGTGCCCATGAATGGACACTGCGCCCATGATGGCCACGTCCACGTAGTGACAGTGCACGAAAAGGGAGGCTGCGGTGCGCAGGTCCGGTGGTGCTGCGCTTGACAGATCTGCGAACAGACTTCCCGCTGGCATGTGCGGCGCTGCCGCACGCGCCACCGGCAGGGCCTTCAGTCCCGGGGCGACGTTCAGCGCCAGGGCGCATCTCGCGAAAGCGCGCGCCGGGTCGGTTTCGATGACCATGCCCATGGCTCGGGCCGCTTCCAGCGCTCGCACGCCTGGCGCGGGGTGGTGGATGCGCACCGCTACCCCCTGTCCGAGGAGAGCCTTGGCATAGGCCTGGCCGACGTCGCCGAAGCCCACGATCGTGAGCGGCGAAGAAGGGTATGCGCCCGGGGCGTCGGTGTGCGTTTGAGTCTGCATTGTCAAGAATATCTCCCTGCAAATTGGGGCTGCCTGGACCAGTTTAGGTCGGTCTCGGGATGATCGCTAGCATGGCAATCGTCAACATGCCCTGTTGCGTCCACGCCCGGTTGACGACCTTGGGACGGAATTAGACAATAAAACACGTCCATAGAAATTAAATCTACAAACATAGGGTTTTCTCCATTGCTTGGGAGCCGCTGCGGGACTATCGTTGACCACGCCGTCCGGGGCTTGCCTGGGCGGCGACCCACCGTTTGGTGTGCGCTGCGAAGGCTGCGCACGCACCCCGGCCCAAGGCCGACCAACCCAGAAAGAGGGGACACCATGTACCACTGCAATATCTCGATGCCCGGGTCAGGGCGCCGACAACTCCGCCGCATCGGCGCCGCCGTGCTCTCCGTGGTGCTGGCCGGCGCGGCGGCCATGCCGGCGGCCGCACAAGGCACCGACGCCATCACCTCGGCCAAACTCGGCGCGGTGTACGCGTTCAGCGGGCCCGTGGCGATCTACTCGACCACCATCAAGAACGGGCTTGACATGGCCGTGTCCGAGCTCAACGCCAAAGGTGACTTGAAGATAGACCTGGTGCTTGAAGACGATCGCTCCACCAAAGACGACGCCATCAACGTCTACCAGAAGTTCATCCAGCGCGACAACGCGCTCCTGATCTTCGGCCCGCTGATCGGGGGCCAGGTCTTCGCCGCCGGCCCGCTGGCGCAAAAAGCCAAGGTGCCAGTGATGCTGACCTCGGTGGCCACGCCAGGGGTCACCGGAATTGGTGATTATGTGTTCCGGACCTCGGTGGAATCCGCAACGATCATTCCCGCGACGGTGAAGGCCGCCAAAGAACAGCTCAAGACAGCGCGCGTGGCACAGATCTACACCAACGACGATCAATTCAGCGTGGGCGAGTTCAAGGCCTACGATGGCGCACTCAAGGCCGCCGGCATCCAGATCGCAGGCGTCGAGACGGTGCGCACCGGCGACGTGGACTTCTCCGCGCAGCTCACCAAGATCAAGGCGCTTAACCCGGACACCCTGGTGATCTCATCGCAGGGGCAGGAAGCCGTGGGCATCATGACGCAGGCGCGCAAGCTGGGTCTGGACAAAGTGCGCTTCATCGGTGGCAACGCCTTCAACGCCGCCGGCGTGGTGAAGGAAGCAGGTGCCGCCATGGAGGGCGCCCTGTCGGCCACGCCCTGGTTCCTGTCGATGGAGCATCCGAAGAACGTCGAGTTCGTCAAGAAGTACCGCGAAAAGTACAAGTCGGACCCGGACTGGCTGGCTGTGCAAACCTATGACGCGGTGCACATCGTCAAGCAGGCGCTGCTGGCCGCGAAGATCACCAAGGGCGACAGCGTTGCCGTCGCGCGCACCAAGCTGCGGGACAGCCTTGCCGCGATCAAGAGTTACGACGGCGTGCTCGGCAAGATCGATTTCGATGACAAGCGCGACCCGCGCGTCGCCGGCGCCGTGGTCAAGGTCGAAGGCGGCAAGCACGTCATCGTCAAGTAAGACCCCACGCGTTCCTGGAAGGCCCCCATGCTCAGCCAACAGATCATCAATGCGCTTTCGCAGGGAGCTTTCTATGCGCTGTTCGCGGCTGGCCTGACACTCATTTTTGGCGTCCTCGATATCCTGAACATGGCTCACGGGGCCGTGTTCATGTGGGGTGCGATGCTGTCCTGGTACCTGATGAGTACCCTGGGCGTGAGCTTCGGCTTCGCCCTGCTTATCACCATCGTCTTTTGTGGGCTCATGGGCCTGCTTCTCGAACACGCCGCGTTCAGGCCCTTGCGGGGTCGCAGCTCGGGGCATTTACCCCCCATCGTCTCGAGCCTGGCGCTGTCTATCGTGCTCGTGCATGTGGCCGAAAAGATCTTCGGTACCCGGGTCGTCCGATACCCGGACGATGCAGTGCCCTTCACCAAGTATGTCGATGTCGGCGGCGCGCAGGTCTCCATGCTGCATGTCGTGCTCATGATCGTTGCGCTGGTGCTCATGGGCGCGCTCTGGTACATGGTGGCGCGCACCCGGCTGGGCCGCTCCATCCGGGCGCTGCAGGAAAACCCGAAGGTCGCGCGGCTCATGGGCGTCGACGTGGACCGCACCATCGCCTGGATGTTCGTCATCGCGTCCGTGCTGGCGGGCATCGCGGGCGTGTTCCTGGGCGTGGCCTACAACTCGGCCTCGCCGTACATGGGTCACTGGGTGGACCTCAAGGGCTTCGCCGTCATCATCCTCGGCGGCATGGGTTCCATTCCCGGTGCGTTGCTGGGCGGACTGCTGATCGCTTTTGCCGAAATTGGCACCGTTGTCTTCCTGTCCTCCGATTACCGCGACGCGGCGGTCTTCGTCGTGCTTGTGGGCATGCTGGTGCTCAAGCCGTCGGGGCTGCTCGGTTCGTCGCGGGAAGTGCGGGCATGACCATGCAGGCTGTCCTCGATTTCCTTGGCTCCTACAGCCACCTTGTCTATCTGGTGGCGCAGAACGCGGTCCTCGCGCTGAGCGTGTACATCACGCTCATGGCGGGCCAGCTCTCGATCGCGTGCATCGGGTTCATGGCCATCGGCGCCTACGCTTCGGCGCTGCTGTCGATGAACGCGGGTGTGCCTTACCCGGTCTCGCTGCTGTTGGCCGCGTTGGTCTCCGGGGGCATCGCCTTTCTCATCGGCGGACCGATCTTGCGCCTCAAGGGCGTATACCTCGCCATCACCACCGTGGGCTTTGGCGAACTGGTGCGCTTCACCGCCCTGAACTCGGATTACATGGGCGGCGCGATGGGTCTGAGCGGCATTCCGGCCGCCACGGAAACCTGGCACGTGTTTGCGTTCCTGGTGCTGCTGATCTACGGTTTCCACCAGCTGCAGCGTTCTCGCCATGGTCGCGCCCTGGTGGCCATCGGTCGCGACGAGATGGCCGCGCGCACCATGGGCATCCCGATCACGCGCTACAAGGTCGCGGCCTTCGTGGCGGGCGCCATGATGGCCTCAGTCACCGGTAGTTTCGCCGCACATCACAGCAACTACCTCTCGCCATCGGAGTTCAATTTTTCCGCCGCTGTGCTGGTGTTGATCTACGCGGTCTTTGGCGGGCTGCGCAATCACTGGGGTCCGGTTCTCGGTGCGGTTGTGCTGACCATGCTGCCCGAGATGTTCCGCTTCCTGCAAGACTGGCGAATGATCATCTATGGGGTGTCGGTGCTGATCGTGGTGGTCTTCGTGCCCGATGGCCTGCTGGAGTTTCGCAAGCTGTTTCGCCGGCGCAAGGATCGCACCGCCCATGCGGCAGCCCCGGCATCGGGAGTGCACAAGGCATGAGTCTGCTCAAACTGGAAGGCGTATCCCGCCGCTTCGGCGGTGTCAAGGCCGTCAGCGGCGTGAGCTTCACCGTCGAGCCCGGCGAGCTGTACGGCGTGATCGGGCCCAACGGCGCTGGCAAGACCACGCTGTTCAACCTCATTACCGGCCTGATCCGGCCTGACGCCGGAAGCGTCGTGCTCGATGGTGTGGAGACGACGCGCAAGTCGCCCGAGCAGATCGCACAACTGGGGATCGCCCGGACCTACCAGACGATCCGTCTGTTCGACACCATGACGGTGCGCGAAAACGTGATGGTCGGGGGGCACATCGGCCTGTCCTACAACCTGCTCGATGTGCTGGCAGCGCGCGGTCGCTACCGTCGCAGCGAGCGCGCGCTGCGCGAGCGCGTCGACGGCCTGCTGGCAACGGTGGGGCTGGCGCACCGCGCTGAAGACGAGGCCGGTGCGCTCTCGTACGGCGAGCAGCGCCGCCTCGAACTGGCGCGCGCGCTGGCCGCGAAGCCCAGGCTGCTGATGCTCGACGAGCCGGCCGCCGGCATGAACACGCGCGAGGCGGTCGACCTGTCGGACCTGCTGCGCAAGCTGGTGGCCGCGGGCGACCTCACGGTGGTCATCATCGAACACAACGTGCGGCTGATGATGGGGCTCTGCGACCGCATCGCCGTGATGAACTTCGGGCAGAAGCTCGCCGAGGGCCTGCCGGCCGATGTGCGCAAGAACCCCTCGGTTATCGAGGCCTACCTGGGCAAATCCGCATGAGCATGCTAACAGTAGAAGACGTCGTCACCGCCTACGGCCAGATCGTGGCGCTCAAGGGTGTGTCACTGGAGGTCAACGAAGGCGACGTGGTCTGCCTGCTCGGCGCCAATGGGGCGGGAAAGAGCACGCTCATCAACACCATTTCCGGCATCCTGCGCCCGCGTTCGGGTCATGTGGTGTTTCAGGGTGAGAACGTTGTCGGCCTCAAGGCCTCGCGCATCACTGGCAGAGGCATCGTGCAGGTGCCTGAGGGGCGCGGCATTTTCGCACAGATGACGGTGCAGGAGAACCTTCTGATGGGCGCGCATTTGCGCCGCGACGCGGGTGGAGTGCAGTCGGATATTGACGCGGCCTACACGCGCTTTCCCGTGCTGGGCGAGCGCCGGCTGCAAAAAGCCGGTGTGCTCAGTGGCGGCGAGCAGCAGATGCTGGCGCTGGCGCGTGCGCTGCTCTCGAAGCCCAAGCTGCTGTTGCTTGACGAGCCCTCGATGGGCCTGTCGCCCATCATGGTTGAGAAAGTCTTCGACAACATCCGTCAGATTGCGGCCACGGGCGTCACCATTCTGTTAGTGGAGCAAAACGCGCGTCTGGCTCTGGAAATCTCCAACCGCGCCTATGTGTTGCAAAACGGCGAGATGGCCATGACCGGCTCTGCGAGTGAGCTCTTGCAGAGCGATCTCGTTCAGGAAGCCTACCTGGGCGCGGCGTGATGAAGGTCCAACGATGAACGTGCAAGCAAACCAACTGATCACACTCACGCAGGATATCCTGTTGGCGTGGGGCATGCACGCAGAAGACGCCCGGATCACGGCCGAGCTCATGGTCGAGACCGACCTGCGTGCGATCGATTCGCATGGCGTGTCGATGCTTCCGATGTATGAAAAGATGCGCGAGCAGGGCATTCTGAACATGACGCCCTCGCGCGCCATTGTGCGCGATACACCCGTGCTGGCCCTGATCGACGCGGACCGCGGCCTCGGACATCCGATCGCCCGTGATGCGATGCTGCTGGCCTGCGACAAGGCGCGCCACAGCGGAATCGGCGCGGTGGGCGTGCGCAACTCGCATCACTTTGGCGCCACCGGCTTGTACGCCGAGATGGCGGCGCTGCGCGGCATGCTGGGTTTTGTCACCTCATCCACCAGCGTGGCGGGTGTACTCCCGACCAACGGATCGGACCCGCTGCTGGGCACCAACCCCATCGCCTTCGCGGCGCCAGCGGGGCGCCACGCCCCCTTCCTGCTTGACATGTCGACCTCCACCGTGGCGGTCAACAAGGTCAAGGTCTACGCGCTCAATGATCGCGAACTGCCGGGCGGCTGGGTCGTGAACAGCCAGGGCCAGACCGTGCGCGACCCTGCGCAGGCCCTGGCGCTGTGCCATTCGCAGCAGGGCGGTGGCCTCACACCGCTGGGAGGCGATACCGAGACCGGCGGCCACAAGGGCTATGGCTTGAGCGTGATGGTGCAGATTCTCTCCAGCGCGCTCACGGGCGGCTCGTTTTCGCCGGTGCGCAACCGGCAGGCCGACGGTCCCGTGCCGCATAACATCGGTCACTTCTTCCTGGCCATCGACCCCGCTGCGTTCCGCAAGGATGGCGAACTGGAGCATGACCTGGACATGGTGATCGATGTGCTCAAAGGCTCGCGGCCTGTCGATGCCGACCGGCCGGTCCAGGTTGCGGGTGACCCCGAGCGCGCCGCGCGGCGCGAGCGCGAAGTCAGCGGCATTCCCATGCCCGAAACGCTGCTCGCGCAACTGCGCGCCATCGCCGGCAATGCCGGCGTCCCCTACACGCTGACGGGCGCCTGATGGTCACGGTCTCAGGTGCCAGCGTTTGGCATGACGGCGGCGTCGCCTGTCCGCGCCGCTGCGACGCGCTGGTACTTCACATGGCCGTCGGTCCGGACCTGATCTGCCAGCGCATCGACCGCGTCGACCTCTCGCTGCATGAGGTGAGCCGACTCACGCTCGCCGCGCCCGTGCAATACGTTTGGCCGCATCCGAGCCGCAGCCTGCTTTACGTCGCCTGCAGCAACCGGCCGATCTCCAGGGCCGATGACTTGCACCTGCTCGTCACTGTGGCCGTTGACGAGGACGACGGATCCATGCGCGTGCTGGCGCAGGTGCCGCTACCGACCCGGCCCATTCACCTGACGCTCGACCCGCAGGCCCGCCATGCGTTGGTGGTCTACAACGCTCCCGCGTGCATCACCGCGCACGCGATCGATGCCGAGGGCCGCGCGGGCGACGTGCTGGCGCAGTCGCCCGCGCCGCGCGTCGGGGTGTTCCCGCACCAGGTTCTGATGCTGCCGTCCGGTGCGGTGGCGGTGGTCGTGGCACGCGGTAACCATGCCGTGCCCGGCCGCGCCGAAGAGCCCGGCTCGTTCGAGTTTCTGTCGATCGATGGCGGGCGGCTGACGCACACCGCCTCGATCGCGCCCGGCCCCGGCCGGCATTTCGGACCGCGCCATATCGAGTTCCACCCCGGTGGCCGTTGGGCCGCCGTCTCGGCGGAGCGGAACAACGAGCTGCACATCTATGCGGTCGAGCGCGACCGGTTCAGCGCCGAGCCGGCGTTCCGCATTTCAACGCTGGACACCTCACCGACCGGCAGCCGCGACCAGCTCTGCGGCGCCGTGCACTTCCACCCCTGCGGGCGCTTCCTGTATGTGGTGAACCGCCACGACACGGCGGTCTATGGCGACGGCGGCGTGCCGTCGATCCTCGCGGGCAACAACATCGCGGTGTTTGCCTTCGACGCCGAGACCGGTCGGCCCGAACTGCTGCAGCACGTGCCAACCGAGAGCGTGCATGTGCGCACTTTCTCTTTTGATGCGAGCGGTGATTTGCTAGTGACGGCCAGCATTCTGCCGGCACTCGCGCTGCGTGGTGACACGGTGCAGCGTGTGCCGGCGCGGTTGTCGTTCTTCCGCACCGGCCCCGACGGCCGCCTGACGCTGGCGCGACTGCAGGATGTGGACAACGAACGCCTCAACCTGTTCTGGTCGCACCTCAACGGCCGCGTGCGCGGCACCAATTAGCCGGAATCAGTCCATGCCCTCGAAGCGGCAACGCGAGGGTCAACGCCCGATGCCGGCAAGCTTTGCACGCTTTTGTCCACCCGCCAAATGACCTGGCCTGCCGGTCATCGTTGGCCGGCAATTTCGGCTGCGTTCTCCCGAGCCGCGATGGGGTGTGTGTCCTTCAACAAGGGCTTGCGGGTATCACGAGCCGGTGCCCGATGACACCGGCGGCTTCCAGCCGGAGGCGCAGAGTTCATCGAACATGAGTCGTGCGATCTCCTGCCGCCGGCTCTCACGCATGCGGCTGCGGATGGCGCCCGCGCTGATGGCAGCATAGGTGCCCGGTGTGACTTCAAAGGAGACGCCGATGCCGCTGACGCCGTCGGCGACGAGGTTGTCCGTCATCGCATAGCCGCGCCGGCGCGTTTCGGCAATCTGGCGGCGCAGGTGGGGAAGGGAACGGCGCTCCACAGGCAGGTCGGAATGCTGCCGCGCATGGAAGCCTTCCACTTCTTCGTCGGTCAAGGTTGCAAGCAGTGCAGTGCCAGCCGAGCCGACGCCCAACAGCCGCAGCCCGCCGACCTTCAGGACCAGCGACTTGATCGGGAACGCGCCTTCTTCGTAGTGGATGCAGTGCGCGAAATCGCCATTGCGCACCACGAGGTACACGGTGTCCTCGGTGCGCCGGGCCAAGCGGATCATCATGGGACGGCAACGCTCAAGGATCGGAGCGCGGCTCATGGTTGCCAATCCGAGTTGCATCGCCTCCAGTCCCAGTCGGTACAGCTTGCGCTTGTCGCGATTGACAAAACCCGTGTTCACCAGCGAACTCAGGAGCCGGTAGGCCGTGGTGCGCTCCAGCCCGGTTGTGGCCACGACCGTGGGGAGTCCGATGCCGCGTTCATGGTTCAGCCCCACCAGCTTGAGCAGTTCGACGGCGCGAAAGACGGCCTGTGCGCCTTGCACGCGTCCATCGAGGGGAGCGGGCGCAGCGCGCCCATTCAATTTGTTCATGACGTGGACATTGTCAGGCCGTAGTCCGAGAGGGAGAAGCCTGATTTGTCCACAATGTGGCCAAAACGGCACATTGACGAAGTTGAGCTGCCGGACCATGGCAGATACTGGTCGCGAAGCAAAAAGAATCAGGAGACATCCCCATGAAAAGCGTCACCTTCGTTGCCCTGGCTTGCGCGGCCATGTTGCAGCTTCCGCAAGCTCTTGCACAGGCTCCGGTCTACCCATCGAAAGCCGTGCGGCTGCTGGTCGGCTATCCGCCCGGGGGCGCCTCTGACATCGTGGCCCGCTTGGTCGCACAAGAGCTCACCAAGATGAATGGGCAACCGTTCATGGTGGAGAACAAACCGGGCGTCGGCGGCATGCTCAGCATGAGCCTGGTTGCGAAGGCACCTGCGGACGGTTACACACTGGGCCTGGGCGTCAGCGGAACGCTCACCACCGGCCCACATCTGATGAAGGTCAAACTCTATGATCCGTTGACCGACTTCGAACCAATAGGCATGGTTGCGAAGGCACCGATGGTGCTGCTGGCAGGCCCGGGCTTCAAGTCCGACAATGTGCAGGCGCTGGTGCGGGAGGCGAAGGCGCGTCCCGGCGCCATCATGTACGCCTCCGGCGCGCAGGCGTTCGAGCTGGCACTGCAGTTGTTCAAGTCGAAGGCCGACGTCGATCTGGGCTCCGTTCCTTACGCCGGCGGCGCTCCGGCATCGATCGACGTGATGGCGGGCCGTGTGCCAATCATGGCGGATACGATCGGCGCGCAGCAGGAAAATATCAAGAGCGGCAAGCTGCGGGCGCTGGCCGTCCTGGACAGCCGCCGCTCGTCGCTGTTGCCCGACGTGCCGACCATGCAAGAGGCGGGAATAGCCGGATATGAAGCGGTCGGCTGGACCAGCCTGGTAGCGCCAAAGGGCACGCCCGAAGCGGTCGTCTACAAGCTGAACCAGCAGGTTGAGAAGGTGCTCGCCATGCCGGAGGTCAGGCAGAAACTGGTCAACCTCGGATTTGAACCGGCTTACGGCTCGTCGACCGCCTTGGCGCGCACGATCGCTTCGGAGTATGCCAAGTGGGGCGACGTCGTCCGCACTTCAGGCATGACAGTCAACTAGGCCTGCGTTGAGCATGACTCCAAACGCAAGCCCGCAGCGTCCGCCGGCGACAGAGCGAAGTTCTGCGTCAACAAGGTCTTGTCAACAACGTGCCGCCAATCGGACCTGCGACGCCGCGTGGTTCTCTCATCTTGACCTTGAACTGCCGATGACCCGCGTTCCGGCCAGGGGCAAGGTGGTCGCGTCGATGCAGTTGCGCAAGAATGAAAGCTGGAACCGGGCGCGCTGGAGCCGTCTGGCTGGCTGCACGTTGTTGAGGGGCAGCCGCAATAGCGACACTCTCGCCGTCGTGGGTGAAGCCGCATGAAAGGACAGCTGCGTACGCCGGGTCCGCACCTGCTCAGTGGCTTGCGCATCCTCGATCTCGGCACCATGGTGGCGGGTCCGGTCGCCTGCACCTTGTTCGCCGACTTTGGCGCCGAGGTGATCAAGGTCGAAGTTCCAAAGCGGGGTGACACCGTGCGCGATCTCGGTCCGTTCGTGGACGGCAAGTGCCTTTACTGGAGCGTGGAGGCCCGCAACAAGAAATCCGTCACGCTGGACCTGCGGCACCCTGAGGGCAAGGAGCTGCTGCTGCAACTCGTCGAAAAGGCCGATGCTGTGGTCGAAAATTTCCGCCCCGGCACGCTGGAGAAATGGGGTCTGGGTTACGACGTGCTGAAGGCGCGCAATCCGGCCCTCGTGATGCTGCGGATTTCCGGGTTCGGACAGACCGGGCCCTATCGCGAGCGCGCCGGCTACGACCGGATTGCGCTGGCGTTCGGCGGGCTCATGGGCATCACGGGTTACGCCGACCGCCCACCGGTGCGGATTGGCACTTCTACCGCTGACTACCAATCGGCGATTCTCGGCGCCTTCGCCCTCATGATGGCGATCTACCACCGCGACTGCCATGGCGGCGAGGGCCAGGAGATCGATCTGGCCATGTATGAAGCAATTATCCGATTCACGGAGGTTCTGGTTCCAGCCTATGACCGCATGGGCACGGTGAGGGAACGCCGCGGCAACAAGCACTTTGCGGCCGCCCCGGGGGAACACTTCCGCACTTCTGACGGTCGCTATCTGATTCTGACAATCTCGGCTGACGCAGGCTTTCAGCGCCTGGCCGGCGCAATGGAACGTGGCGAGTGGCTGGCCGATCCGCGGTTCGAGTCGCACGAGAAGCGCTGGCAGCATGTGGATGAGCTCAATGCTGCAGTGGCCGCATGGATCGAGTCGCAGCCGGTCGAGCAACTGTGCGCCCGGCTCGATGAAGCCAAACTCGCCTACTCCTTCATCTACAGCGTCGAGGACATCATGAAGGATCCCCACTACGCGGCGCGAGGCACGATCACAAGCGTCTGCGATCCGAAGATCGGGCCGGTGCGCATGGCTGGCGTGATCCCCAAGTTCTCGGGCACGCCGGAGAAGCCGATCGCGGCAGCGCCGGACCTCGGTGAGCACAACGAAGAGGTGTACGGCGGACTGCTCGGACTGTCGGCCGATCGCATCGCGGCGCTCGCAAGACTGGGCGTTCTGTGAGCGCGGTTGAGCTCGCTGCATGCGTGCACAAGGTGCCTGCTTGCGCCCGCCGCCCGCGTGGCGCCCGGACCGGCCGGATGCAAGGGCGCAAGTAGCAAGCACGCCAGGCCTAGTTTCGCGAACCCTGATCACCCGAAGACCAACCCAAGGAGATCCCAGCCATGAGAATCAGCCGCAGACAAGTTCTCGCGTCCGCCGCCGCCGCCACCCTGACGATTTCCGGCCGCGCATTCGCTCAGGCCTGGCCGCAAGAGATCGTCAAGGTGATGGTGCCGTTCCCACCCGGTGGCTCCACAGACATCATTGGCCGCATTGTTGCGGCACACCTGGGCAAGGAGCTCGGGCGCAGCGTTGTCGTGGAGAACCTCCCTGGTGCCACAGGCTCCATCGGTGTCGCGGCGGTCGCGCGCGCAAAGCCTGACGGCTACATGCTGCTTGTGACGTCGGTGGGTCCAATGGTGACCAACCACTTCGCTTACAGCAACCTGCCGTACACCATGGACGCGATCACCCCGGTCATTCAGGTTGCCGATGCGCCAAACGTGCTGATGGTGCGGGCCGACCTGCCGGTGAATTCGCCGCAGGAACTGGTGGCCTACATGAAGGCCAACCCTGACAAGCTGCAGCACGGAAGCTCGGGCCTGGCGTCGAGTTCACACATCTCCTGTGAATTGTTCAAGCTCCGCACGGGCGTGACGGCCCTGCACGTGCCCTACAAGGGCGGCACGCCCATGCTCGCCGATCTGGTTGGCGGCACCATCGACTTCAGCATTGACCAGATCTCTTCTTCCCTCAAGCTGATTCAGGCTGGCCGGATCAAGGGGCTCGCTGTCACTTCACGCGAACGCTCGAAGCAACTCCCCCAGCTGCCAACGTTGCATGAGACGATTCTGCCCGGCTTCGTGGTAGCGCCGTGGTTCTGCGTGGGTGCACCGGCGGGAACGCCGCGCGCTGTCATCGATCGGGTCAACGCATCGCTCAATCGAATGCTGGCGGATGCCGGCGTGCGCGAGCGCCTCGAAGCCGGTGGCATGGTGCCGGTCGGCGGCAGTCCGGAGGACTTGGCCGCGCTGATCAAGCGCGAAGCAGCCTTCATGCAGGAGATCGCGGCCCGCGTGAACCTGAAAGCAACGTGAGTCCAAGCATGACCATCGACCAATACAGTCCGGCGCGCATCGCCGACCGCTTCATGATCCAGGACTTGATCTACCGTTGGTGCCGCGCCGTGGACCGTCTCGACCGGCAGGGCATGTTGGATGTATTCTGGCCCGGCGCGATCGACAGCCACGGACCCTACATCGGCCCCGCAGAGGGCTTGGTGGACTGGATACTGGAGCGCCACAAACCAATCCAGGTGTCGAGCCATTTCATCGGCAACCTGCTGATCGAATTCGCGAGCGAGGAGGTGGCTCTGGTGGAGTCATATGTCCGCACGATCCAGCAATATCCACCGGCTGCCAAGCACCAGCTGGCGCAGCTGACGGGCGGCGCCGTCGGTCAACCGGACGCCGCAGTCGACATGTTCACCTCCTCGCGCTACATCGACCGGGTCGAGCGGCGTGGTGGTGAATGGCGCATTGCGCGCCGCGATCTGGCACAGGACTGGAAGCAGATCGCCGAGGTGCACTACAAGGCCCTGCAGCCTCGCGAGGGCTGGATCATTGGTCGTCGCGACGGCAGCGACGCGGTGCAGATCCTGCGCCAGGAACTCGGTCTGCGCTGAGATGGGTGTTCTGGACGGCGTGCGGGTGGTCGAACTTGCGGGATTCGGGCCGGCGCCCTTTTGCGCGATGCTGCTGGCGGACATGGGCGCTGACGTGGTCCGCATCGAACGCGCGAACGCGCCCGAGCGCGGCATTCCTATCGAACACCGGTTCGAGGTGATGAATCGGGGGCGCCGCTCGGTTGAACTTGATCTGAAGACCTCGGCGGGACGCGACATGCTCCTGCAACTGGCGGCACGCGCTGAAATCCTGATCGAGGGTTACCGCCCCGGGGTCATGGAACGCCTGGGCGTCGGGCCGCAGGACTGCATGGGGCTCAATGCTGCGCTGGTCTATGGGCGCGTCACCGGCTACGGCCAAGATGGGCCGCTCGCACAGTCGGCGGGTCACGATATCAACTTCATTGCGGCCTCGGGCGTGCTTGACACCATTGGGCCGGCCAATGGTCCGCCCGTGCCGCCATTGAACCTGATTGCCGACTACGGCGGCGGCGGGATGCTGCTCGCAATCGGAGTGCTCGCGGCCTGTCTGGAGGCGAGACGCTCGGGTCAGGGGCAGGTGGTGGACGCCGCAATGCTGGATGGAAGCGCCTTGCTGATGGCGGGGACCTTCGGTTTGCAAGCTGCAGGGCTCTGGCAGGAAAGCCGCGGCTCGAATGTGCTGGATGGCGGCGCGCCGTGGTACGGCGTGTACGAAACCTCAGATGGCCGCCATCTGGCCCTCGGCGCCGTGGAGCCGCGATTCTACGCACAACTCACGGAATGCCTCGGGCTGGACCAGGAGAAACTTGCACCCCGCTCCGATCGCACGCGGTGGGGGGAACTGCGGTCGGTATTCGCGTCTCGGATTGCTCAGAGAACCCGGTCTGAGTGGGATGCGATATTTGAAGGAACGGACGCCTGCGTGAGCGCGGTCTTGAGCAGCCGCGAAGCGGCTGTCCATCCGCACGTGGTCTCGCGGGGGAGCCTGGTAACCGTGCAAGGCGTGCTGCAGCCCGCGCCCGCGCCACGGTTCAGCCGTACCCCCTCGGAACTGCGGCGGCCTCCGCCCGAGTCGGGCGCACATACCGAAGAGGTATTGCTCGAATGGGGTTTGAGAGATCCGGGTAATTGCGCAACGCAGTAGAGGGGCGCCGCGCATGCACGCATCGCGATCAATGTGTGCGTGCTTATGCGCAAGAAACAGAGCGACGACTGCTGCTGAGCTCGCTCCGCAATGTGCACATGGTGCACGTCTGAACAACTTGGATTTGCGCCACTGCGCAACGGGTGCTGAAATCTTCCTCATGCAGAACAAAGACTTTCTTCGATGGACGCCGCGCACGGGAAGCAGCACTTGCGTGGTGGCCATGTTCGCGGTGCTCGCGGTTGTGCAGTTTCGAGCGCCAACGCACCCGGGCGAACCGATGACGATCACGGCCGTGTCTTCGCCACTGGGCGCGTCCGACCTGATTTCGAGTGCGATGGCGGTCGAACGTCAGATGCCCGTGCAGCGCCCTTCAACCGAGCTTCAAGTCTGGAGTAACCATGACTCACGATAACCGCCAGAACTGGGTTTCTGCTTCAGGCATCCCTCTCAAACCGTATTACACGAGCGCCGACGTTCCGGCGACGCATCGGGATAACGTCGACGTCCCGCCGGGTGCGGCGCCATATCACCGCGGAGTCCATCCGGCAGGGTATCGATCCAAGCCGTGGCGGATTCTTCAGCTCAGCGGATTTGGCAATCCGGAGGATATCAACAAGCGAATCAAGTTCCTCATCGCCAACGGTGACGCGGCGATTCGCATGAAGCATGATCGCAATACGGCCGACCATCTCTACAACGTCGATCATCCTGAGGTGCTGGCGAGGCGGGAGGATGTCGGTCAGACCGGCGCGGTGATGCAGAGCATCCGGGACACCGAACTTTGCCTGGATGGAATCCCGATCGAGAGCTCCTACGCCCATCCGGGCGGCGGCGTGGTGCAGCATGCGCCATACGCACTCGCCGCGTACTGGACGGTTGCAAGGCGTCGCGGCATCGAACTGTCGCGGCTTGCCGGTACCGGGCAGAGCGACTTCTTCGTGACCTATCTCGGCTGCGTTACGAAGCAGCAGATCCCGACGGCGCCTGGGCTCCGATTGAACGCCGACATCATGGAGTTCTGCGACAAGCACCTCCCGAAGTGGGTGCCCATCTCCATTGCCGCATACAACGGCGCCGACTCAGGGCTGAACGCCTATCAGGAACTCGGCGCGCTCTTCGCGAACGCCGTCGAGTATCTCGACGAGATCAAGCGACGCGGCTCGATGCCGATCGAGCATGCGGCGAAGGCGTGCGGGGGCGTCAGCTTCCGGTTGGGCATGGATCTTTTCGAGGAAGCTTCGAAAATGCGGGCGGCGCGGATGATGTGGCGCGACCTGCTTCAGCGACGATACGGAATCACGGACGAAAAGGTGATGAGCATGCGCATCCATTGCGTCACGGCGGGCTCAGCAATGACGTATCAGCAACCTCTCAACAACATCGTTCGAGGCACCATGATGGGACTTGCCGGCGTGCTCGGTGGTATCCAGTCACTGGGAGTTTCAGGTTACGACGAAGCGCTGTCGGTTCCGTCGGAGCACGCGCATCAGATATCGCTGCGTATTCAGCAGATCCTACTGCACGAAACGAATACCGCCGCGGTGACCGATCCACTGGGCGGCTCGTATTACGTCGAGGCGTTGACAGCAGCGCTGGTCGAAAAGGGATGGGAGTTCTTCGAACAGATTCAGAATGAGGGCGGCTTTCTCGCCACGCTCGACTCGGGTTGGCTTCACCAACGCGCGCACGAGAACCAGCAGACCGATATTCTTGGGCAGTCAAGTGGAGAGCGTGTCATTGTTGGCGTTACGGACTTCCGAAACGACATCTCTCCGTTTGAAGTGGACGGCTTTCGCGGTGTCCCCGACGCCTACGACGTTGCTGCGGCGCGACTAGAGGAAGTACGACGCAGCCGCTCGTCTGCCGCTGCGTCACGCGCCTTGCGCGAGCTGGAAACGGCGTGCCGCGGATCGCAGAACATCATGCCTGCGATGTTGGACGCCTTGGACTCGGAAGTCACGCTTGGCGAGATCGGAGACGTTTATCGGAATGTCTTTGGCGATTGGACTGCGCCGCGCATCACTGTCTAGCAAATTCAGACGGAAAAAGGAAGAACTCATGGCGGACACCAACACGCGAATCTTGATCGCAAAGACGGGCCTGGACGGTCACTGGCGCGGCGCATCGCTGGTTTCGAAGGCACTGCGGGACGCGGGCTTCGAGGTCATCCTGCTTGGCATGGCCAAGCCGGACGAGATCGCTCAGGCGGTTGTCGACGAAGACGTTGAACTGCTGGGTTTGAGCATCGGAGGACACATCGACGTCGTTGAACGCATTGTTGAATCGGTGAGGCAGCGTCGACCTGATATTTCAATCTTCGTGGGCGGCGTGGTGCCGCCGTGGGCCGCCCGAAAGCTCGAGGCCAAGGGGGTCGAGGTCTATCCGCCGGGCTCGCAACTGCCGGACATCGTCGCCGCGGCGAGACGGCTCACCGGCCTCGTCTGAAGCGAAGGGGTGAAATTGCGAAATTGGGAGCAGCACTCAAGCGCGGATGTAGACGATTTGTTTCGGCGCGCAAGCTCAGGTGATCGGGCCGCATTGGCCCGCCTGCTGAGTCATATCGAGCGTGGGCAGGGCAACGGGGGCCCGATCCGCATCCCTTCGCCGGATGCCGGCAGTCCCGCGTTCACGATCGGGATCACAGGGGCTCCGGGCGCTGGAAAGTCGACCTTGCTCGGCTCCCTGCTGGCCCATGTGGCGCAACAGGACGTTCGGGCAGCGGCAGTCGCGATCGATCCGTCTTCCCCTATCTCGGGTGGCGCCTTGCTGGGTGACCGCGTGCGGATGCAATCGGTCTCAACCGACCCGCGCATTTTTGTGCGTTCCATGGCATCACGGGGTCGCGCCGGCGGCGTGTCGGACATGACCCGTGCAGCCGTGCGCTGTCTGCACGCGTGCGGCTGGCCACAGGTATTCATAGAAACGGTCGGGAGCGGGCAGGTCGACGTTGACGTCTCGACCATTGCCGACGTTGTGGTCGTGGTACTCAATCCCGGCGCGGGCGATGAAGTTCAGGTCTTCAAGGCTGGCCTCATGGAGATCGCCGATGTGTTTGTCATCAACAAGGCCGATCATCTCGGCGCGCATGTGTTGCGCAGTGATCTGAACGGCTTGATCGCCTCACTTCCGGCTGGCCAGGTGCGACCGGACGTTCTTGAAACGGTGGCCACGAGCGGGCAGGGGATCGGCGAGCTTTGGGAGTCGGTGTCAGAGAACCTTCGACAGGCAGAACAATCGGGCGAACTGGCACGACGTCGGAGTCGGCGCAGCGCGCGCGAACTGGTTGAAGTGGCTCAGGCCATGCTGAAACGTCAGATTGACGCCGCGACGCATACAGCCATGTTCGCCGATATCCAGTCCGGTGTGGTGAGCGGGGACCTGTCGGTGTGGGAGGCTGCTTCGCGCCTGTTGCGCGCGATCCCGATGGAGCACTGAGTGGATCGCGCCACAACGAGGCGACTTTGCAGACAAATTTTAATAACGTAGGAGATGGAACATGAGCAATTCACAGCCAAAATTTGATCCTGCCACTTACGAAGGTGTGCGTTACGAACAGCCTGCGCCGGGGATCGTGAATATCGTGATGGCGCGACCGGAGGTGCGCAACGCACAGAATATGGCGATGACGTACGCGCTGAATCACGCATTCGATCGCGCTGCGCACGACGATCAGGTGCGGGTGATCTTGCTTTCGGGAGAGGGGCCGCATTTTTCGACGGGGCACGACATGGGCGGGGATCGCGGGATGACGTGGCGCGACTTTGAGACCGTGGGCGTTTGGGGTGGGTTCGATGAAAAAGGCGTCGAGTCCCTGTATGGCCGTGAGAAGGAAATCTATTTCGATATGTGCGAGCGTTGGCGAAACATTGCGAAGCCAACCATCGCGGTGGTTCAAGGCTCGTGCATCGCCGGTGGACTCATGCTCGCATGGGCTTGTGACATGATTGTTGCAGCCGATAACGCCAGGTTCCGTGATCCAACCCTTGAATTCGGTGTGGCCGGCGTCGAGTTCTTCATGCACCCGTGGGAAATCGGCGTACGCAAGGCCAAGGAGTGGCTGATGACGTCCGACTGGCTGAGCGCACTTGAGGCCAAACAACTCGGAATGGTGAACCAGGTGGTACCCACCGCCGATCTGTTGCCTGCGGCAATCGCGATGGCGCAGAAGATTGCCTCAAAATCCACCTTTGCGGTGAAGGCCGTCAAGGAAGCTGTCAACCATGCGCAGGATGTGATGGGTCGGCGCAATGCCATGATGCATGCCTTCGGCCTGCATCACCTCTCCCACAGCAACAATAAACAGCAGTGGGGAACTCTGTTTGATGTCAGGGGCGTGCATCCGACCGTACGGGAGAAGGTCAATGTGCGCTTCGATTTGCCGGCGTCAGACGAGTCTGGCGAGCCCGGCAAATAACGATGGATCACACCTTCGCCCTTGCCACGGTGACGCGCCGCAACACGAGGATCGCGGCCCGTCAGTGCCGTCAACGGATGCGCACGGTGTCAGGGCTCGTTCGATCCGCTCCGAGTGAATGGGCCTCCCCTGGCGGTTCACCACACTAACCTTTTATTCACTTTCACACGACTGCACGGCAATGACAACCGACCATCCATGGATTGACGAGGATCTTCAACTTTTTCGTGACTCGGCACGGCGATTCATTGAGAAGGAGGTGGCTCCGCAAGAGGCGCACTGGGCCGAACAGGGGCACGTTGACAGGCCGATCTGGAATCGCTTCGGCCACGCCGGCCTGTTATGCCCATCGATCCCGGAGCAGTACGGCGGGGGGGGCGGACACTTTGGCCATGACGCCGTGGTCGCCCTTGAGATGGGGCGTGCGCTGGCGATCGGGCCGAACGTCAACGTGCACAGCGGGATTGTTGCGCAATATATCCTGCGTTATGGGACGGAGGAGCAAAAGCTGCGCTGGCTGCCCAAGATGGCCTCGGGCGAGTTCGTAGGTGCGATCGCGATGACCGAGCCGGGGGCCGGTTCAGATCTCAAGTCAGTGAAAACCCAGGCGATCCGTTCGGGCGACGATTGGGTGATCAGTGGCGCAAAGACCTTCATCACGAACGGATGGCTCGCAGATCTTGTTTGTGTCGTGGTCAAGACCGAGACAGGTGCCGGCGCCCGCGGGGTGTCGTTGATTGTCGTTGAGACAAAGGATTTGAGTGGCTATCGCCGTGGGAAGATCCTGGAGAAGATAGGCTTGAAGGGCCAGGACACGTCGGAGCTGTTCTTCGATGGCGTACGAGTGCCTTACTCGAATCTGCTCGGCGTGGAAACAGGCAAGGGCTTCGGGCAATTGATGGAACAGCTTCCACAGGAGCGCATGATCATCGCCCTCGGATGCGTCGCCACGATGCAGCGTGCGGTCGAAGAGACGGCGGCTTATGCGCGCGCCAGGGTGGTCTTCGGGCAGCCGCTACTCAGCTTGCAAAACACCCGTTTCAAATTGGCCGAGTGCAGCACGAAAGCAACTGTGGCACGCCATTTTGTGGATTCTTGCATGGCCATGGTGTTGCAGGGGAAGCTCGACAACGAAACCGCTGCCATGGCGAAGTGGTGGTGTACGCAAGCCAACTGCGAGGTGGTCGACGAATGTCTTCAGATACACGGCGGCTACGGGTACATGACCGAATATCCTATCGCCCGAATGTACGTTAATGCGCGTGCCGGAAAGATCTACGGCGGCTCGAACGAAATCATGAAAGAGCTGATTGCACGCGGGCTCGCCGCGCGAGTGTGAGTGAGATCAACCAGTGCACCACCTGGTTTGACCGGAGGCCGCCTAGTCGCTCAAGCTGGCCCGCTGATCCGGGCGGCTGCTTCGGCTTGCACAACCGTGTCGGGCAACGAATGCGCCCGAACATCATGGCGGTCGGTTGCGGGCACCTTGCGTATACCCCGAACTGCTTCCGGAAGGCGTTGCACTGAGGCTCCGGCAAGCGGACGCCGGAAGCCTTCAGCGACAGCCGGCCATCACCCTTGCGCGACGGGCCGCGCCGGGTCGCTGCACCACTCGCTCCAGCTGCCGGCATAGAGCGCGGCGCGGCCCAGGCCGGCTGCTTCCATGGCGATGATGTTCGGCACGGCGCTCACGCCGCTGCCGCAGTGGTGCACCACGGTGGCGGGGTCGCGTCCGGCCAGCAGGGCTTCGAACTCGGCCTTGAGTTGCGCTGCCGGCTTGAATTTTCCGCTGGCATCGAAGTTCAGTCCGAAGACGCGATTGAGCGCGCCCGGAATATGGCCGGCCACCGGGTCGAGCGGCTCGACTTCGCCGCGGTAGCGCGGCGCGCCGCGCGCATCGATCAGGTTCTGCCCCGGTCGCCCGAGCTTGCTGACAACGGTTTGCGTGGTGGCAAGAACGGCCTTCGGTGCGGACAAGGCAAAGCCCGAACCGGCCTGTTCCGCGGTGGCGCCAGACTCCGCGCCGCTGCGGGTCGCGCCGCCACCGGCCTGCCAGGCCTGCAGGCCGCCGTCGAGCACGGCGACGGCCTCATGGCCGGCCCACTTGAGCATCCACCACAGGCGGCCGCAGTAGTTGCAGCCCTGGCGGTCGTAGACCACGGCCTGCATGGTGCTGTCAAAGCCCACGCTGTTCAGCCAGGCGGCAAAGGTTTCGCGCGAGGGCAACGGATGGCGTCCGCCCGAGGCCGCATCGCTGGCGCCCTTGGGGGCGCTCAGGTGTCGGTCCAAGTCGGCGCGCACGGCGCCGGCGATGTGCATCTGCTGGTACTGCTGATCGCCGGCAACCGGCTCCATCAGTTCGAAACTGCAGTCGAACACCATGCAGCGCTGTCCACTGGCCAGCAGGGTTTGCAATTGCGCGACGGAGATCAGGGTGGTGTACATGGCAGCCTTTCTTTCAGGTGGATAGTTCAGTGCAAGCCTCAGTGGTCCTCGGCGGGCGTGCCGGGCAGGGCGCGCGTGCGCAGCACGGTGGCCGCGACGCCGCTGGCCACGATCAGCCCCATGCCGGCCCAGCCCACGAGCGGGATCCGGTCGCCGAACAGCAGCAGGCTGTAGAACGCGCCAAACACGATGCCGGAGTACTGCAGATTGGCCACCAGCAGCGTCGAGCCGCGGCTGTAGGCGCGCGTCATGCACCACTGGCCGAGCGAGGCCAGGATGCCGATCGGCAGCAGCCAGGCTGCGGCCTGCCAGCTCACCGAACTCCAGGCCGTCATGCCGGTGAACAGCATGCCGACGGAGCCGACCACCAGCGAGCCGAGCGAGAAGTAAAACACGGTGCGGCCTTCGGGCTCGCCGACCTTGCCCAGCGCCGTGACCTGCAGGTAGGCCAGCGCCGACCCCATGCCCGAGAGCAGGCCGATCAGGCCGGCAAACAGCTGGTTCTGTTCCAGCGTCGGGCGCAGCAGCATGATGACGCCGGCAAAGCTGGCCAGCACGGTGCCCATCAGCGGGCCCTGGCCATCGGTCTTGCCGTAAACGATGGCGCCGCCGACGATGAAGGCCGCTACCCAGACGCTGCTCATGTAATTGAGCGTCATGGCGGTGGCCAGCGGCAGATGCGCAATGCCATAGAACCAGAATCCCATCGACAGCACGCCGATCAGCGTGCGCCAGGCATGCATCATCGGCACCGCGGTGCGCAGGCTGGTGCCGCGCGAGCGCAGCACCAGCGCGATGAAGATCACGCTGACCACCCCGCGGTAGAACACCAGCTCAAACGTGCTGAAACTCGCGCCCGCGACCTTGATGCCGACCGCCATGGTGGCGAAGAAGAACGCACCCAGAACCATCCATAGCGCCTGCATGGCGCTTAGAGCTTGATCTGGCAGCGGTACCAGTCATGGAAGTGCTGCATGCCGTTTTCCATCGGGTCCTGGTAGGGGCCGACCTCGTTGTCGCCGCGCAGCAGCAGCGCGCGCCGGCCGGCGTCCATGCGCTCGCCGATCTCGTCGTCCTCGATGCAGGTCTCCATGTAGGCCGCCTGCTGGGACTCGACGAACTCGCGCTCGAAGGCCTGGATTTCTTCCGGGTAGTAGAACTCGACCCGGTTCATGGTCTTGTCGACGCCCACCGGGTGCAGGGTCGAGACCGTCAGCACATGCGGGTACCACTCGACCATGATGTGCGGATAGTAGGTGAGCCAGATTGCGCCGTACTTCGGCGCTGCGCCCTTGTCGTAGGCGCGCAGCGCGTCCTGCCAGCGCTGATAGACCGGCGTGCCGGCCTTGCCGCTGCGGCGTGCCACGCCGACCGTCTGCACCGAATAGTGCTCCTTGAACTCCCAGCGCAGGTCGTCGCAGGTGACGACGCTGCCCAGCCCCGGATGGAAGGGCCCGACGTGGTAGTCCTCCAGGTAGACCTCGATGAATGTCTTCCAGTTGTAGTTGCATTCATGCATCTCGACCCGGTCGAGCACGTAGCCGTTGAAGTCCAGGTCGGCGCGCGGGCCCATGCCGGCCAGGTCGGCGGCGATGTCGCGGCCGTTGTCCTCGAACAGCAGCCCGTTCCATTCGCGCAGCTTGTAGTTGTTCAGGTGCAGGCAGGGGTCGCTCGGAAAATGCGGCGCGCCCAGCAGAGTCCCGGCCGGCGCCTTCTCGCCGCCGCTGTAAGTCCAGCGGTGCAGCGGGCACACGATGTTGCCGGCCGCCGCGCCCGCGTGCGTCGTGTTGAGCGAGCCGCGCCCCTGCAGCATCACGGCCTGGCGATGGCGGCAGACGTTGGAGATCAGCTCGATGCCGCTGGCGTTGCGCAGCAGGGCGCGGCCGTGCCCTTCCTGCGCCAGGGTCGAATAGTCGCCGACATTGGGTACGCTCAGGGCGTGTCCGACATAGCGCGGACCTTTGGCGAAAATGGTTTCCAGCTCGCGCTGGTACAGTGTTTCGTCGAAATAGCTTGAAACCGGCAACTGGCCGCTGAGGCGCTGCAGTTGAAGACTCAAATCAGACATAGATACGGTGCAATACTTCAGGGAAGGTTTCGGATGAAACAACAGCAGGATAGGATAACAGCAATGGCCACGCCAGCGGCGACCCATCGGGTTCAGACCAGCCTGTCTGCCTCTTTCCAGCGCTTCTTCGATTCCGAAAAATCGAGCGCACTGGTGCTGGTCGCCTGCACCGCGCTCTCGCTGCTGCTCACGAACCTGTCGTTTGGCGCCGATTACCTGGCCCTTTGGCAGATCCCTGTTGCCGGCATGGTTGTCGGGCACTGGATCAACGACGCGCTGATGGCGGTCTTCTTCCTGCTCATCGGGCTGGAACTGGAGCGCGAGCTCTACAGCGGCGAGTTGTCGCAGCTGAAGAATGCGCTGCTGCCCCTGGTGGCCGCGCTCGGCGGCATCATCACGCCGGCGCTGCTGCACTTCGCGCTCAACGCGGGCACGCCCGCGCAGGCCGGTATCGGCATTCCGATGGCCACCGACATCGCCTTTGCCCTGGGTGCTCTGGCCCTGCTGGGTGCGCGCGTGCCGGCCTCGCTCAAGGTGTTCGTCGTGGCCTTCGCCGTCATCGACGACCTGTGCGCCATCGTCGTCATCGCCGTCTTCTACAGCACCGGCCTGTCGATGGCCTACCTGGCTGGCGCGCTGGCGGTCTGGCTGTTGCTGGTCGCCATGAACCGCCTGTTGCGCTGGATGGCGCTGCTGCCTTATCTGCTGGGCGGCGTGCTGATGTGGTTCCTGCTGCTCAAGTCCGGCATCCATGCGACGCTGGCCGGCGTCATGCTGGCTTTCGCCATTCCCTACTCGGCCAAGGAGGAGGACCAGGAATCGCCCTCGCACCGGCTCGAGGAGTTCCTGCACAAGCCGGTGGCCTTCATCATCCTGCCGCTGTTCGCGCTGGCCAACACGGCCATTCCGATCGGAGCCCACTGGATGCAGGAGCTCGCCAGCGGCAACAGCCTGGGCATCATGGTCGGCCTGCTGCTGGGCAAACCGCTGGGTGTGACCTTGATCTGCTTTCTGGCGGTGGCCGCGGGCCTGTGCAGCCTGCCGCCGGATCTGGGCTGGCGCCATATTGCGGGCGCCGGCCTGCTCGGCGGCATCGGTTTCACGATGTCGATCTTCATCAGCAACCTCGCCTTTGCTGGCGCCGCGCCGCTCATCGACGCCTCCAAAATTGCCGTCCTGCTGGCGTCGACGCTGGCCGGAGTGGCGGGATTCTTCTGGCTGCGGGCAACGCCGCGGAGCCCGGGCCAGCCATCGTCATTGGAGGCCTGACCCGCAATCCATGGCGCGCGTGGCACGGGATCCCGGATCAGCGCCCGCGCAGGAACAGGGCGTCGAGCTCGCGCAGGCTGATCTGGCGCCAGGTCGGGCGGCCGTGGTTGCACTGGTCGGAGCGGTCCGTGGCTTCCATCTGGCGCAGCAGGCCATTCATCTCTTCGAGCGTCAGGCGCCGGTTCGCGCGCACGGCGCCGTGGCAGGCCATTGTGGCGAGCAGCTCGTTGCGCGAGCGTTCCAGCACGCTGCTCGCATCGGTCTGCGCCAGTTCGGCCAGCACGCTGCGCGCCAGCTCGGTGGCGTCGCCGTGTGAGAGCGCGGTCGGCACGGCGCGCACCGCCAGCGTCTTCGGTGAAAAGGCGCTGATGTCCAGTCCCAGCGCGTTCAGTGTTTCGGCGTGCGCTTGTGCCGTGGCCACTTCGGTCGGCGTGGCCGCAAAGGTGACCGGAATCAGCAGCGGCTGGCTGGCCAGGCCGACGCCACCCTGGCTGGCGAACTGGTTCTTCAGCCGCTCGTAGACGATGCGCTCGTGCGCGGCGTGCATGTCCACAATGATCAGGCCCTGCGCGTTCTCCGCGAGGATGTAGACGCCCTGCAGCTGCGCCAGCGCGCGGCCCAGCGGCCAGCTGGCGGCCGGCGCCGCCTCCGGCTCGACCGGGGCCGGCCCTGCATTCCACAGCAGGTCGAGGTCGCTGACGCGGTGCCCGACCTCGGCTTCGAAGCGCATGGCCGGCTGCGATGCGTAGATCGCGCTGGCGGCTGGCGGCACGCTGAAGTCGTCCTGCATGGCGCGCTCGCTCGCCGCTGCTGCGGCCTGCCCGGCGCGCGGCGCTGCCAGCGCATCCTCCACCGCATGGCGCACGGCCTGGTGCACTTCGCGGCTGTCTCGAAAGCGCACCTCGATCTTGGTCGGGTGCACGTTGACGTCGACGCGGGCCGGGTCGATCTCGATGAAGAGCGCATAGACCGGTTGGCGCTGGCCGTGCAGCACGTCCTCGTAGGCGCTGCGCGCCGCATGCGTGACGACCTTGTCACGCACATAGCGGCCGTTGACGTAGCAGAACTGCTGGTCGGCGCGCGCGCGCGCCGCATCCGGGATGCCCGCGCGGCCCCAGACCCGGATCTGCGGCGTGTGCCCGGCGCGGCTGGCGCTGGTCTGGTAGTCGACCCAGACGGAGCGCTCGACGAAGTCGGCGCCGAGCACGTCGGCCAGGCGTTGCTCGAGCGCGGCCAGCGCGTGGCCGCGGCTCTCGCAGCGCCGCCACTGCTCGACCAACTTGCCCTCGTGCCAGATGGCAAAGCCAACGTCGGGCCGTGCCAGCGCGTGCCGGCGCACCGCTTCGACGCAGTGCGCGAGTTCGGTGGCGTCGGTCTTGAGGAACTTGCGCCGTGCCGGCGTGCTGAAGAACAGCTCCTTGACCTCGACCGTGGTGCCGGTGCTGCGCGCCACGGGCTTGAGTTCGCCGCTGCGGCCGTCGAGCCACCAGGCGTGCTCGACATCGGCGACGCGCGACAGGATGGCGCAGTCGGCGATCGAATTGATGGCGGCCAGCGCCTCGCCGCGAAAACCCATGGTGCCAACCGATTCGAGGTCGAGCAGGCTGGCGATCTTGCTGGTGGCGTGGCGCTTGAGCGCGATCGGCAGCTCTTCGCGCAGGATGCCCGCGCCGTCGTCCTCCACCGAGATCAGGCGCACGCCGCCGGCAAGGAGGCGCACCGTGATCTGGGTGGCGCCGGCGTCCAGCGCGTTGTCGACAGTTCGCGCACCACCGAGGCCGGCCGCTCGACGACCTCGCCGGCGGCGATCTGGCTGATCAGTTCATCGGGCAGCTCAAGGATGGGGCGGCGGGG
>Ga0118677_10001963_pt1 | contig 42470 bp, 31 predicted proteins | sample AliMusrvi5mmetaG_FD_86154 | JGI IMG/M metagenome (GOLD analysis project Ga0118677, IMG submission 86154)
GAGCGTTGACAATTTCATTATTTTTAATGGTGGTGTTGAGATTATTATTTTCCATTTTTTTTTTGCAATTAATTTGAAATTATTGGTACAGTTAATGTTTTGAAATGTAAATCAGCGACAACTATTTTTTCAAAATAGAATAAATAATTGAGAATGTGGTAGCCAAAGCTGAAATTGATGAAATATACAAAGTCGTGTTTTGAGATGCAATAGATTTCACGACATTTGGTTCAACATATAATACATCATTTTGCTGCAAGTAATAATATGGAGATTTGAAGGCATCATTAGTGTTTAAATTTAGTCTAACAAATTCAAGTTTCCCATTATTTTCGCGTGTAATCAAAACATTATCTCTTTTACCATATATTGTCATATCACCAGCCAAACCAAGTGCATCTAATACAGTAATACGCTCATTATTAATAGAATATTGACCTGGACGTAACACTTCACCCAATACAGTTATTCTATAATTCATAAACTGAATGGTTACAATGGAATTTTTAAGGTAGGGTGAAAGTTGTTCGTTTATATATGTTATTGCCTCAGATTTTGTTTTTCCAGCCAATTTCAATGTTCCTATCACAGGAAAATTGATATTTCCATTAATATCAACTAAATAGGATTGAAGTGTAGGGGCTGAATACAATTGATCGCTCCCAGGTGTAGCATAGGAAACTAAAGGAAGATTAAATGGGGCAACTGCCTTGGGATCTAATCCTGAAACGGTGATAGACAATAAATCACCGACACAAATACGAGCCTCGTGAGCTTTATTAAAGGACTTATTTATTGAATCGCCCGATTGAGAATTTACACCATAAAAATAGGCAATTTTTTTTTGAGAGGTACAACCAATTAAGGTAAGCGTAATGACTAAAGATGCAATAAAATAGACATTTTTCATATTAACAAAAAATTAGTTTAATTTTTGAGAATTTATATTTTTAAAACACTAAAATTATATAACTTGCAAATTCAAAAATATTTGCATTAATATGTACTTACAATCAAGCTATAATTTAATAATCGACAAAAGTACTCAAATCTGGAATAATATGCAAATAATAATAACGAGATAAAGTAAAAAAATGATTTAGTCAGATCTGATATTTTTCAAATAATTAAATAATGTATCAATATTTAGTTAATTGACTGAAGTTTGGCAAAATAACTCAATTTTTATTTAGTTAAACAAATGAGTAAGTAATTCTTGCTGCCTTTATGCCGAGCACCAACAAGGGCAATATATCTCTCTCAGGTTACCTCCTTGCTTGTCCCCAAATAGACTAAGATATCCGGGTTTCTAATTATGTCTGTATTATTTCGTCACTTCTTCCTTGCGTATAACTCTTACATACGCGTCTGAAAAGTATATACTTTCCTTTTCCCTATTCTGTTTAACAACCTGTTCTTTAGAACAATGCACCTTATGGCGTTTTGATAGGTTTTCCTGATATTCCCTATCGGTGGCTCATTTCTATAACTTTAAATAATGTTCTCTATCGGGTTGCTCAATCAATCTGTTCGATCGGCCGTTGTAGACCTACCTTTCATTCGATACTTATCATAGTAGCTTACAGCCCACCATCATGAAAACAGCTTACAAATTAAACGCTTGCGTTAGATTTATTTCTTGGCACACTTAGTCCTTTACACAGCGTACTGATAAACCAAAGTGTTTATCATATACATTTTTGCCTATATTTGAACTATAATAATTAAGGCTTCTAAACCAGGCTGTTGAAGTATTATCTTGGGTAGAGCACCACCAGCTACAATATTCGGAAACATTGTTGAACTCACCATAGATAAAACGCCCTCCGGCAGGTAAAGCGCTAAAACCTGAGGAATTATTCAACGTAGAGTAAGTGACTGGATCAAGATATCCAATTGCACCTGAAATAACAGATTCTTTCCAGTCTGATTTCGCAGCCAATGCTTGTGCAACTGATGTTGATGTTCCGAGATTCACAGCGAGATAGTCGGTCAAAATAGTCCATTCTGTTTCAGTAGCTATATGCCAACCTTGTGGGGCTATATTTCGTGAATCTGATACGGCGTAAAAATTATAAAGCCGTCCGAATTTAGCAATAGAGTTGGCTTCCGAATTATTACTATAAGCACATTGAGCACCATTACTTAATTTTCCCCATTTGGTATTCTCTGTTACGGTAGGAATAGATTCTCCGTTTCTATATTTTGTTACAATCAGGTTTTCTGCCATCCAAGTTTGAGTCCCGATGATAATTGTATGATATACATTACCATCGATATCTTTTATAGTTCCATAGGTTAAATCGGGATTTAATATATTACTCGGAGCACCTGTTTCTGGTAATGTTGTTATTATAAAAGAGTTTCCGTAAATTGTCTCATTTGCAGTAGTAGCATAAGCACGCACATAATATGTGGTAGCCGGATTAAGAGATATCATAGAACTTACGAAACTGCCTGTTCCATTGCCATCCGAAGTTTTACTCATATTAATGGTCGGGTCTGGCAAAGTTGACCAACAAACACCTCGTTCAATTATACTTATGCCGCCATCGGAAACGATATTACCTCCACATGTTGCTGTTGTTTGTGTAACACCACTAATTTCAGCAGTATTTATTACAAGTCCTATAACTGACGGAATGCAGGAAGTAAGCAGAAATAGTAATGCTGTACTGAAGAAAAACGATATTCGAATTACCTTAATCATAATGGTTGTTTTTTCAAAACCCCAGGTTTATCAACCGCGGAGAAAATGTAATATTTTATATAAAAGCCAAATCGTTAGAACCTATGAGAAATAATGAGAAATACTCTTCCAGAAGTTTCGCCATGTTCTAAGGTAGCCTCGAAATCAGTCGAAATCATAAGACTTTTCGATAATCGCCAGGATAAACTGAGTTCAGCAATGTCCTGAGCAAAAATCAATGCTTTACGGTATTCGACCTCAGCCGATATGTTTCCAAATTCTTTAGACATTGATGCCCCATAAATGAAACCCGATAAATTTGCTGTTTGAAGTGCTGTTCCTGTAAGAGTTATTGAAGCATCAATCAACGGTATTTTTGAGAATGTAAGGTAACTTATTGCATTCATCGATTCATTGGATGTAGGTGTCTGTAGTCGATAGCCGGCATTTCCACCCCAACTAAAATATTTGAAAGGTCGATAATTGAATCGGAAACGCAAACCCTGTCGTGTTTCTTTTTCAAGGGTACTATCGATTTTATTTTTATAGGTTTCATAATAATAAATGTTCTTTCGAGCATCGTACGATAATGCTAACGAAAGATTATTTACTGGGCGGTATGACAAAGAAAGATACAAACTGGTTAAACTAAAGTTGGTTATTGGAATGGTATTTTCCACAGCGTACAAATCAATTTCGGCCGAACCAAATAAATCAACATTTTTCAACAACGAATTGGAGTGTTGCAGATAAATATAGCGTCTATCGGTTTTCAGGTTATTGGTTTGGTTGAAAAATGCTATTGAAGTTTGAACACTGCTCAGCTCATTTTGAATGTTATGACTTATAAATGCCCCATACTGAAGTAACTTTGAGTCGAAACCGTATGTCGAATCATTAGGTCTGGTACCCATCAGTGCACCAATTGTTATGTTTTTAAATTTTTTTTCAAATTGAAGTCCATCAACCGCACCCACATTGGCGGTATTTACATTTATTTTTCTACCCAGACTAATCGAAGCTGTTTTTCCAAAATCATATCGCAAAGCCAGATTATATACTTTCAAATCTTTAAATTTCTCCAATGGATTATTCAACGTATGTGTGTAAGAAATGTAGTTCTCGAATGCTAAGCCGGTGTTTGCAATATGCTCTGCATTTAAGGCCAAATTATACCTGATGCGATAGTTAGGTGTATTTGTGCTCAATGGATTTGCAGAAAAATTAGAATAAGAAGAAATGGATAACCGACCATCAAATCTGGCTTTATTCTCCGCAGATGTTTCTGTGGGCTTATTTTTAATGGCTAAATCAGTAACTGCGACTGACTCATTCGATTTTTCTGCAATTACCTCAAGTGGTATTTCAATTCGTTTCTTTGCAATTAACTCATTTGTAATTGAAAGTTGCATGCCTTTAATTGGTGTACATACGCATGAAATTGATGACAAGTTATTAACTATAAGAGACGGTTTCAAGCTATTATTCTTCTGGATAAACAATGTATCACCTATCTGAATCCCATCAGTATTTACAAACTTGACATATACATTCTGAGAGCTGATAAAAGACACACTTCCTTTGAGTTCAATCCTATTTGATTGGCTAAATGCGTTTATACATATACAAAAAAAGGACAGTATGACGAATCTGATTTTCATTTAAAATTTTTTCTAATTACTACAAAGAAATCTATCTGAAATATATTAAAACCGTTACTTGCTTTTCGCTATTATAAATGCCTATTTTCTGAATGGCATCTACTACAGGTGTTTTTTGCATCATAACCGGCATCATTCACATGACAGTCAGTACATTTTGTCCACTTACCTTTGTGATTTCCTGAATAAATGCCAAAGTAACTATCATGTTGTTTGAATTTAACGGTGTTCCAAGTTTGAGAGGTATGGCATTCGCCACAACTATACATTGCAAAAACACTTCTGTGAGCCGGACTTATAGCTATCGCATCTGATTTTTTGCTACTGTGACAAGTTGTACAGTCCGAAGAAAGTTTTTTTCTGTAATCGCCACCTATATGACAATCATTACAGGTAATATTATGACCTCCAACCAGTGGGAAGAAACTATGATCAAATCCTTTACCAATAGAACTCCATTCCATTCCGGTCATATTGTGGCATTGTACACAATCGGTACTAAAACCTAACACTTTGTGGTCAAAAGGTTTACCTGCAGTAGCATTGTATTTGTCTTTGTGGCAGGCATAACAGTCTGTTCTGATATTATCAAAACGAAGATCTGAAGCTGAAGTATGACAACGATTGCAATCGGCTGTCTCATGTGCGCCTCTGAGTGGGAAACCGGCTTGTTGGTGAAGTGACTTCGTGTTAGTAACTATCCAGGAATTGGTAGTATGGCAACGGTCACACTCACGACCAGTTGTACCTTGATGAATATCGGTATGGCACACATTACATTCAGTTTTAGCGGTAGAAAAATTGAGAGAGGTATGACATTTCCTACACTCTGTCATTTTGTGTTGGCCGGTGAGTGGAAACTTCGTTTTATTATGGTCAAATCCCGGTTTAATTTTAGTCCAGTTTTCTGTAACATGACAAACGGAACATTCAATTTTGAGCTTATCTCCGTGTGGTGACTTTGCTTCAATATTGACAATGAAAACAAAGAATAATATGAAGAATATGATTTTACGCATCTTTTTCTTTTTTAAATTTCCGTTAATTAGTTTTCAACTATATAATAAAATTTTTCCAACCAATTGCACTCTGATAAGCTCCACTGACACTTAAATTTATTTGTGACAAGTTGCACAGGCAATATCATTAAACTTATATTGAATGTATTTTCCTTTTTCGTTCATTACAGGTTTATGGCATTCTTCACATTTAACGGTTGCATGTGCACCATCTAATTTAAACCGTGATGTATTGTGATCAAATCTTGAATTTTCCCATTTGTCAAAACCATGACACTTGGAACAATCAGTTTTACCATTTACCTTAAACTGTCCGGCATGTGAATCCTTATGACAACTTGAGCATTCATGAGATATTCCGCCAAATTGTTGTGCCCTCAGTCCTTTCTCATTTCTTCCGTAATGACATTCGGAACAGGCTATTTTGGCATGTTCGCCTTCTAGTTTATAACCGGTTTTATCATGGTCGAAAGTCACTTTCTTCCAGCTTATTACATTATGACAAACGGTACAACTTTCGTTTGGCATAAATTTTTCTTCAATAAAGCCCTTGTGTTCGTTTTTATGACAATCAATACAACGTTTTCCTATTTTTCTAAAGGTCCATACTCCTTCTTTTTTATGACAATCCGTGCAGGATGTTGCTAAATGGGCTCCTTCTAGTTTGAATTTTAAATTATGTTTCTCAACTGTAAAGGTACTTGGAGTAAATCCATCGTTTTTATGACATTGGTTACAGTCAGGGGTAGTTCCATTTCCCTGTTTAAATTCTCCTTTATGAAAGTCTTTATGGCAATCTTTACATTGATCGTGTTTGATAGGTGTGGTAAAGTTTCCTTTATGGCATTCCTTACAATCAACCATTTTATGCTCACCGATCAGTTTGAAGTCGGTTTTGTCATGGTCGAAAGTTTTCATTCCTTTGTTGAAATGGAATGACTCTTCGGTGTGACATTTTTTACAATTCTGACCAAATTTATTTTTATGGACATCTTCGTGACAAGCCGTACAGTTGGCAAATTGCAGTCCGTTGAATCGTTGAGTTTTTTTGCCGTTTACAATTTCAATTTTGTGACAGTCCTCACAAGCAACATTTTTATGTTTACCAAACAACGGGAATTTAGTGTTACTATGGTCAAATCCGGTCGCTTTTTTAAAAGTGTCAAAGCCATGGCAGTCAGTACATTTCGAAGATAGTTTTCCTTGATGATAATCTTCATGGCAAGTCAGGCATTCCTGTTTCAAGCCCATAAAAGTTGAGGCTTTCTTCTTAAATCTCGGATCTTGAATATTATTGGAGTTATGACAAGCTGCACATTCTTGTTTTGCATGTTCACCTTTAAGTACAAAGCTTGTTTTTGCGTGATTAAATGTCTTTTTATTCAGGATAACCATCTTAAAATCAAGACCATGATGGTCGTTATGACAAGTGACACATTCTTTGGCTCTAACATCATTTGACGCATGATAGCCCTTGTTGGCAGCAATATTGGCTTTGATTTCCTTGTGGCAGTCGAGACATTTTGCACGAGTCACTTTATTTCCTACATCATGGCACTTGGTACAATTTCTTATACCCTCCAGACTGGCATGAGCTTTACTCAAATCACCCGGAGAAATTTGTGCGGCGACCTGAATGCTTAAACAGCTGAAGATACATGCAAAAAGTATATGTATGTATGATTTTTTTGAAAATATCATATTTTAAAATTTATCTGCGTTTTAAAAGTGCCTCGCCTCGTTTAGTAACTATATCAATTCCGGTTTTTTTCAAAAATCCTGTTGGTAATTCACCACCGGCAAAAATAAATAACAAATCATTTTCTAATGAAGCAGGTTGTTCCATGTCTTTTCTACGATAATGTATTGTGTCAGGCTCAATAGAAGTCAAGATCGTATTGAATTTTACATCTACTTTACCTTCTTTGGCCGTTTCAATCATTTTATTTATGTTTTTCTTTTTCCGACTGGTATAGTTTTCTTCGCGGATAAATAAAGTAACTGTGTTATTGTCGGACAAACTCATTGCTCCTTCTAATGCAGAGTCACCAGCACCTACAATCGCTATCTTTTTTCCATTGATATCTTCAGGTTCCAGCAGTCTATAAGCCACTTTCTCTGTCATTTCGCCAGGAATGCCAAGTTTACGTGGTGTTCCGCGTCGACCTATGGCCAATAGGATGTTTTTTGTCGTATATTTCTCTCCGTTCAGTGTTTCAACAATGAAAATATCACCTACTTTTTCAATGGCTTGTACTTTTGTATTTTCTTTGATTTGAATATTATTTTCCACGATAACCTTTGTCCACATATCTATTAACTCTGGTTTCGAGGTTTCATATAATTTTACTTTTCCGTAAAGCGGTAAATCCATCGGGTGAGTCATTATAACTTTTGAACGCGGATAAGTAGCAACTGTTCCTCCCAATGTTTCCTGTTCCAATGTAATCACTTTCAATCCGGCTTTTTTAGCAGCCAATGTGCCTGATATGCCTGCAGGACCAGCTCCTACAACAAGTACATCATATTCAGCATTGGCTGATTTATTAATTGTTTTGGCAATATTCTCAACAGCTTCACGCCCCTGCGCAACAGCATTTCTGATTAATCCCATGCCACCAATTTCACCCGCTATATAAATGCCCGGAATGTTTGTCTGGAAAGTTTCATCATATACGGGTAAATCCACACCCATTTTCTCTGTGCCAATCATGAGTGTAATGGCTTCAACAGGGCATGCTTTCAAACAAGCACCGTGTCCAACACAAAGTACTGCATTAATAACTGCGGCACGACCGTCTTTAATGCCAATAATGTCATGCTCAGGACATGCTGTAATACAAGCTCCACTCTTGATGCAGCGATTCATATCAATAAGTGGATAGAGCGAAACCGGCTCATGAAGACCATCTTCCTTTGCCTGAGAGATTTTCTTATCTACTTCGTTCGATTCTTTTCGTTGCTTACGAATATAAAAATACAAAGTTCCGACAATGAGAATTGCCGTTACTCCATAAATAACTATTTGTTCAATAAGTATTACCATTATTTAAAAAATATCCATGAATAACCAAGATACAGAGCAACTCCAACATGAATGACCATAATAATCAGCATGATAAGTGCGAATGGCAGGTGGATGACATGCCAGTGTTTGAAAAGATTTCTAATTCTATCCAGGCGTTTAATTCTCCAACGCAGTATTTTTTCAGTTCTGAGTAATCGCCGAATTTTTTTATATTCTTTTCGTGGTATTTTCTGTACTATTAGCTTAAGTCTAATTTCAGAAAATTTACCAGTTTTTAAATAGGATACATTAATATTGTATTTTTCACGCAGTTCATTATCCATAGCAGTTTTCAATTCTCCAATTTCACGAATACTTAGTTCGCGTCCTTCGATGGTACGGGGAATCTGGATGTAAAGAAACCGCCCTACCATTCCACTCAGAAATACAATGGTGAGACTCCAGTAGCCAATAGAAGCTAGTCCCCCAAATTTGAACGAAGTATGAAATGTTACAAATACATATCCTAGCGAACAAAGGAATATATGTACCTCAAGCCAATACTTGAGTATGCCTAAACGAGAAAATACTTTCATTCGTTTTCGAACCATATAGGCAAATAATCCCATTAAAATCAGGAAAGTGCCAACAACCCCTAAACCATGTCCAATAAAGCCACTCGGTCTAAGTGTTTCATATAATGGATGATCAATGCGCGCAGCACTTTCAATAGGAAGGTGATAATAGGAAAAGCCCATATATCCCAACCAAATCATGGCTATGATGACAATCAATGTGTACAATGTTAATAATAATCCGTGAAAAAACCTCGACATTCTTTATATATTTTAATGAGAAATTATATCAGATGGTTGATTTATGGTAGCTTTTTTGACTAAAACAATGTCAAAGAAACGAATAATAAATTGAAGTGATTGCAATTTTATAAGAGTTCGCATACTATTTATAATGGTTCTGAATTATGCTTGTTATTTTTTTTTGTTTTTAGAATCAATACTAAATTGCTAGTGAGAATAAACTTAAATATGCTTTACTTATTCTGTTTCTTTTCAGCATTATATGCCAAAATTATGAGCAATGCAATGCCAGTAATGCCAATATAAACCCAAACTGGTACGGGTGGGGGAGTTCCCTGACCATATGAATGCATACCAGATAGATAGTAATTTACCCCAAAATATGTCATGATAACAGTACCAAAGCTTAAAAGCGATACTGTATTTAATACAAGAAGATTATTTGCTTTTGGGATATTCCGTAAATGAAGAATTGCAGAATATACCAGAATACTTACTAATGCCCAGGTTTCTTTCGAATCCCATCCCCAGTATCTTCCCCAGGATTCATTGGCCCAAATACCTCCCAGAAATGTACCGATTGTAAGCATAAACAGCCCGATAATCAAAGCGAGTTCAATGATATAACTAAATTCCTGAATATTTTCATTTAATCTTGTTTTGTTTTTTTTCGTTCGTACAATCATTAAACAAAGATTGAATAAAGCTAACATAGAAGCCATGGCAAAAAAGCCGTAACTGGAAGTAATAACTGCCACGTGAATTACCAACCAATATGATTTAAGAACTGGTACTAAATTGGTTATTTCAGGATTCATCCAACTCATTCCGGCTACTGATAACGCAATGGCTGCTAGCAATGAGGTGATTGCCAGTGTTATAGGCGATCTTCTTGCAAATGCCAATCCGGATAATCCGGTAGCCCAACCTACAAATATCATGGATTCATAACCATTACTCCATGGTGCATGACCCGAAATATACCAACGCATAATTAACCCGGCTGTATATAACAGGAACATCAAAAACAGGGGGTAAATACTTTTATCCAGATACTTGTCAACTTTTGGATTGAATTTTAATATGTTGATTATATGAAGAGTCATCAGGATAATTCCAAGCAAACCATAGAGAACTGCCAACGTTAAAAAGATGCTCAGGTTATTATAAAGTACTTCAAATTTCACCCTTGATTTAGAAGGAAGTTGAGCGCCACCATTTATAAACTGATAATTTTTCAGGTTTAAAAGAGCACTGTTTGCAAGACTCCAATTGCCCGATTCGTTGGCTTGTAATACAGCAGCAAAATAGGTGCTGAGTAATTTTTGAGGAACATTTTCAACGCTAGCTTGAGTCATTGATGAATCCAGTTTTATTGCTTTACCGGTCTTACCAGTTACCGGGCATTTCATGCCATCATTCATTGAACCTGAGTCGGCTGGTTTCTCAGCCATTCCAGTCATACCACTTGCAGGACAAATACCACCGGTTATTCCCTCTGTAGAAATAGGATGCGGATTTGTATTCCAACTTGTTGCGGCAATCCATTTTTCATTTTCATGTCCTGAAACCGGAAAAATTGTCAAGATGCTACCTGACAAGATGCTATTTGTAATATTTACACGTTCATCAATGTTTATCAATTCTTTTTCGTACTGGTTTCGTTGTGATGGGTCTTTTTGATATACGGCATTCACCTTTTCAGAAAGTTTGTATTGTCCACCATTTTCAAAATCAAACAGTTGATTAAATGAGATGTATCCATCTATTGCTCCAAGTTCTTTTGCCAATCCGGCATGAGCAATTTTTATAATTGACTCGTTTTGCCAATGATATGGATTTGTGCACATTCCTAATATAACCTCAAGTGCTGATTCATTTTTATAACTGGTTTTCTTGGAAATTTTTCTAAATAAGTCAGATGCATAAGTACTTATAGGTTCCACACGACCTTGGGCTTCATCCTGAATAAGCAAACTGCTCAGCGAGTAAATATGCTCTTTTTTTTCTTCATTTTTATCGACTGAAGCAAATAATGATCCTGAAGCAACCAATAAGACAGCCAGCAAAAGAGTTTTAGCAGCTTTGCGTTTTTCTTGCAAATTGTTGCTCAGTTTTATAATTGTGTAGAAACGACTGTTTCTATTAAAAAGAGTCAAAATCATACCTATCAACATGAAAAAGTATCCGACATAAGTTACCAATGTACCCCAATAATCGTGGTTGACAGACAAAACTGTTCCTTTTTCATCAGTATCATAAGAGGACTGGAAAAAGCGATATCCGCGATAGTTCAGAATATTATTCATATAAATACGGAATGGGCGTACGATTTTCATTTCAGTATCGGTTACTGTAATTTCACTGGCGTAAGAAGAAGGGCTATTTGAACCCGGATAACGATCTAGTTGAAACTCACGTAAGGTAACACTAAAAGGTAGTTTCTGAGGTTGAATACCATATGAAATGCAGACCTTAATGTCATTTATCTGGCAAATGCCGGGTTGCGAAACCTGCTTTTCTGCATTCAACACATTCACGCGTTTGGATGTATTTCCAACGCTGACATTGAAAATAATTGCGTTTTTACCTTGTACTATTATACCCGATTTATTCATTTCGGGGGTGTATTGGGTTAAACTCTTTTTGGCTTTAGGGATGTAAGCTTTTAGCACAAAAAGTAATTTTTCAGTTTTATAAATCGTTTTTTCTTCTGCAATTGTAGGAGTTCCAGACATAATCATGGACTCGTTTTTTTCCATCATCCCCATTTTAGTTATCGGAAATGTACTTGTGAAATGGAGTTGATCGCCTACTAGAGAAAAATAAATGTCCGATTTTTGTGCATTGTCATCAAATGCAAAGCTAATACCCTCAAATTGATTGCTTTCACCTTTGGATAGTATGAAATCCATTCCCTGATTTTCCTGATTCATAACAAAAAGAGAAAGTGTAGGCTCACCCTGATCGTCCGGTACAACTGTTTCGACAGAATTTGGTACGAAAAGTTCACTTACAATATCCAGATTTTTTCCACCAATTTCAAGCTTTTCAGAGAAGTTGTTTGAACCGGTTTCAGAGAAACTTGCTTCGGTTGTTTTTTCCACTTTTTGACCCTTGTATTCTGCTATAATTTTAACGGAAGTTTTTTCCGAAGATATTTCATTACTTGTTTCACCTTGGCGCAAGTGCATGATTCCTTCCGAGCCAAAATACCGGGTAATGCCAGCTCCAATAAGAATTAATATGAAGGACAAGTGAAAGAGGAGTACGCTGAATTTGCGTTTACTTAGAATTTTATAACGGACTACACTACCTAATAAATTCACGATAAGAACTACTAATAACACTTCAAACCATTTGGCGTTGTACACAATTTCCCTTGCATGCTCAGTTCCCGAACTGTTTTCTGCAAAAGTGGCATATCCAATGCTTGCACCGAAAGTGATTAATAGGATTACGGTAGTAAGCATCGAGAAAAAAATATCATTCAGTTTCTTCATAAAGACAATTATAAAAATGGAGAATTATTGTTGATATATAATTTGGAAAAAAATAGTTTATATTGAATCTTAAACTAACAAAGTTGCAAAGATATTTCATTTTAAGGAGTTTTTTTTTTCTTTTTTATTATTATTTTTAATATGGAATAATTACATAATTAGTAACCGGCTTATTTCTAGTTTTATACATATTTTTGCTTTCTACACACTTTATTTTAAAAACCTAATCCTATTATCTTATAATAGGCTAAATTGCATTACTTTGTTGTATGAATCATTCTATATGCTATTCAAATAGTACAATTTTATCCTATTCACTTTTTCAAACTTTTTCCGTACATTTGTAAGCTTAAAAATTCAAAATAATAAACTTACGGTTATGGCTATTATAAAACCATTTAAGGGTATTCGTCCTCCTCAAAATCTGGTAGAAAAAGTTGCATCACGCCCTTATGATGTCTTGAATTCCGAAGAAGCCCGCATTGAAGCGGAAGGAAATGTAATGTCATTATATCATATTATTAAACCCGAAATTGACTTTGAACCTGGAACTGACGAACATGAAGAAAAGGTATATAATAAAGCTGCCGAAAACTTTGCAAAATTTCGCGATGAAGGATGGTTGGTCCAGGATGAGAAAGAAAAATACTACGTTTATGCCCAAACCATGAATGGTAAAACGCAATACGGATTGGTGGTTTGTGCCAATGTGGACGACTACCTGAACGAAAATATCAAAAAGCATGAGTTGACCCGTCGGGATAAGGAAGAAGACCGCATGAAACACGTTCGGGTGAACAATGCTAATATCGAACCGGTATTCTTTGCATATCCACATCAAGATGAGTTGGATGCTATCATAGCTGAAATAATTAAAGGAACTCCAGTTTACGATTTTGTGGCTCCGGGCGATGGCTTCGGACACCATTTTTGGGTAATTGAAAATGCTGAAACTATTACACGCATTACCAAGCTTTTTGCCGGTATTCCTTCGCTTTATATTGCTGATGGTCATCATCGTAGTGCTGCCGCTGCTTTGGTAGGGCTTGAGAAACGAAAAGCAAATCCTAATCATACAGGTGACGAAGAGTATAATTACTTTATGGCTGTGTGTTTCCCAGATAATCAATTGAACATTATCGACTACAACCGACTGGTTAAAGACTTGAATAACCTGACCGACGAAGAATTCCTGACTAAATTAGCTGTGAATTTTGATGTGGAATTAAAAGGTTCTGAAATATACAAACCAAATAAATTGCACAATTTTGCGTTGTATTTATCGGGCAAATGGTATTCGCTTACCGCTAAAGCCGGAACTTACAATGACAATGACCCTATAGGCGTGCTGGATGTAACCATTTCTTCAAATCTTATTCTGGACGAAGTGCTTGGCATTAAAGACCTTCGCAGCGATAAACGGATCGATTTTGTTGGTGGTATCCGAGGTTTAGGCGAATTGAGCAGTCGTGTTGACAGCGGCGAAATGCGTATGGCATTGGCACTTTATCCTGTATCAATGAAACAACTTATTGATATTGCAGATTCCGGCAATATCATGCCTCCGAAAACTACCTGGTTCGAACCTAAATTGCGTTCAGGACTAGTAATTCATGAGTTGATTTAATGATTGTGAGATAAAGGTGATTTGAAAATTTACAGAGTATTTACTACTAAATACAAACTACCGACTAATATATGCGTTTAAAACTATCGTATTTCATTTATATACTTCTGACAGTAACTCTTTTACAGGGATGTGCCCTGAAAGCGAGCATAAAAAAAGCAGATAAAACCTATGCGCAGGGAGAATATTATACTGCCGGTGAATTGTATAAGAGAGTATATGGTCAGATACCTTCAACCGAAAAACCACTTAAGGCACGCATAGCATTTCAACAAGCCGAATGTTACCGGTATATAAATAACAACCGTGCTGAACAGTCATATATCAATGCTATTCGTTATAAATATCCTGATTCTATTGTTTATCTGCGGTATGCACAAGTTTTACAGCGAATTGGTAAGTATGTTGATGCGGCAGCTAATTATGCTATTTATTTAAAAAAAGACGGTACAAGTATATTAGCCAAAAACGGTATGGCAGCATGTAAAAATGTGGCCGATTGGAAAAAAACCCAAACTCGTTATACAGTGCGTAAAGCCGACCTATTTAATGAAAGACAGAGTGATAATTTTAGTCCTGCATTTTTGGGCAAAGATGCCGACGTGCTTATTTTTACATCTTCACGGCAGTATAATAAAAAGACCTTGTTGAAAAACAATACGATTACAGGATTACCGAGTAATAATATATTTATGTCCCACAAAGATGCCGGTGGTAAATGGGAAAAACCGAATATACTTGGCGAAGAGATAAATACGATTGAAAATGATGAAGGTGTTTGTTCTTTCAGCTCGGACGGCAAAGTGATGTATTTCACCAAAGCCCGGCAAGTGGTTGATTCCGAAGTTGGTACTGAAATATTTTCTTCAAACAGGGCTGGAGGAACATGGAGTGCACCTAAAAAGATAAAAGTCTTTGCCGATAGCACAGTTTCCGTAGCTCATCCCACTATTGCACCCGATGGACAGACACTTTACTTCGTCTCCGATGCAAAAAACGGACAGGGTGGAAAAGATATCTGGAAAGCAACACTGGATAATGGCGAATGTAAATACATCGAAAACCTTGGTCCGCAAATAAATACGCCCGGCGACGAAATGTTTCCAACTATGCGGGCTGATGGAACGTTGTATTTTTCGTCAAATGGAATTCCCGGTTATGGTGGTCTTGATATTTTTAAAGCAATTCCTCAAAAAGAGGGTGGTTGGATTGTTGAAAATTTGGGCGAGCCTATAAATTCCAATGCAGACGATTTTGGGATGACTTTTGATGGTAACTCTGAAAAAGGATATTTCTCATCTAACAGAGGTGATGCAAAAGGGTATGATGCTATCTGGAGTTTCGAATTGCCCGATCTGGCGTATATTGTAGAAGGAAAAGTCACTGACGAAAAAGGTACACCACTACCGGATGCTACTGTTCGTCTGATAAGTAATACAGGTTTAAATTCCCGTGCTCAATCTAAAAAAGATGGAACTTATCGTATCAAACTCGATAAGAATATGGATTGCCTCATGCTGGTTTCATCGCGTGGTTATCTGAATCAACAAAATAATTTTACGACACAGGGGTTGATTTCCAGTAAAACATTTACAGTAAATTTCAAACTATCATCCATTTCTAAACCGATTGAGATTGAGAATATCTTCTATGAATTTGGGAAATGGGATCTTACACCAGCTTCTACAAGCGGTTTGCAGGTATTGGTAAAACTATTGAAAGACAATCCAAATATAACTATAGAGTTGAGTGCAAATACCGATTTTGTTGGAAATAATGAAGCTAATAAAACCTTGTCGCAAAAACGAGCCAAATCGGTTGTTGATTTTTTGATAAGTGCCGGAATTGCTGCCGACAGACTTACAGCTGTTGGTAACGGTGAAGAGAAACCTGTAGTAGTAGATACTAACATGGCCAGAAAATATCCGTTCCTAAAAGAGAACAATATATTAGATGAAACTACCGTTTTAAAGTTAACTCATGAACAACAGGAAATTACGAACCAAATTAATCGTCGAACCGAATTTAGAGTGTTGAAAACGACCTATAAGTTGTATTAGATAAGCAGAAGACCCGCCGTGGTGTAATATATAAAGTTTGAAATATGATAAAAGCAGACAAATTTTTTATAGAAAATATAAACGAAATTCTTCAAAATGGTTATTGGGACGAAAATTCAAGACCAAAATACGCTGATGGGGTTGAAGCTAAGTCGAAATTTATTACTCAGGTTTTTGAGAGATACGATATTTCAAAAAATGAGTTTCCGATAACAACACTTAGAAATACAGCAATCAAAACAGGAATCAAAGAAATCCTGTGGATATATCAAAAACAAACCAACTCATTAGATATTGCACATGAATTAGGCATAAACTGGTGGGATGAATGGGATATTGGTAATTCTACTATTGGTAACAGGTATGGATTTACTGTCAGGAAGTATAATTTAATGAATGGTCTGTTAAAAGAGTTGGCTGACAATCCTTTTGGTAGACGGCATATTTTAAATTTATATCAATATACTGATTTAAATGAAACTAATGGTTTGTACCCCTGTGCTTATGAAACCCTGTGGAGTGCCAGAAAAGTTGATAATGAAATATACTTAGATGTTACGCTTGTTCAACGGAGTTCTGATTATTTGGTGGCAAATTATATTAACAAAACTCAGTACGTGGCGTTGATGTTAATGGTATGTTCACATTTAGGATACAAACCCGGTGTTTTTGGCCATTTTGTGCAAAACCTCCATATATACGACAGGCATTTTGATGCTGTAAACGAATTGCTTAACAGAGAACCTTTGGAAGTTCAACCAACAATTAAATTGACTGAAAATAAGATATTCAGTGAATTTACGGTCGACGATTTTATCATAGAAAATACGGATAAAATAAATAAAATAAAAAGCAAACTTGAGTTAGCTATCTGATTGCAATTCGTGTCTTTATTTCATGCATTGTAGCTATGTCATGCAAAAAATATGTTTTATTTATACAGTTAAATGATATTCTAAAAACGGATAGTCGGAATTGATTGTCCATTTTTTTTTGTAGTTTTGTAAGCCCGTGTTAAAAACAGACCATTGATGCGAAAGTTGTGTTAATTTATATATTATGTCAAAAATTTCGATTATTGCCGCTGTTGCCGATAATTACGCTATCGGTAAATCAAACAATCTACCATGGCATTTGCCGGCAGACTTGAAACATTTTAGACAACTTACAACAGGACACGCCGTTGTGATGGGAAAACGCACATTTGAAAGCTTGCCAAAAGGACCACTCCCAAACAGAAGAAATATTGTATTGACTTCAGTTATGTCTGAGGGAGTCAATAAAGGCTATTTTGAAGCTGATTCGCTCGAAGACGCATTTTATCTTTGCGAACACGAAGAACACGTGTTTATTATAGGTGGTGACAGAGTTTACAAACAAAGCATTGATAAGGTTGATTCAATGTATATTACATGGATTCATCAAACGTTTTCAGGTGATACATTTTTTCCGGAAATTGATTTTTCAAAATGGGAAGAGATAAGCCGCGAAGATCATGAAGCCGACGAGCAAAATCCTTATCCTTATTCATTTATTGAGTATAAACGCAAGTGATTGAGAGTAATAATTATAAAGAAAAACCATTCTCAATCGGAGAATGGTTTTTTTTATATGAATATATTCAGCCATATTTTTAATATATTTTCTGTTGTAAGATTATTAAAATCTATATCATAATGATTATCTTTGTTTCAATTTATAATACAATACAATAACTAAAAAAACATAAATAAATTATCATGAGTTACCTTATCAAACCGGCTGAATATAGCCCGATACTTGATCTCCAGCAAACAGAGTTAGGTATTACCAAAATTAAAGATTTTTTTCAGGCAAATTTAGCTGCTGAATTACGTCTTCGTCGAGTAACCGCTCCACTTTTTGTTCTTCGTGGTACAGGCATCAACGATGACTTGAATGGTACCGAGCGTGCTGTTAGTTTTCCTATTAAAGATATGGGCGATGCAGTGGCTGAAGTAGTTCATTCGTTGGCTAAATGGAAACGTCTTACCTTGGGTACTTATGGTATTAAAAGTGGATACGGAATTTATACAGATATGAATGCTATACGTGCTGATGAAGAGCTTGGCAACTTGCATTCACTTTATGTTGATCAATGGGACTGGGAACGTGTGATGACTGCAGAAGAACGTAATGTCGATTTTTTGAAGAGTATTGTTCGCGAAATTTATAAGTCATTATTGCGGACAGAATATCTTGTGTGCGAAACTTTTCCGGAAATTAAACCATGTTTACCACCGGAAATTACTTTTATTCATGCAGAGGAACTTCGTAAAATGTATCCAAAACTTACTCCAAAAGAAAGAGAAAATGAATATACCGGAATTCACAAAGCCGTATTCGTAATCGGCATAGGTGGTGTACTTGGCGATGGTCAAAAACACGACGGCCGTGCACCGGATTATGATGATTGGTCAACAATTGCAGAAAACGGATTACCAGGTTTAAACGGTGATATCCTTCTTTGGAATCCTATATTAGAAATGGCATTTGAAGTTTCGTCGATGGGAATTCGTGTAGATAAAACTGCACTTTTGCGTCAATTGGATATTGAAGGAAAACTAGAACGCAAAGAATTATATTTCCACAAACGTCTAATCGAAGGTTCATTACCACTTTCAATAGGTGGTGGTATAGGACAATCACGCATGTGTATGTTCTTTTTACGCAAAGCGCATATCGGCGAAATTCAATCAAGTATATGGCCAGCACAGATGTATAAAGACTGTTTGAAGGAGAATATTATTTTAATGTAAGACTTCAATGATCTGCCTTGAATCCCGAAATACATTTATATGTTTTTTCGGGATTTTGCTTTTTATACTTACTAACATTTCAAACATTTTAATCTTTTACACTTGATTTTGAGCTATTTTTTGTAATTTCGCACATTATTAGTAAGATTAGTAAATTAGGAATAAAATGAATATAGATTTTCAAAAAACGGGTGGTTTAGTACCCGCTATCATTCAGGATGAATGGACATCCAAGGTCTTGATGCTGGGTTATATGAACGAAGAAGCATTAGCCAAAACTCAGGAAACCGGACAGGTGACCTTTTTTAGTCGAACCAAAAACCGCTTGTGGACAAAAGGGGAGGAGAGTGGCAACTTTCTAAATGTGGTTTCCATTACACCCGATTGCGATAACGATACCTTGTTGGTAAAAGTACATCCGGTTGGTCCGGTTTGTCATACAGGCACTGACACTTGCTGGGGCGAAAAGAATGAAGGCGATATAGCTTTTCTTAAATATCTTCAGGACTTTATCACGATGCGTTTCAACGAAATGCCAGAGGGGTCATACACAACTTCGCTTTTCAAGAAAGGGGTGAATCGCATGGCGCAAAAAGTAGGTGAAGAAGCAGTTGAAACAGTTATTGAGGCTACCAACGGAACTGAAGAAGGTTTTATTTATGAAGCTTCGGATTTGATTTATCATCTCATTGTTTTGCTAACCTCAAAAGGTCTAAGCCTTGATACATTGGCAAATGAGCTGAAGAAGAGACACAAGTAGATTTACAATTGGCAATTGAAAATTAAACTCCCATGGAAAAAAAATTATTGATAAAATACGTTGATGTTGACATTTGCCAGCAAGATGTAGTTGTACTTAGCAATGTTCAACTCGAAGTTCATTCAGGTGAATTCCTATATTTACTCGGCAAGGTAGGTAGTGGAAAAACATCATTGCTTAAATCCATGTACCACGAAGTCCCTGTATCATCGGGTGTTGCCGGTGTTCTTGGTTATAATTTAACCGAATTGAAATTAAATGAAGTTCCATTTCTCCGTCGAAAGATTGGTATAGTGTTTCAGGATTTTCAATTGCTTACCGATAGAACTGTAAGCCAGAATCTTGATTTTGTATTGCGGGCCACAGGTTGGAAAGAACAAAACTTAATTGATGAACAGATTGATAATGTGTTAACTCAAGTTGGAATGAGAGCAAAAGGTTATAAAATGCCTCATCAATTATCGGGGGGAGAGCAACAACGTATTGTTATTGCCCGTGCATTACTTAATTCACCCGAAATGATTCTGGCAGATGAGCCTACAGGAAACCTTGATCTGCAAACCGGAAGTGAATTGGTCGAATTGCTTTATAATATCCGTCTTTCAGGAACAACAGTTATTATGGCAACGCACAATATGTCATGGTTGAATAAATTTCCTGGACGTGTGTTTCGTTGTGAAGATGAAAAGCTGGAAGAAATCTCAGGAAATAATACTTCTGAAAAAGTTGTAACCATAAAAGCATCAGTTCCCTTAGAGAATGAACAAGCTATAACAGACGAGTTTACTGAAAATATTAATGTGTCGTTAGACTGAGTAAATGAAAAAACTCAATTGTCCTCAATGTGAAATTCATCGTTTCTTTGTGAAAAATGAAAAAGAAGAAACACGATTGGTGAATGTTACTGATCAATATGTTGTGGTTTTAGTGCATTTAGATCAATCATTGGACGGCTTCGACTTAACCATGTTGTATTGTCTGGGTTGCTCCTGGAAAGGTTCCCCAAAATCCTTAAAGAATAGCAGTCACAAAAAATATTAAATGAAAATCCCCTGAATCAAATGGTTCAGGGGATTTCTTTAACAATCTCTATTAGAGATTTGTTTGTATTGTTTTGTCGGCAATTAACTAACAATGATTTTATATCCTTTTCCGTGAATATTAATGATTGTTATTTTTGGGTCTTTGCTAAGGAGCTTGCGCAATTTGCAAATGTATACATCCATACTTCTTGAATTATAATAAGTGTCTTCCATCCAGATGGTCACCAACATTTCCTTGCGATCCAGGAAATTATTGACGTTAGCAGCAAATAAAACAAATAAATACGATTCTTTGCGGGTTAGTTTAACCGATTCATTGTTAATCGAAAGCAATCTCTTCTCTACATCAAAAGTATATCCACCTAGTTTATAGGATGTAACAGACATAAGTTTCCTGAGATTTTCATTTAATTCGCTTAACACGATTTTTTCATTTTCATTTTTCATACATGTAATTTTTAAAAAAGTTAGTATAGTGATTGATATTATAAATTTTTATTTATATATGTTTACAGAAATAACCTAAAAGAATAAGTTTATTTTTAATTGACTACAAAAATAACAATAATTGTTTTCACATTGTTTACATTGAACTTTTTTTTATATTAAAATGTTCAAACAATCGAATTATTAACGATTTTTTTATCAATTAAATAATTTTTAATAATTAGGGTGCTGTTTTTGTGCTTTTAATATGCTCTAGCAAACACAACACGTTGTACCGACGGTTTACCTGTTACCATACACACCCCTGGTGTCATATCACCATTCAATGGAATGCAACGGATTGTTGCTTTAGTGTCTTCCTTGATTTTTTCTTCAGTTTCGGGAGTTCCGTCCCAGTGGCACATTAGGAATCCACCTTTTTCAATTTCCACTTTAAAATCGTCATAAGAATTCACTTCGCGTGTTACAGAAGCGCGGTAATTGAATGCTTTCTGGAAAATATTTGCCTGAATGTCTTTTAATAATTGGGCAATATATGTGTCAACACCATCAATTGAAACGGTTTCTTTACTTAAGGTATCCCGACGGGCAACTTCTACAGTTCCGTTTTCCAAATCGCGGGCACCCATAGCTAAACGTACCGGTACACCCTTTAATTCGTATTCGGCAAATTTCCACCCCGGTTTTTTATTATCGTTGTTATCGAATTTTACGCTAATGCCTAATGCTTTCAGTTTAGCAGTTATCTCAACCACTTTTTCGTTGATAGCAGTTAGTTGTTCATCGTTTTTATAGATAGGAACAATTACTACTTGAAAAGGAGCGAGGTTTGGAGGCAATACCAATCCGTTATCATCAGAGTGGGTCATAATAAGTGAACCCATCAAACGGGTAGAAACGCCCCACGAAGTAGCCCAAACATAATCTTGTTTGTTGTTTTTGTCGAGGAATGTTACCTCAAAAGCTTTGGCGAAATTTTGTCCGAGGAAGTGTGAAGTTCCTGCCTGTAAGGCTTTTCCATCCTGCATTAATGCTTCAATGCAATAAGTATCCAAAGCACCGGCAAAACGTTCGTTAGCCGATTTTACCCCTTTAAGCACAGGAACAGCCATAAAGCGTTCGGAAAAGTCTGCATAAACTTCCAGCATTTTTCGGGCTTCTTCTACTGCTTCGGCTTCAGTTGCATGTGCTGTGTGACCTTCCTGCCAAAGGAATTCGGTTGTACGAAGGAACAAGCGTGTACGCATTTCCCAACGAACTACATTGGCCCATTGATTTACCAGAATAGGCAGATCTCGGTATGATTGAATCCAGTTTTTATAGGTGCTCCAAATAATGGTTTCGGATGTGGGACGAACGATAAGTTCTTCTTCCAGTTTTGCATCGGGATCAACAATCAGTCCTTTTCCATTCGGATCAGCCATTAAACGGTGATGAGTTACCACTGCGCATTCTTTGGCAAAACCATCTACATGTTCGGCTTCTTTACTCAAAAATGATTTAGGAATAAACAAAGGGAAATATGCATTTACATGACCGGTTTCTTTGAACATGCGATCCAATTCGGCCTGTATTTTTTCCCAAATGGCGTATCCGTAAGGTTTAATAACCATACACCCACGAACTGCTGAGCTTTCAGCCAGATCAGCTTTAATTACTAAATCGTTATACCATTGTGAGTAGTTTTCGCTACGCGAAGTCAAATCTTTTGCCATAAAGTTTATTTGTTGAAATCAATAGAGTAATTATTCCATAAAATTTTCATTCTTAATTATCAGAATTTAAAAATCAGTAATGATGAGCGTAATTTCATTATACAAGAACGAGCTATTTGCTAGAAATTTTTCGGAGTACAAAGATAATCATTTTCAGTAAATTTTCATTTACAATATAATAGAAAATAATCGGGAATAAACACAGTAATAACTAAGGCAATTGTATTGAAAAATGTTTTGACTTACTGCAGTTTAGGAAGTGAGAAATATAGTTGTTTATTAAGATGAATAAAAATTCCTCGTTATTGAACTTTCACAATGGGTGAATATTTATTGGAGTAAAAATTCAGAAGCTATACCCCACGCTTAATTTGTTATCCAGAATACCATGACTTACAACTGGATAATATTTATAATTACTTCTTCTGTAAAAATACTCGGTTTCGGCTGTTAGTAAAATGTGTTTTTGGATTATGAAGCTGAACTGTAATCTTTCCACGTTAAGTCTGGTATTGCTCACATCGCCCTGAACATTTGGATTAATATTTCCATTAGCCGGATTGTTTCCTATCCATGAATAAATATGATAATCTTCAGAACATACGAGCAGTTTGGAGGATGAACCAAACCGGAATTCAAAATTCAATTTTGCACTGAAGCCACTTCCCATATTATAATCTCTCTTATCGAATTTGTAATGGTCTGTTTGACTACCACCCATAATGATGGCTCCTAAATGTGCCGAGCTTAAAAAGAGATTGTTTTTTGTCAGTTTACTTTTAAAAAGTACCCCTGGACCAACCGATGCCGCCTCGGATATTTTGTACGGGTTTAGTGATACATTGTTTTGGTCTATATTTCCCAAATAATAATTAAAATACTGGAAGATGCCGAACGTCAGTTGTTGATTCGGTTTTCGAAGGGTAATGTCTTTGGAAAACAACATGCCCAAAATGATTACACGGCTGATTATGGGTTGTCTTGAACCTAAATTTCCTGACATTTGGACGGAAAAGAAATCGTAAGGCTTTTCATTTTCCAAATTATACGGATTGCCATAATGAAGTCCTAAATCGTAACAAATCATTGGACTAAAATTATTTTTTGTACGTGAATTATCAGTCATGAACCGGTTCCCCAAGGTTGAATAAAAGATAAATGGAGGTGTGGATATTGTATTTCCTTTTATTTTTAGGTGTTTATATGCATCTCCGTTTAAAAGCCTATTCAGTCCGCGGATTGGCGAAATAATGGTTAACAAAGCTTCCCGTTTGAACCGTTCGAAACCTAACGTGCGGTCGTCAATAAATAAGTCGGAAATTCTAAAACTTATTTCACCAAGGCACAACCCACCAATAGTTGTTGAAGCAAAGTCGTTGATTGATGGAGGTTCATTTTCCAGAAAAAGCTCCCATTCCAAACTTCCTGTAGCAACGAACGGGATCGACTGCCAGAAACTCATTCCATTCGAACGTGCAGCGTTAAAGTAATATCCTCCATTATAAGGATGTGCTAAAAGATTAGTTGAAAATCTATCGTTGTCCCACACAAATCCAGTAATCAAATTACGTTTAATGGAATTTAAATTAATGCGTGCATAATCTGCTTGAGTAATAAATCGATCGAAAGCCCAGATTCCCAGATTTGTTCCTGTAATTAAACCGATTGCAGTTAGTGGTTTCTTCTGAATAGTTAGTATGGAATCTGTTGGTTTTACAGTCAAAGTAGAGTCAACATTGATATTTTTTTGCCCTTGGACGTTAATTGACAGAAGGCTGAAGATGTATATAAATAAATTTTTATTGAAATACATATTTTCTGAACTCTTTTAGTTACAAAAAAGATATCTAAAGGCACGAGTTGGAAGATTTCAACAAATACTATTTTTTCATACTGATTTCAAAGAATCGAAATCAGTATTATAACAAATAGATTAATTAAAAGTTAGCATGAAGTTCAAATTTGTTAATATAATCTCAGGTTTTCCATTTTCAATCAACTTTTTAATGTCTAGACCGAAAGTGTATTGAACTATACTCAATAAGACTTTCTATGCAAAACAAAAAACGGCTGAACTTCAAGTAAATGAAGTTCAGCCGTGGATTGGGGTAATATATATTAATCAGAAAATAATTAAGCCGCTTTCTTTGCTTTTCGGTATAAATAGGAATTAAAAATATTGCGTTTGGCAAATCGTAATTGCTTATCGGCATTAATCAACCGGGCATAGATGTTTTTTGAAACTCCGAAATACTCGTATGTTGAACCATCCATAAACGAAACTTCCAGCAATTGTCCTTTGAGTTTGAAATCGGCTATACCCGATTCGGCCGAAGTCAAATGTTCTTCTTCGTTTGCAGCAATTGTTTCGGATGCAATGCTTACCAGAAAATGATACCCGTCGATGATTTGTCGGCTTTTATGTTCAGCCTCAAGTGCAAGCTCATCGTTGGCTGCATATTTATCGGGATGCCATTCTTTTACTAAGTTACGATAGGTGGTTTTTAGTGTTTTAAGGTCTGTGCCGGGTTCAACATTAAATAATTTCTTGTATTCGTTAATTCGCTTCATAGATTCCTCGTTTCTTTATGTGTTAGTTGTATTTACTTCGCAGCTTTTATTGGGCACAAAGGTACGGTTTTTACGGGGTAAAATACAAGCAATTTGGTGTTTGTATTAAAATAAAAGTATCGTGTGAAAGAAAGCTGTATTTGAATTATGAAACCAAAAAATAGCCGATTACATTGCTGCAACCGGCTGTTTCTTATATAGTCTAAAATCTTGGTTTTAGTATCTTGTCTCAGAATCAATATTCATCCCAGCTCTTAATTTTAATGTCTTCAAAGCTCATAGTACAGAATGCAGTAATAAAGGCAGAAGCCAGACGGGCGTTGGTGAACAACGGAATGTTGAAGTCGATAGCACCACGGCGAATGATATAATCGTTTGCCAACTCACGTTTGGTGGTGTTTTTTGGAATGTTGATAACCAAATCAAATTCTTTGTTGGAAATCATATTCTTTACATTCAGTTCTCCATCTTCGTCAGGCCAGTTTACAGCAGTTGCTGTAACTCCGTTTTCAGCTAAAAATTGTTGTGTTCCACGGGTTGCGAAGAGTTCGTAGCCTTTTTTCTGAAGCAATTGGCATGCATCCGAAAGCTCCACTTTCGATTTTGTTTCGCCCGAAGAAATCATAATGCGTTTCTTTGGAATACGATAACCAACCGAAAGTAACGATTTCAGAATGGCTTCAGAGAAATCGTCACCGATACAACCTACTTCACCGGTTGAAGCCATATCCACTCCCAAAATAGGATCAGCTTGCTGCAAACGGGCAAAGGAGAATTGCGAAGCTTTTATACCTACGTAATCGAGGTCGAAAGCTGATTTCTCAGGCTTTTCAACAGGCAGACCGAGCATTACTTTGGTTGCCAGTTCGATAAAGTTTATTTTTAATACTTTCGATACAAATGGGAAACTACGTGACGAACGTAGGTTACATTCAATAACTTTGATATAGTTGTCACGCGCCAGGAACTGAATGTTGAAAGGCCCAGAGATATTCAAGGATTTAGCAATTTCGCTCGCAATTTTCTTGATTCGGCGAATGGTTTCCACATAGATTTTTTGCGGAGGGAATTGCGTTGTAGCGTCACCTGAGTGAACTCCGGCAAATTCCACGTGTTCAGAAATTGCGTAAACCAAAATCTCACCTTTATTAGCAACCGCATCAATTTCAATTTCTTTGCAGCGTTCGATAAATTCCGAAATTACCACCGGATGTTTTTTCGATACATCGGTAGCCAGTTTCAAGAAGTTTTCCAGTTGCGAAGCATCATAGCATACGTTCATGGCAGCACCCGAAAGTACATAAGAAGGACGTACCAATACAGGATAACCTATACCGTCAACGAATTCGTTTACATCTTCGAACGTGGTCAATTCTTTCCATCGGGGTTGGTCTATCTTCAATGTGTCGAGCATCGAAGAAAATTTGTGACGATCTTCGGCCATGTCAATATAATTGGCCTGTGTACCGAGAATGTTCACGTTTGCATCGGCAAGTTTCAATGCCAGGTTGTTTGGAATCTGACCTCCCGTAGAAACAATCGTTCCCATTGGGTTTTCCATATCGATAATGTCCATTACACGTTCGAAACTCAATTCGTCGAAATACAGACGGTCGCACATATCATAGTCAGTCGAAACCGTTTCGGGGTTGTAGTTAATCATTACCGAACGGAAACCCTCCTTTCGAATGGTCATTAGCGCATTTACACCACACCAGTCGAACTCAACCGATGACCCAATACGATAAGCACCTGAGCCAAGTACCACTACAGAACGGTGGTCTCCAAGGTATTTTACGTCGCTGGCAGTTCCACCGTACGTCAGGTACAAATAGTTAGTTTGTGCAGGATATTCGGCTGCCAGCGTGTCGATTTGTTTAACCACAGGAACAATTCCACGGTTTTTACGATGTTCGCGAGTTAGTTTTATGTTTTCATCTATGACGTCACTGCTGCATTTGGTAACCAAACGGGTAATCTGGAAGTCTGAGAATCCCATTTCCTTAGCACGACGGAGAACGCTATCGGGTAATTCATTCAACGAATTGAATGTTTCCAGTTCGCGTTCTTTATCAACGATTGCTTGTAGTTTGTATAAGAACCAACGGTCAATTTTAGTCAGTTCGTGCAAGCGGTCAACGGTGTATCCGCTATGTAAAGCCTGTGCCAAATAGAATACACGTTTGTCAGTCGGTTTTGATAATGCTGTATCCACATCGTCGGCGTAGAAATCTTTGTTGGCCACAAATCCGTGCATGCCAAGTCCAATCATACGCAAGCCTTTCTGGAATGCTTCTTCAAAATTACGTCCGATAGACATGATTTCACCAACTGATTTCATGCTTGAACCCAATTGACGACTAACGCCTTGGAATTTACCCAAATCCCAACGAGGAATTTTACAAACGATATAGTCGAGAGCCGGTTCAAAGAAGGCTGAAGTATCCTTAGTTACGGAGTTTTTTAATTCTGGAAGTCCATAGCCAAGTCCCAATTTAGCTGCTACGAAAGCCAATGGATAACCGGTTGCTTTTGAAGCCAGTGCCGAAGAGCGGCTCAAACGAGCGTTTACTTCAATTACACGGTAATCTTCAGAAACGGTGTCGAATGCATATTGAACGTTACATTCTCCCACAATGCCGATATGACGGATAATGCGGATAGCCAGTTCGCGAAGTTTGTGATACTCGCTGTTGGTCAATGTTTGAGAAGGAGCAACAACAATGCTTTCACCGGTGTGAATACCTAGCGGATCGAAGTTTTCCATGTTACAAACCGTAATACAGTTGTCGTATTTGTCACGTACCACTTCGTATTCGATTTCTTTCCAGCCTTTCAAGGATTTTTCAACCAACACCTGAGTAGAATGTGCAAAAGCTTTTACAACTAACGCTCTTAGTTCAGCGTCATTGTCACAGAATCCGCTACCAAGTCCGCCCAACGCATAAGCCGCTCGAACGATAACCGGATAACCCAACTCGTTTGCTGCACGAACAGCATCTTCAAGATTAGTAACTGCTTCACTTTTAATGTATTTTACATCGATTTCCGATAGTTTTTGGTTGAAGATTTCGCGGTCTTCAGTATCAATAATTGATTGTACAGGCGTTCCAAGAACACGTACGCCGTGTTTTTCAAAAATCTTATCGCGGTAAAGTGCCACACCGCAGTTCAATGCAGTTTGTCCTCCAAATGAAAGGAAAACACCATCCGGTTTTTCTTTTTCAATTACACGCTCAACGAAATCAGGCGTTACAGGCAAGAAATATACTTTGTCGGCAATACCTTCCGACGTTTGCACGGTAGCAATGTTCGGGTTGATAAGTACGGTTTCAATTCCTTCTTCTTTAAGTGCTTTCAATGCTTGTGAACCAGAATAGTCAAACTCACCGGCTTCACCAATTTTCAACGCTCCAGAACCAAGTACCAATACTTTTTTGATTTCGCCTTTTTCAGCTCCTTTGTAAACGTGTTTGGTTACTAATTTTGATTCCAATTCCTCTTCAATTATTTGAGTAATTGGTTTCGAGAAATCTGTCAACGTTTTGATAAATACGTCAAAAAGAAATTCTGTATCAGTAGGTCCTGAAGAAGCTTCGGGGTGGAACTGTGCCGAGAACCAAGGCATTGTTTTGTGTTGAATACCTTCGTTTGTTCCGTCGTTCATGTTTACGAACAATGGTTGCCAATCTGCTCCGATCGTTTTATTATCAACAGCAAAACCGTGGTTTTGAGACGTAATGAAGGCACGTTGCGTTCCAACCAATTGTACTGGTTGGTTATGGCTACGGTGACCGTATTTCAGTTTATAAGTTTTTGCTCCACCGGCTACAGAAAGTAACTGGTTACCCATACAGATACCAAAAATAGGTTTTTTGGTAAGCATGGCTGTTTGGATGTGACGAACAGTATTTTGTGCATATTCAGGGTCACCTGGACCGTTTGAAATGAATAGTCCGTCAAATTCAATGTGATTGAAGTCATAATCCCATGGCACACGAATCACGGTTGTATCGCGTTTTAACAGGCAGCGGATAATGTTGTGTTTTACACCACAATCCACCAATAATATGCGGTGTTTTCCGGTACCGTAAGTAATTACTTCTTTGCAGCTCACTTTGGCTACCTGGTTTTCATCATCCGGATTGATAAATTCAATATCATCACCATCAGGGAAGACGAACTTCCCTTTCATCGTTCCTTTATCGCGAACCAACTTTGTCAACTCACGGGTGTCAACACCGAAAATTCCGGGTACTTCGTTTTCTACTAACCACTCACTCAGACTTTTCCCTGCATTCCAATGGCTATATTCAAAAGAAAAATCGGAAATAATCAGGCCAGTAGCTTGAATTTTTTCCGATTCGTAGAAAGTAGATAATCCGTTTTGGATGGTGTCATTCGGAACGCCGTAATTACCAACCAACGGAAACGTAACCGCTAATAACTGACCCGCGTAAGAAGGGTCGGTTAAACTTTCGGGATACCCCACCATGGCAGTATTAAAAACAACTTCACCGGCTACGGCTTTCTCGTAACCAAAGGATTTACCTTTAAAAACTGTCCCATCCTCCAAAACTAAGTGGAGAGGCTTGTACTCTTGCATATATCTTTTTTTGATTGAATTGTCTATTTCGATTCGGTTGCCCAAATTTGTGCAAAAGTACTGCTTTTTCTTGTACAATGCAACCTTAGAACTTAGATTTTTTTACGAATTAACCGATTTTGTTTGTTTACTTATCAGATTGTTCATAAATGAGTTGGCTGAGAATGAAAAGAGAATAACAATGGGATTGTCGAGGCTGTTTTGTTTAATTGAATACATAAAAAAGGACAGAAATTAATCTGTCCTTATCAATTATAGTTATACAAGCTCAGCTCTTCTAATTCTGTTTTTATGTTCCGTTTTAATTACTAATGGAACTGATTCAACATTTACATTGCTGGTATCCAGTCCATAAGCCCTTGTATCGGTTATTCCTAAGTGTTTAATGATATTGTAAAAGTTCATAGTCATTCTTTCTTTGAACTTAAAGCCCATGTTTTGATTATATACACGGTGAATGATTACAAAGCGGAAATCGCCAGGTATATTGTGTTTTTTTAATGCGGGATAATTACTTACTAAATCAAATTCTTTGTTTGCTACCAATTCATCAATAATTTGTCGGAAATATAGGTTGATTAAAGGTTGTACCTGAAATCCGAGTTTGATATTTACCCGATACAATGTGTCCGGAATCAACTTTTCAAATGTGTATTCCAACGTTGTCGGATCATCTACGTTGTCAATATGAAGAATCCAATAATTATCCGCACGTTTGGGTTGTTTATTGATAATCGAATATATAATTTTCCCTTCAATATCTGTTTTCATATCCGCTTTACTGAGGTAAACCAGATTAGTAGAGTATTTCGGAATAGTATTGTCGTCTCTAATGTCCGAAAGAATTTTGAAAAATGATTCTATCTTCAGGAATTGGAGATGCTTGTTTTTAATGATTCTGGCATTGTACCAGACAATCATAACAGAAAAAATAGTTCCTGCAATAAGAATAGTTACCCAACCACCATGTATGAATTTGAACATGTTGGCTATCAGGAATGAAAATTCAAGCGTCAAGAAAAAGCCAACAATTGCTACTACGAATGTCATGTTTAATTTCTTTGACTTCAGGTAGGAAGCAAGCAACATAGTAGTCATTAACATCGTGATTGTAATTGACAATCCATAAGCGGCTTCCATGGCACTCGAAGTCTGAAAAAACAAAACCGTTAATACGCAAAAGATGTATAAAAACCAATTTACAAAAGGGATATATAATTGTCCTTTTACTTCGGTAGGGTATTTAATCCGTTGACGTGGCCAGAAGTTCAAACTCATACCTTCGCTGAAAATGGAGAATGAGCCGCTAATAAGTGCCTGACTGGCAATAATTGCAGCTATAGTAGCCATTATTACTCCAAAAATAAGGAAACTCTCCGGCATAATGGCATAAAATGGATTTGTAGATTCATTTATCTGATTCATATGTGTAAGAATCCACGCACCTTGCCCTAAGTAATTCAGTAATAATGTAGATTTTACAAAAATCCAACTCACCCGGATGTTTTTAATTCCGCAATGCCCTAAATCGGAGTACAAAGCTTCTGCACCCGTTGTACAAAGAAAAACAGCTCCCATTATTAGAAACCAGTTGGGGAAATTGATCAGAAGGTGTATGGCGTAATATGGGTTAAATGCTTTTAGGATAGGAGTAAATTCTACTATTTGCCTTAGTCCAAGTATTCCTAACATACTAAACCAGATAACCATCATTGGACCAAATGATTTTCCGATAACTTTTGTTCCAAATTGCTGGATAATGAAAAGGGCAGAGATAATCAATATACTAATAGGTACAACAGGAGTGCTTGGATTAATACCTCTTAAACCTTCAATAGCTGACACAACTGTAATTGATGGAGTAATAATACCATCGGCAATAAGTGTGCTGGCTCCGATAATAGCAATAATGTATAGCCATTTCTTTTTGCTTTTACGCACTAAAGCATATAATGCTAAAATACCACCTTCACCTTTATTGTCGGCGCGTAGCGTGATTATTACATATTTAACTGTGGTTTGAAGCGTTAATGTCCAGATAATGCACGAAACGGCTCCGATAATGTAATTAGTATCAAAGTGCATATTTGCACCGATAATTGCTTTCATTACATACAATGGAGAGGTTCCGATATCTCCATATACAATACCTAGCGTGACAATTACTCCCCAAAAACCAAATTTGCTTAAATGACCGGTTTTGTTACCTTCCATAATCTTCTTTTTTCTAAAAACTATACCTAAATTGAATTTTGCGACAAAAGTACAATAAAAGTTCAATTCTTTTGTCTTTTTGTTTTAAATAAATTAAAATTACTTACAAAATTATATTTTATTTTCAAAATGTACGACATTATGATTTATTATGATATATGCAGGATCTGTTTGAAAGTGGGTATTAATATAATACTTAAACTTTAAGGCAAATGAGTTAATACTCTGACGTAAAGTGGAATTTGATGTTTTTGAAATCATTTTGGGCCATTTGAAGCACATAACCTGAGTCCGCCAAAAACACATCTCGACCTTCTTTATCTTTTGCCATGTATTGTGCCTTACGTTTTTTAAAATTATCTAGTTCGGTGGCATCGTCGCTCTCTATCCAACAAGCTTTGTAAAGCGAAATTGGTTCCCAGCGCCCTTGTGCTCCGTATTCGTGCAACAAACGGTATTGGATTACTTCGAACTGAAGTTGGCCAACCGTACCAATAATCTTACGACCGTTATATTGATTAATAAATAATTGTGCTACACCTTCATCCATAAGCTGATTCACACCTTTGTCCAATTGTTTGGTTTTCATTGGATCAGCATTTTCTATGTATTTGAACATTTCAGGTGAAAAACTTGGAATACCTTTAAAATGAAGGTTTTCACCACCGGTCAGTGTATCACCAATTTTGAAGTTTCCTGTATCCGGTAAACCCACTATATCGCCGGCAAAGGCTTCGTCCACCGTTTCTTTTTTTTGTGCCATAAAAGCGGTAGGTGAGGAGAAACGCATCATTTTTCCGTGACGAATGTGCTTGTAGTTTACATTTCGCTCGAACTTCCCTGAACATATTTTTACGAAGGCAATACAACTACGATGATTCGGATCCATGTTGGCATGAATTTTAAAAATAAATCCGGAGAAAGCTTCTTCATAAGGATTCACTTCTCGTTCAAGAGAGTGAATTGGCCTAGGTGAAGGTGCAATTTCTACGAAACAGTCCAATAATTCTTTTACTCCGAAATTATTTAGCGCACTACCAAAGAAAACAGGAGCAAGTTGTCCGGCCAGATATTTCTCTGTGTCGAATTCAGAATAAACCCCGTTAATCAATTCCATGTCTTCACGGAGTTTGTCAGCATCTTGTTTGCCTACTAGTTTATCCAGTTCCGGACTATCAATATCAGCTAATTCAACAGATTCGCTGATTGATTGCTTGTTAGGTGTGAAAAGTTGGAGGTTTTCTTTGTAAATATTATAAACGCCTTTGAATGAAAACCCCTGATTGATAGGCCAACTAAGTGGGCGAACGCCAATGCCAAGTTCGTCTTCAAGTTCGTCGAGCAGGTCAAAGGCATCTTTTCCTTCACGGTCCATTTTGTTGACAAAAATCATAACAGGCGTGTTGCGCATGCGGCACACTTCCATCAATTTTCGCGTTTGAGCTTCAACTCCTTTAGCAGTGTCAACAACGATAATTACACTGTCAACAGCAGTCAACGTACGGTAAGTATCTTCAGCAAAGTCCTGGTGACCAGGAGTATCAAGGATATTAATTTTGTAATCGCGATATTCAAAACCCATGACAGATGTAGCCACCGAAATACCACGTTGTTTTTCGATTTCCATCCAGTCGGAAGTGGCCGTTTTCTTGATTTTATTCGATTTTACAGCACCTGCTACGTGAATTGCACCCCCGAAAAGCAATAGTTTCTCGGTAAGTGTGGTTTTACCCGCATCGGGATGGCTAATAATGGCAAAGGTGCGTCGGCGTTGTATTTCGGATTGTAAAGACATTTTTTAGTTGAAATTTTATAAAGTTCAAAAGTTTATAAAGTTGGCAGTCAGGTAGTAATCTTTATTTTTAAACTTTGTATTTGTTCTGATATTTTTGTTCTTTTTGTATGTTTTGGGGTGCAAAGGTACGTTTTAAAAATCAAAATCCAAACACAGGCGGAAGCAATAATTTTCAAACAAAAAGGTCGGCATCAAGTCGACCTTTTTGTTTGAAAATCAGTAATATTAATTTTGAACCCCCAGAATTTTAAAATTTTAACCCAAAAGTTATAATAATATTGTTAGAAAAGGTATTGACATTTGCAGGAATAACGGGAACTAAACTAGGGTTAAGTTTTGTCAGTTTATTTGTGTTGTAAGCGAAAAATGTTTCATTTTGATATTTGTTTATATAAGCTAAATCAATAAACCATCCTGCTTCACGATAGCCCAAACCAACCGTATAAAAATTTGTATTATTATTTAGAAAATATTGAACATCGGTTCTGGTTGTATAAGGTTGCAAGAGTAAATCGGCATTAGGATTCGTTCCTGCTGATATATTTGCAAAACCAACCCTTAGAGCTAGATTAGGGGTATATTTATATTCTGCCCCAAATTTAAATGTTTGAACGTTTTGAAGCATGGTGGGTATTCCTGAATTTTCTTCTGTGTAATTATGTGTACTATAAGTTTTATCCATAAAATATGAATTTTTGTTGAAACTTACATCATACTCACCACTGATAAGTCCTTTTTGACCTAAAATAATTGCTGCACTGGCATTGATTTTCCATGGAGTCGACAATAAATAAGTATTTGATGCAATTGGAGTATCAAAATTACCATTGTTGGTTGCACTGAGATAATAATCCATATTCGCTGAATTACTGTCACTTAGTCCAAACACAGTAGGAGAATGAACGGCAAGACCTAGTCTCAATATATCTACTGGGCGGTAAATGGCACCTAAATTCATGTTAACTCCTACTCCGGTAGTTGATAATGAGTTACTTAAAGTCATTCCACCACCATTCCCGAAATACTCCATATACTGACTATTCAAGCTATAATTTACCGATTGCAGATTTCCAGTTAAACCAATAAAAAGTTCATTACTAAAGTTTCCTGCCCAGCCTATTGAATATTCATCAATAGATCCCGTTTCCTGAATACTGAATGATGGAGTAACAGTTTTGCCCTGATTAAGAATTGAAGCCCACGAACTTGTTCCTGCTGTAACGGTTTCACCGATAAGATTACTTTGTTTTCCAATTATAGATATCCATGGTAAACTGTAAATGTCATCGTAAGGATAATGAGTATCAGTTATACTCAAGTCTGCACTTTTGAGATTACCCGTAAAATAAGCCATATAATTAGTTATCGATGAACCCGAATTTACCGCTTTAATGGTTGAATTCCGGTCGAAGCTTTTTAATCTATTGTACGAAAACGACCAGTTTGAACTTAACAAACCGGTATTTTCGGATTGACTTCTGAATGTTGGTGAAGCTATTATATATGAGAAATTGTTGAAACGGTTATTTAGTAAATTATCAGAGCTGCCTGTACCATTCCATGTTGAATTACTGTTTTGAAATAATAAATTTGCAGTCCCGGTTAATTCAGAGGTTCTGTAAATGGCCAATCCTCCGGGATTATCTTTTATTGCCGAAGCATCTCCACCCAACGCACCAAATGCTCCAGCCATACTCATATATCGTGCTGTTCCAGTAATGTCCGGGTTAAGTAGTTTCTGTGCATCAAATTCTGTCTGAGCCATTAGTAGCGTTCCGCAAAGCAGTGAGGCAATGGCTAATATCGTCTTTTTCATATCAGTAAATTTAAACGTTAATAACTGAAATCTTCTTTATACTTAAAAAAATTATCTTCTTCCACCTCCACCAGAATTATCTGAAGAACGACTTCCACTACCACTAGATCTGCTGCTCGAACTTGAACTTCCACTTGAATAAGAGGATGAACTTGGAGCTGTATATGTGGGGCTGCTACTACTGCGCGAAACACCCGAAGATGAACTGCCTGATGAATAGTTTCCACGTGATGGACTTACAGTACTACTTCCTGAGCTTGTGTTTAAATGGGTTATCGACGAATTTGAGTTTCTGAATGATGATACTGTTGTACTATTATTGTCTTGGGTTGTATAGTTACCAGCAGATACACTATTTGAAGTCGTTCTATAAGTACGTGGTTGCGTGTTGATAGTTGAAGTTCGTGAATTGGTGTTTAAATTAGAACTAATGTTTGTCGAATTATTAAACACACGGTTAGTAGTGTTTCTTACCAATCCAATCCCATTACCCTGATTTAAAACAGTGCGTCTGGTTGTGTTTGTTAATAAACGTGTATTCGCATTGCTATTTGAAGCTGAACCACTAATTATGGTATATGGATTTCTTCCTTGTGTAGTGCCGTTACCTCCTGCGTTAATTGTGCTACTTGCAGCATCGCTTCTTGTACCACCTAAACGGGTAGTTCCTCTATTGTTGTAGTTTGTTGTGGCACGACGGTTACTCTCATCGTAATTTTTATTTCTTGAGGATATTCCACCTAAATTTCCACCACCATATCCGTAATAACCTCCGTAATAACCTCCGTAATAACAATAAGGATATCCGTATCCATAATATCCACCAAAGCCACCATATCCGTAAAAGTTATTATAACTCCATGGGTAATTGTTCCAGCCACCGAAGCCATAGTCTGGTGAGTAGTTGTTATATCCCCAGCTTCCATACATAGGACCGTAGTTGTAATTCCACCAATATGGGTTTGTCCACGTAGGAGTTACATACGCATACGAATCATCAACATATACATTCCAATCGCTGTTGTTCAGGAAATAAACATCGTTATACCGCGGATCTCCAATGAAAATGCTGTATTTAGGATTGTGAAAACGACGAATTCTTTCAGCATATTCCTTGTCAGATTCATTTCCGTTGAATTCATTCAGATAATAACCTGTGTTCTGGCTGTCGTTTGGAATACTGTCATATATTTGAGACAAAATGGTTGTGTCTGATGCTGTTGTTGTACTAGTCGGGCTTTCCCTTTCTATAAAAACGATTTCCTTGACTCCATTTTTATAAGAAGATTTTTGCTTATTTACCTGTATTTTTTGAATTTTATTTGCATCGCTCGGCTTGAAATAAATGTCGTCGAGAAATGTGTTCTGGTTTTGACCGATTCCTGCTATTGGAATCAATAAAACCAGCAAACTTATAACTGAGAATCGTTTCATAATAATACCTCCTTTTATTTGGTAAATAGAGATTGATTTGTGTTATGATATTCAACAACAATCATGCCATTGAATGCTTGTTTTTACTTAATTATCCCTTTGATAAAGAGATAATATTAAAATGAGTGTAAAGTCAAAAAAATAAGTACTTTTGTATAATGATTATTATTTTAGACAAAACAGCTTTTAAAGTGTTTAATTCAATATATAAATCGCATTAAATTAAATACAAAATTAATCATTTTTTATAATTGTATGAACTACATTGAAGTCCACTTTTTTATTGAGCCCTACGAAGAATATATTTCAGATGTATTAGCCCAAGAATTGGGTGAAATTGGTTTTGAAAGTTTCGTGCCAACGGAAGAAAGTCTTGATGCTTATATTTCCGAATCGCTTTTCGATGAGTCCAAATTAAATATTTTACTAACTGAATTTCCGTTTGAAGTCTCTATTGACTACAAAGTTACTCAAATAGAATCAAAAAACTGGAACGAAGAATGGGAAAAGAATTTTTTTGAACCAATTGTTATTGGAAATGATTGTGTAATACATAGTTCATTCCATAAAAAAGTTCCAAAGGCAAAGTATGATATTGTGATTGATCCCAAAATGGCCTTTGGAACTGGTCATCACGAAACAACAAGTTTAGTGATTGGTCGATTGCTTGAAATGGAACTAGAAGGAAAAACCTTGCTTGATATGGGTTGTGGAACGGCCGTGTTGGCTATTTTGGCTGCCATGCGAGGAGCAAAAAACATTGTGGCTATTGATATTGATACTTGGTGTACCGAAAATTCAATTGAGAATATTACCATGAATAATATTGAAGGTATCGATGTGCAACTTGGGGGTGCTGAACTGTTGGCCGGTTTGCATTTTGATATTATTCTGGCTAATATAAACCGCAATATTTTATTGGCTGATATGGAACAATATGCAGCTTGTTTATCGAGTGGTGGCGAGTTATATATGAGTGGATTTTACAAAGAAGATATTCCACTTATTGAAGCCGAAGCCAACCGTAACGGATTGAAATTTATTGACTACCTCGAGAAAAATAATTGGGTGGTAGTTAAAACCCTAAAAGAATAGACAAAAGAGTTAAGAACAAAAAATATAGACAAAAAACGCTGCAAACCTTATTGATTGCAGCGTTTTTTTTATTTCTGTTACGAATAACCTGTAGGTTATTCAACTTTTTTAATCAGATCCATTCCAATGTGCAGTGCCTTTTCGTTCATTCCCAATAAATGATGGTGTCTATCAGGTAATGATTTTTTGAGGCCTTTAATTACATTTTCAATTTTTACAATTGGTCTTACTTTCAGCAATCCGCCCAAAATAATCATATTCAATATTTTAGTTGTATCGTTGGTATAAGAATATTCAATAGCATCAATCCGATAAACATTGATATCGGTACGTGTCGGGAATTTATGAAGGCCATTTCCGTCGAAAATGAGTGTTCCACCCGGTTTTACCAGACTTTCAAATTTATCCAACGATGGTTGGTTCAAAACGATAGCTGTATCGTACGAGTTTAGAACCGGAGAACTGATTCGCTCGTCGCTCAGAATTACGGTAACATTGGCAGTTCCACCACGTTGTTCAGGTCCGTAAGAAGGCATCCAGCTCACTTCCTGACCTTGCATTAAACCTGAGTAAGCAAGAATTTTACCCATTGAAAGCACACCCTGACCGCCAAATCCGGCTATAATTATTTCTTCTTTCATAATATTCAATTTAATAAAAAATTACCTCCAACCCCTGAAGGGGAGAAATAAGTCCCCTTCAAGGGATTTAGGAGTTTATTCATTTTTCAAATCACCAAGTGGATAGGCTGGGAACATGTTTTCCACCATCCAGTCGTTTGAGGCTTCAGGTGTCATTTTCCAACCTGAGCTACAGGTTGAAACGATTTCGACTACTGAAGCTCCTTTTCCGGCCATGGAGTTCTCAAATGCCTGACGAATGGCTTTTTTCGTTTTACGAACTGTTGCAACAGTATGAACGCTTTGACGGGTAACATAGCAGGTTCCATCGAGTTGAGCCAGCAACTTGGTAATATCAAGTGGATGTCCGTTCAATGGCACCGTACGTCCGTTTGGTGAAGTAGACGATTTCATACCTTCCAATGTTGTAGGAGCCATTTGTCCGCCAGTCATACCATAGATTCCATTGTTTATAAATATTATAGCAATATTTTCACCACGGTTGCAGGCATGAATAGTTTCGGCTGTTCCAATAGCGGCTAAATCACCGTCGCCCTGATAGGTAAATACGAGTCTGTCGGGCAAAAGCCGTTTGGCTGCTGTAGCTACAGCCGGAGCACGACCATGAGCTGCTTGTTGCCAGTCGACATCTAAGTATTTGTAGGCAAAAACAGCGCAACCAACCGGCGCAATGGCTATTGTTTTTTCCTGCATATCCATATCACCAATAATTTCGGCAATAAGTTTATGCACCACACCATGACTACATCCCGGACAATAATGCATAGGCAAATCGTTCATTATCTTGGCTTTAGCATAAACCAGATTGGCGGGATTAATTATATCGTTTGTTGTCATAACTTTTATTTTAATTCTCAATTAGTAATTCACATTTCATAATTTTGAGACCTTAATTATGAATTATTTTACCAGTTTTGATTTTAATACTTCATAAACTTCATCAGGTGAGGGAACAACTCCACCCATGCGTCCGTAAAATTCTACCGGAACACGTCCGTTTACAGCTAAGCGAATATCTTCAACCATTTGACCTGCGCTCATTTCCACAGTTAACATAAATTTTACATTGTTTGCATGTTTGCTGATTGCTTCAATTGGGAATGGGAAAAGTGTAATAGGGCGCAATAAACCGACTTTGATTCCTTCTTCACGGCACATTTCTACAGCTTTTTGGCTTACACGTGCACAAGTTCCAAATGCAACAACCAGATATTCGGCATCATCACACATGAATTCTTCGTAAAGTACTTCATTCTTTTCAATATCCCGATATTTTGCCTGCAAACGGAGGTTGGTGTCTTCCATTTCGTAAGCATCCAACGATAACGTGGTGATAATATTTGGTTTACGCCATGCGGGTTTCCCTAAGGTTGCCCATGGACATTTTTCAGCTATTTCGACTTCAGTCATGCGGGGTTGGAAAGGCGGTAATACCACTTTTTCCATCATCTGACCGATGATTCCATCGGCTAGAATCATAACCGGAGTGCGATATTTGAAAGCCAGATCAAATGCCAGAACAGTATGGTCGGCCATTTCCTGAACCGAACCAGGAGCAAGCGCAATCAATTTATAATCACCATGTCCACCACCTTTAACTGCCTGAAAATAATCGGCCTGACTAGGTTGAATAGTTCCAAGACCTGGACCACCACGCATAACGTTTACAATCAGGCAGGGAAGTTCGCCGGCAGCAATATAGGAAATTCCTTCTTGCATAAGGCTTACACCCGGACTTGATGAACTGGTCATAGATTTTTTACCACAGCCGGCTGCTCCATATACCATATTGATAGACGATGTTTCACTCTCGGCTTGTAAAACAACCATACCGGTTGTATTCCAGGGCTCAAGTTCCATAAGTGTTTCCATAATTTCGGATTGTGGAGTAATCGGGTATCCGAAATATCCGTCGCATCCACAACGGACAGCTGCATGGGCAATTGCATCATTGCCTTTCATTAGCATTACTTCTTCTGTATTGTGTTTTTTTGAATCGCTCATTTTTTTTGTTTTAAATCGTAAGAAATTGTCTTAAACTCTTACTTTATACACAGTTATGCATGCATCAGGACAAACATAAGCACAGGCTGCACAACCCACACAATCGTCGGGATTGGCCATTGTACTGAAATTGTATCCTTTTGAATTTGCTTCTTTGTTAAGAATTAAAACGTTTGATGGACACGCAACTACACATAAATTGCATCCTTTGCATCGTTCTTCATTAACTACGACAGTTCCTTTAATTTTTGCCATTATTTTCTAATTTAAAATTGACGCGCAAATGTAATTAAAATTGGACTAGAATAATATTCTTTTTATGGTTTTAGGAAAAATATTTTAGACTCTTCTAATGTTGAATTACTTTGGCGTTTTAAATAACTTATTTCTGTTTTTTAAGATACTTTAATTGCTATATTACAATTACAAAGAAACAACCTTTCTATATAAACTTCCAAATAAACGGGTTGAATAGAAAGGGAATTGGGATAAAACAGCACTATTTGGGATAAAAATCGTTATAAAGGGATAAAATATAATAATAGAAACCGATATTTGGTTCATAATATTTCCCACTCAAAACGTTTTTTTCGTGCAAATAGTTGTCTAGTGTTTCCAAGTAGTAAATGGATATTTACTTAAAAATGAGTTATTGTAGCATTTTTGTTGTGTTACTTCTTCTCCTAACCAATCTGGTTTAGTGAATGTTGTGTCTTCTGATTCCAGTTCTAGTTCGGCAACCGTTAAACCTTCGTTTTTGCCATAAAATTCATCTACTTCAAAAGTTTGCCCTTTAAAAATCACTTCATAGCGTGTTTTATCTATAATTGTAGGTTTGCAAAGTGCTAGCAGTTCCTGCGCTTCGTTAACCTGGATTTCTTTTTCCCATTCATAACGGCTCAAACCCGATTCGCTTCTTACTCCTTTAATAGTGATATATCCTTTGTCACCTTTTATGCGGATACGTACCGTCCTTTCAGATTCTGTAGATAAGTATCCTTGAGCAATGCGGTAACTTTTTGTGGCGAGGTGTTTGTATTCTCCTGTGACGAGAAATTTTCGTTCGATTTCCAGTGGCATAATTTTAAATTTTTCTAACTTTTCCAGTTTTAAGCTTTGGAAAAGATTAATAATTATATTTACCGATTACAAACCCCAATATACGGAC
>Ga0118677_10001861_pt2 | contig 42465 bp, 41 predicted proteins | sample AliMusrvi5mmetaG_FD_86154 | JGI IMG/M metagenome (GOLD analysis project Ga0118677, IMG submission 86154)
CGGACCTGCCTGAAGCCGGGTCGCTGGCCAGCATCTCGGATTCAAGCCGGATGATCTCCTCGACATATTGGAGGGTGAGCGGCTCGATATAGGTACGGTCGGCCAAGTCCGGGTCGGTCATGATGGTGGCCGGGTTGGAGTTGACCAGCACCACCTCGTAGCCCTCCTGCTTGAGGGCCTTGCAGGCCTGCGTGCCGGAGTAGTCGAACTCAGCCGACTGGCCGATGATGATCGGCCCGGAGCCGATCACAAGGATCTTTTGAATGTCATTTCTGCGTGGCATGGTCTAGTTAGAAACTCCTGTGATTGCCATGGCTCGCGCTTTGAGCGAGGTTAGAAGGCTTTCAAAACCTAATTCAGCCGATGGCTCGCGATAACTGCCATCCTTGGCAGAGGCTTGACTGGAAAGTAGTAGGGCTGCGCTGTCATACAGCCGTTCTCTTACCAGCTTTGTCATTAGAATCTCGTACCGCTTGGCATAGGACGTATCTCGAAACTCAGGAAATACGGGGAAATGAGGTTCTCTTACTCCAACAGGGCTCAGTGATCGCGCAATCTCCTCCAGAAGCATTACATAGCCGAGCCATGGACGCTGTGAAAGGGAAAAAGCACCTTCACGATATGCCGTCCAGATATCCGTTGCACTTCCCAACGACTCCTCAGTTCTGTTATTGAAGTTATTGTCGAATGAACCAACTTGCGACTTAAATTCCATTGCTGCGATCAACTGGCCTTTTACGACCACTAGCAAGTCCCATTTCTTTTCAGCCCGAAACCAACCTGGAAGCTCGACCGCATGATTACAGAAGATAGTGGCCTGATCAATTCCACAATCTACTAGGAAATCCCGGACCAACTCAACAAATCCGTCGAGTTGCTTGCCGCCCGTAACGGCGGTGCGGTTCCCGGCGTCGCGCGAACCGGACTTGGTGCCTTGGCGGCTGGCTTGATTCCCTCGTGTACCCCAGAAATGCTTGACAGCGGCACGGAGACGTTTCTCCCAAACAGGAGTCAAGCTCATGGTTCCTCCACTTGCGTTACCGTCGGCCGCCAGAAGAGCCCGCCCGTCTCCCGGTAGAAGCGAGACACGGACATTTGGTGATATTTGTCGCTGATCTCATAGCCAATGCTGTGTCGTCCGGTTCGGGCGGCGGCAATCGCATTGGTTCCTGATCCAGAAAAAGGATCGACTACCACGTCGCCAGCGAAGCTGAACATTCGAATCAACCGCTCGGCCAATTCGACCGGATAGGGCGCTGGGTGGTTTTTTGTTGAAGCACCCGTTAGCCCAGTCCAAATTTGCTGAAACCAGCTTTGGTAGTTTTCAGCACTGATGACGGAGAGCAGACGCATGGCGGTGGTGGGCTTGCGGTAGCCTCCCGGCTTGCGGAACATCAAAATGAACTCGACATCGTTCTTGATGACTGAATTCGGCTCATACGGCTTGCCAAGGAATCCACCGCCGCCCGAGACCTCATAAACGGCATTTGCGATCTTGTGCCAAATAATAGGCGCCAGATTGTCGTACCCAATTTTGCGGCAAAGCTCCTGAATGGAGGCATGGAGAGGCACAACTGTGTGACGCCCATCGTTCTGCCGCCTCGACAGGCAGACATCACCAACGACACAGATTAGCCTCCCACCAGGAACAAGCAAGTCATAGCAGCGCCGCCACACTTTGCCCAATTCCGCTAGGAACTCATCGTACTCAATTACATGGCCTAGCTGCCCGCTGGCATCGTCATATTTCTTCAGGGTCCAATAGGGGGGAGAAGTCAGAATCAGATGTGCGCTCTCCGGGGCAAGCGAACGCATCTCTCGAGCGTCACCGTGGACAAGATAGTGGCTGGACGGGATTTGAAGCAGTGACTGCTCTAGCAATGTCATTGCTGCGGAATCGCGTGCCAATCGGGGAATTTCGGTCTGTTCAAGCGGCACATCAATAAGCGGCCTCGGCAGAAAGGAAAGAAGATCCAACTCCGGGATAATGATCCCTCCCGGCTCTGGCTCCTCCCTTCTGGCTGCGAGTCCGCTCATGATTTCCACTCCTCCATCATCGTACGGAAGTCGCGGAACAGATAGTGCGAGTCGTGTGGGCCGGGAGCGGCTTCGGGGTGGTACTGGACGCTGAACAGCGGCAGTGTTTTGTGGCGCAGGCCTTCCAGAGTCTGATCGTTAAGGTCAACGTGGGTCAGTTCGACTTCGTTGGCGTTGATCGAGTCGGGATCGACGGCGAAGTTGTGGTTGTGGGCCGTGATCTCGATCTTGCCGGTGGCGTTGTTGCGGACCGGGTGATTGCCGCCGTGATGCCCGAATTTGAGCTTGTAGGTGCGGCCGCCCAAGGCTAGCCCGGTTAGCTGGTGGCCAAGGCAGATGCCGAAGACCGGCACGCGGCCCAGGAACTTGCGGATGGCGCGGACTGCATAATCGACCGGCTCGGGGTCGCCGGGGCCGTTCGACAGAAAGATGCCATCGGGCTTGAGGGCGAGCACGTCTTCGGCGGTGGTCTCAGCCGGGACAACCGTTACGCGGCAGCCTTCGCGTGTGAGCATTCTAAGGATGTTGTGCTTGATGCCGAAGTCGTACGCAACCACATGCAGCAAGCTACGGGACGCTTCTTCGGTCTTCATAAACCCTTCAGCCAGCAAGGGATCCGCGGATTGGTTGCGGCTGTCTGAGGCATCGAACTGGTAGACGGATTTGGTGGAAACGACGCGCGCCAGGTCGGTTCCGTCCATCTTGCGGATGCTTCTGGCCCTCTGAACGAGAGACTCAGCATCGACGGTTTTCGTCGAAATTACGCCGCGCATCACCCCATAGGTACGCAGGTGGCGAACCAGGGCGCGGGTGTCGATCTCGGCCAGAACTGGTACCGCATAGCGCTCCATGTACTCGTCGGTGACCTGTTCGGAGCGCCAGTTGGAGCTGATGGGCGAGAATTCGCGGACGATCAGGCCCTCGATATAGGGCTTGGCCGACTCGTTGTCTGCCCGGTTGGTGCCGTAGTTGCCGATTTGAGGATTGGTAAGAACTACGATTTGACCGGCATAGGAAGGATCGGTGGCGATTTCCTGGTAGCCGGTAAGGGAAGTATTAAAAACGACCTCGCCCTGGCATTCGCCGGGGTACCCATAGCCGTGGCCACGGAAGATGCGCCCGTCTTCGAGCGCTAAGATTGCCTGCATCGCCTCTCCGAGGAGTGGATTTTATAGATTCTAACAGGACCAGCGGAGAATGTCCCGGTAATGCTGAGGACGGTCTTTGGCAAGCCTATCGCACCACCCCGGCATCCTTGGCAGGCCAGTAGACGAAAACGGCTTTTCCATAGACCAGGGAGCGCTCGACAGGGCCAAATTCGCGGCTGTCTGAGGAGATGGAGCGGTGATCGCCCATCATGAAAAAGCTGCCCTGAGGAACGACGATCTCCTCGTAGGAGCGGCTGTCGCGGTACTCGTCTGGGACATAGTTTTCAAGCAGACGCCTGCCGTTGAGCCAGACCGTGCCATGGTCGATATGCAGACGATCGCCTGGCAGGGCGATAACGCGCTTGATGTAGCTCTTTTCCGGATCGCGGGGGTAGTGAAAGACGACTACATCGCCGCGCTCGATTGCCGAGAGGTGATAGACGAATTTGTTGATGAAGAGGCGGTCGCTGTCTTCCAGACGCGGCAACATGCTCGTTCCCTCCACGCGCACAGGCTGATAGAGGAAGGTAATAATCAAAACCGACGCAGCCGCGGAGATGGCCAGGTCGCGCAACCAGAGCGCAATCCCCCCGGCGTTAAGGGTCTGAGGAGGTGCAGGATCAGGAGTCGGCGGAGTGAGGCCGGTCTCGAGGTCGGTGCCGGAATCGACATCTTGCGTGTGCAGGGGAACCGTTGACATCTCTCCTCTAGATTACTCGCAACCGAGGCCTCCCGGCGGGCAGAGGATGCGCGCGCGGCGAGGTTTCTCAATCGGCCGGGGCTGGTTGGCAGCAGGAACGAACCCGGGAGCCAAAGCGGGCGCACCATTGCTTCCGAGATTCTCCGATTCAAGGATGAGAGGTCGCTGCAGGACCATCTCAACCGGCGTACCGCTTTCGATATTGATGTCGTCGCCGCGGGTGAAGAGAGCAACCACCGTGCCTACAGCCACGCCCCCCAGGCCGCCTATGGCCGCGCCCGCCAGCGGATGACCAGTGGCCGCGCCGCCTATGGTGCCTATGCCAGCGCCCTCCAACCCGATTTCGGCAGCCCGGGCAACGTCGCGGCCCTTGTTTCCGTCTTGTTCGACGGTGCCTTCGTCGCCTTTCACGGTTCGATCCTTGGCGCCGGGCAGACTATTGATGATGCCGGGGATCTCCACCACCGTGCCATTGGGAAAGATGATCGAGGTAAAGTGCAGATCGAGTTGCGCCCGGCCCTTGACGTGGCCTGCACGGGCAACACGGTCAACGATTCCCTGGACATAGACGCCCGCCGGGATCATGACCCTGTTTCCAACCACGACTGGGAAGGTCGAGGCAAGATAGACGCCATCGCCGGGTTTGGCGCTTCTGGTGTTGATCGCGCTGCGCAGTTGCAGCAGAACCTTGGTGCCGGCGGGAACTGTATAGGTGCGGGCCGCAGGGGCGGGTGGAGTGGCGCTTGCGACTGGAGCCGAGGCCGGCGTGGCTTCGGCCGGAACTGGCATGGCGGCAGGGGCTGACTGACTGGAAACATCAGGCGCCTGAGCCACCGCTGAACACGTGGCTGCACATACCAGACCCAGCGCGATTGCGGCCGTACATGCTTTACGCAACAGACGCATAACTTTCTCCTTGGTGCCCTCTATTCTGATAGACGAACAATTCGTACACAAGGATAACCCAGCCGTTTGAAGTGACGGAAAAATGCAAGCACTCGCAAAGCAGCCGGATTCGATTCGCGGTAGGATGCAAAACAGAGATGGATAGAGAAACTACCCCGCCGGCCCCAGTTTCCGCTCGTGCCCGTAACCGGTTTTCATCTGTTTACCGGGTGCTGGACGATGCCATCGCTTTCCGCGCATTTCCGGGCTGTGCCTTTGGTGTGCTGGCGAGCGGGGAGGTCGTGATTCAAGAAGGACTGGGGCGCTTCACCTATGACAAAGGCTCTCCGATCGTGACTCCAGAAACGGTATACGACGTGGCCAGCCTCACCAGGGTAGCCGCGACTACGGCAGCCGCCATGCTGTTGCAGCAGCGCGGCCTACTCGACCTGGATATGCGGGTGGGCGATCTGCTGCCGGGGTTCATCTCCGGAAGAAACCTGGAAGATCCTGCGCGAGCCGTAACGCTGCGGCATCTGCTGGCACACAATTCCGGTTTGCCGGGATACGTTCAGTTCTTTCGGGCGGCAGCGACGGCCGACGAACTGATGGCAGCCTGCCTGAATCTGCCGCTCGAAGCTAACCCGGGCTCGCGCGCTGAGTACTCCGACCCCGGCTTCATTCTGCTGGGCAAAGCTCTGGAGGCGCGCATGGGAGAGCCGCTGGCCCAATGGGTCCGCCGGGAGATCCTTCAGCCGTTGGAGATGACCGCGACAGGCTACTGCCCCCCACTTGAGGAACGAGCCTCAATCCCACCGACAGAAGAGGACGCAACCATTCGCCATCGCCGCATACAAGGTGAGGTTCAGGATGAGAATGCTTGGCTGCTCGGCGGGGCCAGCGGTCATGCGGGGCTTTTCTCGAATGTGCCGGATCTGCTTCGCTTTGCAGACGGAATTCTCAATTCCGGGGTGGAAATTGAGCCAGAGAACGAAGCGACTCCCCTGTTTGACCCTGCGACCGTGGGACTTTATGCCCAGCGTCAGGGCCCGGAGGGGAGTTCCCGCGCTCTTGGCTGGGATACTCGTTCAGAGGATTCCTCGTCCGGCCATTTCTTCTCCCCGCATTCCATTGGACATCTTGGCTACAGTGGTTGTTCTCTTTGGATCGACCTGGAAGCCGGGGTAGCGGTTGCGCTGCTGACTAACCGCACCTGGCCAGACCGGCTAAACGAGTCGATTCGCCAGGTACGCCCCGCTTTTCACGATGCAGTTCGGAAGTCGCTGTAACAGTCCAGTGAATTCGGCGGATAGGGATTGGGGCGCGTGGAGATTTCTCTAAGGAGTTGCGAGGTTTAAAGCTACAATGACAATGTGGGGACAGACGCGATGCTAACCAGCATGACGATGCAAGAGACGCCCGGCACTCACGCAAAGGACAATAAGAACGACCAGGCCTCTATGCTTCAACAACTTACAACCGAGAGCCAGAACGAGGCTTCTCAAGGCTTTGATACCAAATCCGCTATTGAAATCGCCAGAATCATCAACCATGAGGATGCGAAGGTGGCGGCTGCAGTAAAGAAAGCGATTCCAGAGATTGCGGCGGTCATCGACCAGGTAGCCAGAAGCCTGCGCGATGGCGGCAGGCTTATCTATGTGGGCGCGGGCTCCAGCGGGCGAATAGCTGCGCTTGATTCATCCGAATGCCCGCCCACATACTCGACTGCGCCGGGACAGGTTCAGTACATCATGGCCGGCGGACCCAAGGCTCTGGCCTCGGCCGTCGAGGTCAACGAGGACTCCGAGGAACTGGGCCAGCGGGATATTGCCCGCAGGCGGCCGACGCGCAAGGACGTTGTGGTTGGGGTTTCCGCCTCAGGCCGCACCCCTTACGTTGTAGCCGCCGTGGCATATGCACGCGCCCGCGGAGCTCACACTGCGGCCGTTACCTGCAATGTTGGTACTCCGCTTGCCAATGCCGCCGACATAGCCGTTGTTGCCGATGTGGGCCCCGAGGTGATCTCCGGTTCCACGCGCATGAAGGCCGGCACTGCACAAAAGATGGTGCTGAACATGATCACCACCGGCGCCATGACGCGGCTCGGCTATGTGTACGAGAACCTGATGGTGAACGTGCACATGCAGAACTCGAAGCTGGTGGAGCGTGGAATCCGCATATTGATGGGTGCATGCAAGATTGACCGTGAGACTGCAGTACACACAATCAAGAGCGCGGGACGAAGCGTGCCGGTGGCTTTAGTGATGCTGAAGGCCCATGTTGATAAGCCCGAGGCTGTGCGCCGGCTGGCTAAATCTGACGGCAACGTGCGGCTGGCTATCGAGGATAACGTGCTGGAGCTGTAGGGTCAGACGGACGTCTGTTAACCATCGGCTTCAGCATTCGCCCCGTAAACTTTAGTAGACTTAACCGCAGAATGTTTGCCTTCTGCCGCATGATTCCCCGTCTCCGCTCCGCATCTGGCCTTTCCGTGCTTGCGGCGGCCTTCGCTGGTGCCGGTGCTGGGTCGGTCGAGACGGTTCAAAAGGTTTCTCCTGCGTTTTTACCTAAAATACCGCTGGACGCGTGGATAAGTTCCAGCAGCGCATGGTCAAGACGCAGGCTGCCCAAGCTGAAGCCGCCACGCGCAAGAAGAAGCGCTAACGGTCTGCCCCTTTATCCGCCCGCAGGGTTTGTGTCTTTGCGGGCGGATTTGTTTTAGGCCATGGACTTGCGTCCCCACATCGAGAAGTTCTCCCGCCGCTTTGCGGAGGTCGAGGCTGCCTTGAGCGATCCCAAGGCCTTCGACAACCCGCAGCGAGCGCAGGAGCTGGGGAAGGAGTATGCCCGGCTCAAAGAACTGGTCGGGCATGGACAGGCTTACCTCAAAGCCGGGACCGACCTGGCGGAGAATCGCGCGCTGCTGCAAAGCGAGCCGGCGGATTCGGAGCTGGCCCAGATGGCGAAGGAGGAAATCACCCGACTCGAAGTCCAGGAACACCGCCTGGGGCTGAAGATCCAGAGCGGCATCCTGCCGCCCGATCCGGCGGATTCACGCAACACGATCATCGAAATCCGCGCCGGGGCCGGGGGCCAGGAATCGGCCTTGTTCGCGGCAGACCTCTACCGGATGTACACGCGGTATGCGGACGCCCAGGGGTGGAAGTTCGAGAACCTGGATTCGAGCCCGTCCGACCTCGGGGGCTACAAGGAAATCGTCTTCCAGATCAACGGCACGGACGTCTATAAGCGGCTCAAGTATGAGAGCGGGGTGCACCGGGTCCAGCGAGTACCGGCGACCGAAGCGCAAGGGCGTATTCACACCAGCACCTGCACCGTGGCCGTACTGCCGGAGGCGGAAGAAGTGGACGTCGAGATCAAGCCCGAGGATTTGGAGATCTCGGTCTGCCGGGCATCCGGCCCCGGGGGCCAAGGAGTCAATACGACCGATTCCGCGGTGCAGATTCTGCATAAGCCGACGCGGCTAATCGTTCGTTGCGCCGACCAGCGGTCGCAGCAGAAGAACAAAGCGCGGGCGCTGACGGTGCTGCGGTCACGGCTGCTCGAACGCAAGATCGCTGAAGAGAACAAGAAATACGCCGACCAGCGGAAGGAGCAGGTCGGCACGGGTGAACGCAACGAGCGCATTCGCACGTATAATTTCCCGCAGAACCGGCTCACCGACCATCGGATCGGGCTGACGCTGCACAGCCTGCCGTTCCTCATGGAGGGAGCCATTGATCCGGTGATCGAGCCGTTGATGGCCAACGATCTGGAGGAGAGGCTGGCGGCGCTCAAAGGCTGAGGCGGGGCACGAGGAACGTGATGCGTGATGCGTGAGGTCTATCCAAGCTATGCTGCTACATAAGGACAATCACCATCCACCCCGCCCTCGGGCTATCATCTTTGACTGTGACGGCACGCTGGCAGACTCGATGCCTTTGCACTGGCGTGCGTGGCAGGTGATCTCGCAACGGCATGGGTTCTTCTTCCCCGAAGACCGCTTCTATTCTCTCGGTGGCGTTCCATCGCGCGACATTCTCAAGGTGTTGAACGTGGAGCAGGATATGCGGCTCGATCCGCTGGCGGTAGCCCGAGAGAAGGAGGCGGAGTACCTGCCCCTCATCGCGCAGGTGGAACCTATTAACGCGGTAGTCGGGGTGGCCCGGGAGAACTATGGCAAGATACCTCTGGCCGTTGCTTCCGGAGGGACAAAGAGAGTCATCGAGCAATTACTCGATCATCTGGACATCCGGCACCTATTCCAGGCAGTTGTAACCAGCGAGGATGTCACGAATCAGAAGCCGGCGCCGGATATCTTCCTGGAAGCCGCCCGCCAGTTGGGCGTGCAGCCGCAGTGCTGCCGTGCTTACGAGGACACGGATCTGGGGATGCGGGCGATTCGGGCTGCAGGTATGGAAGCGGTGGATGTGAGGGAGTTGCTGCTCAAGCGTGATACGTGATACGTGAGGCGTGAGGGCCGCGCAGGTTCGGCTCACGCATCACGAATCACGCATCACGTCCCCCTCACCCCTGCCCCAGCTTCCTCGACTTGTCGGCGGCAGCACGAACGGCACTGATGAGTGTGCCGCGCACGTGGCCTTTTTCCAGCTCGTGAAGGCCCTCGATGGTGGTGCCGCCCGGGCTGGTGACCATGTCCTTGAGCACGCCGGGATGCAAGCCGGTTTCCAGGACCATTTTCGCGCTGCCCAGAAGGGTCTGAGCCGCCAGCCTGGTTGCGACGTCGCGCGGCAGGCCGGCGGCGACGCCGCCGTCGCTGAGCGCTTCGATGAAAAGATAGGCGTACGCCGGCCCGCTGCCGCTCAAGCCGGTTACGGCGTCCAGCAACGCTTCTTTTACCTGAAACACCTGGCCAACCGCGGAGAAAAGCCTCTGCGCCAGCTCACCGTCATTCTGAAGGGCTGATTTACCCAAGGCAAAGGCCGTGGCCGACGCGCCGACCAACGCGGGCGTGTTCGGCATCACCCGGATCAGCCGCGCTCCGGATTCCAGCCCAGCTTCCAGTCTCGCCAGCGGCACCCCTGCAGCAATGGAGATGAGGCAATGCTTCCCCGTGAAGTGGTCCCGAACATCGGCCAGCGCGCCGCTGACCTGATCCGGTTTGACGGCCAGCACCAAAACATCGGCAAACTTCGCCACCTCCGGATTGGAGACGGTTGTCTTTGAGCCGACCTCTTTGGCGAACGAGGCGCGGGCGGCTTCGCTCGGGTCACTGGCAATCACCTGACCGGCGGTGACGAGCCCTGACCGAACAAAGCCACGCGCCAGGGCCGTGGCCATTTTGCCAGCACCGAGAAAACCGATAGTGAGCTCCGTGGACATGCGAGTAAAGTTACACAGCTAAATCGCTGCAATGGTTAAGTGATCAATCGGCATTTGTAACGATGTAACTCATGTAACCCATTTAACCAATCAGCTTACTACTTCCCCTTCACGTCGTAACACAGGAGGGTATCCCAATCACGCAGGTAGAGCTTTCCGTTGGAAATGACCGGGTAGGGCCAAGCTGTCTTGCTGCTCCGGTCGGGCTGCTCGAAGCGCCCATGCTCCTTATAGCCTTCAGGCGAGGCTTCGATCAGGGCGACGGTGCCCTTCTCCTCGGCGCGCAGGTAGAAATGGCCATCGGCATAGATGATGGAGCCTTTGCCAAGACTGTTCGACTGCCATTTGGCGGCGCCGGTCTTGAAGTCCTGACACGTCCACCCTTTGTCATCGGCATGGCCATAAATACAATCGCCCACTTTGATCACACCACCAGTCTTGTTGCCCAGCACCTTGTTGGCATAGACCTCCTCGGCGGTGAACTTGCCGCCAGCCTCCGTGATCTTGAACAGGTTGCAGCCAACGCCGTAGGCCGAGGTCACGTAAACAAAGCCGTCACTGTAAATCGGCGTCGGGATGACCGCGGTCCGGCCCTTGCGCGGGGCGACCCAGAGCACCTTGCCATCCGCCGCCGCAATGCCTGCCACGCTTTCGGCGGTTAATTGGATGTATTGCCGCACGCCGCCGATTTGCGCCACGATGAGCGACGAGTAATGCGGCGCGTCGGTGAAGCCCTTGCTGCGCCAGATCACGGCGCCAGTCTTCTTCTCCAGCGCGACGATTGAGCCCTCCGTTCCTCCCGGGGTAACCACCACCTTATCGCCGTCAATGAGCGGGGATTCGGCATAGCCCCAGTTCGGGCGTTTGCCGCCGAAGTCCTTGGCGTAATCCTTGCGCCAGAGTTCCTTGCCTTGGGCCGCATCGTAGCAAGCCAGCTCGCCCCACTGGCTGACGGCGACGAGCAAGTCGCCTTCGACGGTCGGCGTGGCGCGGGGTCCTTCAAACGCCGGTTGACCGGGCGCGCCCGCCTTGCCGAGCTTTGACGCCCAGACCTTCTTGCCATCCATAGCGTTCAAAGCGATGACGGAACTGACCTCTTTGTCTTCGCCGATGGTATAGATACGGTCACCGACCACGGACACGCTGGAGTAGCCGACACCAATGCCCGTCGCCTTCCAAACAAGCGGTGGGCCGCCAGGTGGCAACTCCTGGAGCAAACCGGTTTCAGCGGAGGCCCCGTCGCGATTGGGACCCAGGAATTGCGGCCAATCGGCTGGCGCCGCAAGCGCAGAGGAAGTCAGTGAGAGAAGAAGGGCCGTCCCGGCGAGGCTGGGCCGCACTTGAGCGAACAGTCTTTGCATAAATAGTGCGGCATAATTGCGAAGACCTCGTGCAAATGCAAATGGAATGGGAGGTCAATGGAATGAAAGGGCGGCTCAATTAAGCGCCACGCCGCGACGGATGTACGTCGGCACATCCAGGTCTTCGCCCCTATGGATGGTCGGCTGGCTCTTATCAAACCGGCCTTTAGAGACTATCTCCAGCGGCAACTGGCCCTGGCGCAACCTGGACAAGTTCTTGCCCGAGCGCGAGCCACTCCGGCGTTGCCTGGCGAAGAGCTGCTGTATCTGGTCCGGCGGCAACGTGGGGGCCGGCGGCAAGAACCTCGAGCTTCGCCGCGCCGCATTCGATTGGGGCACCAGTTGCGCCGCGAGATCTTCGCCTTCCCCAGCCGCCCCGGCTTCGCTCAACGGCTCAGGCGCCGAGCACTTTCGAGTGGCGATCAGCGTCACGGCCAGACGATCTTTGAAAGCCTCATCTATGGCCGCCCCCATGATCACCTGCGCGTGCTCGCACTGGCGGTTGACCTGCTCCATCACGCGGTTGACCTCGGCCATGGTCAGGTCCGGGCCCGCCATCAGGCTCACCAGCACGGCGTCTGACTCGCCGAGCATATGGCCATCGTCAAGCATCGGATGCGCCAGCAGCTTGTCCATGACCTCGCGCGAGCGCGTCGGCCCCATGGCCTCTGCCGCGGCAAAGCAACTCTCCCCGTGGCGGTCGCGCAGGAGCGCCGCCAGGTCGGAAAAATGGACTTCGATCAGCCCTTTTTGAATCAGCAGCCGCCAGACCCCGCGCACACCGGCAGCCAAAAGGTCGTTCGTAATCTTGAAGGTCTCCAGCACGCCGGTGTTCTCGTCAATCATCTTGAACACCTTCTGGTTGGGCAGGCTGATAACCCCATCAGCCGCGGCCTTGAGTTCCCCCAGCCCATATTGCGCCAAGCGTTGCCGGCGGCCGCCTTCACAGTCGAAGGGCGTGGTCACAAACCCGAGCACCAGGGCGCCCGCTTCTTTCGCCGCACCCGCCAGCACTGGGCTAATGCCTGTGCCGGCACCGCCACCCAGGCCGGCCAAAATGAAGACCGCATGAGCCCCTTCGCAGAGCGATCTTAGCCTCGGCAGTTGCTCCTCGGCCAGCGCACGACCGCGGTCAGGGTCCCCGCCGGTGCCCAGTCCACGCAAAGGCTGCGTTTCCAGGTGGACCTTTTCCGTAGCTGAGGACGCGGCGAGCGATTGGGCATCGGTGTTCACCGCCACAAAGTCCACACCAGGAAGGCTTTCCCGGAGCAACAGTTCCATCACGTTGATGCCGCCGCCGCCCACGCCGAAGATCTTGACGCAGGTACTCTTATTTGCCGTGTCCACTACCGGGTCGATCTGTGCATTAGTAATCATGAAAGTCCCTTTGATCGCTCAAGCGCGCCGGAATAATTGGCCCAGGGTGCTCTTGATTCCATCCGCCAGGGAAGATTTGGCTGCGCGCTTGCGCTGTTGAAACGAACCGAACTTCACCAGCCCGATGGCCGTCACAAACTCCGGCTGATCCAGGGCCGACTTCAGCCCGCTAATCGAGTTGGTTTTGCCTAGAGACACGGGCATCCCCAGCACTTGCTCAGCCAACTTGGCGATCTGCGGAATCCGGGCGCCGCCGCCACAGAGGAACACCCCCGCCCGCAGGTAATCCAGCACCCCGGCCTGCTCGAGGTCCTGACCGATAAGCTGGAAAGTCTCTTCCAGCCGCAGCGACATGATGCGGCGCAGGTGCTCGAGATTAACGGTCCGGAGCGGCAGGCCATGTTCGTTGGAGATCGTGATGGTGTGACCCTTGACGGCTTCGTCGAGCAAGCTGGAGCCATGCTCGATCTTGAGCTGCTCGGCGCGGCTTAGCGACACTTTCAACCCATACGCCAGGTCGTTCGACACATGGTCGCCCCCGACCGCCAGCACGCCGGTGTGCTTGATAATGCCGTTGCCATAGACCACGTATTCAGCCGTCCCGCCGCCAATGTCGATTACCAGTGAGCCGAGCTCCTTCTGCTCATTGGTCAGCACCGCGAGTGATGAGGCCAGGCCGTTGAACACGATGTCGTCCACCTCCAATTGCAGCCCCTTGACAGTGCGAATCGCATTCTGCAGCCGGTTCAGATTGCCGTGCACGACATGCACGTCAACCTCGATGCGTGAGCCGAGCATGCCAACCGGGTTGGTGATGCCGTCTTGTCCATCCACCAGGAAGTGTTGGCGAATGGCGTGGATCACATGATTCTGGGGTGGCAGGTTGATCGCCTTGGCGTTCTTAATGACGTCCTGCACGTCGTCTTCTGTGATCTCGCGTTCCGCGGACACAACCGGATGTACGCCGCGGTTGTTAAAGCCGCGCAGGTGGCCACCGGTGACACCCAGATAGACACTGCGGATCTCGACATCGGCCATTTGCTCGGCCTCCACAATAGCGTGGCGCACGTCCTCTTCGGCCGCCGACGCATCGGCGATTTCGCCTTTGCGCACGCCGCGCGAGCGCGCCTGGCCAAGACCGACGATATTGAGCGCGCCATCGGCGCCAAGGTCGCCGACCACGGCGCAGACCTTGGACGTGCCGATCTCCAGTCCCACTATGATCGAGGAGGCGTTAAACATGTTTCTTCTTGGGGCGTAAGGGTTTAGGTGACTTCGCGGGCGCAGGCGGAACTGCGCTGGCCTCAAGCCAACGAAGGGGAATGTTGTTGGTCACCGCAAGATCGAGTGTGCCGACCGCGCCGCCCACCTTCTGTGCCTGCTCGATCACGGCGTGCCAGCGCCGCAGTTGTTGCTCGAAATCGGTCAGGCCAAAAGTTACCTCGCTTCCCTGCCCGGTCGTCACCGCCAGAACTTCCGGTGAAGATACGTCTACCCGAGTCAGGTCCACCCGTCCGGCCATTGGAGATTGCTCGAAGGCGACAAGGAGTTGCAGGGCGGCTTGCACTTGCGGCGCCGCCAGGCGCCCGCCCGGCTGCAGCGCGTTAGCGTTGATTCCACAGATCACAGGCAGTGAATCATCCGGTTGGTTGTGCGGCGTGGCTCGATGGCGCGGTTCCAGCGGTAACATGACCCAGCCAGCCGCATCGAGCTGATAGACCGACAATTCCAGCCCGCCGTCCGGACGCGGCCGGGGCACGTTGACCTGCGCTATCGGCTCGCGTTCGGTAATGCGAAGCCGCAAGGTATGAGGCCAGATACGTTCCACGGAGACGGATTGCACGAGAGGGATCATCTCCAGATCCCGCTTTACCCGCGCAAGATCGAGCGCCAACAGGTTTTCCCCCACCTTGACTCCGGCCCAGCGGCGCAGTTGGTCCACCGCGATGACGCCGTCGGTTTGCACGTCAACCTCCTCAATGGCGAACGCTTTATTCTGATATACCAGGCAGTCGAGCGCACAATCGCCGGCGCGGTAGAACAGGTACAGCCCAAAGAAAGTCGCGAACACAACCCCCAGGCTTATCGTGGTTAGACGCGTCCGTGCGGCACGCACCTGGCTGGAGCGCAGTTTCACGTCCAGCACCTGCTCGCGCCCCAGTCGCCGATTCTTAGGTTTCCGCTTAGGCCACATTTTTCTTTCGTTTGAGCGCCAAGTCCACCATCCGCTGACAAAGCTCCGGGTAGCTGATTCCGGCCGCTGCGGCAGCCTTGGGCAGCAGGCTGGTTTCGGTCATGCCTGGCAGCGTGTTCACCTCCAGGACTATCGGCTCTCCGTTCGGCCGGACGATCACGTCCACACGGGAATAATCACGGCCGCCAATCGCCTTGAAGGCACCCAGCCCCGCTGCCTGAGCTCGCGCGGTCGTGACCTCGTCAAACGGAGCGGGGCAAAAATACTCCGTCGTGCCGGCGCTGTACTTGGTCTTGTAGTCGTAAATACCCGTCTTGGGCCGTACCTCGACCAGAGGTAACGGTTCGTCAGCAAGGATACCGACGGTGCATTCACGCCCGACAATCTTCTCCTCCATCAGGACCTGCGAATCATGGCGCATCGCTTCCGCCACCGCCTCGCTCCAATCCGCCACGCGCTCGACAAACTGCAGGCCAACACTGGAACCCTGCCGGACTGGCTTGAGCACGACGGGCGGGTTCCAGCCCATCGGCCAGCTTGCCGAGGTCGACTCGATGAGCACGAAGCGCGCGGTCAGGACACCCGCCGCCATACAACGCTGTTTCGTCAGGAACTTGTCAAATCCGATCCGACTCGCCTCGGGGTCACACCCCGTGTAGGGTACGCCTAGCTCTTCCAGCCGGCCCTGAACCGTACCGTCTTCGCCGTACGTGCCATGAAGCGCGAGGAATACCACGTCTGTTCCGCTCGGCAACTTCCACTTCTCGTCGCTCGGGTCCACCTCGTGGACCAGATGCCCGAGCGAGCGGAGCCCATTGGCCACCCCCGCGCCAGAGCGCAGCGATACTTCCCGTTCAGCGCTCGGCCCCCCGAGCATCACGGTGATGTTGAGTTTCTCAATCCCAGAGTTCATTCTCCAACTACTTCAACTTCAGTTTCCAACTCGATGCCACGCTCCACACGGGCGCGCTGGCGGATAATCTCAATTAACTCCAAAACGTCCCGGGCGGTCGCGGTGCCGTCGTTCACAATAAAATTGCCGTGCTCGGAGGAGACTGCCGCTCCCCCGACGCGGGTTCCTTTCAAGCCCAGTTCATCAATCAGCCTGCCAGCGGGAATCGAAGCTGGGTTCTTGAACATGCACCCGGCGCTCGGGGCGGCGGGCTGGGATTGCCATCGTTTTCGACTGTACTCGTTCATGCGCTGCCCGATGGCCTCCGACGGACCGGGCTCGCCGCGCAGGACGGCCGACAGGGCGATGTGCGTCGCTAGCGTTGGGCAACGGCGATAGGTGGCCCCCAGCTCCCGGGCGGCTCGCTCATGTGCGATCCCGTCGAAACTCATCAACCGAACCGATTCCACCACGTCGAAAATCGAGCCGCCCATGGCTCCAGCGTTCATTCGTAAGGCGCCGCCGACACTGCCAGGAATTCCCTCCATGAATTCAAGACCCGCAAGGCCCTTTACCCGCGCTTCGGTTGCGACCGCTTTCAGTCTGGCACCCGCTCCACAGTTAAGGCGCTCGCCCGTTACCTCGATTCGGCTGAAATGCGCATGGGCCAGGCAGATAACGACTCCAGGAAAGCCACCGTCTTTCACCAACAGATTCGAACCGCGGCCGAGAACGTAAAACTGCCGGCCGCTCTCATGACAATAAGCCAGAACGACCGCCAGGTCCTGTTCCGAGGCCGCTTCCACATAAACGTCCGCCGGTCCGCCGACCCGCATGGTTGTATGCTTGGCCAACGGTTCGTCGCGGCGAATCACCGTTGCCTGCGAAACGCGTAGCGCGAGATCATTCGCGGCATCTGGTCCATTGGGCATACCCTTCTCCAGAATGGGACCGTGGCGGCTCACGCATCCCTCCCTGCGGGCAGCGGCACACTGCGCTCAGCTTCCCGCCCAATCTGCAATCGGCCGGCTCGCTCGGGCCCGGAGCCTTTCGAGTCGTCCCTTGACTTAGGAATCCGGGAGACAGGTGGAGAGCATGATTGGCGATGAGCGTGCCGATTTTCGCCCACCCCCACTCCGACCTCCACCAGCATGGCCTCAACAATCTGTTCGGCGGCGCGCGGCTCGTGCCAACGCGTAAGTGCGTTCTGCATCTTCTCATGCACCGCCGGTTTCTCAAGCAGGTCCAAAAGCAACTGCACTAGCAGTTCCGGCGTAGCGGTCTTTTGCTCCAGCAATCGCGCGGCGCCGGTCGCTTCGAACGCCCGGGCATTGTGAAACTGGTGATTATCGGTAGCTGTCGGATAAGGGATGAGTACGGCCGGCAAGCGCATGGCCGCGAGTTCTGCTAGCGATGAGGCCCCAGCACGACAGACACACGCGGTCGCCGCGCCCAGTGCCAATTCCATCTCCGCCAGGAAGGGATGTACGACTGCCTTCATCTTAAAAGCCGCGTAAGCTTGTTTCAATTTCTCCTTGTCCCTGGCACCGGTGAGATGAAGCCACTGCAAATCGGGCGCGCGGCTGGCAAGCAATGGCAGTGATCGCATTACCAGTTCGTTGATGCCGATGGCGCCCTGGCTACCACCCATCACCAGGAGGACAGGATGTGCCGGGTCAAGACCTAGTGCAGCCCGGCAGCTACCCGCCTCTCGGCCCTGAAAACGCACGCGCACGGGCGTGCCGGTCACAGTTACGTTCCGGCTATGCAGGCGGGCTGCAGCGGTGGGGAAACCGACAAATGAGCGGTGCACCACCCGCCCCAACCACCGGTTGGCGCGGCCTGGGATCGTATTGGACTCGTGGAGGAAGGTCCGCGCACCAGCACGCTTGGCCGCCAGGACGGGCGGCGCACTCGTGAAGCCGCCCATCGCGAGAGCGATCTTCGGCGGGGATGATCTGAAAAGCTTGGCCGCCGCACGGTAGGATTGGATGAATCCGCGAACGAATCCAATTTCACCTCCACGGGTCAAGCCGACGGCCGGTAAGATGACGACTTCCATGCCCGAGACACCTCGCACCGCTTCCTGGTCTACGTCCTTGGGTGAAACGAGCAACATCACGGCACATCCTCGCCGCACGAGTTCGTCGGCGACCGCCAGACCGGGAAAAAGATGCCCACCCGTCCCACCGCAGGCGATGGCCACTCGGATGGGAGTTTGGGGTGAGTGTGTCATGGTTGAGGCTGTGGGCGCCGTGCAAATGGATTGGCCAATTCCTGATCCGTCGTGACATTTCGCATGCCCGTTTCGGCCTCGCGCGCCTGCCGCGCAATGCTAAGCAAAAGCCCCACACATGTCAGCATCAGCAGGAGATTGGATCCGCCGTGACTGATGAACGGAAGCGGGAGACCTTTGTTCGGCAATGCGCCCGTAACCACGCCGATATTGACGAAGGCCTGCAGGCCAATCAGAAAGGTAATCCCCACACCAAGCAACAGGCCAAACGTGTCGGCCGCGTGCATGGCAATGTAGGTTCCACAAAAGACCACCGCCACAAAGGACGCGACCACCAGCAGCGTCGCGACCAACCCAAGCTCCTCGCCAATGATCGAGAATATAAAGTCCGAGAATTGTAGTGGCACAAAGCCCAGTTTTTGACGACTGTCACCCAAGCCCTTGCCGATGACACCACCGCTGCCGAGCGCTACCATCGCCTCGCGAGCCTGGTGGCCCGTGTTCTGCTTCGTTTCCTCGACGTGTAGCCAGGAGTAGATGCGGTCCGAGCGCACGGGATTGTAGTAGATAAAGACCCCGACCCCAATGGCCGCAGCAAGGACTGGCGGCAGGAAATATCTGAGGCGAATGCCAGCAACGAGCAACATGATGCCGCTCACGGTCGCCAACACCAGCGCATTGCCGACATCCGGCTCCTTGAAGATCAGCCCCGCCGTCGAGCCGATGAGCAGGCCCGGAATGAGAAGCCCCCGTTTCCACTGGGGCATCTGGCGCTGAAAGTGTTCACCATACCAGGCCAGCGCGATGAGTAGTGCAAGCTTGGCGAACTCCGAGGGTTGAAAAGTCAGGCTGCCGAACTTAAACCAACGCCGGGCGCCATTGAACATCGCGCCGACGTGCTTATCCAACACCAGGGCCAGCATCAAGATGGCCACGCAGAGCGGTACCCACCAGATTCTCTTGAGGAAACGGTAATCCACCATGGTCGCGACCACGCACACTGCCACGCCAAGCGCACACCAGACCAGTTGCTTCGTCAGGTAACCCACACCGACCTGCGCCATGCTCGAGCTGTAGAGCATCACCATCCCCAGCGCCAGGAGGGAGGCAATGCAAAAGACCAGAGTGGTGACAGCCACTTTCATATAGCGGAGCGAGCGTCGGATGCCCGGCTGAGGTCACCAGGCGCCCGGGGGAATCTGCTACCGCCCAGCCGGTGCCGTCGGCGGCGCGGAGGTCCCACCGGCGGGCACAGGCTCCGCCGGCACTGTAGTGGCAGCCGCCGGGGCGGAGGCCTTTGCAGGGACTTTCAATTTCTGTCCGACCTTGATGCTATCGGTCTTCAAGCCGTTAGCCGCACGCAGCGCTTTGACGCTCACGCCGTGGTGCACGGCAATCTTCGTCAGGTTATCACCCGATTTCACCGTGTAGACCTGTTCGCCGGTGACACTCGCTGGCTCTGCCGGTGCCGCTCCGCTCACGGTTGGTGCCCCCTGCACAGATGGCGCAGGGATGTGTATCTTCTGGCCGATCTTCAGCTTGGCCGGTTCAAGGCCTGGGTTCGCATCAGTGATGGCTTTGACGGAGATATGAGAATTCTTCGCGATCTTCGCGAGGGTATCTCCTTTGACGATAGTGTATTCCGTGGACCCGGCAGGCACGACCACCGCTGGGGGCGGTTCCGGGGTCACAGGTTGAGTCACAGGTGGAGTCACGACCGTGGGCGGGTTGCTGGGAGGGGCCGGTGGGTTCGTCTGCTCGACAAAAGCCGGAACCGTATTGGTGGTGACTGCCTCCGTCGAAGCCGCCGGATCTTTCGAATGCCCGCAGCCCTGCATCAGCAAGGCCATCAAGCCGATGCCGTGAACGGCTAGGACAAAGAAGACCGCGATTTTCACACGGGCACGACCCTTGTTCTTTTGCTCCAAAGTGGAGCCTTGTGGGGTGAGTGGATTCTGGTTATTCATTTTCAGGTGGCGCTATTGCGTCTGTCTATTGAGGTGTTGGTTTATTCTGGTTGGCTTTGCCCCGGGGTTTTGCCTCAAAAAAACCCGAAGCAAGAATCACATGTTTGTCGCTTCACTTCAGCTCGCTGCTGTGCTTTCGCCGCTATACCATCTATGTTGGGGGTGCCGCCATGGGCACCGCTACCTATTGATCCTACGGCCTGCCACAGGACTTCACCGCGAGGTTGATGATCTCGAAACTGATCCCAACTCGAACGAGCTGGAGAAAGCAAAACTACGTCGCCGGAAGTCGCATTTTTCGCCGCTTCTGCTAGAGCTTCTAGCAATGAACATGGAACGGCGCAAGGAGTAAAAGAACCCGAAGCTGCGCGAATTCTCTCGCTAGCTTGGCCCACAAGAAAAGCGTTCTTGACGTATCTGACGACCGAAATCTGTTCGTCTTTAAGTTGGAGCATACTACCGGATCTTCAATGTGCTCAGCGCCACTACCGCGCAGAGCACGCCCAGGACGTAGAACCGCATCACAACTTGCGATTCGTACCAGCCTTTCTTCTCAAAATGATGGTGGATAGGCGCCATTAAGAAAATGCGTTCGCCAGCACCGTGCCGCCACTTCGTGTAGCGAAACCAACCCGTTTGGAGGATCACCGAAACCGCTTCCATCACGAATACCCCGCCGGCCAGAACCAGCACCAGCGGTTGGTGGATCAAAACCGCAACGATGCCGAGTGCCCCGCCCAACGCCAGCGAACCCGTGTCGCCCATGAAGACCTGGGCAGGGTGGCAATTGAACCAAAGGAACCCTAAGCCCGCGCCGATCATCGCCGCACAAAACACGGTCAGTTCGCCTGCCCCGACCACGTGCGGGATTTGCAGGTAAGCTGAAGCGGTGCGGTGCCCGGCGAGGTAGGTCAGAACCACAAATACAAACGAGACGATTAGCGTGCAACCAATCGCCAGCCCATCGAGTCCATCCGTCAGGTTCACCGCATTCGAGCTGCCCACAATGGTGAGCGCCGTCAGACCCAACCCGACCAAACCAGCGCCGGTCAGGACTGGGTATTTGTAGAATGGCACCATGATTTCCGTAATCAGGTTTCGGGTGGAGGGCACGCGCCACAAATACATCCCAATGAACAGCGCCAGCGCAGCTTGGACTCCTAGCTTGACGTACGACCGGGCGCCGCCACTGCTCTGTTTGCTGATTTTCGCGTAATCGTCATAAAACCCCAAGCCGGTCAACACCACCACTGAGAGCAAAGTCAACTGTACCAGCGTATTCCACTGCGCCCAGAGCAGCGTCGTCAGGTTCAGCGTTACGACGATCAGAATGCCCCCCATGGTCGGCGTGCCCTTCTTGCTTAAGAGCCGCGCCGCCATACCGCCGGCGGCTTCCGCCTTGTCCCGGTACTCCTGGCCGAAGTTCAACCGCTTGAGCCAGACGATCACCTTCGGCCCCAGCCACCAGCTCAGAATCAGCGCAGTCAGCGCCGCCCCAGCGCTCCGGAAAGTGATGTACTTAAAGAGCCGCAGCGCGGATAGGCGGTCGGCCCACTCGGTCCCCGCCGACCACGTCAGCAAGTATTGGCTCAAATAATACAGCATTTAGTTCCTTCTGACGGCCTCTCCGCTTCGCAACAATTCCGAAATCCGCTCCAATCGCATGGCGCGTGAGGCCTTCACCAGCACCAGATCCCCGGGCTTAACAAAACTCTTCACCGCCGCGGCCGCCGTCTCCACGTCCACAAATTCGAACACCCGGTTGAGCCCGGCGGCACGCGCGGCTCGCCCCATAACCGGCGCCATTTCTCCGACCGCGAATAGTTGGGCAACACCCAACTCCGCGGCCTGCCGGCCGGTTTCCTCGTGCGCCTCTGCGCTGTGCGCGCCCAACTCGGCCATGTCGCCCAGCACCGCTATCCTGCGGCCCTTGCAGGGCAACTCCTGCAGCGTCCGGAGCGCCGCGAGCATGGAATCCGCGTTCGCGTTGTAGGTGTCGTCAAGCAGGCTCACGCCGCCGGTTTCCCACAACTGGAGTCGCATTTTGGGCGGCTGGCATTTAGCCAGGCCATGGGCCACGTCCGCCCGGCCCAAGCCCAATTCCATCCCGATAGCTATGGCAAACAAAGCATTCACCACCTGGTGGCGGCCAAGCAGATGTATTCGATACTCACCAGCAAAATCAGCTTTCGGCCCATCCACGTGGAACCGCATGCCCTGCTTGTCGAGACGCACACCCCGAGCGCGCCAGTCGTTAGCCGCCGTAAATCCCACCCGCACCACCTGGGCGCGCGTGCGCGCCGCAGTGTGGCTCGCCCATTCATTGTCCCCGTCCACAAAGAGCTTTCCGTCCGCCGGCAGCAGCTCAGCCAGCCAGCCTTCTTCCCGGGCCACGCCGGCTAGATCACCGAAAAACTCCAGATGTTCCCGGCCGATGGAGGTGATGACCCCGTAGTTTGGTCGGATCATCTTAACCAGAGGCGCAAGTTCGCCCGGATGGTTAGTGCCCGTTTCCAGCACCGCGGCCTGATATGACTTGTCCAGCCGCAACAGCGTCAGCGGCACACCGATGTCGTTGTTGAAACTGGCCTCGCTCCGTAATGTCGTAAGCTTTTCTTTTAGCACCGATGCCACCAGTTCCTTCGTTGTCGTCTTCCCGTTCGAACCGCCCACTGCAACGACTGGCAGCACAAAGTCCTTTCGATAAGCCGCGGCCAGCCGGCCGAGCGCCCCGCGTGTGTCTTCGACGGCGATCATGGCACAGCCGTTCCAATCCGCCGGCACGCGCCCGCGCTCAACCACCACTGCGCAAGCCCCCTGCTCTGTCGCAGCTCGCAAGAAATCGTGTCCATCGAACCGATCGCCCCGCAAAGCAAAGAACAAGTCGCCCGCTTTCACTTGGCGCGAGTCCGTGCAAACGCGATACACGCGCGTTTCCCCTAGACCACTCATCTGCTCGCCAGAGCAGGCCGTGGTGATATGCTTTAACGAGCAAGCTTCCATACGAACCGCTACGACCGTCCATCCCCAACCTGGGTGACCGGGCTCACATCTGAGCCTGGTTAATGATCCTCGCCGGCGATACGCCGCTTGCGCCCTCCGGAATCGGCTTCCGGGCATCCATCAATTCCAGCGCTATCGGGCTTGCCTGGTCAGCCGGCGCGGAGGATGTACTTTCGCACCACGCCGACTTCTCGTACACGCGGCGCTCGTCGCCGATGGCCGCAATAAACAGGTGTTGAGGAATAGACGGTAGCGAAATCAAGTTAGCCTTTCTTTATGAGGTTGTTTTCATTGGGACCGCGCTGCCGCCGTCTTCAAGGAACGATTGTCCAGAGGCGCTTCGATGGCACTCGGCACCGTCGGCACTTCGCCGTCCTCTGGCCGAATATTGAGATAATTTGCCACACTCTCGGCGATCTGTTTAAAAACCGGTGCGGCAATTTGACCTCCGAAGTGCTCGTGCTTCGGCTCGTCCATCATCACCGCAATGCACACCTCGGGATTGTCCGCCGGGAAGAACCCGATGAAAGAAGCGAACACCTTATCCTTAAGATAGCCATTGGGACCACCGGACTTTTGCGCCGTGCCGGTTTTGCCCGCAACGGTATAATGCTCTAGCGCGGCCTTGGCCGCAGTGCCTTCGGGTGAAACGACCGTCTTGAGCGCCTTTACCATCTGTTCGGCGGTGGGTTCGGTGATCACCTGCCGCACGCGCTGCGGCATATACTTCCTCAAGACTTTGTGGTCGCTGTTTTCGAACCGGTCCACTATCATCGGACGCATTAGCACCCCTTTGTTGGCGATGGCGCACATCGCCATCGTCATTTGCAGGCCGGTCACCGCGATGCCTTGCCCCATTGGGATTTGGGCAATTGACACCTTGCTCCATTTGTTGACCGGATGCACAATACCGCTCACCTCTCCTGGCAGTGGCAACCCCGAGCGGGTGCCGAACCCGTAGTCACGGATGTAGTCGTAGAGCCGGCCCTGCCCCATCTTTATGCCAATCTTGGCGGCGCCGATGTTCGATGAATGGGTAATGATGTTTTCCACCGAGAGCACTCCATGAGATCCATGGTCGTGGAGGTGCCGACCCGCGAAAAGAAAATGGCCATGCTCGCAGTCGAACGTGTCGCTCGGCCGCACAATCCCATCGTTGAGTGCGCCGGAGACAACAACAATCTTGAACGTTGATCCCGGTTCCACCACATCGGCTATCACGCGATTACGCCGTGCGTCCGCTGAGCCCTCGCGGTTGCGCCGTGCCTCCGCCGAGCCCTCACGGTTGTTCGGGTCGAAATTCGGCAGTGTCGCCATGGCCAGGATCTCACCCGTATGCGGACGCACAACAATTCCTGAAATGCTGACCGGCGAGTATTTCTCCATCGCTTCGGCTAGAGCCGACTCGACAGTGTGTTGCACCACCGAATCGATGGTGAGCACCACGTCCGAACCATCGTGCGGCTCGACGTCCTGCTCGCGCAAAGAAACAACCTCCCGCCCGGGACGATCCGTTTCCGTCAACCGCCAACCGCGCACTCCGGCCAGTTCGGAGTTGAACTTCCGCTCGATTCCGTCCTGTCCTGACTCGTCCGTGTCAACATATCCCAAAACATGGGCCGCCAGCGCTTGGTTTGGGTACACCCGCAATTGGTCCTCCAGGCGATCTGCAAAAATCGCACCTCGTCGCAGATTGCTGTAAAATTCCCTTTCAGCTCGGGGTAATTTCTTCTCGTCCAATCCGAAGGAGAGATTAGTCATTGCCGTCTGGATCTTCTGCCAGGTTTCAACCGGCACCTTGCGCTTCAGCACGATGTAGCGGTTGGTCACCACCGTGCCGTTGGTATTTCGCACCACCCGCGGCATCAAGCGCTGAACCAATTCGCTCTCGCTCACTTGAAGAAAAGGGGCCACGGTCCGCGCCACCTCCGCCTGGCAATTGCCGATCAGCACCGGATTGGCGCAAACCGTCTTCACAAAGAGACTCGTGGCCAGCAGGTGCCCCTTTATGTCCAGGATATCGCCCCGCCGTGGTTCCAGAAGGAATTCCCGGAGGGTGTTTCCCCGCGCTTTGGTGCTAAGTTCCTCAAAACGCAAAACCTGCAAATCCACAAGCCTGTATCCCAGCCCAAGAAAGGCCACACCTAGCAGGAGCGCTAGAAGCACCAACCTTCGATATTGCAGTTGCCTTGACATGTTAACGCGCTCAGCCACTTGAGTTCTTCAACTACATTTTGATTCCTGAAAATCACCGACCGCCCGCGGCGATCGGTTCCTCATCCGACGGCGTCACGGGCGGCGGTAAATTGTCGATTATTACATTCCAGTTTCTCTGTGCCTTACCTGCTAATTTTGCCTGCCGCCCGCGGCGATCGGTTCCTCATCCGACGGCGTCACGGGCGGCGGCAATAAATTCGCTACTCAACTCTTTTCGCGCGTCGACGCGCTTAACCTTTCGGCTCTGGTCCCATCGCACGAGGTGAGGCATATTGACGTTCACCTTCCTGTGCGGGCAAATCGCGAGCTGGCTCGCTCAACCGCCACACCTGCGCCGGTTGGGGCGGCACCAGTCCTAAACCCAAATCCTGAATTCGCTTTTGCAGGTAGCCGGGCGAACGCATCACTCCCAACTGTCTTCTCAGCTTATCGCTTTGGTCCGCTAAGGCGGCGCGTTGGCGTTCGCGCTTCGTGATCTGCTTGCCCAATTGGGAGATTTGGTCCTTCTGCCAGACATAACCAACTCCCGACCCGCCGATCAGCAGACACAGCAGAAACGCCTTCAACGCCGGCCCAAACCGGATTGCCGCTGATTGGAATTTTCGATTTCGTGCCATATCATCCTGAGAATCTCACCGTCTCTTCATGATGTGTCGTCCGTCGCCCATCAACCGCCACCAGCCTTCTGCATCACCCGCAACTGCGCGCTGCGACTGCGTGGGTTGGATGCCACTTCAGCATCGTTGGGCTGAATCGCCTTCCGCTGCACCCACTTCAACTCAGGCGCGCGCGGTTTACGCAACTCTGGAACATCCATCCCTCCGGGGAATGTATAATCCAGCGCCCGCGCGCGCCCGAAGCCCTTCACAATTCGGTCTTCCAACGAGTGGAACGTGATGACCGCCAATCGTCCGCCGGACTTCAGAATCTTCAGCGCTCCCGCCAGGCCCGACTGCAAAGAACCAACTTCATCGTTCACCACCATACGGATCGCCTGAAACACCCTTGTCGCGGGGTGCGCCTTCCTGCCGTGACGTGGTGCCAGTTGTTCAATTAACTCCGCCAACCGCCGCGTCGTCTCAAACGGGCGGTGTTCGCGCTCCCGCGCAATCGCTCGCGCAAATCGCCGCGCGTCGCGCTCGCCGCCCAATTCCCAAAAAATGTTCGCCAACTCTTCCACAGTCTTCTCGTTCACCAGCGTGGCCGCCGTCATCGTTTGCCGCCGATCCATCCGCATATCCAACGGCCCGTCCTGTTGGAAGCTGAACCCTCGTCCAGCCTCATCCAATTGAGGCGAGCTGACCCCTAGGTCCAACAGCACCCCATCGCAACTATCTGCCGGCACCCACTCCGCCAGTTCTGCAAAATTCGCTTGGCGGATCTGAAACCGCCCCAAAAAATCCGCCAATCCGCGCTCCGCCGCTTCAACAGCCGCGCCATCGCGATCGCACCCATACAACCATCCACTCGGCGAACTCGCGGCCAATATGGCCGCCGCGTGTCCACCCCCACCAATGGTTCCGTCCGCATACCGTCCGCCAGGCTCGGGTCGCAGCACCGCCAGCACCTCCGCCAGCATCACCGGTATGTGCATATGCTCTGGCACGCCTCATCGGTCCTCGTCAGATTGCTCTTTGCCTGCGCCAAAAATCCGAGTCGTCACCTGCCCCCAAGCGGTTTGCGGAACCACGGTCCCCTCCTTGCTTCGCGAACCCTGAGCAGAGATCGCCGGGGCGGACGGCTGGCTGGCCACCACGACTTCCAAGTCCGCCTCAGTCAAATCATTTCGCATCACCTTGATTCTGTCCAAAGACAGCTCAGATTGCACCGGTTGCTTCGTAAACCTCGGGATCGTCGGTTTCGCCGACTTCACGCGGCGACGCCCAAGCAACCTACTCACCCTCGTTCTCCACCCACCCAGGAAAGCGACAGCCCTCGACCGCGGTGTTTCCTTAGGTCCCGGGCAGCTCCCATTTGGAGAGATAACCTGATCCTGCACCGCACTCGGAAAACCTGCCGCGGGCTTCTCGCACGAACTCGGAATACCGCTTCTCTCTTCAGAAGCGCCCTTGGCACCGGGATCCTCCGGCGAATGCGCTTCCGTCTGCACCAGAGCCGAGTTTTCTCTGCTGCTGAATGGATTTCGGGCCGAGCCAAATTGGGGCAGCAACCGTTGACGGGTGAGCCGATAACGACCCTCGGTACCTTTCACCCCATCCAGGCTATTGCCAGTCCTCAGTAATCGCAGCAAACTCATAGCTCATTCCATCAGTTTAAACGCTTCCTGCGCCATGACCGCATCCGACGCCTTCACTTTCTCATAACGTTCAGGACTCCAGATCTCAAATCGATCGAGCAATCCAACCAGAACTGCTTCTTCTCCGAGCCCGGCGTCCCTGGCCATCTTCTCCGGCAAGCAAATCCGTCCGGCCTTGTCCAACGTCACCTGCTCCGACTCGCCGCCGATGAACCGCTTCAGAACGACTTTGTTCGGATCGCTGTTCGCCATTGCATTCACTTCGTGCACCAGCTTTGCCATTTGTTTTGGTGGCAAGACCCGAAGGCACGGACCTTCTTTTGCTTTGGGCCACAACATCAGAGTCAACTCAGTGCCCGGCTCGGCTGGCCGCCATTTTGCTGGAACCTGCACCCGCCGCTTCGCGTCTACCCCATGCCGATAGAGCGAGTTGTAATAAGTCGGCTCGGTTGTCTCGTTCAGTTCCATTCTTATTCACAGCGTAACAGCCATACTCCGCTGCCCCACTACGCCCCACTTTTAAACACTTCGCCCCACAGCGTCAACAATTTTCAGCACGATTTATTAAAAAGTTATTCACAATTTCGTGGCCCCCTTTATTTCACGCCTGATCTCGCCAAGCCGATGAAAACACTGGTCGAATTGCTGCCACTGAATCCTACAGCCTAGATATTGCATGGGGTGACATCACCGGCAATCGCTGGCCGATCACCATTCCCCAAAGCACCAGTAACATCGACACCAACACACGCCCAGCCTACTTGATCAAATCCACCGCCAACCCCTCAGCCAACTCCGACACAGCCGCTCGAGAAACGGCCGCATGCATCAACAGTTCGTGTGTTATATAAACTTTGTTCGACCAGTGCGCACTACTATTTCTCAAACCAGATCATCTCGGTCGTCCGCTCACTCGCTCGATCCCGAGCGCTGCCGGCCCTTACCCTCTTATTTCGCATTCCGCCCTGCTCATTTGAGATTGTGGGTTTGGATTCACTTCCGCCCATCGGGGTTAGTAGTTCCTCCCGATTTGCGCCCTTGTAACCATTGCAGGTTGGAATAATCCTCTGGGCACATGCGAATCGCGGATTTCGAGTTTGATCTGCCACCAGAGTTCATCGCGCAAGTGCCTGCACTGGAGCGTGACCGCTCTCGCTTATTGGTGTTACATCGTCATCCCAATCGGATCGAGCACCGCCGGTTTTACGACCTGCTCGACTACTTGCATGCCGGAGATCTTCTGGTCCTGAACAATTCTCGTGTGATCTCCGCTCGCCTTCGCGGCATGAATGCTCACACGGGTGGGCAATTTGAAGTGTTGTTACTAGAGGAGAATGCGATGAACGATTGGTGGGTCATGCTCCGTCCTGGGAAACGGGCGCGCGTGGGCACTCGGATCATTTTCCGCGACAGAGATGGTCACCCGACTGAAGTGATCGCTACTGTAATCGAAACGAACAACGAAGGCCATCGGCGATTGCGCTTCGGAGGAACGATCAACATCGCCGATCTGCTTGACCGCTTGGGCGAAGTGCCGTTGCCTCCCTATATCGTTCGTTCGGACAGCAACCAACGGGAACAGGACCGCCAACGATACCAAACCGTTTACGCGCAGCCTGCCGGCTCGGTCGCGGCCCCAACCGCCGGCTTACATTTCACCGAATCATTATTGGCCGAAATTTCCGCTCGAGGGGTGGAGGTTTGCTTCCTCACCTTGCATGTCGGCTTTGGGACTTTCGCACCGGTGAAAGCCGAGACAATCGCCGCCCACATCATGCACGAGGAGCGTTACGAGCTAAGCGAGGAAACCGCGCGTGCCATCAACGAAGCCAAATCTGCGGGTCGCCGGGTCATCGCTGTCGGCACCACCACCGTCCGCGTGCTGGAAAGCGTCGCCGCAAATGTCAATCAACATTCAACTTCTCCTCATCCCCCGTCACCCGGACCCTTGGCTGCCGGCGTTGGGAAGACCCGCATGTTCATATTTCCCCCATACGAATTCAGAGTTGCCGACGCACTTCTGACCAATTTCCACCTGCCCCGCTCGACACTCTTGATGCTAATCAGCGCCTTCGCCGCGCCGAACGATACCCGGGGGCGCGATTTGATTCTGTCCGCCTACGCAGAAGCCATTCGCGAGCGCTACCGTTTCTTCAGCTATGGTGACGCGATGCTCATTGTATGAAACCATCGACCCGCAACCACCAAAGACGGACTCCGTTACCATTCGTTTTCATTAACATGGCGATGACCGCGGACGGGAAAATCGCCACCGCCAACCGCCGCGTTTCCTCCTTCGGGAGCCGGCACGACCGCGAGCATCTGCTCCAACTCCGCGCCACTGCCGACGCCGTGATGGCTGGCGCGCGCACCACCGACTTGAACCCAATCAACCTGGGTCCGGGTCCGGTGAAATACCGTCGCCTGCGTTTGCGGCGTGGTCTAGCTGAATTCAATTTGCGTATCATCGTCAGCCGCTCCGGCACCGTGAATCCAACCGCCGAAGTCTTCCAGCGCACGTTCTCGCCGACCATTGTTCTTACGACCCACCGCGCGACTGCTGCCAGACTGAAGAAGCTCCGCACGGCTGCTACCGCAGTTAAGATCTGCGGCGGCAAGGAGATCAATTTCGGTCGCGCGCTGCGCTGGTTGCGCGTGAGGTGGGGAGTAAAGCGCCTCCTCTGTGAAGGCGGCGGCGAGCTTAATGATGCGCTATTCCGAGCCGGCCTGGTAAACGAACTGCACTTGACCATTTGCCCGAAGATTTTCGGTGGCCGTGATGCGCCCACCATCGCTGATGGTCTGGGCGCAAGCGCGCTTGCCCGGGCGGCCAGGTTGCAACTCGACTCTGCACGGCGTCGTGGGGAGGAGATGTTCCTCGTGTATCGCGTTGCAAGGAAAGATAGTTGACAATCCTCTGTTACAGCTTCATCCCGACTTCGTCTCGCCCCGCCTTGCGAAGAGCCACAACAGGTCGGAGAGCCGGTTCAGATAAACAAGCATCTCCGTGTTTTGGAGTTGATCCGCTTCATGTATTGAGCACACACGCCTCTCAGCGCGGCGGCAAACCGTGCGTGCGAGATCGAGCGCCGCTGAACCTGCGTTTGCTCCCGGCATCGCCCAGCCTCTGGCGGGGACCTTTTCTGCCTCGACTTCCCCGACTAACCCGTCCAGGCGAGCGGTCATGGCTGCCGTTACCAGCCCGTGGCCATCCTTCACATACCGCGGTAAATCGTCCATGACCGTGGCCAGTTCGCCCATCAGCACCACCAAGTCTCCTTGAATTGCCCTGAGATGCTCCCGCACATAATCATCTGTGGACGTCGCTCGGGCCAGTCCGATGGCCGCATTCAGTTCGTCCACGACTCCGTAGGCCTCGACGCGCGGATGGCATTTGGACACCCTCCGATTGTACATCAAAACCGTCGTGCCCCGGTCCCCGCGTTTGGTGACAATGCTCATCGTAGTCTCCTTACTTCTTACGTCCTCTGCTCTATCGCCCGTTTGTAGGCCAGCAATGCCTCGACGATAGCGCGCGCTATCCTCTGGCGATAGGCCGCACTTAGAATCTGACGGCCCTCCACCGGGTGGGACAAGAAGCCCGCCTCAATCAGCACTGCCGGCATCACGGCATCCCGCAGAACAGCGAAACGCGCCCGACGCACCCCTCGGTCCTCAACCGTGAGATTCCGCGTCAGCGCCTTCTGCACCTGGTACGCCAGGATCAGGTTCTGGTCATTGTGCCGATTGCCCGGGAACGAACCCTCGCCATTGCCCTCCCCGTGCGCATTGGTCGAGGTCGCGCCTGCGGGTGTCAGGCAATACACTTCCGCTCCCTGCACGCTGCTCCTTGCGGATTCGGCAGCATTGAAGTGCAGGCTGATAAACAAGTCCGCGTTCCGACGCTTGGCCAACCCCGGTCGGCCCGGCGGCTCGATGAAACTGTCGGTGCTCCGGGTAAGTGAGACTTTAAACCCCGCCCGCGACAGTTGGGCGCGGACTTCCTTTGCTAGCAACAACGTGTATTGTTTCTCCTGGTTCGAGCCAATCTCGTTACCGGGGTCTTTGCCGCCGTGCCCCGGGTCGAGGCAGACCGTTCTCACTTTGGCGCCGGGCGGCTTTCTCGGGAGCGTCAGCAGCGGCCGCAGCGTCGCCTCGACATCCAGTTGCGCCAGACAAAGTGCCCCGCTCTGCACCACCACAGGATATAGCAGCCAGACCCGCACCCCGTCGATCTGGGCCTCGCGGGAATCCGCCGCCACCACGATCTTTGACCAGCGGTTGGTCATTTGCAGCATCTCATCCTGCTTGAGCCAGCGAACCTCGAAGGCATTGGCTTTGGCCCAATCCGCCAGCCGCACGTACTTCTGCCCGACAACCCGCGGCGGCTCCGCTGTCGGCGGGGCACCCTGGCTACGTCCGGCCGACGCCAACGCGAGCATCGCCAGCAGCAGGGTAGCAAAAACCGATTTCATGTCCCCGAACTGTGCATGTCCGGCTGGCCCGGTTCAAGCAAAGAGCAGCCCCAGGGGATGGCCCGTATGTTATATTTCACAAAACGCGGTTTAGGGTTGCCTCGATCTTCGGGATTGGGTTATTTTTGCCTACCTGAACCTTTAGCGAAAGTTGTTTATGGATAAGACCGCCGAATTGATACTGGACGGGAAGGGCTACCAGCTTCCGATTGTTGAAGGAAGCGAAGGAGAGCGTGCCGTGGACATCTCCGCGCTGCGCAACCAAACCGGCTACATTACGTTGGACGATGGCTACGGAAACACGGGTTCCTGCCAAAGCCAGATAACCTTCATTGACGGGGAGAAAGGCATCCTGCGTTATCGCGGCATCCCGATTGAGGAATTGGCAGAGAAATCCACCTTCATCGAGGTTGCTCATCTACTAATCATGGGCAAGCTGCCGAACAGCACCGAGTTACGGCGTTTCTCGGATCTGCTGACGGAGAACGAGTTACTGAACGAAGCCATGCGGTATCACTTCGAAGGCTTCCCGCCCCATGCGCATCCGATGGCCATCCTCTCCGCGATGATCAATGCGACGAGCTGTTTTCATCCCGAGCTATTGACGGAGCAGATGCGGGACAGCTTTGTGGTGCAGGCCGCGCGCCTGCTATCGAAGGTGCGGACGGTTGCGGCCTTTTCGTATCGCAAATCGCGCGGCCTGCCAGCCGTTTACCCGAAGCCCGAGCTTAAATACACGGCGAACTTTCTGCACATGATGTTCTCCCTGCCAAACAGGGATTACGAGCTCAAGCCCGAAACGGTCAAAGCGCTGGACTTAATATTCCTGCTGCATGCCGACCATGAGCAAAATTGCTCGACCGCGACGGTGCGCATGGTGGCGTCTAGTCGCGCGAATCTGTTCGCCAGCGCGGCCGCCGGAGTGTGCGCGTTGTGGGGTCCGTTGCACGGTGGAGCCAACCAGGCGGTGCTGGAGATGCTCGAAGAGATTCACAAGGCGGGCGACGATGGATCGAGGTTCATTGCCGCGGCCAAGGATAAGAACAGCGGTAAGCGGCTAATGGGCTTTGGCCACCGGGTCTATAAGAATTACGACCCGCGCGCCAAGATCATCAAGAAGGCTTGCGACGAAGTGCTGGCCAAGCTCCATATCAGCGACCCCTTGCTGGATATTGCCAAGCATCTCGAGGAAGCCGCCCTCCGAGACTCCTACTTCGTCGAGCGTAAACTGTATCCTAATGTGGACTTCTACAGCGGCATTATCATGCGAGCCATCGGCATCCCGATGGAGATGTTCACGGTGATGTTCGCCATTGGACGTATGCCTGGATGGATTGCCAACTACAAGGAGGTCATGGAAGCCCCCACGCGCATCTATCGCCCCCGTCAGATTTATACCGGACCTACTCTGAGCCATTACACTGCCATCAAAGAACGGAAGTAACAGTGCGGCAGGGGGGTTGAGCCCTTGAAATAGTAGAGCTTTAGACCCGATATTCCATGCCCTACACGACCGCCAAAAGGCCGGCTTAGGCTCTTATGAACATCCACGAATACCAAGCCAGACAATTGCTGGACCAACACGGCGTCTCCATTCCGGCGGGGGAGGTTTGCGACTCACCGGAGGCTGCGAAGAGAATTGCCGCGCACCTTCTGACCGGCGGAGCTAACCTGATTGCCGTCAAATCGCAGGTTCATGCGGGAGGCCGGGGCAAAGGGACTTTCAAGAGCGGTTTCCAAGGTGGTGTCAAGCTGTGCAAGACCGCCGAGGACGTCTTCGATAAAGCCAAAGCCATGCTAGGCAACGTGCTCGTCACTAAACAGACTGGACCGGAGGGCCGGCTGGTCAGCAAACTAATCATCGTTGCCGCGCCTGACATCCGGAAGGAACTTTATCTGGCTGTGCTGCTGGATCGCTCGTCGTCGCGGCCAGTGGTAATGGCTAGCACCGAGGGCGGCATGGACATCGAGGAAGTCGCGGCCAAGACCCCGGAGAAGATCGTTAAGGAAACGATTGACCCAACCTTGGGCATGATGCCTTACCAGGCCCGCAAGGTGGCTGCCGCATTGGGGCTTAAAGGTGATTTGATCAACCAGGCTGTGAAACTTGTGCTCGGTGTGTACAGGACCTGGTGGGAGTGCGACGCCTCGCTCGTGGAAATCAATCCCCTCTGTATTGTCCGCACCCATGAAGGCAAGGAGGCGCTGATGGCCGTGGACGCCAAGCTTTCCCTCGACGACAACGCGCTCTACCGGCATCCAAACCTCCAGGCAATGCGTGACCTGGCCGAAGAAGCGCCGCTCGAAATCGAGGCCAGCAAGTTCAACCTGAATTACATCAAGCTCGACGGCTCCATCGCCTGCCTGGTCAACGGCGCGGGTCTGGCCATGGCCACCATGGACATCATCCAACATTTCGGCGGACGCCCGGCCAACTTCCTCGACGTCGGCGGCGGCGCCAGTCAAGAGCAGGTCGCTGCGGCGTTCAGGATTATTCTCCAGGACCCCAATGTGAAGGGCATCATGGTTAATATCTTCGGGGGCATCATGGACTGTAACATCATCGCCACCGGCATCGTCGCGGCAGTGAAAGAAACCGGCCTTAAGCTTCCCCTCGTGGTCCGGCTTGAGGGTAACAACGTCGAGGCGGGCAACCAAAGCCTTGCCCAATCCGGCCTCACGATCATTCGCGCCAACTCCATGGCGGACGCGGCGGAGAAGGTGGTTAAGGCCGTAAGTTAGCTATAGGGCAATTCCCCATGTCTATTCTTGTCAAACCGGATACCAAAGTCCTTGTCCAGGGCATCACCGGCAGCTTTGGAGCACGGCACACCCAACTCAGCCTGGCCTATGGCACCCAAGTTGTCGCCGGCGTCACGCCCGGCAAAGGCGGGCAAGAATTCGACAACAAAGTCCCAATATTTGATACGGTCGCCGAGGCCATGAAGGCAACCGGCGCCACCGCCTCGGCCATCTTTGTTCCTCCAGCCTTCGCGGCTGATGCAATTCTGGAAGGAGTTGACGCAGGGCTGGACCTCGTTGTTTGCATCACCGAAGGCATCCCCGTCAACGACATGGTCAAGGTTAAGCGGGCGATGGACGGCAAGAAAACCCGGCTCATTGGCCCCAATTGTCCTGGCATCGTGACGCCCGGTGTCGGTAAGGATTCCCAGGGCGGCTGCCGGATCGGCATCGCTCCCGGTTACATTCACAAACAAGGCCACATCGGCGTAGTCTCGCGCAGTGGCACGTTGACTTACGAAGCCGTGTGGCAACTCACCTGTCGGGGCGTTGGACAGTCCACTTGCGTCGGCATCGGCGGCGACCCGGTCAATGGCACCTCCCATCTGGAGGTCCTCAAGTTGTTCGAGGCCGACCCGGATACGCACGGCATCATTATGATTGGAGAAATCGGGGGCTCCGCGGAGGAGGAAGCGGCCACTTGGATCGCCAACCATGGCCGGAAGCCGGTAGCCGGCTTCATCGCTGGCGCCACCGCCCCGCCCGGCCGACGCATGGGTCATGCCGGCGCTATCGTCAGCGGCGGCAAAGGGACCGCGGCGGCCAAGATCGCGGCCTTCAAAGAAGCCGGGATTGCCGTCGCTTCCACGCCGTCCGAAATGGCGGAGACGTTACTTAAGAGGATGTGAGGGCGTCGGAGTGATCCCGACGTCGTGGTAGGATTCCCTTTGGCGGAGGGGCGATTAGCCACCGCCAAGCGACCTACAAGCCTATTGGTAGGGAACCACTCCGGCACTGATACGGTATCTTAGGCTAAGATACCGTATCAGTGCCGGATCAATACCGTAGCAACACGCTTGCGGGTCCAGTGTGGGGCGCAAGCCGGACTCGGAGGGATGGGCGCGACCACAGCCGGGCCAGCGGGATTCTCAGCCTGGTAGCGAATCGAAACGGGCGGTCAGCGGGTTAGAGGCGCACGGGAGGCACGTCTGCCCCGTGCAAGAGGACAAGGCTGGCCGCGCTCCCACCTGTCCACCTTAATGACCTTGGGAAAATCGCAGATGCGCAAAGGAAGTCCCGCGCCCTGCAATGGTGATTGCGTTTTGGCCGAAAAACGCTCAGGGTCTGGCCTACGGAAGGCGCAAGCCGCAACGTGCTCACATGGGCCTTATTGATTTCATATTGAACCTGGCCGGGGTCCTACTCTGGTTAAACTGGCGCTCGATCCGGTTTGACCCGCTGGTCAAAACCCGGCCCGCAACCCTGATCGGCACGCTGCGGCGCGCCGAGCCGCGCCAGATGAAAGGTTGGCAGCTTCTCGCTGGCTTGGGGGCGTTGCTGGTTCTGCGTGCAGTTCTCTATTGGAAGATCGGGCCGGAGGCGGATTGGACGCCGAAGCTCGACCTCTTTGTTATTGTGCTGGCCTTCCCGCGCCGCCTTCTGCCCGGCCATTTCCTCCCGGCCTTGGTCTTTTCGTTGCTGAGCTTCGCCCGGATGCTAATCATAGGCTATTTCTGGCTGCTCGCCTTGGTGGTCATCAACCGGCGCAGCGCCGAGCCTGACCCCCTGCTCAAGATGCTCCGCCTCCACCTGGGGCCGATTGCGCGATGGCCCACACTTTTGCAGGTGCTCTTGCCGCTGATTTCGATCACCGCCCTCTGGATCGCCATCCATCCACTGCTGGCGCAACTGGGGATTACCGGCCACGTTCGCTCCAGTGCCAATCTGGCCGAACAAGGCCTTCTCATCGGGGTCGCGCTGTACCTCACCTTGCAGTATTTGCTCCCGGTGTTTCTCTTGCTGCACCTGTTCTCAAGTTACATTTATTTGGGTAGGAATCCCCTGTGGGATTTCATCAGCGCGACTGCACGAAACCTGCTGGTGCCGCTGCGCTGGCTGCCGCTGCGGATCGGCCGGCTCGACTTCGCACCTCTTGGCGGGGTCGTGCTGATCCTGCTCCTTCTGCATTGGTTGCCCAACCTGACCCTGGGCCACTTAGCTGAGAACCACCAATCCCTGTGGCCGCAGTAGCCAGCAGCCACCCCGCCAACCTCAGTTAACAGACGCTTTCGGCAATTTGACCGTTACTGTGGTGCCGCTACCTTGTTCGCACTTAATGGAGAGGGCGCCTCCGTGCAGTTCAGTGAGCCGTTTGGCGATCACCAGACCCAATCCCAGTCCCTGCTGTTCCTGGATCTTGCGGTCGAATTGCATGTAAGCACCGACTTTGGTGATATCTTCCATCGAGAAACCCCGGCCGTGGTCGGTGACCGAGAGCATGAGCCCATTGGGAAATCCCGAAAGTGCCACACTAACCCGCGTGCCCGGATTGGAGAACTTGAAAGCGTTTTGGACCAACTCATCGACGATCTTGGCCAGGTAATCTTCGGACATTGGCACCGGCTGGTCCACCAGGTCCAGCGCCAGATCACCCGTCCGCTTGGCGGCGCTCGCCTGACCAACGGCGCGTTCCTCGATCAGTTTGGCGGGGGACGGCGTCTGCTTCTGGCCCAGTGCGCTGACCTTCTGCAGGTCCGCGCCCAGCGACTCAACCTGGGCATAGATGAGGAAATTCTCGATTAAACGTTCCAGTCGCTTGCCAGAGTCATAGATCACCTGGCCCATCTCGGCGATCTCCGTAGCCGGAAGAGTGCCGGCTTCGGACGCGAGGATTTCGCCAAAAGCCAGGATGCCGTTGAGCGGCGTGCGCAACTCGTGCGGCAGCATCAGGGAAATGTTATCGCGCAAGTCGGCCAGTGTCCGTTCCACTTCCAGGCGTAGTGCCTGAGCCTTCTTGAGTCGAGCCTCAACTGCGGCATACAGCTCGTCAAGGGTGAAAGGCTTGAACAGGTAATCATCCGCGCCCAATTCCATGCCATGCCGCAACCCAGCATTATCGGTCATGCCGGTCATCAGGATGAAGGGAATGGCGGCAGTAGCCGGCGCGTTACGGAGCAAGGACAGCGTCTGGTAGCCATCCACCTTCTCCATGTTCACGTCGCACAGGATCAGGTCGGGCAATTCCTTGCGGGCCTTATCGATGCCCACCACGCCACTTTCAGCTTCGACCACGTCGAAGCCCCTTTGCGTCAAGGCCACGTGGATCATCTGGAGCACCCACTCTTCGTCGTCTATGACCAGGATTCGTTTCATTGCTTGCTAGTCGCCAAATCTTAGCTGGCGGCTACAGCGCCTTATTGCCTAACTCCATGCCTCAAAGCTGTGCAATGCTAAGACACCCGCCGTCCATTTGTCCATCGGCATTCAAGTGCCGGGCACTTTTTCCCGGTTACGGCCAGTCACAAGCAATTCCTCTGCCCACCAGGCCAATTTGGCTGGTGCGTGTCTCATCTCCCCGGGCGGGAGCCTCCCAGCATCACCCTTGCTCCGGGTGTGGCAGCCAGGTGCATCAGGCCGTTGAGGAGGATCGGCCTCCCATCGGAGGTCGTGTCTCGTGAGGAGTGGAGTCGGCCGTTGTGCCGGTCAAATCCGCCAGAGACACTCCCGCGATGTCCCGCCGCACCAAGTCTGCGCTTTCCAACTGCGCGGCCGGGAAGGTCTGCGCGACCGCCACACAGCGCATCCCGGCGGCTCTGGCGGCTTGCACCCCATTCACCGCATCCTCCACCACGGTGCATTGCACCGGCAGCAAGCCGAGCTTCGTGGCTGCGGAGAGAAAGATGTCCGGCGCGGGTTTCTTCGACACTACATCATCTCCGGTCACTACCGTGTCCCAAGTAGCGGGAGGCAAACCGATTTGGCGCAAGTTAGCTACAATCTTCACTTCGTCCGCACTGGAAGCGACCGCCAGGCGCAGGCCAGCCCGTCGACAGGCGCGTGCCAATTCCACGGCACCGGGAAAGGCCTTGAGCCGCACGGGGACAAGTTGCAGATAGATCTCGTAGGTCCTCCGTTTGGCTGAGGGAATGTCCAAAGGAAAGCCGTGTTTCTCCGCCACGCCGCCGATATACCGGTCTTCACCGGCGCCGACAAACGGCAGGAAATCGTCTGGCTTAGCGTCCAGTCCCCTTTCTTTGAACATGGCGATGGCCGCAGCGTTAATCAACGGCTCGGAATCCGTTAATACGCCGTCCATATCGAAAATCACCCCACGAATGTTCAGTTGCTCGCTCATGTGAGAAGAATGGTTACGAGGCTAAGTCGTTACATGGATTACGAGAGAACGCTCCGCGCCACCGCGCCACCGGGGTTTGTAACAATGTAGCTCCTGCAACGCATGTAACTCATTGATTTCTGACGATACTAGCCTGCGTAGTCGATCTCCGTGTCAACGTTCACCTTTCCAATAATAAGCCGCGCAATTGCTCAGCAACTTCCACCACCGGCAGCTTTGCTAAGCCGCCCGGATGGCGAAGCACAACCACCTTTTCACTCGGCGGCCGCCAAATGTCCAGCGCCGTGTCTCCCCACAAGATCAAGCACGGCAGGCCCACCGCAGCGGCAAGGTGCGATATGCCCGAGTCATGGCCGATGAAAGCGCGGCAGCCTGCCAGCGTGCGCGCCAGCCTTGCCAGCGGCAGATTCTGCGCCACTCGAGTACGCGACGGGGGAAGCGTCGCCTCCAAGCGCCGCAGCCGCTGCCCTTCCGCCTCCCCGCCGACCATGAGCAAGTCGAGGTCGGTGGCCTCAGCCAGGTGCTGCAGCAGTCCAGCCCAGTTCGTTTCCTCCCAATTCTTGCGCTCGCCGCCGCTGCCGGGATGAAGAGCCAAGCGGCGCCCGGATGGAGATTCCGGCGTCACTAGCAGGCATGGAATCGGGTCCGCGTCGAAAATCGCGAGCCGTTCAAGGGGCTGCAAGTAAACCTTTGCAGCGTGCAGCCCAGCCCCCTCGTCTGGCCGGTAGGGGCCAGGGATGAACTGGGCCCCCGTGCAAAGACCTACATTGGTTTGGAAAATGCAGTCGGGGTCATACAGATAGGACAGGATAAGGTCGAACTCGGAGAAATAATCTACAAGGTCCTCCGCCAGCTCGCCGCCGAGTGCGAAAAACCCGGCCAGAGCGCCAGCTTCGATAGACTGAACCCGGTTGACCAGGTCGCCGGCGAGCGCCAGTTGCGCGATATGCGGGTAGCCCAGGATTTCGAGATGGGCCGAGGGAAACTGCCGACGCAATGCGGCGATCGCCGGCAAGGTCAAAATGAAGTCGCCAATGGCACCCCCGCGAATCACCAAAATTTTACCCTCAAATGAGCTCACGGGGTCACTGGCCTGAGTGAAGCTGCCGAACCTACGTCACCTGCCTAAATACGGTCAGTCCCAGAGCCACCACGAATAAGCCGAACCCCAGCCGAAGCCCGCAACCCACCTTGATCCGATGTTCGGTTGCCGTGCCCCAGGCCAGGAAATCCCGCAACCGCCACGGGGAAACCGTGAACCAGATGCCAGCCACCACCAGGACATACGCCCACGCTTGAATCACCAGAACCCACTGCGTTTGCGGCAGCCCTGGCCGCCCCGTATCCACCATCAGCTTGGCCAGCAGCAGCAGCACAATCGCCAGTCCCCGCACAGCCAGAAAATCCTGCACGAAAATGCAGGTCCCTAGTCCCACGCCGGCGAACCCGCTGAATAGGACGCTCTTGTAAGAGGCGAAATCCGCGATAGACTCCTGGCTCAGGTTCCAGAGGAACCACACGGTACCCAGCAGCATCAGGGCAACACCCCACGGGATTGAACGTGGAAATTTCCTGACCGCGGCGGCGAAGTTTGCCGGCTTCAGCATACCGTAGATCTGCGGCAGACCCACGCCGATGCCGAGCAGGATGCTTAGAGTTGAAAGCTTCAATGTCATGTTCGTAGCTGCACGGAGAGAATGGAAGATGTAGGAGGGCTACGCAAGCCGGGATGTTTTCAGCAAATCGCCACGCGTTACTGTTCGACTGCTCTTGACTACCACCATCTCGCCCGTCTGCCAGGCGCCGTGCGACCCGCGGGGAGCGCCGGAGGCAACGAGGTAGGCGACCCGCTCAAACTCCTTGATAGGCAACATGCCAATGTCGCGGGGGAGCTTCTCGTCGTGGGCCTCGCGGAAGGCCTTCTCTTTCGATCGGTCACGCAAACCCGGCCATTACCTGGGCCATCGCCAGTGCGGTCTGTGCCGCTTCCCGGCCGCGATTGTGCTTCGGATCGAGACACCGCACGCGTGCCTGTTGCTCGTTCTCCAGCAGCAAAACCTCGTGGATGACGGGGATTTCGTAGCGGACTTGAATCTCCATCAGGGCGCGGCTTACGGCTTCCCCAATGTGCGCCGCATGTACCGTCTCCCCGCGCAGGATCAGCCCCAGGCAGACGATTGCGCAGAAGGGGCGCTCGCCTCTCGGGGAACGCGGTGTCAGGGAGGTGCCCTCCCGTCCTGCCCGTGACAAGCGCGCGGCCACGACCGGGATTTCGTAAGCGCCCGGTACCCGCACCACCTGCACCTCTTTGGCTCCGGCCTGCTCTAGTTCGGCAATCGCCGCCTCCAGCATCGAATCGACGTAGCGCGCATTGTATTGCGAAGCGACAATCGCGAATCGCGCGTCACCTGCCCGGAACGTCTTTGCCTTGATGGCCTTTAACATAATGAAAATGGAGTAGTTGAGAGCTGGAGTGTTGGGGTGCCTGCCAAGACTCCAACACTCCATCACTCCACCGCCCCGTTGCGTTATAAGAGATGCCCCAGCTTGTCGCGCTTGGTATTGAGATAGCGCGCGTTGTGGGGGTTCGGTTTTATCTTGATCGGTAATTGCTCGACGATCTCCAGCCCGTAGCCTTCCAGCCCAACGATCTTGCGCGGATTATTCGTCAGCAGCCTGATCTTCTTGAGGCCCAGGTCGGCCAGGATCTGGGCTCCCAGGCCGTACTCGCGCAGGTCCATATCGAAGCCGAGTTTCTGGTTCGCCTCTACGGTATCATAGCCCTGCTCCTGGAGCTTGTACGCCTTGATTTTGGGCGCCAGGCCGATCCCCCGGCCTTCCTGGCGCATATAGACCACCACCCCGCAGCCCGCCTCAGCCACTTGGCGCATCGCTTGATGCAACTGCGGACCGCAGTCGCACCGGCGCGACCCGAACACATCGCCCGTCAGGCATTCGCTGTGGACTCGCACCAGCACGTCTCGCTTGCCAGCCACTTCCCCGCACACCAATGCCAGATGATGATGCACATCCAGTTTCGATCGGTAGAGATAGAGATCAAAGTCCCCGTAATCCGTCGGAAGCTTCACCACCTCGATGCGCTCCACCAGCTTCTCCCGCTCGCGGCGGAACTGGATCAGGTCGGCAATCGCACAAATCTTCAGCCCGTGCTTCCGGGCGAACTTGACCAACTGCGGCAGCCGCGCCATCGAGCCGTCGTCATTCATGATCTCACAAATCACGCCGATGGGCCGGCAGCCTGCGAGCTGCACCAAGT
>Ga0118677_10001964_pt1 | contig 42454 bp, 35 predicted proteins | sample AliMusrvi5mmetaG_FD_86154 | JGI IMG/M metagenome (GOLD analysis project Ga0118677, IMG submission 86154)
GATTCACTAGGGTTGGACGAACTCCGTAGTACCCTGCGTGGGTAATACAAACTCTCGCTGGTAACCCCTTCACTGAAAACCACTTGCACTTGTGCGCGGGCGCCTGGCAGTAAACTCCCGCTAGGCGGAGACCCGTGTCTGCCGCCAGCCACCCCGCCATCAGCTCCCCGGCACGTTGAAATTGCACCGGGGTTTCAATCCGTGTCTGCGTAGTCAACGTGAAGTAGCCGGTGTGCCTTTCCACATTAGTAGGCCGGGGAATCAATGCCGGGAGCGCTGCCGCGGTGGACAGAGAAGCAAAGCCCATCAGCGCCAGAACCCCTGCCCGGACTGTCGCACAAGCCGGCTCTCGAACTGAGTCAATCACAAGGATCCTCCCCCCTATCGCAGTGCCCACCATAGGCGGCGTTGAAAGCCTATCATGCGCGGCCGTGCCGGTATGCCGCCCGCCTGCGCTGACGGAGGATGAAATCGACGCAAGCCGCCGCGCCGGGTGGGAGCGGGGATCCAACATCCGGTCTCAGCCGGGATTGCCGCGCTATGGGACGAGTCAGCTAAGCCAGTCGGATGTCACCGGGAACAGTCGCGCCTCAATACTCCAGCACGACTCCTGTGTGCATGGTAAATGTCGGCACCGCGAGCGCCAGTACACCGTCGTTCTGGGTGAAGGCAAGCGTTTCGTTGGCCGGGACGGTGCGCACCTTCGTGACGCGCTCGGGAACACGGACCGCCAGTTGTACCCCCGGAATCGGGGGGAAATCTTCGATGACGTTGACGTCCCCGCGCTGCAATGCCGGACTGTAGAGCAGATGCGCCACATAGCGTCGCTTGGCTGCCTGTCGCAACAGGCTGACTCGTCCGCTGCTCGGCAACCCCGTCACCCTGAGCACCTGCGCGGCATCGAGTTGGTCGATGGCATTCTTAAACAACTCGCGGTGGAGTCGGACGGCGCTGGCATAGTATAGGCGGTCGAGCGGGTGCGCGAAAAAGATCGTGTTGCCATTGCGCACCACCGCCGGAAAGACCGAGTCCTCGAGTTTGTAGGGTGTGTTGGCATGGCTTGAGTAGTGGGCGTAAGTGCGGTTGAAATAAGGTTCTCGAATGACTGCCAGCACCTGGCCGGTGGTGGGCTTCGTGCGAACGCCGGCCTGATAGTTCAAAAACGGAGTCGAGACCACGTTCTTGCCCAGTGCGGCCTTCACCACGGTGTAGTCGAACTGGTATTCAGAGGGACCCGCATAGTCAGCCCCGACGTCGAGCACGAAGCGCGTCTTCTTCTCATCCAGGGCGCCCGCCTCCAACACGATCAAGTTGCCGCCGCGCTTGACCCAGGCCGAGATAGCAGCCGCCTGGGAATCCGAGAGGCAGGCCAGGCTCGGCACGACGAGGGTCGAGAGGCTGTCCAGATTACGCTCATCGGCCGGCACGAAGTCGTAGTGCATCTCGAGCAGCATGTTGACCACGCCACGGTCCGCGTGGAAGTCGAGGGTCAACCACACGCCCAGCTTCGAGTACGGGAGGCCGCCGGGACCGTACTCTTCGATCTTCTCGACGTAGGTGTAGGCGTAGCCGATATTGCTGTAGGTCGCCACGTCCATCTCGCCGCACGGGTGCAACTGGTCGCCGAAGTTGCAGGCCACGCCGTTCGAGATCATCGCGGCCGCTTCATACCGAATCGCCTCGGGCGCCTTGAAGCCGCCGAACTCGCCCCACGACTTGTGGAACTTGCCGCTCATCGCCACCACGCGCGAGCCCTGGCCGAGGTGGTACTTCGCCTCGATCGGCAGCTTGTCGTAGCCGCCCCACGTGGTCGGCAGGTCTTCGAGTTCCTGCTGGCTATTGAAATCAAATAGCCGCAGCTTGAAAAGCTGGCTGTCGCCCACATGCGTGGCCGAGTTGAAATAGACCGACGCCCGGAGGTGATGACGCGCCACGAGAAACCGCACCTGGCGCATATGCTCTCGGATGGAAAGCACGTAGCTCTTGACCACGGCGGCGGTGTCTGCCGGATCCACGCCCTCCGTCTTCATGCGGCGGACACAAGCTTCGCAATAGCAGTCGTGATCGTTGTAGATGTCGAACCAGAAGCCGTCCAGCGGGTAGCGCTGGCAGATCTCCTCGACCTGCCGCAGGATCATGGCGTGATACGGTCCGCTGGCGGCGGCGCAGAGGTACTTCCAACTGGTGTGGGGCCGGGGGTCGCTGGGTTTCGCCTTGAAGTCCCACTCGTTGGCGGTGTAAGCGCCATCCCGCGACCGGACGCACCATTCCGGGTGGGTCTCCGCATCGTTCGCGGCCCACCCGATGGTGAAGTAGATCGGGCAGTTGACGCCGATTTCATGGCACGCGGCGATCTGTGCGCCGAGCAGGTCGAACTTGAGGTTGGGATGGGTATGCCCGACCTGAGTGGGGTAGTAGCTCCAGCCGTGGTGGCCTTTGGCAAAAATGTTGATGTGGTTCACGTGGCCGGAGCGTAGCGCGGCTTGCCACTGAGACTTGTCGAAGCGTTCCCCGATCCCGGGAATCAACTCCGAGGTGTGGAAGTCTAGGTGTACCTGGCGGTTCGGCGGAACGGGTGGCGTCGAGGCTCCATTGCTTGACGAAGCGGGTGCTTGTGCGGGCTCCAGGTTCGTCTGCGCTGCCAGGCGCGTGGCAGCGACCGCGGCGGTCGCAGTTTCAAAGAGAGCGCGTCGAGTAAGATCCATGATGATTCCTTCGCCCTCCTGGGACTTCGTAGCAAGCATCGGCTACGCGAGAGCCAACGTCGATCTTACATCCGATGAGCCCGTGATGCAGGGAACGGGACGCGGCTAATAAGCCACTATTAACGAGCCATCAGGCGCACGACAGTTACGGTACTGTTAAGACCCTGTGAACAGATACCAGACTAATTCTTGCCGGCGTCGTAAAGATAGTATATTTATGGTACTCCGCAGGCATTGCAGCGCCCAGGCAACGCGGGCACGAATTTGAACCATCATGTGTCCGGCAAACGATGAGCGTCCGTAGAAGATGAGCGCCAGAATTGGATTGACGAACTGAGTGGGTGCGCTACAATTACCTATCGTAGACTGAGGAGAGATTTTCGGGTTTGAAAATCCATAAGATGAAAAGAACACCGATGCACCTCTATTTGTCGGCCTTTCTAGCCGTGACTCTTGCGGCGACGGCGTTCGCCCAACAAACCAAATCCAATGGGAATTGGGCTAATGTCAACCAAATTGGAACAGGAGCGGAGATCCGGGTCACGCTCGCGAACGGGAAGACTCTAAGCGGGATCATGCAGAGAGTGACTCCCGACTCGCTGGCGATCAATGCGACGAATAGCCAGGAGACGCTCTCCCGGCAAGACATCCGGCGCGTAACGCTGAAACGTCCGGGGCATCGCGGACGCAACGCCCTCATCGGATTGGCGATCGGAGCGGGCACTGGCTTGGGCCTTGGAGCTGGTTTGGATGCAAATGCCCCTTCCTGCAGATCGTTTAAGGCTTTGGATAGGGTGGTGTTCGCACCCATGGGAGCGCTTGTAGGCACGGTGGTCGGCGTGATGCTTGCCGGTGGATCGCGAGACGTGTATCGAGCGGAGTGACGCCGGCGGGTACTGTATCCCGGCAAGCACAAAACCTCAACGTCGCGTGGGCCGGCGCGCAGCCCTTGAGGGCGCTGCCAGTCGCCCGGGCGCGAAGCCTGGGTCCAGTGAGTATTCGGCGAGTTTCTGCCAGACCAGTCAGCTCACGCTATCTGCCGACACAGGGCTTGTAGTTCGCACGCCAGTCTAGCCACGCAATAGGGCGGATCCCGGAAGCCGGGGAGTGCCACAGGCACCCGGCTCTTTGCCTGAAACGCTGGCGAATCCACGGCAAGTTCACCGAACGTCTTTGCACCCGGCCAATTAGGTGATCCTCAGCGAAACGGAGGATGCGGGGAGCCGTCCGATCTCTGAGTACTCACCCACCCAGTTCCTCCGGTCTGATGCTCCTGGCGTCTTCGAATTTCAAGGCGAACAGACGCGATCCGCAATAGGATTATCCAGTGTGACGCAAGCCGACGTGCATCAAGACGATCCGGCCTTCGATCCGCGTGGTCCCCGGAGCGCGCCGGTACTCCAGTCCCACTCGAACAAGGTGAGTGCCCGCTGGGGTGTCGAAGGTCACGACGCGCGAGCTTAGGTTTCCAGCGGACGGAATTGGACTCGTCATGGTCGTTATTGGTGCTGCGCCTGGGTACTCAACAGTCCACGCAAGCCCAGCGCCGTTGGCGATCCCCGCAGTACTGTAGCGGTACTCAAGCTCATAGTGCGAGTTCTCCTGCACGGGCACGTATTGCCACAACGTCCGGCAGACTTCCATCTGCCGGCCCGAAAAGACCAACCGCAGGCCGCCCTCGGCATCTTCCGCAATACTGCTCACCCCGTCGTTCTCCGGGACACGCCAGTCGAAACCTTGGGAAGTTGGCGGATGCGCAAACACCCCATTCGTTATTTCCGCGGCGTCGGCAGACACGAACGGCCCATAAGGAATGCGATTAGTCCGTGCCAGCCCGTTCCACAACTCAAGCGCCTGGCCAACCATCCGGTCTTCCAGCAGGCGATCGCAGGCAGTCAGAAGCACAGGGACATCCGAGTCCCGTCCATCCCGCAGCACTTGCCTGGCCGCCGCGGCGATTGGTTCGGAACTCTTCCCCTGTAGCAGATAACTTAGGTAGTTGGCGCGCACAACCGGGTCGCGCAGGGTCAGGCGCTGGCTCGGTCCGGCTTCGTTCTCCACCTGATCGCACAATCGAAACAACGGGCTGGAATCGCCTTCCACCACGTCTGCCGCTCGTTGGGCCCACAACCAGAAATGTCCAATGTCGCCCCGGCGGTAGTAAAAATTGGTCAGGCTCCACCGGGGCTGGTACTGGCGGTTAACCTCCGACGCGCGGATCAGGTCGCGCTCGGCGCCGGCAAAGTCCCCACCCAATTCCCGCCGCAACGCCATGTCGATCCAGGTGCGCCAATCCAGCGGATTCAAAGCCACGGTAGCTTGCAGTAACTCCAGCGCCTTCTGCGGATCGCTCCAGCCAACCAGCGCCGACAAGCGGATGTAGTTGACCGACTCTCCCGGGTTCCACCCAATGGCTCGCTCCAATCCCTCGGTTGTGAGGCTCTGGGCCAGATGATCGGCAACGGCCACGCGCAGCGGCCACACGGTCGCCACCGCCAGTCCGAGCAGCGCGGCCATCCGCACCAATTCGAAACCAATTCTGCTGAAGAGCCTCATCGCGTCCTCCAATGCACGCCTAGCCATGCCTCTTGCATCTGCCCCGCACCTTGCCTCCTGCACTTCTCCACACTCTCGAGCACGTTACCTGGATAAGTATTGTCTGCAATCAATTTTACTTAATAGACCATACAGAATCTTCGTACTGCCCCAGATGGGTTAAGCCATTCACGGCTGCCCCGCTCCTTTCATTTGTCGCGACTACCCTATTTGCGGTAAGTATTCACCCCGATCCAATTACTTCCTATTAGATCGCACTCATTTTTAGTACTAACCCAATTTAGTCAATATAAACTCTTCTGTTTCATGTATTTTCCAAATTTCTTATTTTTATGTCCTAGGACAGTGTTTAGTTGTAATCTTATCCCTTTTTGATACACTGTACACGAGCTTTGTAGTCTCCCGAGAGGTGAACATAATGCGGATTGTTGCGTACGTTTTCCTGATCGCCGCTTGTTTGCTGCCGCTTTGCGCTGCGCCGGCCGCGATTGGCATTGTCCGTTCATACGGTGAGTTCCGATTGGATGGCGCCCCGGTGCGCGGCAACGGAACTCTCATGAGTGGCGACGTGGTCGAGTCGATGAACATGAACACCACTGTTAGCTTGGGCCCGACGGATGTGATCCTGATGCCGGAATCGCGCGCGACTCTGTACGCCGACCACACTACCTTGCTGCGCGGATCGACGCTGCAACGGGGTGTTTCCTCGCGCGCCCTGGAGGCGGGTAATCTGCGTATCGTCCCGCTCTCGGGTCCTCGCTGGTGCAGGTCGGATACAACGACCGCAAACTCGTCACCGTCATGGCGCACGCCGGTGCCCTCGAGGTCTTCACCTCTACCGGCGAATTACTCGCCGCCCTCGACACGGGAGGGGCTATGTCGTTTGACCCCGGTGCCGGAGGAGCGGGTTCCGGGGGAGGATCTGCATCCGGCGCGGGTGGATCCGGCTCCGGAGGCACCGGTTCAGGGTCGGGTGGTGCTGGAGGTCTTGCCCCGACGACATTCAAGGGCAAGCTCATTCTGAGTGAGGGAAAGTATTATGTGATCTCCGGCGGACAAACTTACCAGATCACTAGCACGAATTTGAACTTGGCCAAGTACGTAGGCAAGGTGATCATCGTGAAGGGCGGCGTAACCAAGGTCGGCAGCACCTCCGTCATCGCCGTCATCGGGGCTACCGGCGTGGGCGGTCTCTCCACGGGCGCCATTACCGCTCTCGCCCTCACCGGCGCGGGAGGTCTAACGGTCACCGGCCTCGCGGCCGCCGGGACGTTTAGCGCCCCCTGCGACTGCAGCACGCCTTAGCGCCCGTGTGTCGCGACCAAAGTTAGCCCTGACGGTCCGGGCTCATGCCGGTCGCAGCGAATCAATATCATGGCTCTCGCCCTAGCGCTTTTACTTGCTTTTGGAATTCTGACGCTTTGGATTCCCGCTGCCTGGCCGGTTTCCTCATTTGAGATCGGGGTCTTCATCCTCTCCATGTGGGCGGTCTGTCGCGTCAAACGGCAGCCGCCCCTGCTTGCTTACCCGCTCATTCCATTGTCTTTCGCCGTCGGCCTAGGGTTGTTCCAACTGTTTGCTCATAGGACGGTGTATGCCTATGAGACCACCCAGTCCGTGGTTCGCTGGCTCACGTTCCTGTGCGTCTTTTTCGTCGCCAGCGCGGCGTTGCGTCAGGAGCGGGAGCTGCTCCGTTTCCGCGAGTCCATGTTATGGTTCAGTGGCTGTGTCGCCCTGGTGGCCACGCTACAACTCTTTACCGGCGGAGGCCGCATCTTCTGGCTGTTCCAGGTCCCCTACTCGCAAGGGGCGATGGGGCCGATTCTGTCCTACAACCACTTTGGAGCCTTCATCGAACTGCTGCTGCCCCTGGCCCTCTATCGCGCGCTGCGCGAAACTGCGCGGCCCTACCTGTACGCTACGCTGGTTGCCGTGTCGTATGCATCGGTGATTGCCTGCACCTCGCGCGCCGGGGCGATCTTGTCCACCGCTGGCATTGTGGTCGTCGCCTGTCTGGCCTGGCGGCGCAAACTGGTTGCCGGACGGCATACCGGCGCGGCGCTCGCCCGCATCGTCGCGCTGCTCGTTCTGGCCGCCTTCGTAGTGGGCTGGGCGGTCCTCGCAAACCGACTGCTCCAACCCGATCCCATGGGCCAGCGCCGCGAACTTGATATCACTTCGCTCCATATGATCCAGGCGTATCCTTGGACTGGCGTCGGCCTCGGCGCCTGGCCTGCAGCCTACGCAGGCTATGCCGTAGTTCACGCCGGGGTCTTCGCCAATCAGGCCCACTGCGACTGGCTGCAGTGGACCGCCGAGGGGGGCGTGCCATTTGGCCTCGCGATGCTGCTGCTGTTCGCCTGGTCGCTGCGCCTCGCGTGGCGCAATCTTTGGGGTCTGGGCATCGTGCTGGTGTTCCTGCACGCCTGCGTCGATTACCCGTTCTCCAGACCGGCGCTCGGATCGTTCTTTATCGTCATGCTGGCCATGCTAGCAACCCGCTCGGGGTCGGAAGCGCCGCCAAGTGCAGCTTCAGCACAAGCTGGCTGATGCCCCTGGATTGCCGCATTAGCTCATTGCCCGCGCCCAAAGGGAGTTTCCAGGCGGTTCGCGGAGATCCTGTTTCTTGAGGCGACAGGGTGCGAGGCCGCACCAGTCACATAAGCTGGCTTTGATCGTTTGTATCGAAGGAGGCATCTCAACTTCGCGCCTCCTAGGCAGATTGCTGAATGTGGAAGACCTTGTGGTAGGACCGGCTGGACTCGAACCAGCGACCCTCTGCTTAGAAGGCAGATGCTCTATCCACCTGAGCTACGGTCCCTTAAGATCAAACACTGATTGCCCGTCCGGGTATTACTGGCCCTCATGCCGGGAAACGCCATGCAGCAAATCCGGCCTCACGCCGACGCACAGATAAAATACTTCGGCGAAGTCATCCTGCCAGCAGTCCTACCAACAGCGAACATAGGCGGAGTCGACAATCTCCCGTGCATTCATTCTACCTCGCCTCGCCTGGCGCAAGCCGGTCCACGGCGCCGCAGCTCCCCGTGACGCCGACCTTCAGCGCAGCCACCGGTCGATGTTGTCGCCCCCACTCCATCCACCCACTGGGCCATCCATTCTGGCCTGCTTTATGCCCGGCCACAAAGTCCGCCGTCCCGGTGTATCGTCCGCGCGTCAACGATGACAGCCTGGTGTTGAGCGCGGACGAAACGATCTTCGCTGCTGACAGCGCGGCGATGCAGTACGTCAGACTGCGCGCGCAGGTGCGGGTTCCGCTCAGTACGATCGACAAACTGCTAGCGGAACTCGCTCCGCCGCGCGTGGATTTCATCAAGCTGGAAATCAAAGGCGCCAAGGCCCCCACCCTCTGAGGCGCGCACGCATCGATCAAGCGTTTCAAACCTCACCTGGTGATTGCGCCCGGGCATTGGCCACGCCGTGTGAACACCATCCCGGCCGCCGCCCCTGCCTGCGTCCGGATTACCAGATGCAGTGCGAGCCGTTCATGGAATCTAACGCCCACGTCGGCCCGATGGTGTTGCAACTCTTCAAAGACTGTCCAATCGGTTTCGTTCGCGACCCCTTGAAGACACGGTGTCCTAGCCACCGTGAGGGGTCGTTAGCCGGGCGGGACGCGTGCCGCTCGACGGGCCGCCGTGCTGCCATCCAAAGCGCGCGATCAGCATCAGCAGCATCTGCGCGAAGATCACCAGCCCCACGCACCCCGGCCATCCTGCGGCGCGCCAAATCCAGCCGGGCAGTGTGGACCCGGCGCTCCCTCCGACGTAGTAAAAGGTGACGTAGAGGCCGACGGCCAGCGCGCGATTCTGTTTCGCCGCCACGCCAATGTAGCTCGAAGCCGCGGTCTGGGCCGTAAAAACGCCCGTGCAACAAAGGGCCAAGCCCAGCAGAACCAGCCCCAAATTGCCGCCCAAAGTGATCAGCGCACCGGCGATGCACAAGGCCGAACCTGCCACGATTCCCCTGCGATGCCCGAAACGATCGATGTAGCGCCCGAACAGCGGCGTCATGATCGCCCCCACAAGATAGACGAAGAAGATCGAACCCAACTTGGATGGACCCAGCGAGAAGGGCGGCGCGGATAGGTAGAAGCTGACGTAGGTGAACATCGCCACCAGCGTGAACAGGACGCAGAAGCCCGCAGAGTAGACCGCCAGCAATTTGGGATTGCGCAGGTGCTGCAAGGCTTGCCGTGCCAGGCTTTCTTCGGATTGCCCCGCCGGGCGCCGGCGCTCCTGCCGCAAGGTAAGCGTGAGGATCACGCTGATGCCAACCAGCAGGCAGGCGGGAATCACGAAGGCGTAGCGCCAGCCCAGGTGTTCGGCCGCCACGCCGCCCAACATGCGTCCTACGAACCCTCCTACAACGGTACCGCTGACATAGGCCGAGACGGCGCTTCCGGCGCTGCGGGAGGGCCACTCGTCGTTGATATAGGCCACGGTCACCGCGAACAGCCCGGGAGTCAGCAGGCCTTGGATGAATCGCCAGAAGATCAGGACGCCCAGTCCGGTCGAAGTCGCTGCCAAAAACGTAGTGAGCGCCAGCGCCCAGGCCGAGAGCAGGATCACCCGCCTTCTGCCCAGCCGGTCCGCCAGTCGGCCCACGAACGGAGCAGCCAGCGCTACGCCGGCGGTCGAGGCCGTAAGGGTCAGGCTGACGCTCACCTTGTCGGCGTGGAAGACCGAGGTGAAAAGCGGCAGCAGCGGCTGGGGAACGTAGAAATTGGCGAAGGCGGCGAAGCCGGCCAGCACGACCGGGATGGTGGACGGAGCGGCGGATGTGGAGGAACGAGCGTCTTGTTTGTTTGTAGTCAACGCGTTGGGCCGAAGCAGGCGGGTCTCACCCCAGCCTACCAAACGGCAACTCTCCACCCTTGCTGAGGGCGGGCGAGACTCGACCCTAAAACGCGGCCGACCGCCCTCGGAACAGGCCCGTTCAGCATATCTCAGACCAGTTTGGTCCGCGATTGCGCTAGAATAAAACCGTGGCGAAAGTAACCTTCCTGCCGGCCAATGTCAGCTATGAATGTGATCTTGAAAAGCTGCCCTACCACGACCACGGATTGCCTAAATCGTGCCTGGACGTGGCGATCAATGCGGGCTTCACTCTGGAACACGCCTGCGGGGGCAACTGCGCCTGCACGACGTGCCACGTTGTGGTGAAATCGGGCGCGGAGTTCCTCTCCGATCTGGAAGATGACGAAGCCGACCGGCTGAACGAAGCCGCCGACCTGCAACTGGATAGCCGCCTCGGCTGCCAGGTCCACTTCGTCAAGGACGGCGAAGTCGTACTCGAAATCCCGTCCTGGAATAGGAACTATATCAGCGAAGGCGGCGCTTCGATGAACCTCGGCGACGCCATCCCGACGGGGAAGAAGTGACGGCTTGGCAGAGCATGGCAAAAACTCAGAACCGTAAGATGTTACGGTTCTTTTTCGTAAGTGATTGATTCCACGGTCTGAATTTGTGCCAAAACGTAAGTTCTTACGGTTTTAGAATTTTGATCGCAGGCTGTTCGGGCCGCTTGTCTTTTCGATCCGCACTCGTGACGGACAGTGTTTCCAGGAATGTGTCCAGCAAGCCGAAGGGCTCCTTGACCGCGAGCCGCACAATCGGACCCTCCGACGAAACCGCCAAACCATCGAGCAGCTTCCCCAGGTCGTGCTTCGATCCGCTTCGTCCCATAGTGATGGCGGCCTTGACGGTGTCGCGCAGCTCCGCCGCATCGTTTTCGTTCGCTGCAACCGCCTGCACGTGCATGTCGAGCCCCTGCTGGAGATCGGCCCACAGCGTCAGTTGAGAAATCCTTCGTCCCGCGCGGACCAGGTTGCCAGCCAAGCTCCCGGGAATCTCGCCCGATCCCGCGAACGCCGCAGGTCGCAGGCTGGCCGCCCACAAATGCGAGGTGCCCGGCAGCGTAGCCACCAGGTCGAGCAACGCCTGTGGCGCAGCGCGCCGGGAGTCGTCGAAGCCATCCACCAGCGCCTTGATGTCCGCCACTTTACCCGCCACGGCAGCACCGCTGTTCATAAACAGCACGCCCGAATCGCCGCTATTCAACAGGTATCGTCCTTTGTAGCTTCCGCGCATTAAGCCGGGCGCTTTAAGATCGGGTTCGAAGCCGAAATCGCCGCCAAACTTACCCCGTATGAAGAGGTAGGGCGTGCGCCCGTTGGTGGAGAAGACCAGTTCCCAGACGCTCTCGCGCGGGTCGAGCCCGGTCTTCAAGGCAAACTCGTCGAGGGCTTTGAGGCGCACCCCCGCAACGTAGCGGGCGTAGAAGGGCGTATCCCTCAACCGATCCAGCCGCAGACACGCCAGCGCGACCGTGTCGCCGGGCAGCAGCGGGGCCAGAGCCGCATCCACGCGTGCCTGCGCCGGTTCGCGCTTCTTGCAGCCTGGGAGTCCTGCCAGAGCTGCCAGAACGAGAATCGGGATAACCCGCCGTGCGCAAATGGCCCGGAAACCGGTGCGTGATGGAATGGGTGCTCGCAAGAGAGCCGTTACGGAAGCGGGCGCACGCTGACTTCCTTGAAGAAGACGTGCGAACTCTCGTCGTGGTTCTGCAGGCCGATGTAACCGCTATCGGGGCGCGGACCGCGCACCGGCTCATACCACTTGTGGCGCGGTGGGACCGGCTGATCCCCGCGGAACTCGTTCACTTTGACGCCGTTGACGCGAACGATGGTGGTCTGACCGCGCAACTCAATCTCCATCACGTTCCACTCGCCCTTCGATTTCTGCGGGCGGGCCTCCGCCTTGCTGAGCGAGTAGATGGCGCCGGTGCAGTGCCAGTCGTCCTGACCTCCGTCGATCTGCACCTCGTAGCCATTGTGGACGCCGTACCAGGGGTCGGGTGCGGACTCAGGCAGGCGGATGTAAACACCGGAATTGTCGTGCTCGCCGGTCACCTTGTAGACCACCTTAATGACCGCGTTGCCAAACGGCTGCTTGTCGTAAACCAGCAAACCCATGCCGCCGTGCGTGGTCAGCAGCCCGTCCTCGACCGTGAAACTACCGGGGCCGACGAAGTGCCAGCCGGTCATGTCTTTGCCGTTGAACAGCTGCTGCGAGCCGGCGGCGCAGAGCAGGGCCGGGGCGAGGAGGGCGAGAATGAGCGTGCGTTTCATCGTAGGACCTCCCATCTAAGATACCCCAGCGGGACGGTCGCGCACGGGCGCAGGAGAGCCTCCGACCGGCTCGACAGGGGCAATAACTGAAGAAGTACAAGCCTGGCCGACGGGGGCGTCGCCCGTAGACGTAAGCGTCGGGCCCGTCGCGAGATTACAGCCGGTTGCCAGCCTCGCCCAGAGTCACGTTGACCTCGATCTCTTTCCCGTTGCGGAAGATCGTCAACCTGATCCGGTCACCCGGCTTCTTTCTGTTCAGCGACCGCGTGAGAGAATCCCGATTGTCGATACGCTGGCCGTCCATCGCGGTGATCAGGTCACCGCCGATGCCTAATTCGAAGTTGCCGATCGCCACCGCGCGCTTTGGTCCGCGCAAGCCGGCAGCCTCGGCCGCCGAGCCTGAAACGACACCCTGAATCAGCAGTCCGCCGGTCTCGGGAAGGCCCAGTTCCGTAGCCAGATCGCCGTTGACGAAGACCGTCTCCACGCCCAACGAGGGCCGTCCGTAACGCTGCCCGGACTGGTAGGCGACGATCATCTCCTTCGCCCGATTGATGGGCAGCGCAAACCCAATGCCGACGTTCGCGCGCCCGTAGATCGCCGTATTTATCCCGATCACGTTGCCGGAACTGTCCAGCAGCGGACCGCCCGAATTACCGGGGTTGATGGCCGCGTCGGTCTGGATCATCTTCTCCAGCGTCTGGCCATTCTCGTCACCGATATCGCGTCCCAGCGAACTCACGATACCAGTGGTGAGCGTCCCGTCCAGGCCAAACGGATTGCCGATGGCGAGCACCTTCTGCCCGACCTGCAGCCGGTCGCTGTCCCCGAGCGGGAGCACCCTCACTTCGCTCTTCGGATTGATCTTGATCAGCGCCATATCGTTGGCCTGATCGACGTAAATCCGCTCAGCCTTGTACTTCTCCCCGCCAGCGAGCGTGACTTCCAGTTGCGGGGCGCGACCACTCACGACGTGCGCGTTGGTCAGAATGCGGCCCTGCCTGTCGATGATCATCCCGGAACCCGATTCCTTGACCGGGAAGACCTCCAGGAACCAGTTACGCTGCAACACGGTGGAGGTGATATTCACCGTGGCCTCACGCGCCCGTTTGTAAATGTCGATATTGTTCAACTCGTCGGACTCGAGCCCGGCGCCATGCACCGTCAAAGGACCGGTCCAGAGGGTGCCCTCGCCATTCGCGGTCAGAGTCGCCCGCGGGCCAGACCGGCCGCCCCACTTACTCCAAGTCGTCCAACCAATGAAGCCGGCCGCCAGAAACACGGCCAGGACTACTGTTCGTTTCCGCATGAATTCACACTCCGCAGACTCTTATACAGACGTGCCACCTGTTCGATGGTGTCGGCCATCGTTTGGGACGTATCAATTACGTAATCGGCAAACTTCATCTTTTCCGCCAGCGGCATCTGCCGGCGAATGCGCGCCAGAACATCCTCCCGGGTCGCGCCGTCGCGGGACATGGCGCGCTCGATCTGCTGCTGCTCGCCGCAAACCGCCAGCACCAGTTTGTGGAAACGGCGATAGCTGCCGGTCTCGACGAGAATGGCCGCCTCGACCACGGCCAGGGCGGTCGGGTCGGCGTCCTCCACCTGCTGCATCCAGGCTTCTTCTCTTAAGCGTACGGACGGATGGACGATGGAGTTCAGCAATTTCAATTTGGCTTCGTCATTGAAAACAATGCCGGCCAGCCGGCGGCGATCGATATCGCCATTGGGCAGCAGGATTTCACTGCCGAACGCCTCGATGACGGGCAGGGAAGCTTCCCCGCCCTGCTGCAGCACGGCGTGGCCCAGGTCGTCGGCGCGCAGCACGCGACAACCCAGGCGGCCTAACTCCTGGCCCACTATGCTTTTGCCGGTGGCCAAGCCACCCGTTAAGCCGATGCGCAGCATGCAGAATCCTCAGGCAGCGCCGACGCGCCGCTCGGCGATTTGCACGGTGTTCTTCATCAGCATGGCGATGGTCAGGAGCCCTACACCGCCGGGGACGGGTGTGTAGGCGGATGAGAACTCGGCCATGTCGATAGGATCGACGTCGCCCACGATCACCTGCCCGCGTTTGTCGAATGCGGCCAGGCGCCCGGCATCGCCGCGGAAGATACGCTCGACGTCGGCACGGTTGATGAGGCGGTTGATGCCCACGTCGATGACCACTGCGCCGGGACGAATGAAATCCCGCGTGAGCAGCGCCGGTTTGCCGATGGCGGCCACCAGGATATCGGCCGTGTGGCAGACGGCCGGCAAGTCCGGCGTACGCGAGTGGCAGATGGTGACAGTCGCATGCTGGTGCAACAGCAGGAACGCCATGGGCTTGCCGACGATGTCGCTGCGGCCGACCACGACGGCGTGCTTACCCTTGATCTCGATGGAATTCCGCCGCAGGATCTCCATCACTCCGGCCGGCGTGCAGGAACGCGGCGCGGGAGCGTTCGCGACCAGTTGCCCGACGTTGAAGGGGTGGAATCCATCGACGTCTTTCGACGGGTGGATGGCGAGCAGGACGGCGCGACTGTCCACCTGCGTTGGCAAGGGCATTTGCACCAGGATGCCGTCGATCTCGTCACGCGCATTTAGCGCCTGAATATGGGCCAGCAACTCGGCGGTCGTGACGGTGCCGGGCAGCAGAATTTCCTCGCTCAACATACCGAGTTCGCGGCAAGTCTTGACTTTGTTGCGGACGTAAATCTCGCTGGCCGGATCGTCGCCCGCTCGGATCACGGTCAGGCCAGGAACGCGTCCGCGCGCGACGAGCGCAGCAATGCGCGGCTTCAACTCCTCCAGAATCTGTTGGTTGACACTTTTCCCATCGAGCACTTGCGCCATGTTAAATCTATGCTAGCAAGAGAGTTATCTGCCTGGAAAGGGCAGCTTGAGCGCTGCGTCCCGCCCGGTGATATGCTGGCTCTCCCGAAGTCCGTCGCGCCCGAACGCCAGCCTCCGGGAGAAACGAGAGGGATGAAAATGGAAGCAACGACACGACGCTCATTCGTCACAAATGCCGCAGCCACGGGGCTCGGCGCAGCCGCGTTTACCCTCATCAAACCGGAACTGGTACGCGGGGCCGGCAAAGAGAAGCTGAAGGCAGGGCTGATCGGCTGCGGAGGACGCGGCACCCAGGCCGCCATCGACACGCTGACCGCCAACCCGAACGTCGAACTCACGGTGATGGGCGACGTCTTCGAGGATCACCTGGAAGGCTCGCTGCGGCGGCTTAAGGAGAACCCCAAGAACGCAGCCATTGCCGCACGCGTGAAGGTCGATCCGGAACACCGGTTTTCCAGCTTCGACTCGTTCAAGAGAGTGATGGCGTCCGACGTCGATATCGTGATGTTGTGCACGCCGCCGGGCTACCGTCCGGAGCATTTCGAAGCAGCAGTCAACGCGAAGAAGCACGTCTTTTGCGAGAAGCCAATCGCCACGGATGCCGTGGGCGTGCGCCGCTTCATGGCCGCCGCGAAGAAGTCCGAGGAACTGAAATTGTCGGTGGTCTCGGGAGCGCAGCGGCACGCCGACCGGCCCTATATCGAAACCGTCAAGAAGATCAAGGACGGCGCGGTGGGCGACATCGTAGCGCTCTACTCGAACTACCTCAGCGGTCCGGTGATGCACGCCAGCGCGCGCGACGCCAAATGGGGCGACATGGAGTGGCAGCACCGTAACTGGTATTCCTTCCTCTGGATCTGCGGGGACCAGATGGTGGAGCAGCACTTCCACAATATCGACTTCATGAACTGGGTGATGGGCAGCCACCCGGTTAAGGTGGTCGCCTCGGGCGGGGCGGCATGGCGTCCGCGCGAGGAACTGTATGGCAACATCTACGACCACATGACGTCGGATTTCGTTTATGCGAACGGCGTCCGGCTGTCCAGTTCCTGCAGGCAATATCCCAAGGGCTGCTACAGCAAAGTGGACGACCTGATCGTCGGGACGAAGGGGCACAGCAACGGCATCGACATGGGCGAGAAGGGCATCAACCCCTACGAGCAGGAGCACCTGGACCTGGTGAAGAGCATCCTCGGCGACGGCCCTTACATGAACCAGGCGATGAGCGTGGCGGAGAGCACGCTGACCTGCATCATGGCTCGCGAATCGGCCTACTCCGGGATCGAAGTCACGTGGGACATGGCCATGGCCTCGAAGCAGGATCTGCAGCCAAAAGCGTTTGGCTACGATCTGAAGATGGAGGCCCCGCCACTGCCGGTGCCGGGCGTTTACAAGTTCGTCTAACGGGCGACGCAAGATTCGAAAGCCTCCGCGCCTCGGCGGCTTTCGAGTTCAACCCATTCCGATTCAATCACTTGAAAACAGAAATCGCCGAACTTGGCGAATTGAGCGTTTCTGTCGCGAACGAAAAGTCGATCCTCCGGCGTCCCTCGGGTCTACCCGATTGGCTGACATGGCCGTTGTTCAATTCGGCCAGCTGTCTTGCTGACGGCTCAAGCGTGCCGTGCCGGGCGACCATGCCCTGAGAATAACTTCGGCCTCAAGCTACTGATAGGGTGGATGAAAGCGTACCGTTGGCGCCAGTTTCTGTTCGTCGGGTTGCTGGTCACGAGTAGTCTACCCGCAGACCCGTTGGCAACTATGAGGGCGCTGCTCCTGCAGTTCTCCTCACAACTGCACAGCCAGACGGCTGCCCCGGTGGTGGTTGCGCTATCGTCTGATGACGTTTGCGGAAAAGAACCGCTGAGCGACTTCACCACAACCCCGCAGGTACTCTGGGACGAGAAAAGCGGTCTGACCGCACTGCGTTTCTGGCGCGACCATGTTTGCGTGGACAGCTACAGTGTCGCTGAAGGCGGCGACACGCAGTTTCAAGAGAGCAGCAGACAGGCGATCAAGGGAGCTGTACCAGCTGACGCGAAATACAAGTGCATGACTACGACTGCTTTCCTGGTAAGGAGTGCCCATGACTGGGAGGCACTATTCCTGTCGGTTCCCCGCAACGCCAATCTGAAGGCAATTCAGTCCATGGCGACAGCAAAGAACAACATCGGCGCAGTGGCGAAGAGCTTTGGCCGAAGGGCAGGCGAAGCGTTGGGCGAGGACTCCCGCGCCAGGCCACCTGACAGAGAAGAAGCGAAGGAAGCGCCATCCTCGGGCAACACGAACACGGATCGGATCCCGGGGCTCGTCTACCTGCTCTTTTTGGCGTTAATACTGGCTGTCTGCGCTCTGGGCGTCTACTGGGGAAAGCTGCGGTTGTATTTTGGCCGGGCCAAGCAAGCCGTTACAACAGCCGTTGAAGCGTTGCCTAAGGCACCGCGGCAATTGGTTTTTGAGCCAGCGGCGGGCGGGCAGGAATCCGGTTCCAACGACAATCCGATTGCCGACGTGATGGCCACCTTCAGGAGTGCCAACATCCCTGAAGCCTACATAACAGACGTGTCTCGCGGCGCGCAGACACTGTTTTCACAACTCGAAAAGAACAACGATCGCGCCTCGATCCGCAAGGTTCACCGCTACCTGGCCGAGAAACTCGCCGACTGGCACAAAGCCAACCCCGAAAAGCGTTAGCCCGGCGCGAGTCTGGCCCGAGAAGCCTGATAACATCGGCAGTTATGGCCCAATCGCCGAAATCATCAAACCCGCCTGAAATGACCGTCAAGGCCGTACTGCTCGGCCTCTTTCTTGCCCTCGTATTCGGCGCGGCCAACGCGTATCTGGGAATGAAAGCGGGCCAGACGGTCGCGGCAACAATTCCAGCCGCGGTCATCGCCATGGCTCTGTTCCGCCTGCCCGCGTTTCGCGGCGGGATTCTGGAACAGAACATCGCACGCACGGCGGGCAGCGTTGGCGAGGCCCTGGTCGCAGGCGCGATTTTCACCATTCCCGCATTCGTGATGGTCGAGATCAACGGCGTCCATCTATGGAAAGATCTGCGGTCGCACTACTGGGAAGCGTCGCTGGTGTTGCTGGTCGGCGGGTTGATTGGCGTCTGCTTCATCACCTTGTTGCGCAAGGCGCTGTGCGTCGATGCGGGCCTTCCCTTCCCTGAAAGCGTAGCGAGCTACGAGATAGTCAAAGCGGGTCAGGAATCGGGCGACGCTCCGCGTTACATCTTCGGATCGATGGCGTTTGGAGGGCTGATTCAGATTCTGAAGGATCCACGCGGTTTACCCGTGATCCGCGAGTTCACCGAGGGCTTCATCAAGTTCCCGCGTTCGGTCGTAAAACACTTCAATTTCGACAAGACGCCGATCGGCGACGTAGTGCATACCGGCGGAGTGCAGTGGTCCACGCCGAGCCTGTCGCCCGCGCTCATTGGTATCGGCTACATCATCGGACCCGAACTTTCCGCTATCAACTTCTCGGGTGGCGTGCTGGCGTGGTGGATCTTCATCCCGCTGCTGCTGTTCTTCGACCCCGACCTGCCGCGCCGCATCGGCACCACCGACTCATCCATCGCCGCCTATACGCTGTGGTTCAACATCGTGCGGCCGATCGCGGTGGGTACGATGCTGGTGGGTGCCGCCAACACTCTGTGGGGCATGCGCGACTCGCTGGCGACTTCGTTGAAAGGTGCATTCGCCGCCTCCACTCGTACGGCGCACGAAGAACAATCGATCGAACGCACGGAGCGCGACCTCCCCGCCAAGTGGATTCTGCCTGCGATCCTGGGGCTGCTGGTCCCCATCGCATTCATCTATTACTTCTTCACGGGAGGCTGGATCCCGGCGCTGGTCGCCACGCTGGTGATGTCGGTCACGGGCTTCGCGCTGTCGGCGGTCGGCGGATATCTGGTGGGCATGGTGGGAAGTTCGAACCAGCCGCTTTCGGGATTGACCTTGTCCGCGCTGCTGATCTCCGCGCTCCTGATGGTGACCATCGGAGTGACCGGCATCGCGGGGGTCGCGGCAGTGCTCGGAGTTGCGGCGGTCGTCTGCGTAGCGTGCTCGGTGTCGGGGTCGTTGATTCAGGACCTGAAAGCCGGCCACCTGCTGGGCGGCACGCCGTGGAAAATGCAGCTGGTCGAAATGATCACGGTCGTCGTGCTGGCGTTCTTCCTGATGGGGCCGATCATCGCCCTGCACGAGGCGAATCTGGCGGACGGCGGCATCGGCGGGCGCTCGCTTCCCGCTCCCCAGGCGGGACTCATGGCTCAACTCGCCAAAGGCATCGTGGGGGGCGAAATGGCATGGGGACTACTGGTGATTGGTGCCGCCTTCGGCATCGCACTGATCATGTGCGGTGCGAAGTCGCCCATGTTGATCGCGGTCGGTATGTACCTGCCTTTTGAAACATCATCCGCAATCTTCGTGGGCGGGATGATGAAGTTTGCGCTCGACAAGTGGACCGCCCGGGCGACACCGGACCGGAAGGCCGCGATCGAGGAGAAGGGCACGCTGCTGGCCAGCGGATTGATCGCGGGAGAGGCGATCCTCGGAATCCTGCTGGCGGTGCTGGCCGTGTCCAAAATACCGACGCTGGTCCATGCCATCACCGGAACTGAACAGTTTTCCTGGTTCGATGCGGCTGGCGGCTGGCTCTCCTGGCTGGGCTTCGCAGCCGTGGCGTGGGTGTTGATTGGTATCCCCTCGCGCCAGCGAGCTAAATAGCCGGCCCTGGTCCAACCGCCAGTCAGCCGCAACAGGGAAAATCCTCAGGCCGACTTTCGTGGTGAAGTATCGGCCTGAGGAGCATATCGGCAACGTAGAACAAGCCCGTGCGATTTAGGCCCTCTAGGCAGGGTCAGTCAGTGCAGCTTTGGCTTATTCATTCCACCGTCCCGATTGGACCGCAGGATCCGCAATTACTCTTTTTCGCCAAAATTATAGCCGACGAAGACTGTTGCGCCCGGCACGGAGTTGGAGCCGAATTGTTGAGTCAGATTCGGGACATAGTGGTAGTCGAACTGGGGACGGATAAATACATGGTTTGTGACGTTAAACTGAATGCCAACGCCAGCATGTATCTGAAAGTGGCTGGCACTGCCGATAGACTGCGCGGAAGTGCTGCAAACTGCCGTCCCAACGCAGGAACTCTGCGAATATGAAAACCCGGTATTCGCGCCACCCGCGCCGCCTTCCAATCGGAAAGACACGCGCTTCTGAACTATGGGCGCGTAGATTCCGTCAAAGTCGTAGAACGTCTGCCGGGACTGCATTGGACCGTAGTCCTGTTTCACCGGCTGAATGCTGACATTGGCTCCGAAGCCAAGGTGCTTCTTGAACATCACGTCGCCGCCAAAGCTCATGAAGACACCGGACAGGGCCCCTGTCTTCTGACAATACTGGTCGCCCGAGGTCAGGCTGCAGGCGCCCAGTGCATTCGTCGAATTCAGGCTGTCGAGGCCGGAACCATTGGAACTGACTTTCGACGTCCCAAGTCCAAAGAAGGCGTCAAAGGCACCCTGGGCACTCGCCACTTGAGCGCAAGCCAGCATCACCAGAATTGGAAAATATCGACGGATTCGTTTCACTTGAAAGATCTCCTCTGATTGAACAATACGGTTTCATTGCGGACTTTCAAGTCCGCATGCAGTGCAAGTTTAATGAGTGCCGGGCCTGTTGGGTCCCGACTGGGTGGTATCGGCCAGAATAGTATAGAGCTTGACGTTTTGCCTCTAGTACGCGAACAACTAGAGACAATTGTCAGTTATTATCAACGAGTCACTTCCGGAAGATTACTGTCATTCCGGATCGTAAACACTTGCTACCGCCCTGCTCACAATTCCCAAAGACCTACCTTCGGGAAAATCATAAACACTCGTGCCCCAGTTGTGACTCTTCGCGCCCACTCGCGCTGTCTCATACTTAATGACGCGAAGACTTACTGCACGGTTTCACTGGCAGTGGAGAGAACAAGTAGCGGACTTTTTGTAGTTAGGGACGTAACCCCTGAGTGAATTACCTACGTCACCTGTCTCTGTGCCTAAGGCCAACGTCGCACTCCAGCAGTGCCTCAGATTCGGCACCGGAGTGAAATCCCGCACCAATCCGGTCGGCGATCGTGATTCAGCATTCAGTCACCCGGGCGTTCCGGAAACGCAGCTGTGCACCGGACGGTCGTAGGAGCATCCGATTCGCTGCCCTTTTCCGGCCCCGTAGGGTATACGAGCCCGGATCAATCTGATATCATTTGGTCAAGATAGCTAATGATTGCCACGGCTTGCGAGCATATCCGGTCATTCGAAGGCATTGCTCGGTAAAAACTACCGCCCCAAAGATAGCTCTCCTCGGAAGATTCTCCCGCACGTCTCCGACAAGTCGTCGCTAAGTCGTTGCAAATAAATCGAGTCCGGTTTGGACGCTGCCTTGCAACCTTGTGATGCCAGGAGGACACAGCAGATGTCACAACCGAATGAACTCAACACGATGCAACCCAGCAGGGGAACTGGATCAATCTGGCTTCCGATCCTGGCCGTGGGTCTCGTGCTTGTTGGCGGATTCGCCTTTTTTCAGAATTCACAACTCCAAGATTTGCGGCGCGACTTGGGCACGTCACAGAAGGACGTAGTGGCTCTTCGAACGAGCGTGGTTGGCGCCAGCGATGAGGCCCGAAAGCAGATCGAGAGTCTGCGCGGCCAACTCGTAAACACCCAGCAGCAGAATACTGAGGTCCTGACAAAGGCACAGTCTGCGGCTAAGCGCCGGGCCGACGCCGCAGTCGCGAAACTCGACCGGCAGCAGGCCGCGCGGGTGGCGGAACTTGACGCTCAATTGAATGAAGTCAAAGAGACCGCCGCGCTGGCAACAACTCGATTGGCTGGCGTCTCGAACGACGTTTCCGCAGTGCAATCGGACGTTGCCGACACCAAATCGAAGCTCGATAAAACCAATGGAGAACTGCAGAGCGTTCGCGGCGATCTTGGGATGATGAGCGGTCTGGTGGCCACAAATTCCACGGAGATCGAGACACTGCGAAAGCTCGGGGATCGCAACATCTACGAGTTCAAAATCGCGAAAACCGACGGCTTGGCGCGGGTGGGTGATATCAGCCTACGCCTGACTAAGACGAATACCACCCGTAACCGTTACACGTTGGTCGTCAGCGCCGAAGACAAGCTGATTGAGAAGAAGGACAAGACCACCAACGAACCGATTCAGTTCTATGTGGTCTCCAAGGCTCGGCAGCCTTACGAGATCGTGGTTAACGAGGTCACGAAGACTAGCGTCAAGGGCTACCTCGCCACGCCAAAAGTTACCACCGCCCGCAACTGACGCATCCCTGGGGGGCGGGGGTAGAGTTCCCCGCGCCTCAGGGTAATTCAGTTTGTCGTTTTCCGTGAGGGAAGACATAGATATGAGATTGCAGTTGACAGCAAACGTGTTCACGGCGGGACTCCTCCTCACCTGTGTTGCCTGGGCAGCACAGGGTCCTGTCGCCGAAGCGAAGCGGGGGCCGTGGGTAAAGTCGGATGCAAGCGAAAGCCCGAATTCAGCGGCCCTCATTTCGCATAGCAGTCTGCAGGTTGAGTCGGGTACCGCCCTGCAGGTCCGTTTGAATCGGTCGTTGAGTACGGTGCGGAATCGTCCGGGAGACCGTTTCACGGCAACTCTTGCCGAACCCGTTCGAGTGGATGGCATGACGGTGTTTCGCAAGGGCGCGCAGTTGACGGGTTTGGTGGAAGAGTCTGCGGCATCCGGCCGGTTCAAGGGTAGAGCGCATCTGATGCTCGCTCTCGAATCGATCCAGGTGAACGGACGCCAAGTTGCCCTCTCGACGTCGGTGAAGACTCGGAGTGGGCAACGGCATCGAAAGCATAACGCGCTTTGGATTGGCGGCGGTGGCGGAACAGGAGCGTTGATCGGAGGACTCGCGGGTGGTCCCGTGGGTATGTTCGTCGGCGCAACTTCTGGCGCGGCCGCGGGACTGGCGGGAGCCCTGGTAACGGGCCGAAAGCAGGTGAGCATTCCAGCGGAAACGCTGCTTACCTTCCGGCTGCGTGACCCAGTTTTCCTGCCGCCCTTTGGCGAAGCTTTGCAACGCCGGGGCAATTGAGTTTTGAAGGTTTTCCGGGGGCCCTCAAGCCCGGTTCGGGGCCGCTGTTACAACACCCCAACAGCGGCCTCGCTTTTTATGTCCTCTGCGTTCTTCCCGAATCCCCCCACGCCAGCTCTTCCCGATTCGAGTTGTTGCGCGTAGGCACTGCAGAGCCCCTGATTGAGGTCGATGGTTGTTCAGTCTTTTACTGGGCCAATCTGAATCGTCATCGGTTCGCACCACAGTACTGTGGTCGCCGGGGAGTGCTTCTCTTCGCCCGAATATTCCAGCCTTCGGCCCACCCGAAGCTTGAATGTACCGCCCAGAGTGGGAAGGCGGTAGAGATAGGACAATGGGATCTCTTCGATCCTCTCTTCGTTCGGTTGCAGCGTGATGGTCTGGTATGACCCTGTCCACGCGCGGAAGCTACCATCTTGCCGCAGCGGTAACTGGGTGTTGCGCCCGAGGTCAGTTAGCGAGATCAACTCGTCTCGCATGTCCGTGAGGCTGACGCTGTAGCTGACGGATGAACCGCTCCAATAAAAATACAGATCTTTCCTCCCAACATTGGTGAGAGGAGCTTCAATTCTCCTCCCGGCATCGGCCGAGGAACATTCGACTCGCAAGTTCACGCTATTTGCTCGTTGCGGCGGCTTGCCGGGGACTTGAACGCAGAGCAATGTACCCGTGACGAGGCTCATCCAAAGCGCTTTCAGCGGAACTGGCACGTTCTCCTCCTCGTTGCGGCCCGAGCCGCCGAGTGTCCTTGCGCAGGATGAAACCGGTGCTGGGAACTCAGTTTTGTGACGCTGGGATCGCGCGCGAGGACTTGCCCGATTTCGCCTCCGCCAGTTCGACATGGTAGCGGGGCAGGACCTGAGCCGTTTGCAGGTCCAGATTCACCAGGGACCGGCTGTAGGCAGCCAGCGCGGCCACCTCGTTGGCGCGAGCCGTAGCGAGATCGCGCTGTGTCTGCACCACCAGGAAGGCGGTCGAAGCGCCGAGCGCATACTTCTTGTTCTCGGCATCGAGCGTCCGTTCCTGGAGCAACCGCGCCTTTAACACGGACTGGTATCGCGCACGGGCCTGAATCACAGCGATCCACGCGTTTTGCACGTTCACTCGAACGCTCTTGATGGCTTGCTGCTCGCCCAATTCAGTCTGGCGCACGGTTAGTGAATCGCGGATGTAGTCGGCTTGCGCGCTCCGGTTGCGGATCGGCATGCTGAGTTGGAAACCGATGCTGTAATTCGGGAAGTTGCGGCGGAAGATCTGCCCCAGCAGGTTGCCCGGTCCGCCCAGGAAGTAGGCGTCGGGCGTGTGCGGAATCACCTGTCCGTTTAGGGTCTGCGTATTCGTGTCGCCGGTCAGGCCGTTGTTGGTCAGCGTACCCTGCACGTCGAGCGTGGGCAGAAGTGCGCTACGACTACCAGAGAGCCCGATCTTCGCGTTCTCCACGTTGATTTTTGCCTGCGCCAGATCCGGCCTTGAGGCGAGCGCGAGTTCCACCAGTTCCTCGAGTTTGGCGGTGTACTCGCCCTCCGGCACGGTCAGCCGGTCGGTTGGAATCACCCGCGCCGAGGCCACGCTCGGACTCGCCACGCCATTGCGGCTGAGCGCATCTTTGACGATAGTCTCCTGCTGCTGCAGTACGGTCTCGGAGTTGGTCACGTCTTGCTCGGCCAGGGCCACGTTGGCCTCGGCGCGCACCACTTCGATCGGCGCGAGCGTGCCAATCTCGACCTGCTTCTTGTTGTCCTCGTAGAACCGTTTGGCCACATCCAGCGCGGTCTGCTTCACCTTCACATCCTCTACGAAACTCACCAGGTCCCAGTACAAGCTAGCCACGCCGGCGACCGTCGTAGTCACCTGCTGCTCGAAGCTCAGGTCGGAAAATCTCAGGTTGTTCTTCGCGACACGAATGTTGCGGTTGTTCACCGCCAGTCCCCAGCCTTGCAGCAAATGTTGAGTGAATTGCAGAGTCGCCGCGGCGCTGGTATTCGGGTTCAAATCGTTCAACGGATTGTTGGTCGCCACGCGCGTCTGGTTGTATCCGAGGCTCACCGTCGACCCGGTTAGGAACGACTGTTGTATGCCGCCCTGCCAAGCCCGGTAGTCGTAGGAGATGGACGATAGTCCGGTGGTGACAGTATTCGATTGTGGTGAGGAGTTGTGGCCAAACCCGCCCGCGAAGAAGAAGCCTGGGTCTAGGTTCGGGATGGCCGTACCGGTCTGCGTGATCACTGTGCCGCCGGTAGAACTGCCAACGCCCGCCGAAGCGCTGCTGCTGCCAGTGCCCGTCTGGCCGCTGCCGCTGCCCGATTGCGACGAAGCTGAGCTGGCCGTGGCAGTCACCGCCGATGGCACGCCTCGCAGCAATCCACCGGCCTTAGCGCGGAGGAAGTCAGACTGAGCGATCTGCGGCCCGTAGCGTGCGACTTCGATGTCGATGTTGTTTTCCAGCGCCAGCGCGATGGCGTCTTCCAGCGACAGATAGATCTTCCCGGCGCGGATCATGGCGTCCAAACGCGACGAGTTCTGCATGTTGATGGGCGCAATCGCGGGCCGCTGGTAGTGCCGTGTAAAAAAGCTCCCCGGAGCGACCGGAACCTGCGGATCGTCGGAATAGGAGGTCTTAACGCCTGTGCTCGAATGGGCGGCCGGAGCCTGCGCCAGACCGGCCGGGCACATCATCAATGCCACAAGGGCGACGGCAATCAAGGGGTGGTATCGTCTCATCGTTGTATCAGTCCTGCTCAGTCTCTCAGTTCGCGCGGCTAGCCCGCGACACACCTATCCAGGTAACGCCGGATTCGGACAGGAAGTTCCCGGAAAGCACTTGCCATCATAGCGGGCCTGCCGATGCTATCCTGTCGCATGGTGACGACTTCCGTGATACCCGTACTCGAATTGTTTCAGGAAACCGGCGCATACCTCAAAGGCCATTTCCGTCTGACCAGCGGATTGCACAGCCCGGAGTACCTGCAGTGCGCCCTCGTGCTACAGCATCCCAGGCACGCGGAGACGCTCGGCAAGGCGCTGGGTGAGGGACTCAAAGGCCTCTACGGCGAGCGCAAGATCGACACCGTAGTTTCGCCAGCGATGGGCGGACTGATCATTGGACACGAGCTCGCGCGCGCCATTGGAGCCAGGCACATTTTCACAGAGCGCGATGACGAGCGAAAGATGACCCTGCGGCGAGGTTTTCAGGTCCAGCCGGGCGAGACGATCGTGGTGATCGAAGATGTGATCACGACGGGTGGTAGTTCGGCGGAGGTGGTGGAGTTGTTGCAGGCCGCGGGTGCGGAGGTGGTGGCCGCCGGTTCGATTATCGACCGCAGCGGCGGGCGTGCCGACTTGGGCGTCCCGCGCACCGCGCTCGTCACATTGAACGTAGTCTCCTGGGAGCCCGCCGCTTGCCCGCTCTGCGCCGCAGGGCAGCCCGTGGTGAAGCCGGGCTCTCGGCCCACCTGAGGTTTGCGGCATGCGCCGCATCCGCATTACGGTCGCCTACGACGGTACCGGATTCCATGGCTGGCAGATTCAGCCCGGGCTCGATACCATTCAGGGCGAGTTGCAGGGGGTCATCGGCAAAATAGAAGGCCGGGCCACCGAGGTGGCAGGCTCTGGCAGAACCGACGCAGGCGTGCACGCCTTGGCACAGGTAGCCGCCTTTTCCATCGAGAACCCAATCCCGGTAGACAATCTGAGACAGGCCATGAACCGACTGCTGCCTCGCTCCATCCGGGTCACGAGCGTCGCGGAAGTTGACTCGGAATTCCACCCCCGCTTCGCCGCCAAGGCGAAGACGTATCAGTACCGAATTTGGCGGGCCGAGATCTGCCCCCCGCTACAGCGCTTCTACGTCTGCCATCATCCCTATCCGCTGGACGAGGCGCGCATGACGGACTATGCGCCGCTGTTCGAAGGCGAGCACGACTTCTCGGCCTTCGCGGCATCCGACGAAAAAGACGCCTTGGGCGCGACGAAGGTGAGGCGGGTTTTCGCTTCGTCGCTTTGGCGCGAGGGGGACGAGTTGATCTATCAGGCGCGTGGCAGCGGATTCCTCAAACACATGGTTCGGATGATGGTTGGCACGCTGATCGAGGTGGGTAAAGGCAACCTGGATCGAGGGGCCCTGCTTGAACGCCTGCGGCCCGGCTACCCCGGCAAGTCGGGGCCGGCCATGCGAGCCTGTGGCCTAAGGCTGGTGTCGGTCGAATATGAACAGCAGTCTTGAACCCCGCACGAGCAGACGACTGCGACCTCACGGCGAACGTAGACGCTATTGTCTCACTGCAGCATGGGCGTACCGGGTGCGGCGAATGCTCTCGAAGCATCGTCCAGGACCAGCACCCAATCGCTGCCAAAACCCTCGGATGGAGGCGTAAACTCGCGAATCTCGCGGTTGTCGAATTCGCCGCAAGGCTCGGCCGCTCCCGAGCGCGGGTTGTACCACCAGCCCTTCAGGCGTTCGGCCGGAATCTTGCCCGGCAGAACCTTGAATTTCCGGCCCTGCGCGCTGTACACGAACAGGTAGCCATCGCCGCGCGTGGCGCTGATATGGTCGGCCCCATCCAGCGAATCGGCGACGATCGATTGGTCGGGAACGCGCGACAGATACGGCCTCGATTCGAGCAGTGCACGGACGTATTGCATCTGGGTCGCTCCGGGCCGCTTGATCGCGTATCTCCAGTACATCAGCGGTCCGTTAATCGGCTTCCGTTCCGGAGCGTAAAACTGCCACACGGCGTGGTTGCCGTAGGTGTGCCCGCAGGCTCCGCTAAACGTGTCGGCATAGGCGTACTGCCGTACATGCGCGTCGAAGGAATACCCAAATTCCTTCGAGTTAAATGCCAGCGGATGATCTTCGTACAGCGGTTCGCCGTCGAGGACAGGCTTAGTCGGGGTGCGGTCGTAATCGAGCTTGATCCTCTCCCAGGATCTCGCGCGAGCGGGCGGATTGTGCCCGTCCTGCTGCATGTTGAAATCGAGCCACTTGTCGTTGTGGAACCACGTGGACGAGGTCTCACCGCCAGCCGGATGGAAGCTCATCAGCACCGCGGAGTAGTCCTCTTTGCCGCTAACGCCAATGGCGATCCCCCGCGCCAGGGTGCGCCATGTCTCTTCGAGGCCCGATGCCGGCCGGTCGCCTCCGAGAATCCAGATGACGCCCTTCTTTCCGAAGCGCCGCCCCAGGAATTCGCCGTAATCTTGCGCGTTGGCCGGCGTCAGGTAACGCTTGCCGTTGTCGCCACCGTTCACCCAACTGCCCCATGAAGGCAGCATGGCGATGTAGAGCCCGCGCGCATTTGCCTGGTCCACGATGTACTCCACGTGGTCCCAGTAATCGTACTGTCTGGTATCTGCAGGATTCGCGCCTGGAGTCACTGCGAGCCTGGCCGGGTCGAAGTCGATGAACGGGAGTTTGCCGTAGGCGTTCGCCGCGATAATGCCGTCGAATTCACCGAGCGCCACCGCCTGAATCACAGTGAATTTCTGCGCGGCGCGCGTGTCGAGGTAGTCGACGGCGTCTTTGCGGTTCAGCCGGTGAAACAGTTCCCAGCCCGTGTCCGCCAGATAGAAAAAGGGCTTCCCACTTTCAGTGACCAGGAAGCGCCTATTCTCACTCACTTTCAGTCGCGGCAACGACTTGGCGCCAGCCTGTGCGGAGTCGGCACCGAAAGTCAGAGCCGTCGTCAAAACGACAGCCGATAGAATTGCGAGTGGATTGCGTTTCACGATCGTGAGTCCTGCCTTCAACAAGTATGTATCCACCAGGACAGAGCAAGGGGGAACCGCTCGTTGACAAGCGATCACACGTGGTGCCCGGGAAAGGTTCTATCAGCTTTACGACAACGGATGTGGCCAGTCCCGACGTACTTGCTGGCGGTTTGGCAAACGCACTATTGGTCGCTGGGTCCTTCAGATTCCGGCGCGGCGGTCAACGCCTACTTGGCCGGCGCCGAGTCGCCTTTGATCAAATCGCGCACGCCATCGAATAGCTGCTGATTATCAACGACGTAAAACGTGCCGCCGCGGCCGTTCTGGCTGCTGGCGCAATTGGCATCAAGCGACCCCTGCTGGTTCATGTCGCCGAAAATAGAGTAGGCGTGCTTCCCCGTGGAGACACCGATTTTTGCGTGGTTGCCGGCGGGATGCGGTCCGCCTTCGAGTCCGATGGACTTGCCTTCCCAAGTCCCTGTTGTAGCGATCTCGACCGGGCCCGGCTTGCCCAGCGACGGGTCCCAGCACCCCGGAGGATTGCTGTCCGTCGTGCTAGGGATCGCGGGTGTGGTCCACCACGTAGCGGCGCGCAACGGTTCTCCGTTCAGCAGCGCGGAAACCATCTGCCACGGTGGCACGTGCATCCCCGATGGCTTGGAGATCAACTCCACGCCGCTCGAGAGCTGCACGGTCATCGCCGTCTTGCTTTTCGATGACTTACCCAGGCTTGCTACCAGCGCCTTGATGTCATCCGGTCCACCGTTGTTGACGAGCTGCAGCTTCGTCGGGTCTGACACGACGCTTGCGTTGATAAGCGCCTTCAATACGGCAACCACGTCATCCTTGTTTAGCTTCAACGAGAAGAAATGCTGACTGACGAGGATGTTGTTGTCCGTCGTGCATCCCAGCGTATTCCCATCCGTCTTGCGAGGGTTCTTCGCATTGCCCGCCGCGGGCCAGGATGGCGTGGAGACTTGCAGTACCAGACCGTTGCCCTCTTTATCCCAGGCCAGCAGACCCTTTGAATGTCCCGCGGAACCTGACTTGCTGGCGATGGGATCGCCACCGAACTGGTCGTTCCAAAGCGCGTAAAACAGATTGCCATCGTAGACTTCCTCAAAGGTCGCGCCCAGCGGGTCCGCAGTCGTGTCTCCGACGCAGCCGCCGCCCGCCTGGAGTTTGGCGTCGTCGCTGCTGGCGAAAGCGAACTGCTGGCTGAAAGGCTTGCCCGTTTGTAGCGTCCCACCAAAGGGGCAGGCACGTTGGGCGCTGTCGGCGCATCCAGGCAGTGCGCCGGTGTTGAACTTGAACACGAACCACCAGTCAACCGGCTGCCCCTTCTTCAGCAGCGGCGACGGGACGCCTGACGGCTGGGCGGCCAATGCCGCGATGCAGCAGACAAACAGCAACAGGCGAGCGAGAAGATGGGGAGTGGGACGAGTTCGACTCAGAGGCTGCTTCATTTGCCGACCTACCTTTCGATGCGCTTGCAGCTTCAGTGGCCAGGGCCGACGGGGCGGCCCCGCAAAAACACTGCTCCGCAACGGGAAGATGGTAGCAGAAGGTCGAGGGGAAAGCGATAGTCTGATCGCCCCTCCGCGGATTCTCCACCTTCCGGTGGAGCGTCGGGTTCAGCCTGTCCCACGGCGAGTCGTTCAGGGTTACCCCTGCGAGTCCTTTTGCCGTGTTGCCTTGACGCCAGTCACAACAGCGAGTCCGGTGAGTACGATTCCTCCGGCGACTATCCAGTGCATCGGCAAGTGGATTAGCACGGCGCCATACACCATTCCGCCAATCACAATGAGGTACCCAACTACGTAAAGTCCGAATGACACGAGTGATCTCCTTAACTTGCGCGGGCCATCAACGCTGCCAGACTGCCAACGAACCGTTGCGCCGTTCAGCGAGCCGGACTGGCGGATTCGCCTCGGACGTCAACCCCACTTTCGCGGGCAAGTTGTCACGCTCACGGTGCCTTTCGGATACATACCGTCCGATGAACCAGCCCATCGCCCCTCCTGCCAAGACGTCGGAAGCGAAGTGCTCACGGGACGTGAATCGAGAAACCCCAATCGTGGCGGCGAGACCATACGCCAGGAGTGCCACTGCTTTCTTCTCGTGGTACCGATGTGCGATTACTGAGGCTAGGGCGAAGCTCTCGATGGTGTGCCCGGATGGAAACCCATTGCCGCGGTGGAAGAAGTGGCCCCCCTCATCACCTTGCAGAGGACGCTGCCGCCCGGTTGCCGTCTTGAGAACTTCAGACACGATCAAACAGTCCACTAGCGCCTCAGCACCCAGATACCCGGTAGCTCGCAATTTCTGATTGCCTGTCAGAGCGCCGCCCAAATAGAGACCACCGGCGATCGGCACCAACGAATACACGGCGCCCAATTGCGAGACGTGCCTGCTGACGGATAGCTGGTCGGGGGTGTTAGGCAATTGATGGGCACTCCGGCGGTCTGTTGCGAGGAGCGTTCCTGTGGCGGCACCGAACACCAGCCACCATTTCGCGCTCTGCCTGGACATTTGGAGGGGACTAACCCAGATCTGCTTCTGATCGGCCGCGATATCTCTCACGAAGTCCCTCGCCGTGCCCGTGGGTACCTGCGGCTTGTCCGTAAAGGGTGATCGGTCAGAGGCTGGCTGCTTTTCCTGTGCTATTGCTGCCGGAACCGCCATCAAAGCAACGGCGAGCATCCACCAGTGAGCGAGGGACGAGAAGGGATTTGCGTTGTCTGTCATTTGTCAGCAGTCTCGCTCAGTGCACAGGAGCGTTCCTGACAGTCTCAGTGAAGCCCCGTCCATCCGCGGCGATCAGGGTCCCCAGGCAGATGATTGCACACTGGCAGGCTCCGCAACCGACTTGTATAACGACGCTAGCGGCAATCATGCGACTACTGAGCCGTCAACGTCTCCGCAGCACCTTCCGCTTGATGTCGGGCCAAAACTCAACGCCCAGATTGCCACAGAAATCCAACCCCAGCGTCATCGCACCCTCGAGAAGTCCAAGTCGTGCCGTGTTTAGCCGGTCCGGGTACCACTGGTTCGAGAGGAATGCCGCGCCGAAGGCGCTTCCTATTCGCCATGTCGAAATCGTTTCGCGACCACTATCGGTGCGGGTCAGCATGGTGCCGCAGAAGGCGTGTCCGGCCCGTCGCCACCCCCCTGTTTCCGTCGATCGAAAGTACCGCGGGTCCTGATGCAGCGTCGAATCCAATCCAAAAGCCAAAGCGCTGTGGATTCCCGACCAGGCCAGCGTGGAGCCAAACCGCTCGCCATAAGCGCCTGCGCCCTGCCCCCACTCTCTAGGGATGTTCGCTTCCTGCAGGATGCCGGCATACAGGGCAATGCCTGCAATTGCAGTGGGCGAATAGACTCCTTCAGCGTGCAAGCGCAACTTATCCATAACATTCAGCGGATCGGTACTCTGCCCAGACACCGCCATGGGCAGCGCAATCGCCAGCGCCAGAACAACCGTTGCCCGGGATTTCCGATCCTCAACCTGATTGACCTTCACATGATCTCCGACTCAGCCTGCGCTGCCAGGATGTCCAAGCTCAAAGGACGGGGTCGTACGGTAGAGCCGCCGGCCCCGTCCTCGTCCAACTAACGCGCCGCGACCGGAATTCCAATCTCAGTGCCGATTACTTCGCCCGAGATCACCAGTTCCACGCGCCGGTTCTGCTGCCTGCCCTGGGCGGTGTCATTGGACGCCACCGGCTGGGTCTTTCCGAATCCTCTGGAAGAGACTGAAGTCGGCGCCATGCCTTGCTCAGTCAAATAGTCCTTAACCGCGCCACCGCGCTGTTCGGAGAGCTGCTGGTTATAGTCGTCGCCGCCGACACTGTCGGTGTGACCTTCTACGTCAAGCCTGAGCCCCGGATGACCGGAAACAATGCCTGCAACCTTGGCCAGCTTCTCGCGCGCCAAAGGACGCAGCGTGAACTTGGCAGTGTCAAAGAGGACATCCGACATGTTGACGATTAGTCCGCGTGCCGTGTCACGTGTCTGCAGAACGGCGTTGAATTGCTTGAGCAGCATGGTTCTCAACTCGGTCTTCTCCGCCTCCAACTGCGCCTTCTGCTTGGCGGCGTTGTCGAGTTCTGCCTGACTGGCGGCACGTTGCGCGTCGTTAGCCAGTTTCAAACGCTCGGCTTCGGCGGACGCCGCTGCAGTGCGCGCGTCGTTCGCCTGTTTCACCCGATCGGCTTCCGCGAGCGCGGCAGCCGAATTGGCGTCGCTTTCGCGCCTCGCACGATCCGCAGCGGCTACAGCCGCCGCAGACTGCGCGTCCTTCTCCCTCGTCAGCCGTTCAGAATCCGCCTGGGCTCTAATCCGCGCCGCCTCTGCTTCGCGAGAAACCCGGTCGGTCTCGGACTGAGCTTTGGCTTTCGCGTTCTCCGCACGCGCTTCCCGATCGGCGGACTGCTGGCGTTCCGCGGTTAGGGCATCTTCTTCCTGGCGCTTCACAGCGATGACCCGCGCGTCTTCCGCCGTCTGTACAGCTGCCCGGGCGGTCATGGCGACGGGTTTCCTGCCGGCTTTGCGAGCCTGGTAGGCCTCGGCTTCCGCCAGGCTCTTCTCCGCTTTATTGAAAGTCTCGGTAGCAAATCGATCCGCTCCCATGGAGCGCGCGATCTGCACCGCATTGCGCGCTTCGTAGATCTCCAGCGGCAGTTTCTTATCGACCTTGAGCGCCAGCGGGTTAGCCAAGTGCGCATACTGGCCGCGCTGCAGCAACTCGTACTTGGCGTCGATCTCCTCGACCTTGCCCATCGTGTCCGGACGGACGACGTTCTCCATCACGATCAGGTCACTGGGCTGCGTGACCGAGAAGTACGGCTCAGCAGTGACCACCAGCCCGAACACCTGCAGGTCGGTCGTTACGTCGAGCTTGCTCTTGGTTCCGTTCAGCAATATCTCACCCAGGTTCGAGGTGCGGCCTTCGGGAGTGATGGCCCACAGAACATAAGTAAGATATTCTGCGCCGTTCTTCGTCGCCGGCTGCAGGCCGTCGAACTCGACCTCGATCTCCACGCGGCCCTGCTTGCTCTCAACCTTGGCTTCACCGCGAGAACCGGGCAGGAATTCGGTTCCTTGGAAGTCGACCTTCGTGGCGCCGCTGCGGTGCCGGTAGCTGATTGCCTTCGTGGTGCGGGCGGTCACAGTGACCCGATAGATGGGCGCGGAACCCGCGGCCATCCGGTCTGCGTTTTCGGTCGTAGGCTGAGCCTGATTCGGGGCTTGTGGGGTGTGCGCCGAAAGCAGGCCGCACATTATCATGAACGCACTAATGAACTTCATCGGTTGTCCTTTTGCTGCCTTTTCACCTGTCTAGCGCTCGTGGCGCGAGTACTTGTTAAGCAGAGCCATGAGCCGCGCAGCCGACCTGGGAGCGGCACGCCCGCTGGTGACGATGTCGCGGTTTCCCAGTTTGCGGCCGTAGAGCGCGGCGTTGTCATCGAGATCCTGCCGCAGGGTGGCCCCTTCAAGAGCGAGCCCAGCGAACAGTCCCTGCGAACGCGACCAGGAGAGAATCTCGGCATGCATTTGAGCGTCGGTCTGGGCTGTCGCCGTGCGTCCTACCGGGCCGGCGGCAACGGAGCCCTCGGCGCCGAGCGTGAACTTGCTGGAGAGCAGCTTCTCGGCTCCGCGCTCATTCATCACGAGCATGATCAAATCGGTCTCGGATCCACCGATCTGGAAACCCACGCTGCCACCCTCGATACGAACAGTGGCCGGCGCCGACCAGCCGTTGTTGCCATTCCTGCGGCATGAAAGGTATCCCTTTCCGTACTTGCCGCCAAGGATGAAGCCCGCGGTTTTGAGCCCTGGCACGATGACGATGCAGTGGGCGTTTTCAAGCATTTCCTGTGGAATGCCCTTGTCAGGAGTCGCCATGATCTCCGAGAACACCGCAGCAGCTTCATTCATGCGTTTGGCGGGTTCCCGGTCCATTGCCATCACTGACGTTGCGAGAGCGAGACCAACCAAGATTACTGATTTCATTTCTATTGCCCTTTTCTATTGAACTTATTGGTACGACGTCCTTGCTATTGCACGGCTTCCTCCATCGCGGGTGATACAAACAAGAGGAATGCCAACATGCTGTTACCAAAGAGATTTGTGCGCGGCGTTTAGGGGGAACACAGCGAACAGAAGGAAGAGGAGTTGAGTTTCGTCTGCTTCAGGTGCAGGCCTGGTCCGGGGAAGTGCAGGAATTGCCTGCCAGGTGACTGCCACACTAATTGAAACGCCGCCTTTCACCGGAATAGGCTGGGCTCAAGGAGACCCCTATTCCGGAAGGCGGCGTTTCTGAGTGCGACTCCCGATCAGGCCGGTCGAGGCGATACCGGGAGGCTAGCGGCGGTCGTGGTCGTCGCCGTCATGCTTGCGGTTGTAATCCCGGTTGTGGCCACGCTGGCGGTCCCAGCGATGATCGTGGTCGAAGCGCCCCCGGTCGCCTTCCCAATAGCCCTGGTAGTAGCGTTCCCCGTCATGGCGGGACTCCACCCAGTGTGCGCCCGGATACGCAGGCCGGCTCCAATAGCCGTCGTGCCATCGGTAGTGATTCCCATTGGGGTACCAGTAGCCCCCAATCCACAAGTAGTCCGGACCCGGACTTTGAGGCTGAATCCGCATCACACGCGCCTGTGGCGGTCGGCCAATTCTGATCCCGAGGGAGACTTGGGCGAAGACAGCGCCTGTCGCCAGCAACATTAGTGCCAACAGTTTAGTTTTCACGGTCTGGTTCCTTTTCATGATTGAGTGCCATGCCGGTTTTGTAACAGCACGTTGCCCGCCAACCTGCCTGCCAATTGAAACGCGAGAGGATTATTGGAATTGCCGCATGCCGGGTCGGGAGACTCCCACGGCCTGCGCGGCATCAAGCGAGCGGCAGACGCAGGGTGGCGATGCAGCCATTGCCCGACACGCGGTTTTCGAGCGTGACGGAGCCGCCGTGCGCCTCGGCGATCTTGCGGCACAGTACTAGGCCCACCCCGGAACCGCCGGGCCGGGTGGTAAAGAATGGAACGAACAGATTAGCGGAACTCGCCAGCCCGGTCCCTTCATCATCAACCTGAATCTCCAGGACTTTCGCCGCGGTCCGCCACGTCATCCGGACGTTGCCGCCGGTCGCCGCTACGGAGTCCAGCGCGTTTTGCAACAGGTTGATCAGGGCCTGCTCGATCTGATCGGGATCGGCGTTGAGGTGGACGGTCGAGCCAGCGATCAGGGTCACGCGCTCTGACGGGAACATGCGCACGATGCGCTCGGCCAGCGGGGCGAGGTCGAAGGCACTCCGGGCCGGGGCGGGCAGCCGCGCCAGCCGGGCATAAGACGAGACGAACCGCGCCAACGAGTCCGAGCGCGAGGCGATCACCGCCAGCCCCTCCAGCATGTCGTCGCGCCAATCTACAGGGGGCGCGGGCTGACGGAGAAGCGCATCGAGGCTCTCGGCAATGGATTGGATCGGGGTGAGCGAGTTGTTCAACTCGTGTCCCAGCACGCGCACCAGTCGCTGCCAGGCGAGTAGTTCCTCTTCTCGCAGTTCACGCGTCAGGTCGGATAGCACGAGCAGCCGGTTGGGATGCCCGGATTCGCGAAACGTGGTGTGCCGCACGGCCCAGCGCCCCGTGGCGCCGGGAAACGCCCGCTCGATCACGGCCGAGGGAGCCGAGTCCAGTAGGGACGAAAGGCCGAGTTCCTCCGCGCTCCGGTCGCGCAGCGAACCTACCGTTCCGGCCAGCAGTCGCGCTCCAGCCGGGTTCACCAGACGCAGGCGGCTGTGCTCGTCGAACGCAAAGATCGCGACATCGATTTCTTCCAGCACCTTGGAGAGCAGGGCGTTGACCTCGAGTGCCTCCAACCGGCGGTCGCGCAGCGCATCGCCCAGCCGGTTCAACTCGGCCAGCGCCTCCGACTTGGAGTCGCTGCCCGCCAGTGCCCGCGCGCGCACGGAGTAATCGCCCAGCCGCACCGACTCGAGCATCGCCGACATTGTGCGCCAGGGATGCGCCGCGTTCCGCCGGACCATCCAGGCCGCGGACAGCCATGCCGCAAGTAGCGCCGAGATCGCCGCAACGTTCAAGACCGGCGGTAGATGGCGGGTCCAGACGAACCATACCGCCAGCACGAGGGCGGGCGAACCTCCCGCCAACGCCAGCAGCGCGAGCGCGTCCTCGTGAGCCGGGAGCTGTCGCCGTGACGTCATTCCCCTAGACCATCCCGAATTTCTGCAGCCTGCGGTAGAGGCCGCTGCGGCTCAAACCGAGCACGCGTGCCGCCTCGACGACATTGTTCTGGCAGGCGTCCAACGCGCGCCGGATCAGGTCTCGTTCGTTGTCTTCGAGGTTAAAGGAGGCAGGTGCTGCGTGGCTCTGGGGCGCTGCGGCCGGGGTCAGCCCCAGGTCGGCGCCCGTGATCTGCGTGCCCTGCGCGAGCAGCACCCCGCGCTCCAGCACGTGCTCCAACTCGCGGACGTTGCCCGGCCAGCGGTGTGCCTGCATCGCTTCCACCGCGCTCGTGTCAAAGCCTTCGATCGAGCGCGCATACTTGGCGGCGTAGCGCTGCAGGAAACTGTGGGCCAACAGCAGAATATCCTCGCCCCGGTCGCGCAGCGGAGGCAGTTGGATCGTCACGGTGTTGATGCGGAACAGCAAATCCTCGCGGAAGTTGCCGGTTGCGACGGCTGCGGTCAGGTCCGCGTTCGTCGCCGAAATCAGGCGCACGTCGGCGTGCCTCAACTTGGGGCTCCCAAGCCGCTCAAACTCGCCTGTCTCCAGCGCCCGCAGCACCTTGGCCTGCTGGGAGATGGGCAAATTGCCGATTTCGTCGAGGAACAGTGTGCCCTGGTCGGCCAACTCGAAGCGGCCCGGACGGTCGGTCGAAGCGCCCGTAAACGCTCCGCGCACATTGCCGAACAACTCGCTTTCGAACAGCGTTTCCGGGATCGAACCCGCGTTCACGCAGATCATCGGGCGGGCCGTGCGCGGAGACAGGGCGTGCAGCGCCCGCGCAGCCACTTCCTTGCCGGTCCCGTGTTCCCCCGTGATCAGGACGTTGGCCGTGGAAGGTCCTATTCGCCGGATCAAGTCGAGCACCGGGCGCATCGCGGGAGACTCAGCGATCAGGTTCACCGGCAGTGGCGACTCCAATAATTCGTTGCGCCTCTGCAACCGCTGGTTCACCCGGAGCGACCGGCTCAATTGCGCCTGCGTCCTCAGAATCGTCAACAGCGTGCGGTTGTCCCAGGGCTTCTGAACGAACTCGCGCGCACCGCGCCGCACAGCCTCAACGGCGATTTCGATGCTGCCCCATCCCGTCATCACGACCACCGGCAGCAGGCTATCCAGCCGCGGGATCTCCGCGAGCAGGTCCAGCCCTTCGCCGCCCGAAGTCGTGTCACGCGTGTAGTTGAGATCGATCAGCGCAACGTCGAACTCGTCGTTGCTGAGCAGTCCCAGAAATTGCCTGGGTGAGCGGGCCTCGGCCACGCTGAAGCCCGCCGGCTTCAGCAATAGCTTCAGCGCGATCAGGACGTCGGCGGAATCGTCGGCGATCGCAATCCGGAATCGATCTTCATTCGGCATTAATAATGGCGGAGCCCAGGCCGGGCGGTTCACGCTTTACGAACATATCAGACCGGGCGGCAAAGCACGGCGGGGCTAAGCTCCGGTTGCAGCTGCGCCGGGCGTGATGGTGAAGTATCGGGTCCGCGCCGCTCAGTCGTGCTCGGGGATCTGACAGTGGAACGGGTCCGCGCCGATAGTGCCCGCCAGTTCGCCGAGGTAGGCCGGGGAACTGACCCGGGTGAGTTGCTCCCGCGCGGTCTTCAGCAGGCTGTCCACGTCCAGCGTCCGGGAAGCCGCGATGGAACGCGAGGTGGATCGGAAAACTTCCAGTGACGACAAATGCCGCCGCCACAACGCGATGTCCCGGTCCTGTTTGGTGCGCAGGCGCTCCCGATACCAGTCGCTGGTGAGCAGCGCGTCGCGCGTGAACAGGCTGCGGATGGCGGGATGCTCCACGCCCTTCCCCTCGTATTGGCCGTGCACCATAATGTGCAGCAACGCTTTCAAAGGAGGGCAAGCCGCCTCCACGCTGCCGTCTTCAAAGTAGTTGGAAGCCACGCGCTTCTGGGCCTCCACGATGCTCTCGACGCCCGTGGCAAAGGCCTCAGGATTCTGCCTCTCGGGCCGCAGCAACTCCTCCGAAAACACCGCGTCGGGCGTTTCGAAAATGCGTCCCAGAAAACGGTCTGCGAAGAGCGCCGTGATGCGGTAGCCCAGACGGCTGGCGAGCACCGTGCGGCCGTTGGACTCGAAGTCCTCGAGCTTCTCGAGGTAGCCGTTTTCGATGAGAAAAGCGGGCTCGCGCTCCTGCACGCGCATCCGGCACCAGACCTCCGGCACCAGCATGCTGATGTCGTGATCAACACGGAAAGCCGGCCCAACCGAGCCCGCGGCCGTGGTGAAGCCGGCGTACTCGGTGAGGATGAAACTCACCAGCGCGTTGTTCAAATCGACGATCGGCCACAGCGCGTTGAACGGCCCTTTGGTCAACGCTCCCTCGCTGCCGAAGCCGGTGGTCGAAGGCGACTTGCCGGTCAGGCTGCACACGAAGTCCATGAATAGTTCGGGCAGGTCCTGGTAGTGGATGGGGTTGTAAACAGCCAGTGGCGGCAGCCCGATTTTGGGGTCCGCGGGATTGCCCCGACGGCCGGCCAACACCGCACCCACCGGGAAGAACACCGGCTGGTCCGGCGGCACTTTGCGGTCGAGCCGGGCGCTGACCTCGGCAAGGTAGGTCTCCGCCGCATTCACCACGTCGGGACGTTTCTGCAGATAGCGCGGGTTCTTGGTCGGCACCCCGTCCACCAGCCGCGCGTGGGCCGAACTGACCACGTAGGTGCCGTCGTCTCCCTGCGCGAAGCGGCTGAGCAATTGCTTCATCGGCTCAGTGTATTTGTCGAACTCGGCGACGTGGTCGACCAGCTTGCGGACCTGTTCGACGGTCAGCGCCTCGAAGTTCGAAATGAAGGTTCCCGGGGAGGCCAGGTCCGCTTCCGCCTGCGCGTCGAAGCCGCGGTTCACGGCATCGTCGGGCCGCTGGAACAGCAGCGCTTCGCAATTGGAAACCAGCTTCACGCTGGGGTTCGAATAGCGCGAATCCAGATTGCCAAGGCGCGCGCGCGGCACGACGACCGTAGCCGTGATGTCATCCTCCACCTGCACTTTCCAGGCCGGGTGGAAGTCGGGACGCAGCTTGTAAATGCGCCAACTGCCGTCCGGGTCGAACCCGACGCGGAGGTAGTTGCCGACCAGTTTCTGGTCGTCGTATTTCAGCTCGTGACCCAGGAATCCGTTCATGCGGTCCACCGTGAAGTGCTCCATCCAGTTGTCGCCCCATTCGGGCCGGTAGTAGCGCTTGACCGTGAACACGAGTTGCCGGATGGTCTGGTGCAGGTCGCGCAGCCACGTGTTGTACTCATCCAGATAATCGGCCGAGGGGGTGAGCAGCTTGATGACCGAACCCAGCGAACGATCCAGGCTCAGGATGGGACGGTGCGCGCGGCGCTCCTCCTGCGGCTGCTTGTAGATATCGGAGAAATCGCGTTTCAGGATCTCGGCTACCTCGGCCATGTCCTTGTGGTAGTCGCGCAGGAAGACCGGCCCGTTCAATAACACGCTCGAAATCGACTTCGAAATCTCGCTCTTGCCTCCGCCCGAGACCGTGGAAGGTTTGTGGCACAGCGTCCCGTCGGCGCGCGCGCCCACCAGCCTCCAGGCCGTGCCGTTGAGCTGCTTTTCGATGCGCAGCCAGTAGCCCATGGGCAAGACGTAAGTTTCGCCCACGCGCAGGGTCAGCTTCTGCCGCTGGCCGTTCTGCTGCCAGCTCACGAAGCCCTCCCGCACGTTGAACTCGGTACTCTGCGGGACGTAGAGGATCTCGGGAAAACGGCGGTCCACCGCGTAGCCTTCGGGTTTGATTTCGGCCCGATCGCCCAGGATGGCCATGGCCTCGTCAAAGGTGGTCTTCTTAAGAGGCACCGTGCGGTCGGAGAAGAAATCCTGGCCCAGAATGTAGGCCGGATAGGCGATCGCTCCGCCGGCATGTTCCTCCTCGGCCAAGCCGAAAAGATTGGCCGAGAAGCTGATCTGGGTTTTGACTTCCTTCTTGCAATAGCCGTAGTAGTTGTCGGCGATGATGGTGACGATCACGCCGTGGTGGTCGCGGCAGGTAGCCTTGAACGCCTTGCCGCCGTTGTAGGGTTCGTCTTCCCTTTCCCAGCACATGCCGTCCCGCTTCTGGCGGGCCGTCGCGGCGCTCACGTGCGGCAGTCCGAGCGCCTTCTTGCGGATGCCTTGCAGGTGCGGCGCCAGAATCACGCAGCCGGTGTGGCCGGTCCAGTGCAGCACGTCGAGCGCGGAGTCGTTCTCCGGCAGATACGGGTCGCCGCCATTTCCGAAGATGCTCTCCACGAAATCGAGGTTGCTCACCAGGCTGGCGGGCGCGAAAAAGCGGATCTCCAGCGATTTGGCCGGTTCGTCGCCGGTCGCGGGACACACGCAAGGGCGCAGCAGCAGGGACGCGAAAATGCGCGCCTGCTCGTCCTGGTCGGCTGTGAACGGCAGAGCCAGGGCCTCTTCCGGGGGCCGCCAGGCTTTTTCGAGCAGGGTGGCGAAGGCTTGCTTGGGGACAGTGATCTTGTCGGCCGGGACGGGCAGGCCACCTTCGACGATGTGGAAGATGCCCTGGGTGGTGCGCTTGTCGCTCTTGGGATTGTGCAGCACTCCCTGCGCGATGCGATAGGAGTTGAGGTACGGCGACGCGAGCGAATCGCCGGTGGCGGGCAGGGACATCACCCGCGCCAGACCGGGGCGATCCAGGACGAACGTCCGGCTGGGTAGCCGGGCGGCGCCGGACGGGCAGACATCCGACAGGTAACCGTCCAGGAAGTCCTGGATGCGGGTGTCGGCCGGACAGAGCATGTCGCCCAGCAGCAGGTCCTTCTGATAGTGGTTTCGGAGCAGCGGCCCGGCGACTTCCAGCGAATAGGCGTCGGCAGTGCTCTTGCTGGTAGGTTGCCCTAGCGAGACCAGCTTGAGGTTCAGGTACCGGATCAGCTCTTCCCGATGCGAATTGTCGAGGGCGGTGGATTGGCTTTGCGAAATCACTCTTGCTCCCATAGGTTTTTTGGGGGACTTAGCGACGGCCGGCGCTGAACTTGGCGGGCAGCCCTCTTTGCCTCGTCTGGGTATTGGTTACAGGGTACCAAGCGCACCCATCTCAAATGGATGAACGGAGCGGCTTTTTGGCTTCGTCCGGAGTGCGACCCGGGGGCGGGGGGTTGGCTGGAGGG
>Ga0118677_10001965_pt1 | contig 42434 bp, 39 predicted proteins | sample AliMusrvi5mmetaG_FD_86154 | JGI IMG/M metagenome (GOLD analysis project Ga0118677, IMG submission 86154)
GCGCTACAATCGTCGTTTCGACCTGGCCAGCCTTCTACCACGCCTACTTCACGCCGCCGCCAGAACTCCGCCCATGCCCATCAAGTTCCTCTATTTGGCTGAGAATGCTTGGTAGTCAGGAAAGCTGAAAATCCCCAAGGACACCCCATGCGCCGATCGGCCCTCCTTCCCATCCTGGCCCTGCTTGTGGCCTTCCCGCTGGTCGCCCAGGACAAGGCCAAGGCTGAGGCCATGGTGAAGGAGGGCATCGCCTTCCTGAAGGCCAACGGCAAACCAGCCTTCTTCGGCGAGGTGAACAAGGCCAGCGGCCGCTTCCACGTGAAACCTGGCAGTTCCATCTATCTGTTCGTCTACGACCTGAAGGGCACCATCCTCGCCCACGGCGCCGAGCCCAATGCCATCGGTGTGAACCGCTTCAACGTCAAGGATCCGGACGGCAAGCAGTACGTGAAGGAGAACCTGGCCATGGGCCAGCAGAAGGGCGGCGGCTGGGTGGACTACAAGCGGCCGAACCCCGAGACCCGGAAGGTCGAGCAGAAGACCTCGTACCTCCTGGCCGAGGGGGATGTGGTCGTGGGTTGCGGCGTCTACAAATAGGCCCAGGCCTCAGGCTATCCTGAGGACATGGCCGCTGGGTTCCCCGCATCGCTACCGTCCAGGCCCCAGGGCCTGAGGCCGCTCTGCGCCTGGACCTGCCGGGGCCACTGCCCCACCTGCCAGGCCTCGGCGGGGCCGGTCGTCGATCGGACCGAACTTCCCTCGCTGAGCACGGAGGAGCCCACCCTCGCTCACTGAGGATGGTAGCTTGGGAGTCAGTTCCCGGAGGTCCTCCCATGAGGCAGTTTGTCGCCCCTTCCCTCCTCGCCCTGGCCCTGCTGGGCTGCGCCGAGCCGACCTTCGCGCCCGAGCGGGTGCAGCTGGGCATGACGGAAGAGCAGGTCCTGGGCCTCCTGGGCAAGCCCACGGCCACCACTCAGCTGGAACAGGCCCGCATCCTCGACTACGAGACCTTCGACCAGGACCGCTGGTTCGGAGTCGGCCGGAAGGAAAACATCAAAGTCTTTTCCGTGCGGCTGGTGGAGGGCCGGGTCAGCAGCGCCGGCCCCAAGGGCGGGACCTCCACGGCCCTGCCCGCCGCCCCGGCTCCAGCGCCAGTCCCGACCCCGCAGGCCAAGCCCGTGGCGATGCCGGTCCAGACTTTGGCCCCGCTTGCGGCTCCCGCCGTGGCCCCGGTGCCACCCGTGGCTCCCAGCGGAACTTTCGACCTGAGGACCGAGCTGGAGAAACTCGAGAAGCTGAAGAAAGATGGCCTGCTCAGCGAGGCCGAGTATCAGGATCTGCGCCAGAGCGTGCTGAAAAAGGCCCGGCAGTAGGCTGACTCAGCTCCCCAGTGAGCCAACGTCGTGGATGGTGCGGGCAATGCGGACCGCATTCACCAGCACGGCCCGGTGGGCGGCACTGAGGTGAGCCTCCTGCAGCACCACTTCCGCGGCCTCCTGGAGCCGCAGGGCGTGCATGGCCCCCTGGCCCAGCTCGCGATAGTGGTCGACCCGATGGGTCTGCATTCCCTGCATGGATTCCCGCATGACATCACCTTTGGGCCTGCGGTCCTGGAGCCAGCACCGCTTGATCCCACCTGGAAAGTCTGGGGCTTCTGGACCGGGACACCATAGGCAATCGGCCCTATAGTCTTTCGCCTATGGACAAGTAGGCTGGGAGGGCGAGCCTCACCGTCTGCATCTTCCCCCCTGCCCTGATCGGAATCCCATGGCCCTCGTCAGCTGGAGTGATCAGTACCGGACCGGCATCGCCAGCATCGACGATGCCCATGAGCAGCTCTTCAACCTCCTCAACCGGCTGCAGGAGAACCTGCGCCAGGGCGCCCCAGTGGCCCAGACCCTGACGGCCCTGAAGGAGCACGCCGGCAGGCACTTCCAGGACGAGGAGGCCCACATGGCCGCCAGTGCCTACCCGGGCCTGGATGCCCACAAGGCCGAGCATGCCGAACTCCTGCAGCAGGTCCAGGCGTTCCAACAGCAGCACGCAGTCCAGCCCGAGGCCGCGAACCCAGGTGAACTGGGCGTCTTCCTGGTGGACTGGGTCCTGCACCACATCCTCGGCTTCGACAAGCAGTACGCGGATTCATTGAAGGCAGCTGACTAGAGCCGCTTCACGAAAAGGATCTTCACGTGCGGGCTGAGCGTCTGCTTTTTAGCAGGTCGCCCCTGGATCTTGCGCACCAGGCCCTGGCCCTTCACCACGCGGCCGAAGGCGGCGAAGCCCTGTCCATCAGGGTTGCGCCGGCCCCCGAAATCCAGCTCCGGCTGGTCGCCGATGCAGATGAAGAAGTCGCTGGTGGCGGAGTCCGGTGCCCCCCGGGCCATGGAGATGGCCCCATCCACGTGGCGCAGCCCCGTATCCCGGGTGCGCTCCAACGGAATGGGCGGGAAGTCCCGGTCCTCCCGCGTGGCACCGCCCTGGATCACTTCGATCTTCACGGGGCTCTGGGGCTGGTTGGCGGGGGTCACCGTGCGATGAAAGCGGCCGTCCCGGTAAATCCCCGCGTCCACGTAACGCAGGAAGTTGGCCACGGTGCGGGGGGCCCTGGCTTCTTCCAGCAGGACCTCGATGGGCCCGAGTTCGGTCTGGATGAGAACCCTGACAGTCTGGGCAGCCAGGGGCAGGCCCAGAAGCAGGAGGAGCGGCAGGAGGCGACGGAGCATGTCTGCGATTCTAGCCGAGCACTTGCTCCAGGACTGCGGTCATGGCCTGGAAGCTGAAGGGCTTCTGGATGAAGGCCGCGGGACGCAGGCCCTGCATGGAATCCACCGCCTCGCCCTGGCTGTAGCCACTGGCGAGGATCACGCACACCTCGGGATCCAGGGTCTTCATGCGCTGGAAGGCCTGGCGGCCGTCCATGCGGGGCATGGTGAGGTCCATGAACACCAGCACGAAGTGGCCCGCCTGGAAGCGCTCCAGAGCTTCGACACCGTCCTTTGCGGCCACCACCTGGAAGCCCAGATGAGCGAGCATGCTGCTGTAGCTGAAGCGAAGCTCCGGCTCGTCATCCACCAGCAGGATACGTCCCTGGAAGCGGGGCTGGCGCGGCTCCAGGCTCAGCACCGGCGCGGGAACTTCAGCTTCGCTGGCCCGGAAGTGGACCTCAAAGCGGCTGCCCTGGCCGGGCTCTGATTGGATCTCGATGCCGGCCTGGTGCCCCCGCAAAATGCCGAGCATGGCGGACAGGCCCAGGCCCCGCCCTGAGCCCTTGGTGCTGAAGAAGGGATCGAAGATGCGGGACAGGATCCCGGGCTCCATGCCGCTGCCGGAGTCCTCCACCCACAGCGTGACGTAGGATCCGGGCTGGAGGTTCTGGCCCAGAAAGGTGGTCTCCAGATCGCGGGCCAGGATCTCCCGCCGCGACGTGCCCACCGTGATGTGGCCATTGGACTCGCCGATGGACTCGGAGGCGTTGGTGACCAGGTTCATGATGATCTGCTGGATCTGGGCCGCGTCTGCCTCGATGGTGGGCAGGTCCGCATCCAGCTGGTAGTCCACCACGACGCGCTTGGAGATGGACACCGTGAGCAAGTGGGTGATCTCGCCCACCAGGCGGTTCAGATCCAGGGGCTCCACCACAAAGCGGCCCTTGCCCGAGTAGGCCAGCATCTGGCGGGTGAGCTCCGCGGCCTTGAGGATGGTGCCCTCCATGTTCTCCAGGTAGGGCCCCGAGGCCGCGCCGACGGGCTGCTTCATCTGGGCGAGGTTCAGGTTCCCCAGCATGGCGCTCAGCAGGTTGTTGAAGTCATGGGCGATGCCCCCAGCCAGCACGCCCAGGCTCTCCAGCTTCTGGGTCTGGCGCATGGCCTCCTCGCTTCGGCGGCGCTCGGAGACATCCGTGAACATCACCAGCCACTGGCCGCCGATGTTGGCGGCCTGGATCTCAAGGTGCAGGGACCGTCCATCTCTGGCCGTGACCTGGTGCTCCTCGGGCCGCACTGATGCGCCCGTGGCCATGGCGCGGCGGATGAGCTCGGCCCAGTGGCTGGAGGCGCGCTCCCTCAGGGCCGCATCGGGGTAAGCCTTCTCCCACCAGGTCCGAACATCCGGCAAGTCCTCCAGGCTGTAGCCCAGCACCTGCTCAAAAGCCCGGTTGACGTACTCGATGCGACCCTGGGCCGAAGCCAGAGTGATGGGCACCGGGGCCTGCATGATCAGGGCCCGGAAACGGGCCTCGCTCTGGCCCTGGGCTTCCAGGGACTCGGCGAGGCGCTGCCGCTCCCGGTGGTAGGAGGCCAGCACCATCCACAGGATCACCACACACATCACACTGCAGACGATGAAGCCCGTGCCCAGGTCTAGGACCCGGCTCCAGGGATTTGGGAAGGGCCAGATCCACCCTGGCCGGACCCACTCCAGCCACAGGAGCCCGAGCCCATTGGCCAGATAGAGGGACAGCAGGAACCAGCGGGTGAGGCCCTTGAAGAAGATCACCAGGTACATCGCCGCAGGGAAGAAGAAGAGCCCAATGCTGCCCTGACTCCCGCCGTTGTTGAACCAGCTCAGGTCCAAGTCAATCATGGCCAGGAGGAACAGCGTCTTCATCCCATAGAAGCCGTGCAGGGTGGCGAAGAAGAGCCCCAGCGTGATCAGCCCCAGGGCGCCAGCGGAGATCACCATCAGGGGGGGCAGCTTCTGGATGATGTTCAGAGGCACCACTACCAGCAGGCACAGCAGGCCAGTGGTGAGGGTGATGCCCTGGAAGGTGCGCTGCTCGATGCTGTTGCTCCGGTCCCGGAACAGGCGCAAAAGGGGCGCCGCCCAGCGTTCGATCGCGTCGGGGAACCTGCTGTCAGCACCGCCGGGGCTCTGGGACAAAGTGGGCTCGAAAAGGTCTATTTGGCAGGTTTTGCATGGAAAGTCAGTTGCTACGAATCATAGGGTAAAGAATTGGAAAATACACATCCTGGTAAGAAAGGAGTTGTCCCGCCTTCGTGACCCCGGTCACGCCGGGCCGGAGGGCGCACCGGTACCCTGGGGGGGACGGAGCCCCCCGGGGCCCGCCCATTGGAGGCACTGTGACTGCTTTGCTCGATACCCTTGAACCCAAGACTTTCTGGTCCTACTTCCTGGAACTGTCCAAGATCCCCCGGGGTTCCAAGAACGAGGCCGCTGCAGCCGCCTGGGTGGCGGACCAGGCGAAGGCCCTGGGCTGCGAGGTGGAGCGCGATGCGGTGGGCAACGTCATCATCCGCAAGCAGGCCACGGCCGGCAAGGAAGGCCGCCCCACCCTCTGCATGCAGGCCCACGTGGACATGGTCTGCGAGAAGAATGAGGGCACCGAGCACGACTTCCTGAAGGACCCCATCCAGGTCTGGAAGGACGGGGACGTGCTGCGGGCCAAGGGCACCACCCTGGGCGCCGATAACGGCATCGGCGTGGCGGGTGCCCTGGCGGTGCTGGCGGACAAGACCATCGCCCACGGCCCCCTTGAAGTGCTCATCACCATCGACGAGGAGACGGGCCTCACGGGCGCCAACGGCCTGCAGCCTGGGGTTCTCAAGGCCCAGTACCTCCTGAACCTCGACAGTGAGGAGGAGGGCTTCCTCACCATCGGCTGCGCCGGGGGCGAGGACACCATCGTCACCCGCCAGCTCATTCGCAGCGCGGCTCCGGCCAGCACGAAGCCCTTCCGCCTGAAGGTCTTCGGCCTCAAGGGCGGCCACTCGGGCATCGACATCAACGCCGGCCGGGGGAACGCCATCCGGATCCTGGCCCAGGTGCTCAGCGCCCTCAAGCCCGCCTTCCCCTTCGCCCTGGCGGGCATCAAGGGTGGCAACAAGCGCAACGCCATCCCCCGCGAGGCCTCGGCCACGCTGCTGCTGGATCCTGCGCAGGAGCAGGCCTTCAAGACGGCCCTGGCGGGCCACGAGGCCCACTGGCGCGCCGCCCTGGGCGCCCACGATCCGGGCCTGCACCTCAGCCTGGAGGCCGGTGAAGCCACCCAGGTCCTCGCCGCGGCCGATACGGATGCCCTCCTCCGCCTCCTGCTGGCCCTGCCCCACGGCGTCGAAGCCATGAGCCCCGACATCGCAGGCCTGGTGCAGACCTCCACCAACATGGGCGTCATCGACACCCGCGAGACCGAAGTGGAAGTGAACCTGCTCACCCGCAGCTCCATCAACGCCTCGCGCACGGCCCTCTCCGAGCGCATCGCCGCCACCTGCGCCCTGGGCGGCTTCCAGTCCCACGTGACCGGCGGCTACCCCGGCTGGAAGCCCGAGCCCAAGGCCTCCCTGGTGCAGATCGTCCAGGACGCCAACCAGAAGGTGTTCGGCAAGCCCCTGGAGATCATGGCCATCCACGCCGGCCTAGAGTGCGGCCTCATCGGCGAGAAGTACACCAGCATGGAGATGGTCTCCTTCGGCCCCAGCATGTGGGACGTCCACACCCCCGACGAGCACGTGAACGTGCCCTCCGTGGGCAACTTCTGGAAGCTGCTGGTGGCCGTCCTCGAGGCCGTGTAGGGTTCACCAAGACCGGCCCTTGGCGCAAGCCCAGGGCCGTGTTAACCTTGTCGCTTCCGCCTTGGCGCGGAAGCCATTGGAGAGTTGTCCGAGTGGTTTAAGGAGCACGCCTGGAAAGTGTGTGTAGGTCAAAAGCTTACCGAGGGTTCGAATCCCTCACTCTCCGCCAGAAGAAGCCGCCCAAGGGCGGCTTTTTCATTGGCGCGGAGAGTTAGGGATTCGAAGGAAGGGACGCCGCGCAGCGGTGGCCCTGGAGGGAATCCCGACCTTCAACCCGCGTCACCCCGAACGGAGCCCCGTGGCTGTCGGAGAGGGAGGATTTGCTGCGACCTGTGACCCGAAGCCAGCCTCCAGTCCCTATCTACACACTGCTGACCCCAGGCTGGTGCGGTCTTGCGGCAGAAGCTCAGGCGTCCAGCTTCCGGGGAAATGCTGGGTGGTGCTCTCGGATGCAGTTGGGGCAGATGCCATGGCTGAAGCGGGCATCGGAGTTGTCGGAGATGTACTTCTCCATCTGCTCCCAGGATTCCTGTTTGTTGTTGATCTTCTTGCAGTGCATGCAGATGGAGATGATGCCCTCCAGGCGCTTTGTGCGCGCCAGGGTGGCCTCCAGTTCCTCTTTCTGTTGAGCCAACAAGGCCCGGGCCGCTTCCCGTTGGCCGGCCTCCAGAGCCCTGCGGTGCCATCTGCGTTGGATCGCGATGGCGGCGATGATGGTCATGCCCAGAAAGGTCAGCACGAAGGCCGTCAGTTTCCAGGCTTCGAGGCGCCACTCCGAGAGGTAATCCCCGGTCGCGAGCCCCACGGTGATGAACAGCGGGCGAGGCAGGCCGAGCCGGCGCACCGAGATGGTCCGCTCCAGGCCATCGAGGGTGCTGAAGGTGGTGTAGGTGTGGGTGGCCAGGCCCCCCTCAAGGACCTGGCTCAGGTGGCTGGATGAGACTTTGCGCCCCACCCACGGGCCTGCGTCAGTGCCTGCAGGGTAGCGAGCGATCAGGGTCGCATCCGAGTCGACCAGGGCCATGGTGCCTCGCTGCCCAATGTCAAAGCTCGCGAAGCCCCTGGTGAGGTGCTCGATGGTGACGCCGGTGTAGACCAGTCCGGCGAAGCCTCCGCCCGGTCGGTTGATCCGGCGAGCCAAGACCACCATCCATTGCCCGGAGATCCCCCCGACCAGGGGCCTGGAAAGCACCAGTCCCGCGCCGGGGTCGCCCTGCAATTGGTGGAAGTAGTCCCGGTGGGCCAGGCTCGTGGTGGTGGCTGCCAGGGCCTGGGGGCCGTAGATGGCATTCCCACTGGCGTCCGTGGCGCGGAAGACCGCCAGCTCCGGCAAGCGGGCGTGCTCCCGGACGATGAAGCGGCTGAGGGCCGCCTGTTGGATCCCACCCGCAGCCAGTTCCCGCTCGGCCTCGTCCACCACGGCCAGCATGGCGATATCAACCTTGGCCACGATGCCAGTGATGTTCTCATCCAGGATCTTCGCGAGGTTCTGCGAGGAATTGGTCGCCTGGTCGACCACGTGGATGCGGCTCCGGTGCAGGGAATACCAACAGATTGCCGCCACCAGGACATTGAGGAGGACAACTCCCGCCACGAGCCGGGTTCGGAAGGCGGTGGCAGGGCTCGGTTGGGGGCTTTTCGATGGCTGGGCGTTCTGCGCGGGCATCCGGGGCTCATGGATTGGGGGTCGTGGCGTCGGGGCAAGCCCTGCTTCCACGGCGATCTTTCGGGTATCGGTTCGTTGGGCTTTATTTAGCGCAGGCCTGGAGGAAGGATACAACCTTTGAGGCCTGGCGCGGACCTAGGAAGGCGCACCGGCGCGGCTGCGCTGAACGCAGCGGAACAGACCTTCTTATCCTGGCGTTTCCTCAGACCTTGAACCGAGCCACCAGGTCGTCCAGTTGGATCGCCAGGAGCCGGACTTCCTCGACTGTTCCTGTGGAGTCCCGGATGGTGGTGACCATCTGATCCATGGCGGTGGCATTCTGCTCGGCGATCGCGCTCAGACTGCCCATATTGGTCACCACCGAGTGGCGCCCCTGATTCTGGGCTACGCTCTGGTTCTCGACGGCGGCCAACCGCTCCGAGGAGGAGCTGATGGCGCTCTGGATGCTCTCAAGGGCCCCGCCGGCGCTGTTGACCATGCGCGTGCCATCGGTGATCGCCCGATTGGAGGTCTGAATCAGGAGGGTGATCTCCTTGGCGGCCCTGGCACTGCGATCCGCCAGTTTGCGGACCTCCTCGGCCACCACGGCGAAGCCCCTGCCATGTTCGCCAGCCTTGGCGGCCTCGATGGCGGCATTCAGCGATAGCAGGTTGGTCTGATTGGCGATCTCGGTGATGACCGTGAGGATGTTGCCGATCTGCTTGGAGTTCTGGGTGATGGCCTGCATGCCCGCGATGGCGCCGCCAATGGAGGACCCACCCGTGGCGGCGGCGTTCTGAGCCTCCCGGAAGAGCTGGAGGGTAGCGGCCACGTCGGCATTGACTTCCTGGGACCCCCGGGCAATCACCTGGATGGTACTGGTGCTCTCAGCCACGCTGGTCTTCTGGTGCTCGGCGGAGCGGGCCAGCCCCAGAGCTGCCTGGTGCATCTCACCCATGCCTGAGGACACCCGCTGGGAGCCCGTTGAGATGGTCTGGGAGATGCCAGAGACCTGCTTCACAATGTGCTGAATGTTGTCCACGAAGTGGTTGAAGTGGCGGGCCATGCGGGCCAGTTCGTCCTCGCCGGTGGGATTGAGGCGGAGCGTCAGGTCGCCCTCCCCCTCAGCGATGTCCCGCATCCGCCCCTCGATCACTTCCAGCGGCTCAAGAATCCGCTGGGTCATGTACCGCATCCCCAGTGCTCCAGCCCCACCCACCAGCAGCCCCAGCAGGCCCAGGATCAGCATCTTCAGGTTGCGCTCTCGGCGGGCGGGTGAAGGGTCCAGGACAGCCACCACCGCCGCCACCTGGTTCCCGCCTTCCAGGTGGAAGACCTGGCCGATGGGCATGAGCCCCCCCACCTCGGGAATGGCCAGGAGACCATCGCTGGATGGGGCGGGAGGCAGGGCGCTCACGATGGCGGACAGGTCCACGGCAGCCTCGTCGGGCTTGTGCGAGTAGGCGAACAGTTTCCAGGTCTTGGAGGGCTCGTCCCAGGTGCAGGCCAGGAAGCGCTGGATCGAGGCATCGTGGATGTTGTTCAGCTCCTTCTCGGTGTTCTGCACGTCGTTGTACCCGAGCCAGGTCTTGATGGACTCCGCCATGGACGCCACGGACTTGGAGCCCGACTCCTTCAGGGAGGAAGACAGCATGTGGCCGATCAGCAGGCCCGCCGACAGGGTCATGGCCACTGACAGCACCAGCGCGAGCAGGAGTGAGCCACCAAAGAATCGGCGGCGGAGGGACCAGTGGCGCCACATCAGGGTTACATTCTGCATACTGCTACATCGACCACTTGCCCGGGGCCGAGGTGCCCTTTGTGTAAACTTGGCGTAACCCTTTCTCGAAGGAACCCTCCTTCATGGAATGACCGGCTAACAGACCGCCAGCAGTCCCCGGCAGTGGGTCACCAGTTCGTCGGGTGTGAAGGGCTTCCGGAGGACGGGCACCCCCATTCCAACCAGTTCATCCTCCATCGTCTTGCTGCCACCATCCCCGGTGATGACCAGCACCTTGGAGAGCAGGGCCGGTCTGAAGTCCCGGATCCAGCCCAGGATGGCGAACCCGTCCAGACCTGGCATCCGCAGGTCCGTGATCACCAGGTCGAAGCTGGCCTGCTCGAGCCTCGCAATGGCCTCACGCCCCTCGTGAATGCGCTCGACCCGCCAGCCCAGCCGTCCGCCCAGCATCTCGTGGACCAGGTGGGTGATATAGTCCTCGTCGTCGATGACCAGCACATCCATCCCATCGACCAGGTTCTGGTGCGAGGGTGTTGGTTCGGGCAGCGTCCGGGGCCGGAGGGCCTCCAGGTGTGGCCGAGGCTCCGCCAGGCCTTGGACCAGCGGCAGGCTCAGTTCGAAGACCGTTCCCACGCCGAGGGTGCTGCTGACGGTGATCTCACCCTGGTGCTGCTGCACGATGCCCAGGCAGACGCTGAGGCCCAGCCCGGTTCCCCGATCCACGGGCTTGGTGGTGAAGAAGGGGTCAAAAATGCGGCGCAGCTTGTCCGCAGGGATCCCATGGCCCGTGTCCCGGACGGCCACCAGGGCCCTGCCCTCCCGGGCTTGGAGGCGCACCTCCAGTTCCCGGCACGCGCTGTGTTCCATGGCATCCACGGCATTGATCAGGAGGTTGATGACCACTTGCTTGATCTGGGCCGCATCGGCCTGGATATCGGTACTGCCATGGGGGGTGATGAGCCTCAGGACAACTTCAGCGTCTTTCAGCCGGAAGCGCATGATGGATGCGGCCTCTTCCAGGATGGCCCCCAGGTCTGTCCGCTGGAGTTCCATGGTGGCCGGTCTTGATAGCTGAAGCAGTTGCCGGATGATCTTGACGGACTCCTGGGTGCTCCGGGTGATGGCTTGGCAATAGGTCTGGAGCACCTGGCTGCCGGCCTGCAGTTCCAACCTCGACAGCAGCAGCTCGGAAAAGCCCAGCACCGGCGCCAGTTTGTTGTTCAACTCGTGGGCGATGCCGCCGGCCAATGACTCGAAGAGGGCCGCCTTGTCATGGAGGGCCAGCCTGCGCTCCACCGCCCGCTGCCCCGTGATGTCCTCCAGGATGGCGCAGATCTGTCCGGTCTCCTCCACCAGGGAGAGGTGGAACCGGAAGAGGCGGGCCTCGGCCCCTGAGAGCAGCAGCTCGAATTCATCCACCCGGTCGCCGGGTTGGATGACCCCGGTGTGGTGCAGCTGCAGCAGGGCCAGGAAGGCGGCCCGCTCCCGGGGCGCCATGAGCTCGGTCAGGTTCCCGGGTGAGACCCCCCCGCGGGGGGCCAGCAGGGCCTGGAACTTGGAGTTCTCGGCCTGGATGCCGCCTTCCAGGTTGAGCAGGGCCAGGGCCAGTGGGCTGTGCTGGAAGAGGGTCTCATAGCGGCCCTCGGATTGCCGGAGCTGCTGAAGGCTCTGGACCAGGTCCTGGTTCTTCCGTTCCAATTCCCGGCGCTGGAGGCCAGCCAGGGCGAACTGCTCATTCACCAGGGAAGACTGGGCCCGCACCAGGCTGGGCACGGCGATGATGCCCACATAGCGGCCATCCGCTTCCACGAGGGGGATGTCCTGGTAGAAGGCCTCCCCGGTCCTGCTCATGGCCTTGCCCAGCAGCTCCATCAGCGGCATGGCGGGGGTCACACAGAGCGTGTCTGGGAGCAGCTGCTCCTGGATGGGGTTGTGACTGTGGAGGGGAAAGCCGAACCGGGTGCCCAGCAGGTTGCCAATCTGGCCCCTGGAGATCAGGCCCACATAGGTTTCCCCCCGCACCACGGCCGCGAACTCATGGGTGTGATGCCGGAAGCCATCCGACACCTGGGTGACGGTCTGGCCCACCTGCACACACTCCCGATGGTCGACCAGGGCGGCCAGGTCGACTGGGCTTTTCTGGGTGTGGGCGGCTCCCCAGGTCGAGCCCGATCCTCTTGGCATGCCTCTATTTCGGCCAGACTCGACCACGACCCGAGGGCCCAGGCGTAACGCCTCGGTAACGATTCAGGGTCGCCGCCAGCGTCGGACCTGGTCCACGATCCAGGGGCCGTCATCCAAGGGCAGGTCGTGGCCCGCGAAGGGGTGCACCCCGCGGTGGCAGCGCCAGCGCCGGGCGATCTCGTGGGAGCAGTGGGGATCCACCAGCTGGTCCCCCGCCCCCACCAGCACCAGGGTCGGGACCGGTGCCTGCCAGGGGGCCACGTACCGAGCCGAGGCCAGCAGCTGACGGAGGGCGTTTGTCATGGCCACCGGATGACTGCGGCGCAGCTCGGCCCAGGCCTGGATCAACGGTGCATGGGCCTCGGGGGGCAGGCTGCTGGTGAGACGGAACACGAGCCGCTCCCGCTCCAGAGCCGTGGGGCTGAGAAGGATCCGGAGCAGGCTGGGCCAGGCCCTGGGCTGCAGGCGCTGCAGGAGGGGACTGAAGGCCCCGAAGCTGGTGTTGATGAGCACACAGGCATCGACCTCCTGGGGCCAGGCCTCGGCCCAGGCCGTGGCCACCATGCCCCCCAGGGAGAGGGCCAGCAGGTGGTAGGGGGGCTGGAGGCCCAGGCGGGCGGCCTCTGCATGGCAGTGGGCGGCCAGTTCCCGAACGGTCGTGGGACTAGGTTCGGCATGGCGGACCCCGTTCCCCGGCAGCTCCAGGGCCACCACCTGCATCTCTGGATAGGCGGCCTGCAGGAGCTTCGGGAAGTCCCCCCAGTGCTGAGCCTCCCGCGTCAGCCCGCGCAGCAGGATCCAGGTGCTCATGTGGCCCCCTCCAATGCCAGCTCGGGATACCACTGGGTCAGGGCCAGGCGCCGCTGTCCGTCCCGTTCCGGGCCCATGGGCAGCCAGCGCGCGTGGCTGCTGGCGGCCCGCACGAGGAATTCCAGCAGGGGCAGGTGCCGCCGCAGCACCCGCTGCTGACGGTGCTCGATGAGGGGGTTGAAGAGACCCAGGCGCGAGAAGAACTGGCGGGGGTTCTTCTTCACCCAGGTCCAGGAGCCCATTTCCAGGGTCAGGGGCAGGAACACTCGTTCAGCCGTTCCCTGCGAGCGCAGGTACAGGTGGTCCCAGAGGTCCCCGTGGGCAAGGTATTGGCCGCTCTGGGGCTCAAAGACGTAGCGGTAGTTGCACAGGGTCTCTTCCAGCAGGTCCTTGAGGGCATGGACCTCCGCCAGGTGTCCGAAGGGCCTGCGGGTGTGGGCGAAGGGGAACCAGATCCGATCATGGACACCAAAACCCGAATGGCAGTCCACCATCAGGCTGAAGCGGCGGGGTTCGAACTCCGTGGCCACCAGATCCGCGATGGCCCGGTTCTCCACTTCCATGGGCTGCCCTTCCCAACCGCGGAACCAGGGCAGTTGGGGGCTGAGCCGCTGGCCGCCCACCAGCCAGGGCACCCGCTCCACGGAATCCACGGGCGCGTTGCGCATGAGGTCCACGCCGCTGGGATTGGCCCGGGTGCCGCGCCATAGCCCGCCTGGGTTCACCAGGGGCACAAAGACCAAGCGCACGGCTTCCAGCTGGCGGTTCAAGGTGGTGTCCCACTTCAGGCGGGTGGCCAGATTGCGCAGGTAGGCCAGCACCACCTCGGCGCCGATGCGCTCCAGGCCATGAAAGCCACCGAAGAAGCCCACGGCGGGCAGGGCCGGATCCGGGTTGCCGAGGGTCACCACCTGGACCGGCAGGGTCTGACCCTGGCAAGTCACCTGACAGAGGGTCCGCGCTTCCAGCTGGGTTCCCCCGATGTCGATGATCCTGTTCAACTCGTCGAGGTACGGCAGGGGCTCCATGAGCCGATTATGCAGAGCCTGCGCACAGGTATGGGGGATCGACGGGGCCTTCGTGTCCACATTCCTGAGAAGTTGGCGGCCCGTTACGGACTTGTCACAGCCGCGACACGCCGGGTGCCGGCCCGGGCCCTACTGTGGCTCTCATCCCCCCGGATGCATCCCTGCGTCCCCATCGCCGGAGGCCCTATGCGCACGCATTCCGCACGCCCCCTGTTCCTTTCCGGCGCGGCCATCGGCGGGGCCATCCTCTGGGGCTGCGCGGAATTCATCGCCCTCCAGTGGTGCCGACTCTGCGAGCGGCTCCACGCGCGCTCATGACCGGCTCCAGGCGCTGAACCGTACCGGGCAGCGTCACGAGATTGGGCTCCTCTGCTCACGTCTCAGTGCCCCGCCAGCAGCCGGTCCAGGTAGCGGGACTTGAGCTGCTCCGAGGCCAGGACCTGCTTGAGTGGAGGCAGCTTCAGGACGGCGCCCAGGATGGCGGCGGCGGCCCGGTGGCCATGGGTGGACTGGCCGTCCACCAGCAGCTCCGCCAGCTTGCCCCGCTCAAGGGCCATGACCACCGTGCGGTGGACGGTGTTGACGGGTGTCAGCACCCGTGAAGGACGGGGCTTCAGGCGGATGGCCTCCTTGGCACAGACCCGCACGCACACGCCGCAGCCCAGGCAGCGGTCTTCATTCAGCTGGGCGGTGCGCGCCACGCGGCGCTGAGGGTCATGGGCGCTCACGAGCCCCAGGGCCTCCACCGGACAGGCGTCCAGGCACTTGCCGCAGCCGTTGCAGCGGTCACTGTCCACCTCGGGCAGGTAGTTGGTGGTGTGCACGGGCTTCATGAAGGCGAAGCGCCGCGCCGCGATCAGGGCCTCGCAGCAGCACCCGCAGCAGTTGCAGATGAAGCTCACCTGCTCCCGGACATTCTCACCGAACTGCACCAGCCCCCGCTCCCGAGCCTGGGCCAGCAGGTCCAGACACTCCGGAGCGTCCACCCGCCGGGCCACCTGGTGCCGCGTGAGGGAGTCAGCACAGCTGCCGAAGGTCATGCAGATGTCCTTGGGGGCGTCGCAGGCCCGGTCCTTGCGGGCCATCTTGTGGCGGCAGTAGCAGGTGCTGATGCCAATGGCCTTGGCGGAGCGCACCACCTCACTGGCCCGCTCGTAGTCCAGGACCACCAGGGCGTCCCTGGCGGGCAGGGCCGTCTCGTCCACAAAGACACGCCCCAGCTGGGTCTGCCCCGTGGTGAAGAGCTCCCGGCAGAAGTCCTCCTCGACGTTGATGTAGTCGTAATAGAGCTCCGCCAGGGCCTGCTGATCCGCATCGCCCCGCACCCGCATCATCGAGAACTCGAAGAAGCCCGCCATGGGGGGCGGCAACACGTAGCGGGTCTCATCACCGTCCGCGTAGTCCAGCAGCATGGCCCGGTCCGCGAGGGCGTCCAGCACCTGGCGGGCCCGCGCCTCGGGCAGGCCCCAGACCGCCGCGGCCCGGCGGGCGGTGAAGGGCCGGATCGGCACCTGGGCCAGCAGCCCGGCCTCCTCCTCACTCACCAGGAGCCGGAGGATCTGGAACAGGCGCTCCGAAGGCGGCGCCCCCTGTGGCGAGCGGTTGAGCCGCTCCACCAGTCGGTCGTAGGTGCCCTGGCCGGGGCCTAGCATCACTTTGCCCATGGGGATCCTCGTTTGTTGGTGCCAGAGGAAGGTAATTGGAAGGAATCGATAAAAGCATTGGGCCGGGGGATGGAAGCGTCAAGCCATTGGACCTACATTGAGGACGGAAGCGAGGTGTCCCATGTTCAAGCGGGTCATTGTCGCCATCGACTTCTCGGAGAACAGCCGGCGCGCCCTGGACCGGGCGGCTGGCTGGGCCCGCCAGCTCAAGGTGCCCCTCACGGTCATCCATGTCGTCGAGGGGCCCAGCCTGACGGCCTACTCGGCCTACGCCCCCATGGGCGACCCGTCCTGGTTCGTGGATGCCCAACCCAACGCGAGCCTGATCATGGACACCTGGCTCGCACCCTATCCGGAGGCCAGGGGCATCCTCCTCGCCGGCTCTCCCGCCGAGCAGATCATCGGCGCGGCGGACCCCGAGGCCCTGCTCGTCATCGGCCAGGTGGGGCACAGCGTCCTGGAGCACCTGCTGTCCGGGTCCACGGCCACCAAGCTGGTCCGCCACGCCCCCTGCGATGTCCTCGTTGTACGCAACGGGAGCTAGCTGTCAGGCAGCCGCCCCATAAGCCGCGAGGCGTGGGGCGCCAGCAGCCACGTGAGCGGAACCAGGACCGCGCCGGCCAGGACGTCCACCACATAGTGGGCAGAGATGTAGACCGCAGCGAAGATGATGGCCAGCGCCCAGAGACCCAGGAGCGGCACCAGCCGCGGGAAGGGCCGGGCGGCCAGCACCACCGCCAGCAGCGAGAGCTGGGTGTGGCCGCTGGGGAACGCGTCGAGGGTGGTGCGCTCCGCGTGGTGGAGGAAGGCCCGCACCCCTGCGGCCAGGGGCCCGCCCCCCAGCTGGGTGGCTTCCAGAACCTGGGGGATCCGCGGCCCTTCAGCCGGGCACAGAAAGTAGCCCAGGAAGGAGAGGTAGAAGCCCAGCAGCAGGGTGAACGCCATCGGCTCGAACCGGGCGGCGTCGAGGCGAACCCGCGCCAGGATGGCCACCGTCAGGGGCAGGAAGTAGAAGCTGGCGTAGGCCAGGTAGACCAGATCCGTGAAGGCGGAGGGACGGCCGAAGGCGCCGCGCCAACGGAGTGCGAGGTCGCCCAGCCAGCGTGCGTCCGCTTGGGCCAGGAGGGCATCAAAGCGCAGGGGATTCACGGCGGCGACCAGGGGCTGCAGCAGCAGGAAGGTTCCCAGCACCGCGACCACTGGCGCGAAGTCCCGGAGCACACCGAGTGCCCCCTTCCCGGGAGCCCCGGTCAGGAGCGCCTGCGCGAGAAGCATGCTGGCCAGCGTGAGGGCGGACGGACCCCAGCCCCCGGGCCGCGCCAGGCAGTCCAGGCAAAGCAGGATTGCGAGGACCGTGAGGGTCAGCCGCTCCGAGGGTCGGGGGCTCATGTCCAGGGCTGTCCCATCCAAGTCGGCGAACCCTCCGGGGGGCCGAGCCACCGGGCCGGATCCTCGGTGATCTTCCGGATGATGTCCAGGCCCCCGGCACAGGAGAAGGCGTCGTCAATGCGTTCATCGAAGGTCCAGCGCACCGAGAGACCGGGTGCCACCACCACCCCATCCAGCTCCGTGAAAGCCGTCGGTCGCGGCTCTGAAACGGCGCCGAATACAGAGGTGGTGCCATACTCGTACAGGTGGTGATAGACATCGGAAATGCCGACGGAGCCCAGGTTGGCCAGGAACACCGTGGTGTACATGGGGTCATTGCGGATCATGAACTCGGGGTAGAGATTCCAGTTGTCCAGGCAGCGGGCCAAGCCCACCAGGGCGCGGATGAGGAAGCCCGGCAGGCGCATGATCAGGTTCACCTCCTGGTCCACGGAACGCTGGGTGGTCCGGGCCTCGTCCACGAGGGCGCCCACCCGGGTGGACCACTCGGCGAAGGCTTCCCCCCGGGGGGCCAGGACCTTCACCGTGGCGCCCGCAGCCTCCTCCCGGAAGGCCGTCTTCACCACAAAGGCCAGGGACACCTCCCGACGCTGGTAGTGGTGGCCACCGGAGACGAAGCGATTCAACCGGGGGCGCTCCTGCATGCAGATGGCCGTCGCGTAGGCGATCAGGTGGAACATGGTCGCCCGACCCGGGTGGGCCTGGTTGTAGGCCTTCAGCCACACCCGGGAGGCGGCGATCCGGAAGACGGTCTCCTGGTAGACGCAGGCCTCGTTCCGTCCCCGCATGAGGTAGGGCATGAGCTGCCTCACCGGAGCTTCGCCGCGCACCAGGTCGCCGTCGGACCTTCTGAACATTGGCATGCCCCAAGGTCCGGACTGGAGGAGCCGTTGTCAAGATGCCGTTATTTCACTATTTTGGTCATTGACAACACCGCCATCCAGAATTATCCATGGGGGATTCCTGCGAGGTGCTCCATGAGACTCGGCCTCGGCTTTCTCATGTTTGCCTGCCTGATCTCCGCCTCGGCCCAGGACTCCCCCGGCCCCTGGTCCACCACGCTGTATCTCCAGCAGAGCTGGCCGAAGCAGACCGAGACCAACCGGCAGATCAAGCAGGACATCAACGGGGCCTTCGGCACCCACTTCCAGACCTGGGATGACGTGGCCAACCTGAACGTGGGCGTGCTGGCCTTCCGGGATCTCACGCCGCAGTGGAAGGTGGGGCTGGAGTTCGACTATTCCTCGGGCCGGATCCACGGCACGGAGACCGTGGCCACGATGGCGGGCCCCGCCAGCATGAGCTTCGAGCAGAAGTACAGCACCTATGCCGACCTGCTCGCCCTGGTCCACTACCGTCCCCTGGGTCCCGAGGGCCAATGGGTGCCCTTCCTTTCGGCGGGCGCAGGTCTGGCCTACGACAAGGACCGAACTCTGCTCACCCTGCGGAATTTCCTGCTCGATGAGCGCCTCCAGGTGGACAACAGCGGCTGGTTCCCCATCCTCACCGTGGGAGCCGGCGCGGACCTCTACCTGACGAAGGCGCGAACCTGGTACGTCGAAGTCGGCCTGAGCTACTCGTGGGCCCGCCTCAAGCACCGCGTCAACGCCAGTGGCAGCCTGGCGTCCAGTCCCACCGTGACCGCCGACACCGACTCCACGGGCCCCAACCTCTGGGTGGGCTACGGGCGCAGGTTCTGAAACCTCGAGCCCGCCATGTTCAGGCGCTGAAGGGGACCAGCCTGCGCTGCCAGAACTGATCCGCCTGCTCTGAGGGCAGGGCTGAGGCCCAGAAACCGTCCTTGCTGCGCTTGGCCACCCAGCTGTGGATCTCGTCCGCACCTCCGGTCTCCACGGACAGGACGAGGTGCACGGGCTGGCGGCCCCGGGCAAAGCGCAGGAGGGTGGCCTTGAAGGCCCAGTCTTCATGGGTCTTCAGACCCCAGATCACGCGGGGGTTCTTGTCATGGCGGAGGAGGGTGATCTCCAGACGGAGGTGCTCCCCCACGAAGATGAGCAGGTGAGCGGATTCCTGGACATGGTGCTCCACGTCCTCCAGGAAGGCCTCGAAGGATTCAAGGGTCGAGGTGGGCTCCATTGCCTGTAACTGGGACACAGCGGGCTCCGTGGGACAGAACCTTTCGGCCTCGGGATTCCATAAGGAAGGGGGCACAGAACCCTTGAGGACAACGGAATCTCGGACAGATAGTTTACCGTGCAATCGGGAAAAGGAATCGGAACAGATCTTTGCCCACGGACAGAAAAATTTCGACCACGATCAAAAGGATGATGGCCCACTCCAGACGCTGGTTCTTGCGCGTCTCCAGGAGGCCCAGGAAGGTCGCCCCGGCATCCTGGAGATAGGCAAGTTTTTCTTTAATGGCCCCCAGCCTTTCGTCCAGATCGAACTGGCCATAAAGGGCGCTGTCGAGGTGGGCCAGGGATTCGCTCTCCCAGGTTTCGGGAGGATCGTCGAAGAGGGTCAGGTTTTCCAACACCGCAGCGCGCACTTCCATGGCGAAGCCGACGATCCGGAGCACCTCCCGGTGCGGAGGCAGCAGCTTGCCCTGATGGCTGAGGGCCCCCACCACGGGCTGGAACCGCGCCATGGCCCGGCTCACAGCCGCCTCGAAATGATCCAGCGCCACGCTCTGGGCCAGGGTCAAGCTCACGATGCGCAGCTTGTCCAGGGTCAACTCCCGGAGCTGAACCTCGCTGAAGCCCACGACATCCTCCGCCGCCCCGACCCTCACCACCAGAAAGTCCCGGGCCTGCTCCTCCAGGCGGCTGAGCCCGGGCAGGGACTTCAGCTCCTCATGGATCTGGCGGATCAAGGCTTCGGGACAGTCCCAGAACACGACTCCGCCAAAGCGGGAGAGGAAGACGAAGCTACCCTCCTGAGGCTCGAGGACCAGGGGATTGGTGCCCAGGATCCGGTGATGGGGATGGACGGCGCAAAAGGCCTTCAGGTCAATCTGGCCATCGAAATAATCCGCCTGGAGAGAGAAGGCCCGGTGCTCCCCTGGAGGAGCAAGACTGCGGAAAGGCGTTTCCCTGATCATCGGGGTCCCGGGCGAAGGTGCTGATTCCTTCGACTCATCCATCATCCCATGGGAAGGCATCCAGCGGCGGTCCGCGGGTCAGGCCTCACGGCCCATCCAGGCTGACTGGTCTTTTCCTGCCCCATCCAGGCCATGGCGCCATCGAAGGAACTGACGATTCTCACTTCGATTTGGCGGCCTTCAGCATTGGTTTGGGAAAAGCCTGAAATTTCGAAATCGAGGTTATCAGAACGGATGATCGCCGCCTTCACGACGGCCATGTCCATGAACACCCTTCGTCTGACGGCGGAGGCCATCAAGGCATGCTCATTGACCTCGAAGGAATCCACGCCCTGCAAATCGATGATCCGGTTCGGGGATTCTGAAGCCTGCCCCACTCTCCGGGCCCATTCCTCCGCAAGGGCCGCGAGGTCTTGGCTGGTTACGTTACCCAGCAACCTGATGTAGGAAAGCTCTTTGGCTTCGATCAGTTGAAAAGGCATTGGGGCATCCTCTGGTTTGAAGTCTGCTATTCCCACTGGGCATGGGCGTTCTATGGGACGTCCTGGAGCTGGCGCCTATGAGGATCGCCGTCCCCGGTGACAGATCGGAGTGCTCCACTCCAACTGTCTGTAACAAATGAATGAGCCCAGCGCGGTGAAGGGATCCAAATTTCAGGAAAGGTTACGCGGATTTCATCATGGAGACACCTGGCCAGGCGATTCTTGGATTCAGTAAGAGCGGCCGATCCAGGGGGGTAGGCTGAATGGGAAAGCTAGACAACGGGGCCAGGGGGCCCCGTTTTTATTGGGAATGACCTTGTCTTCAGGCGGAATGACCAAGATGGCGATATCGGCAACCGATGCGCTTGCACGAACCAGCCCTTCCAGGCCTGGAGCGGACGGACCCATCCAGGCTCTGGTGGGCCTCGCGCAGGTGTTCGCCTCCATCGTCCGGTACCACCGGCTGGCCGCCCGCTGCGAAGCCTCTCATGGAAGCCAGTTGCCCAGGGAGGACCTGCTGGGGTTCCTCAGCGCCTGGGCCAACGAGGCCCTGCCGCTACTGAACCTGGAGGTGGAGCGAGTGGGTTCCATCGCGCCCTTGAATGAGCCCTGCTTATTCGTGGGCAATCACATGAGCTACCTGGATATCCCTGTGCTGATGAGCCAGGTGCCGGTCGTCTTCCTCGGGAAGGCCGAAATTCTCAAATGGCCCATTCTTGGTTCCGCGGGCCGACGGGCGGGCATGGTCTTCGTGAAGCGCGAATCGGATGGCTCCCGGCGCGAGGCTACCAGGGCCATCCTCGAATGCTTGAAGACCCGGGGCATGAGCCTCGGCATCTTCCCGGCGGGCACGACCACCCTGGATGAGGGACGCGCCTGGCGCCCCGGCGCTTTCCGAATCGCGAAGGCAGGGAACGTGCCCGTCCAGCCCTTCCGCCTGTCCTATGAACCCAGGGACATGGCCGCCTTCGTGGGCCAGGACGCCCTGCTGCCCCACCTCTTCCGCCTGCTTCGATCTGGCTCCATCGCCACCCGGATCGAGTTCGGTGAGCCTAGGCTGGTGGGGGATCCTCACGCGGAGGCACAGGCCTGCTGGGGCTGGAGCCGAGAGGCCGATTTCCACCGACCCCGCGGCTAAGACCGCAGGGCTACTTGGGAATTTCGAAGGTCTCCAGAATCCGGGTTGGCCCCAGCCGCTCATCGAAGCCGAAGACCTGGACGGAAACCCCGCCATCCTCGCGCACACTTACGGAAGCCCAGGCGTACATGCGGTCCAAGGGGCTGCCGGTCTGCCCGGGCTTGAAGCCGAAGGGCGAGCCACCCGAGCCCACAATGACCTGCCAGGCCTTGCCCCCTTCTGCGAGCCGCGGCTGGGAGGCGTGGTAGACATGCTGGTGGCCGCAGAAATAGGTCGCGCTGTAGGCCTCGACCAGATCCCAGAAGGCGTCCCGCTCGTCCCTGCGCCCCTCCAGGCCCCCCTCCTTGGGCTCCTTCTTCCTCTGGGGCACGTAGGTGAAAGGCATCTTGTGGCCGAACACAAAGAAGCGCCTGCACCCGCGCACCTTCGCCGCAGCCAGGTCCGCCTGCAGCCAGGCGAGGGGGACCGAGCCATCCCGTCCCACCGGGTCCGTGTTGATCACCGCCAGATGGATGGGCCCCACATCAAAGGAATAGCTGAGCTGCTCCTGGTTGGTGCTGATGCCATCGGAGCCGAGGAGGGGCCGGTTCTCCACCCGCCAGGCGGTGGCTTCCGAGCCCGTGAGCCGCTTCCAGAGTGCCGTGTTCAGGATCAGATCCCCCATGTTCCGGCGCCAGGCTCCTTCGTGGGTTTCCGCGGCCAGCTTGGTGCTGCGGCCATCCGGTCCGGCCGTGGGAACCTGCACTTCGTGGTTGCCGGGCACAGGCAGGACATAGGTCCCCCCTGCCAGCAGGCCCGTGACCATGCCCCTCCAGAAGGCGTACTGCCGGTCGAGGACGGCCAGGTCGGTCGTGTAGCCGTAGATCATGTCCCCGTTGAAGACCAGGGCCTGGGGGTGCTGCCGCCCGATCTCGTTGAACATGCGCGCCGCCACGGCCGCGTTCTGCACCCAGAGTTCATCCTGGGCCGAATTCCCCGCGGCACCCGGCTCCCCACGGCTGTCCCCCACCGTGGCAAAGGTGAAGATGACCGGCGACCGGGCAGGCAGCCCGGCCTGGCCATGAAGGCCGGAAGAGCCCATGAGCAGCAAGATCGTGAAGAAGTGAAAGCCCATACGCATGGCGAGTTCCTGTGGGAGCGTGAGTGCGGAAAAACCCGCCGGAGCCCCGGAAGGCACCGGCGGGTTCAGCCTAGGTAATCGCTAGAAATCGAAGCCGATGGAGAAGGAAACGCTGCGGGCGGGCAGCAGGGTCAGGATGTCGCCCGGGGCGGCCACCGATGTGGTCTTGCTGGCAGGCGTCACGGCCACGAGGCTGTGCTTGTCGCTGAGGTTGGTGACCGAGATTTTGAAGCGGGTCTGCTTCATCCAGCTCGTGAGGTACTTCGCCGTGTAGTTGACGAAGAGGTTGGGGATGACGAAGGGATCGATGGCAATGGCCTCGTGCACGGCGCCGTTATCGTTGAACATCTTTCCGACCCGCTTGCCGAGCAGCCCCACGCTCCAGGCCCCCTGCTGGTAGTAAAGGCCCAGGGACTCGGTGTCCCGGGGGGCGTTCTGGACCCAAAGGCCGGTGCTCGAGTACTTGGCGCTGCCGAAGGTGGCGTTGCCATACAGGTTGAAGCCGCCGCCCAGGACGAAGTTGCCCTCGGCTTCAAGGCCCTGGGTTACCGAGGAGCCATTGGAATAGTAGGTCGTGAGGCCCGTGACCGGATCGGGGCCCGGAGTTGAATAGGCGTTGTCGAAGCTGATGTGGTAGGCGTCTGCGGACAGGGTCATCACGTCAGAGGTGTAGACCGTGCCGACCTGGACGGTCTTGTTCTTGACGGAACTGGGCAGCACGCTGACATTGGCATTCTTCACATCGAACACGCTGGAGGGGGGGATCTCATCGCCGGTGGCGTACTGGGCGTAGATGGACCAATTCTTCTTCAGCAGGTAGTGGACGTCCAGCGACGGCAGCACCGTCGTGTAGGTGGCCGAGTGTTTGACATAGGGGGCCCCGCCCAGGTTGCCCACGGTCTTGCCGTTGTCCGCGAACTGGGTGAGGTCCTGCTTGTAGGAGGAGTACTTCACGCCCGGAGTAACCTTCAGATCGTTCGTGGCGTTGAACTCGTATTCCACGAAGGGCTGGAGGGTGGTGGTCTTGAAGGACTCGCTGAAGTTCGGGAGCACAGCGTCGACCCAGGTGCGGGGGTCCGTGGGGATCTGATAGCGATTGGTGTTGGCGATCTCAGACCAGAGGCCGGTGCGCAGGGTGCCCGTGGCGGATTCCTGGCTCAGGCGGAAGATGTTGCCAGTGGTGCGGTAGCTGTTCAGCTTGTCCGTGCCGCTGGTGCTGGAGATGGGGGCCACGGTGTAGCCCTGCATGTTCTTGTAGTGGTAGGAGTAGAGCTTGTCATCCAGCTTCCAACCGCCGCCCAGATTGGAGTTGAGGCCCAGGTAGGTGAAGTCCGAGATGACGTGGTAGATGTTGTAGGCCTGGTAGTTCAGCTGCTTCGGATCGGTATCCTGCAGCAAGTAGTTGTCGCCGAACTGGGCGATCTGGGCCCGGGTCGCACCTTTGACGTTGGGTGTGTGCGCCCGGACGTCGAGGTAGTCCGTGAAGGCCGTCAGCTGGGTGTTGTCCGTGAGGGCGTATTGGTACTTGAGGGACATCGCATCCCGGTGCTGGGTGTTGAGGGTCTGGTAGCCGTCCGATTTCATCTCGTGGGCGTTAACCACCAGGTTCGACTTGCCGACATTGCCGGAGGCGTATTCCAGCCCGTAGATGGAGGTGTTCCAGGAACCTGCGGAAGCCTCAGCACTGATGCGCTGCTCGGGTTCGAGCACGCGGGAGAGCAGGTTGATGGAGCCACCGTAGTTGGTGGGTCCGAGGGTGGCGGCGGAACCGGGGCTGCGGTCCACGTTGGCGCCGCCCAGGAACATGCCCGGGAAAAAGGCCCAGGAATGGTGGGTCGGGCTGTTGGTGTCCTGGAAGGGGATGCCATCGAAGGTCATCGTGTAGTCGCCATCCGAGAAGCCCCGGAAGAAGGTCTTCGTGTCGCCCAGGCCAGGGCCATTGGGGCTGTAGCTGAACATGCCCGGGGCCATCTGGACCACCTGGGTGTAGTCGACCACGGGGGCCGTGAACTGGCGGACGAACTCGTCGCGTATGTCCGACTGGGCCGAGCGGGCCGTGAGCGAACCCTGGGATGGCGCGGTGCGGGTGGCCACAGTGTCTTCATTGGCGACCACGCTGATCACGGCGCTGGCATTGTCCTGGTCCAGTTTGAGGTTGGACTGGACCGACTGGCCTGCTACCACGTTCACCCGGGCTCCATTGAGTGGCTTCATGCCCACGGCGGAGACCGACAGCTCGTACTCACCCGGCGGCAGTTCAGAGAAACGGTAATCCCCGCCCTTGCTCGTTTCCAGGCGGCGGCTGAGCCCCGTCTCCCGATTGCGTAACTCCACCGTGGCAGCGGCAAGAGGCCGCCGGCCCGACGTACGGACAACGCCGTGGATGGACCCCGCCGGGCTCTGGGCCTGGGCGATGGTGGTGCAGGCGATCACGGTCAGCAAGGCTGGACGCCAGCTACGGATGGGCATGAAGGACTCCAGGGCGCAGGGCCTCTGTTCGATTGGCGGCGGAGGAACGGGAACCAACGAGGTCGTAAACGGTGCAGTGCCAGCCGCCTGTCCCAGGTTCTCCGCGACGGCTGTGCGAGAAGGTCTGCAGACACGGTCCCACCCGAATGGAACGGCGCTGTGAACGCGCCGAAGCCTGGGCGATACAAAGTCGTACTTTGTGTCCAGACAGGGGACCATCCGCCGCCGATGAACACCGATGAAGCAGGACTAGCGCTTCGGCGTCCATTCCGCCTGCCGCACCGCCTCCACCAACCGCCGATTCCCGGCTTCCGCCAGCCACGCCTGAGCCAGCCGCGCTCCCAGCTTCTGCCCCGCCTCGATGTCCGTGGGATAGTGGACCCCGCCGATCACGCGGTTCACCCCCACCTGCCGCCCCTGGGCCAGCAGAGCCTCACGTCGTTCTGGCCTCAGCTCCGCCAGGATCATGGCGATGGCGAGGCCGCGAGTGGCGTGGCCGCTGGGATAGGAAGGATTGGTCTCGCGCTCGATGGCCGGCTGCACTTGGAGGGCCGCCACGTAGGGTCTGGGCCGCGCAAACATCAGTTTCAGGCCATCACTCTGCGCCTTGATGTGCTTGGCCACCTGCAAAAAAAGATTGGCGGTTTCTGGAAACCGAGATGCCTCCAGGTGAACGCCCATGGCCTCCGAGTAGGCGCTCAGTTCCAGCTTGACCTCAGACTTGGCCCGCTGGATGTCGGCCTCCGTGCGGATGCGTTGCTCCCAGAGGACGACTGCCAGATCGGCCTTGCCAGCGTCGGATTCCACGCTGGGAAAGGGACCGATGAAGGCCGCCAACTCCTGGAGTTGTGGCGCTGCCTGCACCGGGGCCGCCACGGCCGGGGCCTGGGCGACGCCCGGCAGAGACAGCAGCCAGAAGCAAAGCAGAAGCGGGCGCATGGGGACTCCACGAAGGTCCGACCAGTGTGCCGAATGGGCCCTGCCGCTTCGGTGAACACGCTGTAAACAGATCGCTCCATGGCCGCAGCCCTTCGACTGTTCCCGCCTGCGAACTTCGAAGTAGCAGCGAGTTCACCCCAGGTCGGTCGGCCTGCGTTTAGTCTTCTGGTTGGGAAGTTGCGGGGGAAGAAGCTGCGGGGGGCGGGGGCCCCCCGCAGCCACGTGATGGACGACTCATCGAGCTTGCGACCAAGGTGGCACATGAACCACGGGGAGCGATTCAACTGCTTTAGCCACCTGCTGGGCCTCGGCCTGGCCCTCATCGGCCTGGGCCTGCTGATCAGCCGGGGCCTGCATGCGGGAGCCCCACTCCAGCTCCTCAGTTTCTCCGTTTTCGGGGTCTCCATGGTCCTGCTTTACGGCGCCTCGACGCTGTACCACAGCCGCTGCGGCCCGACCAAAGAGCGCTGGGCCAAGATTGATCACTGTGCCATCTACCTGCTCATCGCCGGAACCTACACCCCCTTCGCCCTTGTGACCCTCCATGGTCTGCGCGGGTGGACCCTCTTCGGCGTGGTGTGGTCACTGGCTGCGCTGGGCATCCTTCATGAGGTCAAAAAGCCCCATGGAGCAGAGCCCTCCGCCCTGCTCTATGTGCTCATGGGGTGGTGCGGCGTCGTAGCCTGCGTGCCCTTGGTCCAGGGTCTCAATGAGCACGGCTGGATCTGGCTCCTGGTGGGCTGTCTGAGCTACTCCGTGGGGGTCGCCTTCTATGCCCTTGGGCGCCGGTTGCCGCATGCCCACGGAATCTGGCACCTGTTTGTGCTAGGAGGCACTGCGAGTCATTTTTTCACCGTGCTCAAGTTTGTCTTCTGACTCCGCCGCTGGATTCACAGAGACTTCAAGGCCCGAATTCTCACCTACTGCCTGCCATGGAAAACCGGTTCGGGGCAGGGCAGCCTGTGGCTCACCTCTAAGCAATAGAGCGTATGAAAGCAGGCTCCGCCAATGCCCTAGGCTGTGAAGACACCATAGGCAATGCATGGTGGACCCGGATTCCCTTGACCCACCACCTACTGAAGGCCCACGAGGCCCTGGAGCACTCAATGAAGATCTCTCGCACCCTGATGATTGCAGCCCTGCTGCTGGGCGCAGCCCTGCCCACCTGGGCCGGCGAGTTCACCGTGATCAAGGAAGAGATCAAGACCGCCCGGCAGGCCCTGGTGTCCATGGTGCTCTACCGGGAGAAGCGTGTCCCCGAGCAGCAGAAGCTGGTCAAGGACACAGCGGACCTGGTGAGCGAGCACCTCCGCAAGGTCAGCGCTCCGGCCAAGAAGGCCGCCGAGGCCAAGGAACTGAAGGAGACCTGGGCCGCCTTCAAGAAGACCCGCGAGGAGGAGTTGGTCCCGGCGATCATGAGAAATGACCGGGCCCGGTACGAAAAGGTGGCTGGGGGCATCCAAAAAGAGCGCCTGGACCGGATGTACGCCCTGATCGACTCCATCGAGGGTTGATCAAGCCATACCACTGCCCCCTTCCAGGCAGCGGCAACGGCTGCCTGACCAGATGATCGGACCGATAAGCCTACATGGGCCTTCATCGGAGCACAGGGGGAGGGTGATGAAAGGCGACAAGGCAGCATCCCCCAGGTCCTGGTTGCCCTGGGTGGGCTTGGCCCTTTCCATCACCATGGCCCTGAGCACCTGGGTACTCGTGTGGCGGGCGGAATCGAACCGCATCCACGACCGCTTCCTCGTGGAGACGGAACTGCTGCGGGAGCGCATCGCCAACCGCATGGCCACTCATGAGCAGATGCTGCGTGGCGCCGCAGAATTTGCGTCCGAGCGCCCCAGCATCCCCACCCGCCAGGAGTGGCATCAGTACGTGGCGGCCCTGGAGCTGAACCGCCTCAATCCAGGCGTCCAGGGCATCGCCTTCGTGGAGTGGATTCCTGAGGGAGCCCTGGATGCCCACGTGCGTCGCCTCCGCGCCGAGGGCTTCCCCGACTACCAGGTCCAGCCCGGCGGCCCCCTGCCCCGGGTCGGCGGCGTCAGCTCGATCATCTACCTGGAACCCATGGATGCCCGGAACCGGCGGGCCTTCTCCCGGGACATGCTCGCCGATGCCACCCGCAGGGTGGCCATGCTCCGCGCCCGGGACACAGGCCAGGTGGCCATGACGGGGCGGCTCACGCTCTACCAGGAGGACGGCTCCGCAGTCCAGGCAGGGACGCTCCTGTTGGCGCCGGTCTACCGTCGGGGCCTGCCCCTGGACACAGTCCCTCAGAGGCAGGCGGCCCTGCTGGGCTGGACGGCCAGCGTCTTCCGGATGAAGAACCTGCTGGAAGGCATCCTGGGGAATTCCGCGCTTGGTGTGCAGTTGGAGTTGTTCGACGGGGCCTCCGAGGACGAACGCGACCTCCTCTATGCCCGGAGCCCCAGCAAATCCGAGCTCCCCAGCGGGGATCGGCTCCTGGAACAATTCCAGGTCGCGGACCGGACCTGGACCCTCCGCAGTTCACCTGGCGCGGCCTTCAGCGCCCCCTTGGGCGGCGGGGGCCACGTGCTGGTGCTTGGCGTGGGCCTGCTCTCCAGCATCGTGATCTTCTGGTTGCTCCGGTCTCTGGCCCTGGCCGAGCAGCTCGCCCTGGGGGTGGCCGACGAGCGCCTGGAGAAGCTCCAGCTGCTGCTGGATGCCAAGGAGGAGACCGAGCAGGCGCAGCAGGCGGTGGAGCAGCAGTTGGCCCATGCCCTCGCCGCCACGGGCGAAGGCATCTGGGACTGGGACGTCACCACTGGGCGCGTGAAGCACAATGCCCGCTGGTGCCAGCTCCTGGGGTTGGACGAGAACTTCATCGAGCATCCTGTGGAGATATTTGTCTCTCTGCTGCTAGAGGAGGACCGGGCCGAGGCAATGGGCTGCGTGCAGGCCTGCCTGGAGGACCGCGCGCCTTACCTCCACCGGCACCGGATGCACCACGCCAATGGCGGCATCATTTGGATCCTGGATCGAGGCCGCGTGGTGACCCGGGACGCGAGTGGCCGACCTCTGCGCATGGTGGGCAGCACCGCGGACATCACTCAGCTGGTGGAGGCGGAGGCGGTCCAGCGGGCTGCGGAGGCCCAGCTGCGCATCGCCCTGGAGGAGTCCGAGCGCCTCAACCAGCGCCTGGTGGAGGAGACCGAACGGGCCAATCAGATGGCCCTGCAGGCCAAGGCGGCTAGCGTCACCAAATCGGAGTTCCTGGCCAACATGAGTCACGAGATCCGGACCCCCATGAACGGGGTCATCGGCATGGTCGGGCTGCTCCTCCAGACGTCCCTGGATGAGCGTCAGCGCCACTACGCCGAGTCGGCCAGGCTCAGCGGGGATTACCTGCTGGCCCTCATCAATGACATCCTCGACCTCTCCAAGGTGGAAGCCGGCAAGCTGGAGCTGGTGGAGGAAGCCTTCGACCTCGGCCTTCTCCTGAAGGAGCTGGCCCTGAGCGTAGAACCTCAGGCCCGGGTGAAAGGTCTGACCTTCACCGAGGCCATGGCCGCGGACACGCCCCGCCATTTCCATGGTGACGCCGGGCGCCTGCGGCAGGTGCTGCTCAACCTGCTCGGCAACGCCCTGAAGTTCACCCCCAGGGGCCGCGTGGCGTTGCAGACGGAGCCACTGTGGGTCTCTGAACAAGAGGTCCTGCTCAAATTCACCGTGCAGGACACGGGCATCGGCATCCCCGCCGCCAAGCTGGGCTCCCTCTTCCAGAGCTTCACCCAGGTGGATGCCTCCACCACCCGCAAGTTCGGCGGCACTGGCCTGGGCCTCGCCATCTGCAAGCAGCTGGCGGCCCTGCTCGGGGGCGAGATCGGCGTCCGCAGTGACGAGGAGCGGGGCTCGGAGTTTTGGTTCACGGCCCGCTTCAAGCGCTCGGACGGCCTCCTGCCGGCCCGGCGGCCCATGGTCTCCCAGCACTTCGGAGACCGCCGCCTGGGTCCGGCCCGCCTCCTGCTCGTGGAAGACAACCAAGTGAACCAGGACCTGGCCCTGGCCATTTTGCGCCAGTGGGGACTCACGGTGGCGGTGGCGGCGGACGGCATGGAGGCCCTCCAGGCCCTGCGCGAGACTCCCTTCGACCTCGTCCTGATGGATATCCAGATGCCCAAGCTGGATGGGCTCGAGGCCACCGTCCTGCTGCGCAATCCGCTGTCTGGTGTGCTGGATTCCCGGATCCCAGTCGTGGCCATGACTGCCCACGCCATGCCCGGGGATCGCCAACTCTGCCTGGATGCGGGCATGGACGAGTACCTCACCAAGCCCCTGGAGCCCGGAATCCTCCTGGCGGTCCTGGAACGTTTCCTGGGCCAGTCCACGCAGGCACCGCCTGCGCCCGACCCCAGTCGGCCGACCTACGATAGTCCCGCAGAACGGGCTGCGGTCTTCGATCAGGCGGGCCTCCTGCGGCGCCTCATGGGCAACCGCAAGGCCGCCGCGAGCATCGTGCAGGGCTACGTCGAGGACTGCCCGCAGCACCTCGCCCGCTACCAGGCGGCCCTGGATTCCGGCGATCTGTCCACAGCCGCGACGGAACTCCACCTCATCAAGGGTTCCTCAGCCACGGTGGGTGCCGAAGGCGTCCGGCGCGCAGCCCAAGCCCTGGAGCAGAATTTCAAGACCGGTGACCTTGAAGGCGTGCGGGCCAAGGCCCGGACTCTGATCGCGGCCTTTGAACATTTCCAGGAGGTGGCCCTTGACGGTGCCTGAAGACGATCCCATCCGGGCCCTCCGGGTCATGGTGGTGGATGATGACGCGGTCTTCCGCCGCTACCTGGAAGCCCAGCTGACCATGCTGGGCTGCCAGTTCCTGCCCGTGGAGAGCGGAGACCTGGCCTGGGCCCAGATGCAGACCGCTGCACCGGACCTGGTCCTTACGGATGTCTTCATGCCCGGCATGAGCGGCCTGGACCTCTGCCGCCGCATCAAATCCTCCTCCACCCTCCGGAACATCCCCGTGATCCTGCTGACCATGTTGGGCGCCAAGGTGAAGGACGAGGGCTATCAGGCCGGCGCGGACGACTTCTTGAACAAGCCCCCCCATTTGTTGGAACTCCGCACTCGCATCCGCAACCTCCTGCTCCTGAGGAGTCTGCAGACCCAACCACAGGCCGAGGCGGAACCTGCCTTCGACGTTCCCCTGGAGGATGGTTCCCCGGCGCGGATCCTGCTCCTGGAATCCCACGGCATCCTGCGCGAGCACGCCCGGGCCATCCTGGCCGAGGAAGGCTGGGAGGTGGAGGGCCTGGATACCCAGGACCGCCTGCTGGAGCACCTGCGCAGCCAGCGCCCGGACCTCCTGATCATCGACCAGGACCTGCTGGAGGGCCCCGGCAGCGCCCTGGTCTCCCGCCTCCGGAGCCAGGCCCTAACTCAGGATCTGAGCATCCTCCTGATGTGCGAAGCCGGCGCCCTGGAACTGCAGACCGGCGGCTGGCAGAGCGAGGCTGACGAGCACCTAGTCAAACCCTTTGAGGCCTCGGAACTGAAGGTCCGGGTGCGCTCCCTGCTGAAGCAGGCCGAGCTGCGGCGCCGAAAGGAGGCCCAGGCCGGGAATACAGAGCCCGGTTCCCTCCGGGATCCCCAGAGTGGGGCCTTTTCGCAGGCCTACCTCTTCGCGTGCCTGGAGCACCTCAACGCCTTCGCGGCCCTCCAGGGCACCCCCATGGGCCTGCTGGGCGTCCGGACGGCCGCCCAACTCGGCGGGACCAGCCACCAGGTCGCCACCCTGCTTGCGAGCCAGCTGAAACCCCATGAGATCCTCTGCAGTGTGGGCCCGGGGATCTTCGTGGCCATCCTGCCCGGGGCGGATGACGCCGACCTCAGCACCCGGGTGAGCGCCTTCAGCCCCAGTTTGCCAGGCAGTCATTTCGTCACGGTCTCTGGCACTGGGCTCACTGCCAAGGCGCTCCTGAAGCGCGCCTGGGATCAATTGAAGGACCGGGGAAGGACAGGCCCATGAAGATCCTCATTGCCGATGATGACCGGGCCTCCCGGAAAGCCCTGGGTGCCATCCTAGAGATGTTCGGCTTCGAGGTGGTGGAGGCCGAGGATGGCAGCCGGGCCCTGGCCTTGCTCCTGGAAGCGGGTGCGCCGCAGATGGCCATCCTGGACTGGATGATGCCAGGCCTCAGTGGGCTGGAGGTCTGCGAACAGATCCGGGCGCTGCCCACGGAGCGCCCACCCTACCTGATCATGCTCACCATGCGGGACACCAAGGAGGATCTGGTGGCGGCCCTGGGCGCAGGAGCCGATGACTACCTCGCCAAGCCCTGTGAGCCCACGGAACTCCAGGCCCGGGTCGGGGTGGGCCAGCGCCTGCTCAGCCTTCAAGGTTCCCTGGCGGACCACGTGGACCAGCTCCAGGCGGCCCTGGACCAGGTCAGAACCCTCCGGGGCATCCTGCCCATCTGCTCCTACTGCAAGAAGATCCGCAACGATCAGCGGTACTGGGAGCAGTTGGAGCACTACATATCCGAAAACACCGGGGCCACCTTCTCTCACGGCATTTGCCCCGACTGCCGCGAGCGCCACGTGCTCCCGGAGCTGGAGGCCATGCGCAAATCCCGCAATGTGAGGATCGAGCCGCTCTCCTGAGCCTCCTGTGCCACCCTGGTCAGGCAGAGTGGAGTCGATATGCCGGTCCTGGTGCCCTTCCTGAAGTCCGTGGTGCTCATCCCCCTGACCCTGCTGCCCATCATCAATCCGCTGAGCGGTATGCCGATCTTCACGGCGCAGGCGGGCCACAATCCGGTGGTGGTGAAGAAGATGGCCCGCCAGATCGCCACCAACTGCTGGTTCATCCTCGTGGCCTCCATCCTGGTGGGGCATTTCGTGCTGGATTTCTTCGGCATCTCCCTGCCCATCGTCCGCATCGCCGGCGGCATCCTGGTGGCGGTTTCGGGCTGGCGCATGCTGAACAACTCGGACATCGATGCGACGCTGCAGGCCGTGGCGAAGGAGACCTCCGACCTGCCTGACGTCGAGATCGCCCGGCGGAGCTTCTTCCCCATCACCTTCCCCCTCACGACCGGACCCGGCACCATCGCCACCGCCATCGCCCTGGGCGCCCATGGTCCCAAAACCCCGCTCCGCTACCTCCTGGGGGTCGCGGACGCGGTCCTGGGCGCCGCCATCACAGCCCTGGTCATCTACCTCTGCTACCGCCACGCCCCAGCCATGCTCGCCAAGCTGGGGGAGATCGGGAGCATGGTCATGATGCGGCTCTTCGCCTTCATCCTGCTCTGCATCGGCATCGAGATCATCTGGACCGGCTGGGCCAGCCTTAACCAGATCGCCTTCTGAGGGGCGGGACCTGAAGATCGGCTATGCTGGCGGCATGAATCAGACACTCTCCATCGACGGGGCTCGGCTGTATCGGACGCTGGACGCACTCGGTGCGATCGGCGGCTTCGAGGATCCCCACTCGGGGCTGCGGGGGGTATGCCGGCTCGCGCTCACGGCCGCCGATGGCGCCGGCCGCCGCCATGTGGTGGAGCTCATGCGGGCTGCCGGGCTCGAGGTGCGCATCGACCAGATCGGCAATGTGTTCGGCCGCCGCGCGGGTCAGAACGACCGGCTTCGGCCCGTGATGATGGGCTCCCACATCGACTCCGTGGCCACCGCCGGCCGCTTCGATGGCTGCCTGGGCGTGCTCGGCGGCCTGGAAGTCATACGCACCCTGAATGACGCGGGCCGTTCGACCCTGCGCCCCCTGGTCGTAGCCTTCTTCACGGACGAAGAAGGCGCCCGCTTCGGCACGGACATGCTGGGCAGCGCCGTGGCCACGGGGCGGATCCCCCTCGAAGACGCCCACGCGCTCCGGGACCGCCAGGACCTGTCGGTGCGCGATGAGCTGGCTGCCATCGGCTTCCTCGGTACGGACGAGCCCCGCCTGGAAGCCCCCTATGCCTACCTCGAATGCCACATCGAGCAGGGGCCCGTACTGCGGACCGCCGGTGTCGACATCGGCGTCGTGACGGGCGTCCAGGGCATCTGCTGGCACGAACTCAGCATCGTCGGCCGCTCGGCCCATGCGGGCACCACGCCCATGTCCCTACGGGCGGATGCAGGCGTCGCCGCGGCCCGCATCAACTTGGCCCTCCGCGAGATGGTGGCCTCCGGCCGCTTCGGGCCCGAATTCCGCGCCACCATGGGTGTCATTGCCCCCTACCCCGGCCTCGTCAACGTGGTCCCCGGCCAGGTCACGGCCACCGTGGACCTGCGCGACCCGGACACGGCCCTGCTCGATGCCGCCGAAGCCGCCATCATCGCCTTCTACGCTGAGGCCGCGCGCCTGGAGGGCGTGACCATCCAGCATCGGCGCAGCGCCCGCACGCCCTATGTCGCCTTCGATGCGGACATCCAGCGCCGGGTGGCCGAGGCGGCGGACGCCCGAGGGTTCTCCCGGGCCGCCATCGTGTCCGGCGCGGGCCACGACGCCCAGGAACTGAGCCGCCTCTGCCCGGCCGGCATGGTCTTCGTCCCCGGGGAGTTCGACGGAATCAGCCACAACCCCCGCGAACTATCGACGGAGCGCCAGTGCGCCGATGGTGTGAATGTCCTCCTCGACGTGGCCTGTGCCCTCGCCGAGCAGGCCGCCACCCTTGAGGAGCTGTCATGAGTGCCAACCCCATCCGTGTGGCCATGACCCAGACCGTGAACGTCTACGGCGCCATGCCCGCCCGGGTCGAAGACCTGGCCCAGCTCGCCCCCCACCTGGAGGACGTGCGGCGCGCCAATGTCGATCACCATCTGGAACTGATGGCGGCCGCTGCCAGCGTAGGTGTTCGGGCCATCGGACTCGGCGAGCTCTTCACGGGCCCCTATTTCGCCCTCCATGACGATCCCATGTGGACCGGCCTCGCTGAGGACGCCTGGGACGGCCCCACGGTCAGGGCGCTTCGCGCTGCCGCGAAGCAGCACGCCATGGTCGTGGTCGCCCCCATCTACGAGCTGGACTCCCTGTCCGGCCGCCGCTTCAACACCGCTGTCGTCATCGACGCCGACGGCACGGTGCTGGGCTCCTACCGCAAGACCCACATCCCCCACGGGACCAACGAGCAGGGCAGCTTCTACGAGCAGCTCTACTACGACCGCAGCGACGGCAAGAACCGGGTCAGCGGCTCCGACGTGGCCACCAACCCCTTCTTCCCGGTGCTCACCACCGCCATCGGCCGCATCGGCGTGGCCATCTGCTACGACCGCCACTTCGACGGCGTGATGCTCTCGCTGGCCCTCGAAGGCGCCGAGCTGGTGTTCTGCCCAGCCGTGACCTTCGGCTCCAAGAGCCAGCGCATGTGGCCCCTGGAGTTCGCTGTGGATGCGGCCCGCCACAACCTCTTCATCGGCGGCAGCAACCGCAAGGGCATCGAATCCCCCTGGAACCAGCCCTTCTTCGGCGACAGCCACTTCGTGGGGCCCAATGGTCCCGCCGAGGACCAGTCCACCCATCCCAACCTGATCATCTCCGACTTGGATTTCGGCGAGCTCTCCGCGCCGGATCCCTCCGGCTGGGACTTCCCCCGGGACATCCGCCACGAGATCTACTCCCACCACGGGCGGCGCTTCGGCGTGGATTCCGGGAATCGGCGGTAATGGGAAGAAAGAACGACTCTCGCAGAGGGCGCGGAGGGGACTGAGGGCGCAGAGAATAACGTCCTCTCGGCGAGCTCAGCGAGTGTGTTTGTTCTTCTCCACCAGGGCATACAGCGGCAGGCCCAGCAGCACCAGCACCAGACCGGGCCAGGTGTAGCTGGGGCGGTAGACCAGCAGGCCCCCGAGGATGGCGCAGCAGCCCAGGATGTAGAGGGCGGGCGTGACCGGGTGGCCCCAGGTGCGGTAGGGGCGGGGATGGTCCGGGCACTTGCGACGCAGGATGAACACGCCCGCCACGGTCAGCACGAAGAAGAGCAGTTCCGCGAAGATGATGAAGTCCAGCAGCTGATCGTAGGTGCCCGAGAGGGCCAGGCAGCCGGTCCAGAGGGCCTGGATCATCAGGGCCACGGCGGGCACACCCCGGCTGTCCAGGCGCTCGGCGGCGCGGAAGAAGAGCCCGTCGGCCGCCATGGCCTGGTAGATGCGGGGTGAGGAGAGAATGGCGCCGTTCATGTAACCAATCATCGAGACCAGGATGGCCCCGGCCATGAGGCCACCCGCCCGGGAACCCAGCAGGACCCGCAGGGTCTCCGTGGCCACCCGGCCCGCCGGCGCCGTGGCGATGCCCGTGGGGCCTAGCACCCGGAGGTATGCCACGTTGGCCAGCAGGTAGAGGCCCACCACCAGACCCACCCCGAGGCTGAGGCTCAGCGGCAGGGTGCGGCCCGGATCCCGCACCTCGCCACCGATGTAGGGCAGGTAGTTCCACCCATTCGTCGCAAAGAGGCTGCCCACCTGGGCCACCAGGAAGGCGCCCAGGAGCGGCAGACCGGGCCCGCCACCCAGGTAGGGGCCGGACGCGACCGCATGGGGTGGCGTCATGGTGAGGCCCAGCACGATGAGGCCCGCCAGGGCCGCCACCTTGGCCAGGGTCACGGCGCTCTGCACGCGCGAGCCCAGCCGGATGCCCTGGAGGTTCACCCAGGTGAGCAGGGCCGCCAGCAGCAGGCCCGCGGCCCGGGCCGAGGTGAGGCCCAGGGCCCAGGGGCCGAGGGTGAAGGCGCCCAGGTGCATCTCCGCGATGCGCAGGGGCGGCAGGAGCCAGTGGCTGTCGCTGAAGCCGGGCACCAGGGTGCCCAGCACGTTGCCGAAGGCGCTGGCCACGGCGGCGATGGAGCCGCACTCGATGATGGCGAAGGTGGTCCAGCCGAAGAGGAAGGCCACCCGCCTCCCGTAGGCTTCTTTCAGATAAACATAGGGCCCGCCCGCCTGGGGATACATGGCCGCCAGCTCCCCAAAGGCCAGCACGCCGACGAGGGTGAGGAGGCCGGTGAAGGCCCAGGTGAGGAGGAGGAAGGCGCCGCTGTGGCCGGTGCGGACGATCTCCGACGGGACCACGAAAATGCCGCTGCCGATCATGCAGCCCGCGATGAGCATGGTGGCGGAGAAGAGTCCCACCTCCCGTCGGTAGCCCGTGCTCATGGTCTGTGTCCTCCGGCAGGGCTCGTGAATGCTGGCTCCAGCATCCGGTTGGCCCGCGCCCCCCGTCAAGCCCCGGGCCCCACGCGCTTGCTTTCTGCGCGGCTTGGTGGCCTACTCGCCCATCAAGGAGTGGTGCATGCGGAGTTTTCGTTGGTTGTCCCTGGCCCTCGGCGCCTTCCTCTACGTCAGCCTGAGTGCTGCCGAGCCGGCGGTGTGCGTGAAGCCCGCACCTGGTGGCACCTGGGTGCTGGAGGTCCGCGGCCAGAGCTTCCCCTGCGCCGTGGGCCGCAGCGGCGTGGCCCAGCCGGGGGCGAAGCGCGAAGGCGACGGCATGACCCCTTCCGGCGGCTACCCCTTCCGGGAGCTGCTGATCCGGGCCGACAAGATCGATGCCCAGCGCCTGCCCGCAGCCTGGAAGCCCCGGCCCCTGGTACCCACGGACGGCTGGTGCGATGACGCCCGGGATCCGCAGTACAACACGCGGGTGAGCCTGCCCTACGCCCCCAGCCACGAGGAGCTGTGGCGCCTGGACGACCTCTACGACCTCATCGTGCCCATCGGCTATAACGACGACCCCGTGGTGCCGGGTCGGGGCAGCGCCATCTTCTTCCACGTGGCCAGCCCGGATTATGGCCCCACCGCCGGCTGCGTGGCCGTCTCCAAGGCCCACTACCTGCAGATCCTGGCCCTGGTGAAGCCCGGAGACATCATTCGCATCGAGGCCGCCAAACCCGCAAAGTAGGTTCCACCCCTGAATCCCTGAAGGCAGGAACCCATGGACAAGCCCGCACCAGGAGCGCAGGCTCGACCTGCACCACTGGTTCGGTGCTCGTGAGGTGGCCCCGTGTCGGGCGTGATGAATGAAGAGGCCGTCCTGCGGGACTTGGCCGAGCTGTATCCCACCCTGCAGGACCTGCGCCTGGCGAACCCTCCCGGCGCCGAAGGCTTCCTCAAGTGCACCCAGAAGCAGTCCGAGAAGTGGCCCGTGGCCTCGCTCATCGACGGCTACCTCGATTCCCTTCCATAGGAGCGCACGCTCGCGCACCGGAGGCGCCATGCCCAAGCTCGTCCTCCTCCTTGCCGCTCTGTCCCTGGTGGCTGGAGACTCCAAGCAGCCGCAGAAGCCAGCGAAGCCTGCCGAGGTGCTTTGGACCTACGAGACACCCCGGGGCTTCCAGCTCCTGGAGCCCAGCTACCGCTACCCGACCCAGGTCAAGGAAGCTCTCCTCCGCTACGTGCAGCCCGTGCCCGCCCTGTCCCGGGAATACCACCAGGTCTTCCGCGACAAACACAAACTGGCCACCTGGCTCAAGGGCGTCCTCGCGGGTGAGCGCGTCCGGCGCGCCCAGGCTGCCAAAGCCCAGCCCACGGTGCTGTCTTCGGATCCTTCAAAAATGGCTGTAGGAAATGCCACGATCACCAGCACGGCCAAGCTCCCACCCCGGCAGGCCGGAGATCAGGACACCATCGACCGCTACCTGGATGTGCTGAAGGTCTGGGACCCGGACTGACCTTCAGCGCGCCTGCGCGATGCCCTGAAGGTACACCTCGATCTCGTCAAGGCTGAAGGGCTTGGGCAGCAGGGTGACGCCTTGGTGGTCCTGGATGAGGTCCAAGGCGCTCTGGTCGGCGCGGCCCGTGGCCAGCAAGATGGGGAGGTCTGGGCAGAGGGCGCGGAGGCGCGGCAGGGTGCCGCCGCCGCCCAGGCCCGGCATGTTCATGTCGAGGATCACCACATCAGGCCGAGCGCCCTCCTGCAACTGGGCGAGGGCCGCTTCCCCGCTGGTGACAGTGGTGACACGGTGGCCCAGGACCTCCAACAGCATCTCCGTGGCGGCCAGCACCAGGTCGTCGTCGTCCACCAGGAGCACGTGCAGCGGCCCGGCCACCGAATCCCGCGCCTGACTGGGCGACTCCGCCTCGGTGCGGCGGGCCTCGGAGCTTGGGAAGCGCAGGCTCACAGTGGTACCGTGGCCTGGCTCACTCTGGATATCCATCTGGCCTTGGTGGGCCTTCACCGTGTTGTAGACCATGGAGAGCCCCAGTCCCGTCCCCTTGCCGATCTCCTTGGTGGTGAAGAAGGGATCGATGGCCCGCGCCAGCACCGCGCTGGACATGCCGCAACCAGTGTCCTCCAGCCGGACCTCCACCTGTCCCCCGTCCAGGTTGCGGGTCCGCAGGCTGAGGGTGCCCTTCCCATCCATGGCGTCCACGGCGTTTACGCAGAGATTCATGAAGGCGTGGGTGAGGGCGCTGAGGTCCCCCCGGATGTTGTGGAGATCGGGCGCGAGGTCCATGTCGAGCCGCACCTGTGCCAGGGTGGTGCGCTCAAGAAGCCGCACCTCGCCCAGCAGTACCTCGTTGAGGTTCACGTCCCCTTCCTCACCGGGGCTCTGGCGAGCGAAATTCAGCAGGTTCTTGACCATGCTGCCGCCTCGGGTCGCTGCGGACCGGATGATCTCGAAGGCCTGGTAGGTGGTCGAGCCCGGTTCGTGGCGCATCTGCTGCGCCGAGGCCAGGCCCAGGATAGCCGCCAGAACATTGTTCATATCGTGGGCCACGCCGCCCGCCAGGCTGCCCAGGCTCTCCATTTTCTGGGCCTGCTGAAACTGGGCCTCCAGGTGCTTGCGCTCGGTGATGTCCGTGATGAATCCTGTCCAGAGGGTGGAACCGTCGGGCTCTCGCTCGGGCAGCGCGTCGCCATAGAGGTGGCGAACGGTACCGTCCTCGAACTTCACCCGGTACTCCTGCTTCCAGGGCGTAAGCGTCTCTGCCGAAGCCAGGATGGAGGCCATGATGGCGGCGTGATCCTCCGGGTGGTGCACCCCGTTCAGTGCGGCCGCAGTCTCGCGCACCGCCTCCGGGCTGATGCGGTAGATGTCCCGGATGGCCTCGCTGGCATAGGGGAGGTGCGCGGTGCCGTCGGGGCGGAGTCGGTACTGATAGACCATGCCGGGCACCCGGTCGGCGATCTTCTGCAGCCGCTCCAGGGTGGCCTTCAGCGAGTCCTGGGCCATGTGGGCTTCCGAGATGTCCTCTACCAGGGAGAGTTGCCGCCGGGGCATGCCGGGCATGAGGACCATGGTCAACCGCACCCAGACCACACGGCCCGAACGGGCGATGTAGCGCTTCTCCTTCCGCACCTCCGGGGCCAGCCCCTGGGCCAGGTCACGGACGGATTTCCAGTCGCTCTCCAGATGGTCGGGATGCGTGAACTCCTGGAAGCTGCGCGTGACCAGCTCCGCCGGGGGGCAATCCAGGATCTCGCCCATGCGTGGATTCACGGCCAGGAAACGACCCGATTCGGAGTCCACGATGGCCATGCCCATGGGCGCCTTGTCGAAGAGCAGGCGGAACTCGGCCTCGCTTTCCCAAAGGGCCTGGGCCTTGAGCTTCCGTTCCGTGATGTCCCGCATGAAGTTGAAGCTATGGGGTCGGCCCTGGAACTGGATCACCTCGCTGGAGACCTCGAAATCCCGGATGGCCCCTGAGGCCATGCGAAAGCGGGTCTCGAAGTGGCGGAGGCTGCCGTTTCGGGCGAGCTGGTTCACGAAGTGCTGGCGATCCCCGGAGTCCACCCAGACCCCCAGGTGCGTGGCGGTGCGGCCCAGAACCTGCTCCCGGCGCAGCCCCATGAGGTCCAGGAAGACCTGATTCACCTCGACATAGGTGCCGTCCTCCATGGAGGCGATGGAGATGGCATCCGGGCAGGCCTTGAAGATCTTGGAAAAGAGCTCCTCATTGAGCTTGAGGGTGGCCTCGGACTCCCGGTTTCGGGCATCCAGCTCCAGGTGATCCAGGGCGAAGGTGAGGTCCCCGGCAGCCTCCTCCAGCAGGCCTAATTCTTCGATTCCAAAGAAATCCTTTTCGCGGGCATAGACCATGAGGGCACCCACCACCGCCCCACCGGTGCGGATGGGGAAGGCGGCCGAGGCTGCCAGCCCCGCGCGGGCCGCCTTCTCGTGCCAAGGGGAGGACTCAAGGGAGCTCAGGAAATCGTTGATGACCACGGAACGCCCCGTGCGGATGGCTGTGCCGGTGCCTCCCCGCCCCAGAGGAGTGTCATCGCTGCGCACCCGCAGGCCCTCAAGGTAGCCATTCTCGTCCCCGAACTGGCTGAGGATGGCCACCTCGTGGTTTATGGGATCGTTCCAGCCCACCCAGGCCAAGCTGAACTTGCCGTAGGTCACCATGACTTCGCAGATCTTGTCCAGCAGGGCCTTCCGTTCTGGCGTCCAGACAATGGCCTGGTTCACCTGGCTCAGGCAGGCGTAAAGCCGGGTGAACCGCTCCAGGCGGGCGGCCTGATCCTTGCCAACGGGCGGTCCAGGTGCAGGTTCAGGACAGCTCCTGTCGGCACCGGGTGGAAGGGACGAGCCTTCATTGCCCATGGGAAAACACCTGCGTTGACTGGTTCATCAGAAAGGGAAGCCTGGTGCAATGTCTCTACATTGTCCCAGAAGCTCCCCATGCTGAATACAGCAAGCAGGGTTCAGCTCGCGGTTTCCTCCGCCAGAGCCCGGGAATGCTCGGCCAGGGCCAGGTCTGAGCCGTCCACGTGGTACTGCAGCCAATCCGCCATGAGTACCGTGACCTTCATGGTCAGGTCCACCCCAGCCTCGAACTGGTGCACCAGGTCCAGCACCTGGACCTTCATGGCCTCGTGCTCGAGTCGGTGAGTCTCCAGGCCTGGATAGCCGTGGTTGCGCATCCAGTCTTCTTCAGTCTCGAGGTGCCCCATGGTGTAGTTCACGAGGAAATCCAGAACCGAGCGGACCTCAGGTCTGGGGTCGCCGCGACGGAAGGCCGCGATGAGGTCGTTCATGGTGTCGAACAGCAGCCGATGTTCCTGGTCGATCTCAGGAATGCCTGTCTCGTAGCGGGGGGACCAGTGGATGGTGGGCATGGGGACTCCTTCAGGAATGCCCCCGCACAGTGGATGAAACCGGGGACCTGAATAACGCATCGGCCCTGGGGCGGAGTGGCAACATAGGGCTTTCTGCAATGAAAACAGAGTCGTAACCCCTACGCTATCAATCCTGAATCCGGGAGGGGTTCGAGAGTGACACGATAGCCGAGAGCTTGGAGGCGGCGGCTGAGCTTATCGACTTTGACGGTC
>Ga0118677_10001966_pt1 | contig 42420 bp, 55 predicted proteins | sample AliMusrvi5mmetaG_FD_86154 | JGI IMG/M metagenome (GOLD analysis project Ga0118677, IMG submission 86154)
TGTAACCGGACAGAATAAGTGACAAAACGGGATAAGGCGGGATAAGGGGTGAATGAGGCGAGAAAAGGCGGGGAAACGCTGATATATCAAGGGATTGCGCAATATTGACGCGGGAAACCGTTGACAAATATGTTGAGAAAAGCACTGCAACGCGCGGTGCTTCTTTTTTTTGACCAATCATACCGTGGGGAGAGGTGGTGAGGCGGGTTTTAAGGGGGTATGAGAGGGACGGTGAGGGCTGTTTGTAAGGACGGTGAGCGGGCAGGGAGAGCGGGAAACGCTTGATGTATATAGGTTTCTTTAAAATAGCAGATATAGAAAGAGCCGGTCAGCGTGTCCAGGAAGCACCCGCAGCAAGGGTTTTGGAGGACGGCGTCACAGCTCTTGATTGCATTTTATCAAACCGAAAACTTTTTGTCAAGCGTTAACGCGTGCGCACGGCGTGCACGGGTTGTTATTTTAATGAAAATTGGAGAAGATAAACGAAGAAAACGAGAGATAATGAGAGCAAACCAGCCGTTACTTTGCTATTAAGACGGAAATTAAGCGATAAACGGCAGTAATTGAACTAATTCAGAGAGTAAAAAGCGTAAAAGAGCGTGCGCGGGCGTGTGGACAGGGATAAAAACGGCTCTTATCCCACGCAAAAAAGCGATAAAAGAAGCCAAAGCAATGTGACAAAACGTAAAAAGCAATATGACAGTGTCACATTGCTTGAACTATAAGGGTTTCAGCGTGTTATACGACCGCAAAAACAGCACTAATCAATGTGACAAAAATATGATGGTAAATATATTAATTATAGAAATATAAAATAACGCAAAAACAAGTAAAGATTTAGGATTTTTCTTTTAAATTTTCTTTCAAAGATGGGTCAATTGCAATTATAAAGCCTTTGTAATAAGCCACATCAATATTGAAATCATGAATATAACAAGAGAACGCCCAAACATCAAGTTTATGCTGTAAAGTTAATTTTCTAAACTGAGTAAGCAGGTAATATTCTTCTAAATTTGCCTTTACATTATAGTAACCTTCGGTATTTGTAGCGACATAATTTTCACCACATAAAAGCCAATCTGTAGAAACGTTGAACAATTTTGCAAGCTTAATAATTGTTTGCGCCGATGGTTCAAAAGTATTTTTTTCATAACCGCTTATATTACCTTTCGATATACCAAGAGCTTCAGCGAGCTCCTTCATAGACATTTTTAATTCTATTCTTTTACTTAAAATACGCTCACCAATAGTATTCAAAACAAATTCCCCCTTTTTTTAAAAAAAATCGTTTTAATATTGAAATTATTGTTGACAAAATCAATTATTGAAACTACAATAAATATGTTCGGTAATTAGAAGTAGACTGAACAAGGTCATAATAGCACATTTTACAGAAATGTCAAACGGAAAGGAGATGATTAGATGAAAAACGGGAAGCGGCCAACCAGGGCACAGAAGATATTAATGAAGGATGCCTACGGCCTGAAGCCGGAGCACTTTCTTGTTGTGAAAGCGACAACCGGGGGCATCGAGGTGATGAACAGGCAAACGGGCAAGACCAGACAGCTGCCGGCGATGGCAAAATAACAGGAAAGGAGCGATGGCCATGTTTAAGTTTATCACCGTACTTGTTCCGCTTTACGCGACGGCCTGTCTACTCTACGGATGCAAGTTTCTGCACATCATCGGATTAATTTAACCGGGAAGAAAGGAAGGAACAGCAGCATGGCAAGATTTATCAGTGACGGGAAGCTTTATGACACGGACACGGCGCAAAAGGTTTGCACCTTCCAAAAAGGATTTAAGGGAATCATAGACATTATCACCGTTTATAAACCTGCGACACTCTACAAGACGGTGAAGGGAACGTGGTTCACGGTGTGCGAGGTTAGCACAAATGAACTCCGGCTGTTTGAAGAGACCGAGGAAAGCGCGAAAGAATTGTTAAGCGATATCAACACAGTGGAGCTTTATATCAAATTCATCGGAAAACCGGAAGAGGCGTAAGGTACGCGCCCAGGACAATACTATTAATAGAAAGGAGAATGCAGCATGTTTATTAGAAATCTGACCCCGTTCGGCGTTGAGGTAAGAAAGGCACTCATTGACAAACGCATGACACAGAAAGAACTTGCGGACAAGCTCGGAATTACCCAGAGATATGTGGACTATATCCTCTCCGGCGAGCGCAAGGCAGAAAAGTATGTACTTGAAATGGCCAAAATCTTGGAAATCAACCCGCCAAAGGCAGAAAAGAAAAGCGCGTAAGGAGAGAAACCCCATGAAAAGAACTAACAAAATGAGTGAAATCACCGACAAGGTTCAACGGTTACAGCGCACTATAAGCAATTTAAAAGGTATTGAGATGCTTCTTTTCAGCGAAACGCCTATCGTTTCAATTCGAGAATGGCACAAAAATAATGTTAAATCGCTCATCGACAGCGAAACAGATAATTTATTAAACTCAATAGACGATTGCTGCACGCAGCTTGACGCTTTAACCACATTGTACCTTGACACATTCACAGGCACATATCATACCAGAAAATACTTACCATCCGAACTGATCGCCGTCCCACAGGACAAAAGAACAGTGAACACCGGATGCAATGCCATAATCGATTACGCCCAGTTTCAGGCTGGGAGACAAACACCGTTACGGCGTGAACCGGCACTATACTGCGGACACTTACTTGACGTTAGGGACGCCGACACGCGGGACAAAAGCAAAGAGAGCCTCGGCCTCGACAACCAAAAAGACTCTCTTCCCCTTGAAGATTCCGAAAAACCTTCTTAATTATGTTAACACATTGTTTTTAAAAAATCAACAGGAAGGAGGAATGAGCTTGCCGGAAATATATATACCGCTTAAACTGGCTGCCGAACTTGAGGAAATCAAGTACAATACCTTACTTCAACGAATTCTGCGAAATCCGAAAGATTTTAAAACGAGAAAAGTACCGGGAGAGAACGGCGGGAAAGAACAGGTTGAGATTGCGCTAAGCTCTTTATCCTCCAAGGCCCGAAAGGCTTACAAGGCCGCTGAGAAGTTAGACGGGAGTGATGTCATCATCGAACAGAAAACGAATGAAGCGCCATGGTACCTTGACATTGACCTGAACGGTTACATAGAAGGACACAAGCAGGACTACTACGAAGCGGTTGAGCTGGCGAAACAGATTGAGCTTTTCACCAATTACGCCAAGAGCGAGAAAACGGCGCACGCAGCGGAAACCGCCGCCGCACTCGGCATGAGCCAACGGACGCTTTACCGCAACGCGGAGGTTTACCTTGAGGCGGGCGCATGGGCGGCCAAGCTCAAGAAGGAAGAGGACAGGGACTGCAACTACTTCAAGATACTTGCCCTATGCCGGAAGCCAAAGGACGCGAACACCTTCCCGAGTTTGAACGAGCAACAAAAGGCTTTTATCGAAAACATCTGGTTTAACAAGGACTTCGCCGCGAACCGCGGAACCAGAGAAATGCTTTACTGGAAGATGGTTGACTCGGCGGACGCGCACGGATGGGATGAGTTCCCTTCCATTAAAACGGTTGACCGGTACATTGCATTCCTTATCAACGAGCGCGGCGGAAAGAACGCACACTACTACGCTGAAAACGGACTGCGGGAATTCAAAAACAAGAAGATGCTCAAGGGCAAGCGCGACACCACGGCCTTAGCGGTGATGGAGTTTGTACAGGGCGATGAGCATACATTTGACTGCTGGGTACAGCTGACAAGCACGAACGGAAAAATCAAGGCGGTGCGCCCGAAGTTAGTAGCCTGGCTTGATACCCGCACCCGCTGCATCATGGGCGATGTGCTGTGTGTTGACGCCAACAGCCAAATCCTGAAGGAAAGCCTTGTTAAAATGATTTACAGCCACCCGGGCGGGGTACCAAAGCATTTGCACATTGACAACGGCAAAGACTATACATCAAAGACCAACACCGGGCAGAGCCGCACGGAGCGCACGATGCAGGTGCTTGAATTTGACAGCGAGACGAGGGGCTTCTACCGCTCGATCGGGATTGACGAATGGTCGCGCTCACTGCCATACGAACCGTGGGGAAAGGGACAGATTGAACGGTTTTTCGGCACGGTATGCAGCATGTTCACGAAATGGATGGACAGTTATGTGGGCACGCTGACAGGCTCAAAAACCGCGGGGAAGGTCAAGAAGGACATCCCGAAAATGCTGGAACGCGGCGAATTATTAACGATGGAAGAGTTCTTTGAGCTTTGGAGCAAATGGAAAAACGAATTTTACCACAAGCGGGAGCACAGTTCACTCCGGAAAGACCGGGAGAAGCACATAACGCCTATTTCGCTCTTTGAAAACGCCGAAGAACGGTACATAAAAGCATCACCGCCAAGGGAATACGCGGCCATTATGCTGATGAATGCCGACAAAGCGCTTGTGCGCAACCAGGGCATTATGAAATTCGGCACACTCTACACAGATTATGAGCTTTGCCATTACATCGGCGAGACGGTCGGGGTGAAATGGGACCTTAACGACGTTACAAAACTCTATGTTTATGACCGAAGCGGCAAGAAAATATGCGAGGCAGTATCCGCGGAGCTGCTCCAATTCGCGCCCGGGGTATCACAGGCCGCCCTGGAGACGCACATCCGGAACCAAAAGAGGCAGATACGCGAGACACAGGAGCTGCTTGCCGAGTTCCGCACACCGTATGAGCTCCGGGGACAGAATGACGGCGGCACGCCAATGGTTGTGGGCGGGTTAGACCTTACGGTTAAGAACGACGCGCGAAACGAGAAGGTTGTGCAGCTGCCGGATGACAAGGAATACCGGGCAGAGGCTAAGGCTGCGGCCAAGGACAAAAAGAGCAAACCAAAAACGGCGAAAATCCAACAGGATGAAGAGATAAGGACAATAGACCCGTGGATGCAAAAAAAAGCGGATGAAGCGTATGAGATAATACGCAATTTGAGTTAAATCCCACCACCGCAAGCGGTCCCCCTCCCTTTGACAAGGGAGGCAAATCAGAAACAAAAATTAAAACCATAATGAGAGTTGAAAGGAAGTAAAAAAGCATGGAAAAGGAAAAAGAGATACTCCGCAAACAGCTGGAACTGTTAGCGGAGCTCGCAAAGAAAAGTGATGAGGCAGCAATCGGCGTTACCGACGCAATGTGTGAGATAGTGAGAACAATTGACTTTATAACCATAGAAAAAAGCCAGCCGGACGCAGATGCAGCGCTCATACCCAAGGAAGTAATCGCTAAAATGGTTAGATTCTTCTCAGAAATTGAGGAATACACGAAAGATTTGAAACCGGCTAAGGATTCATAGACGCATGATAAAGGCGCAGGATTTCAATTGTTTGGTAAGCGGATACCATATTAAGTTTCCAATTCAATTTTGGTAATATGGAATCATCAACAATAGGAATAGGTACTTTGTTCGCGAGTTCTTGAGCCGATTTTTGAATATCATTCAATTTTTCCGGTGTCAGACTTAAAGCGAAACTTTCAAAATCAAGCATATTTTCACCCCCTTTCGCGAACATCATAACGCAAATAAAGAAATATTACAAGTAAATCCCACCACCGCAAGCGGTCCCCCTCCCTTTGACAAGGGAGGCAAATCAGAAACAAAAATTAAAACCATAATGAGAGTTGAAAGGAAGTAAAAAAGCATGGAAGCAGCAGGAAAAATTTACCAGGGCAATTTCAGCGCATTATCACTGGCCGACAAGGTCAACGACTATATTAAACGCTCCAAACTCACTATCACGGAGCTTGCAAGCGCCATTAATTACAGCCGCTCGACGGTGAGCCGCTACCTTGCCGGCAAATACGACAACGACGCGACGGAACTTGAGGAAAAGCTCAATGCATTCCTCGCTGAATTTGCCGGGGAAGAGCACACGAAAACAACCGCCAACATTACCAGAAACACCAGCATCTTTAACAGCGAGGACGCGGGCAACATTATCGGCGTGTGCAAATCATGCCAGGATTATATCGGGCTCGGCATCATTATCGGCAAGACGGGCTACGGCAAATCGTTCGCGCTGAAGCATTACGCTAAAATGCCCCGGGTCGCTTACCTTGAATGCGACGACACAATGAGCTGCAGGGACCTTGTAAAGGCCATTGAGCGCGCGCTGGGCATCCCGATGACGTACGGGACCATCTGGGAGCGCGTGAACGGCGTGCGTGATTTCTTTAGGGTAAACCGCGGGTACCTGCTTGTTATCGATGAAGCGGACAAGCTGATTAACAAGAGCACACAGAAGAAAATGGAGATCCTCCGGGGCATCTTCGACCAGAGCGACGTGGGGCTTGTTATTGCCGGCGAACCGAAGCTTGAGCCGCTGATAAAGACCTATATTGCGCGCTTCGCTAACCGGGTTGACTTTTACGCGAGCCTGAAGGGCCTGCAAAAAGCGGAGGTTGACAAATACCTTGAAACTTTTACAGCTGACGAGGCCGCGCTCAATGAACTGAAGAACCGCGCCTGCAACCGGCAGACAGGATGCTTCCGGCTGCTGGACAGGACGCTCAACAATGTGCTGCGTATTCTGCCGGAAAGCGGTACCGACGGCGTCATCACGCTGGACATCATTAACCGGGCAAGCAAGATGATGATGCTTTAGGCGGCTTTGGCCGCCAGTGGATAGTGGGCAGTGGGCAGTGGTCAGCAGGTACGTTAGATGTTAGATGGTAGATATTAGACGGTAGATGGAGAACGAGGAACGGAATCCCCCCACCGTGTTGCGACGGTCCCCCTCCCTTTAACAAGGGACGCAGGGAAAGAAGCAAGGGGGCATTAAAAAGATAAGGAGCTGAAATATATGGCATATATTGTTGCGGCGAGCGAAAAGGAAATTATTGAAATTGGGTGTGTTTTGTCAAAAGCGATGACCGCGGTTTCGCTGAATCGTGGGTTTGACTCGCTTGTTAAGACCAGGGTTAATGAGCAATTAAACCGGTTACGGGACAGCATGGTGCAGCAAAGCGACATCCGGAGCGAACCGGTTGCCTCGGAATGCTGGGTTTATGAGGACACCGAGTTAACCATAAAGGACATGGGCGAGGTTTATTTTTACACCGTTACGGAAAACGGGGTTAAGACAAAAACGGGTTACTGCGAAAAGGAAATGGCGCAGGCAAAAGGCACCGCCCACCCGAAAGCAAGGTTAATCATTGTTTCACAGCAAATCAAGATGGGCAAGCATTACCACTTTGCCAAAAAAGCAACACGGAAAGGAGCTAATAATAATGAGAACAAAGATTAAGGAAACACCGAACTTTAAGACATGGGAGGACATTGACAACGCGCTGAAGGAAATCGCGGAGGCGGAAATTGACCTGCTCGACATCGAAGGGGAAATGAACAAGCAGATTGCCGGCGCCAAGGTGACGGCAGCGCAGGAGGCCAAACCGCTGCAGGACCATATATCGGCACTCGGCAAGGACATCAAGGCGTTTGTGGAAGAGCACCGGGAGGAACTGGACGGCAAGACCAAGACGCTCAATTTCGGCAAGACCGGGTTCCGCCTGAGCACAAAGATACTGCTGCCGAAGGCAAAGGAGAAGCTTGAAAGCCTTATCAATACGCTGAAATCCCGCAAGATGCACGACTGCATTGTGACGACGGAAACCATCAACAAGGACGTGCTCAAGAAATACAGCGAGGATGAGATTGTTAAGGTGGGGCTTGTGCTGAAAAAGGAAGATGTGTTTTGGTATGAGGCGGACAGGGAAAAGCTGCAAAAGCAGTAGGCAGTGGCTACATTAGATGTTAGATGGTAGATGTTAGACGGTAGATGGAGAACGAAAGGATGCAATCCCCCCACCGTTGCGACGGTCCCCCTCCCTTTAACAAGGGACGTAAAGAAGATTACGGGAGTGATATCAATGAAAGTTACCGGAATGTATATTTGCCAGAAGTGCAAGACCACAGGATACACCTTGTTTGAACTGTTTATCTGCCCAAACTGCAAGGGGAACACGCTGACGCAGGCAGAGAAGAAAGACGAGGCAAAGCAGGAAGAGAACGACCTCACCGTCACGCTAAAGCGTGCCACCTCTCCTGATGCAGGCGAGGCACAGCAGGAAGAGCACTGATTTTATTAAAATAGGAGGCAATAAAATGGCAGCAAACAATAATAACGGCAGACCGTTTCTGACAAACTGTTCTATCCGCACGATGTGGGGATTGGCCAAGTGCCCGGAGCTGGCGCTCCCGGATGAAGACCTTTACGCATTGGTAGAGCGCGAGACCGGAAAGCAGAGCATCCGGAAGATGACGCAGGGCGAGGTAGACAACGTGTGCCGGATCCTCGCAAACATGAAAGACACAGCCGCAGCGGGCGCCGTTAAGAGCAAGAAGCGCACCGATGAAGGCGGAAACCCGGACACGGAAGCACTGCGCAGGAAGATATTCGCGCTGACGGGCGAGCTCGGGTGGAACAAAAACAACAAGCGGGTTACCGGCTTTTGCAAAAAGATGTTCCATGTTGACAGAATCGAATGGCTGACGGTACCGCAGTGCCACAAGATGATTGAGGCGCTTAAGAAAATGGTGGACAGGGAAAAGCTGGAAGTGGGAAGTTAAAAGTAGGAAGATGGACGGAATCCCACCACCGCAAGCGGTCCCCCTCCCTTTAACAAGGGAGGCAAATAAGTAAAAGATTTTATAAAAATTTAGGAGGTTAACATTATGCCATATATCAAAATTAAGGGAATCGACGTATCGGAACACCAGGGGCTTATCAACTGGGACAAGGTCAAATGCAACGGCATCAAGTTCGCGATGATCCGCGCCGGGTACGGCAACACAACGGACAAACAGTTTGAGCGCAACATCAGCGAATGCAACCGGCTTAAAATCCCGTGCGGGGTATACTGGTTCAGCTACGCGCTCACCGCCGCGGCCGCGGCCATGGAGGCTGAACGCTGCATCGAGCTTATCAAGCCGTTCAGGGTGGAATACCCGGTATGTTACGACCTCGAATACGACGGCGTGCGTTACGCCAAGGACAAGAACGTTATCATCACCAAAGCGCTTGCCACGGCTTTCGCGCTGGCATTTTTGACAAAGGTAAAGGTACTCGGTTATTACCCGATGAACTACAGCAACCAGGATTACTGCAACAACATGTTTGACATGACGGCGCTCAAGGAGTTTGACCTTTGGTACGCCTGGTACCATGACACCTGCGACCGCACCGACGCCGGAATATGGCAATACGGCGGGGCGCCGGTACCGGGCATCGGCGGCAGCAACGATGTGGACTACGCGCTGAAGGATTACCCCGGAATTATCAGACGCGCCGGGATGAACGGTTTTGCAAAGACTACGGCGCCGGCACCTGTAAAGCCTCCGGTACCCGTGAAGCCTCCGGTACCCGTGAAACCGGCAACACCGGTAAAGCCAACGAAGCCCGCAGCGCCGGTAAAACCCGCAAAGCCTGTGACAAAGAAGATTACAAAGGGCTGCACGGTGAAGGTGCTGAAGGCCGTACAGTATGACGGGAAGCCGTTTGCTGTTTACCACAAGACCTACACGGTGCTTGAGGTTGCCGGGGACAGGGCGGTTATCGGGGTCGGAACGGAAACCACAGCGGCGGTGAATGTGAAGAATCTTGCTTTAGTTGTAAGTGGGAAGTAGGAAGTCGGAAGACACAATCCCCCCACCGTTGCGACGGTCCCCCTCCCTTTAACAAGGGACGCAGGGAAAGAGATAAGGCGGGAGGCAAAACAGAACTAAAGTTCTGGAGAAAGAGCAATTATTTCATCATTAAGGAGGCCTACAAGATGGACTCATTAGCACAGGACCTTACCATTGAACTCATCCCGGACGGGATTTACCGGCAGATTGCTGAAACGATCGGCGTGGAGAACCTTGTGAAGCTGACGGAGCTCATCGGCGGTTCCACGTTCTACCTGCCGAAAGCCGAAAGCATTACAAGGCCGGTGAGGGACGCGCGTATCCGGGAGGAATTCAACGGCTACAACCACATGGAGCTTGCCCACAAGTACGATGTGACGGAGCGCTGGGTGCAGATATTATGCGGACGCGGGCAGGCGGAGGGGCAAATTAGTTTGTTCGGGGAGTAGGAAGACGGAAGTAGACGCAATCCCCCCACCGTTGCGACGGTCCCCCTCCCGTTTCACATAGAACCGCAAGCGGTTCATTTAAAAAAGCTAAAGCTTTTTATTAAGGGAGGCACAGCAGGAAGCAAGCAAGTAAAACCTCTCCGTCACGCTTAAGCGTGCCACCTCTCCTGATGCAGGAGAGGCACAGCAGGAAGCAAAGAAGTAAAGGACGGAATCCCCCTGTCAGCGTTCGCTGACATCCCCCTTTAACAAGGGGGACAAAGCAGGAAGCAAAACAAGTAAAACCTCTCCGTCTGCTGCGCAGCCACCTCTCCTCCAGAGGAGAGGCAAATTAGAAAGCAAAACAAGATTATTTTTAACACTTTTCAGAATCACTACGTATGTAGAGTTTACAAGTAAAAAGGTAAGATTAAACCGTAGAAGCAACGCTTCTACGGTTTTCTTAATACCCGAAAATTTAAGGAGGAAAGCAGCATGGATTTAATTAAAACCGACCTCAGCAATCTACTGGTGCAGCTTGTTCTTGCCCTTATCGGCCTGCTTGCCGCGTACGCCACAGCCTACTTCGCCAAGCTTAAAGCAAAGGCAAAAGCAGAAACGGCGAAAATCAAGGATGACGGCGAAAGGCAGTTGTTCAACAACGCCCTGGATGATGTTGAGAAACTGACAACCGTGACGGTGAACAGCATCGAGCAGACCACGGCAAAAGACTTGCGTGAGGCCATCAAGGCAGGCACCGGAAACAGAAACGAGCTCCTGGATTTGGCAAAAAAGGCAGCATTTGAAATAACCACCGGCATCACACCGGAGGCAAAACAGCTTATTACAGCAAACCTCGGCAGCTTTGAGGATTATGTCGCGAAGCTCATAGAGGACAAGGTGTTAGCGCTTAAAACAACGTAAGGGAGTAAAAAAGTATGCAAGGAAGCCAACTGTTATTCTTCGCCCTGCAGACTGTTGTAACGCTAATCATCGGGATAGCCGTTTGGGGCATTAAAAACGCCATTGTAGACCTGAAGGACGCCATCAAGAAAAATGCCGGCGACATCGAAAAGGTTGCCAAGGAGCTTTCGGAGCTGAAGAGCGACCTGCCGCTTGTGTACGTGCTGCGCGAGGATTTCATCCGGACGCTCAACAATGTTGACAAGCAAATGGGCGACATGAACTGCAAGCTTGACCGGATACTTCAATACAGGAATAAGGAGTGATAACCATGGATGAAATGAACGAGCTTGAAATAAAGCAGAATAAGGCCATCCGGGGTTACATCATCCGCTCCCTTGTAAAGGGATTTCAAAACTCGCTGCTTATCCGGCAGATTACCAACGCGCTTGTTGCCGACGGGATGATTGTTTCGCCGGACATCTGCAAGCACCTTGATTATTTGCGCGAGGGCGAGTACATCGTTTTCACCGACAAGACGGTTACCGCCTACAACGCATACCGCAAGGATGCCGTAATTAAGCTGACAAAAAAAGGCGTTGACCTCGTCGAGGGGACTATCGACGACCACGGAGTTGATGTGTAATGGCCGATAACAAACGCCGCCGGACTCGTGTTGCATCCAAGATAACGGCGCTGCCGGATGATATTAAGGACCAGCTCGACGTGATGCTGCTCGACACTGCCAACACCTACGATGAAACGGCCATTTGGCTGAAATCACTGGGGTATGAAATCAGCAAGAGCGCCGTCGGCCGGTACGCCATACGGGCAAACCAAGCGGCGCAGCGCATTGCGGAAACCATTGAGCAGACAACAAAACTGGCAGAAGCCGCGGAAAAATACCCGAACCTTGACTTTACCAAGGCAAGCCGCATGGTGCTTATGGACGGGCTGCTGAAGCGGGTAAGCACGGCGGAGGAAGATTACAACGAGATGCCGCTCGACAAGGCCGGCAGATTAATCGCTTCCCTTTCCCGCGTGGGCGTGTATGAGCAAAAGACGCTGCGGGATTACAAGACCAAAACGGAAATGGCGTTTGAGGCGCTGGAGGCTGACCTGATGAAGGCCATAAAGGCTGACCCGGTGCTGAGCAGAGAGCTGCACGCGGTGCTGAGCAAGGCGAGGGACATGATTATTAACGATGGGTAGATATTAGATGTTAGACGGTAGATGTTAGACGGTAGATGTTAGACGGTAGATGAAGAACGAAGAACGCAATCCCCCCACCACTGCGGTGGTCCCCCTCCCTTTAACAAGGGAGGTTTAAGATGAAAGGATTTCTATGATAAATCTGAAGGATTATATTGCGATTCTTGAAGAGCCGGAGGACCATGAGGCGGTTGCAAACCGGGATTACCAAAAGGCGCTCTTTGAGGCTTACGCGGCCCGCGCCGGCAGAAACCCGGAGGGACGGGCAAAGCTCCTGAAGGATTACCGGGACGGAACCGAGCTCACAGGCCCGAAGGGGCTGCGCAAGAAGCTTGCCGCATTCGACATGGAATATTTCGGGCGCGCCTACCTGCCGCACTACTTCATAAGAGAATCGCCAAAGTTCCACGGGGAGCTGGACGCCATATGGGAAGACGGCGTGATGAAGGGCAAGGACGCGCTGCGTGACGCAAAAGAGATCTCCCGCATGGAAGGATGCAGGCGCTGCATCGAGGCACCCCGCGGACACGCAAAATCAACCACCTTCACCTTTAAGGATACGCTGCACGCAGGGCTATACGCATACAAGCATTACATCATCATCCTCTCTGACAGCTCCGACCAGGCAGAGGGATTTTTGACAGACATCAAAACCGAGCTTGAAAGTAACACGGCCATCCGGGAGGATTTCGGCATTTTACAAGGCAAGGTCTGGAAAGCGGGGGTTATCCTGCTTTCTACCGGGGTAAAGATTGAGGCCATCGGCAGCGGGAAGAAAATCCGCGGACGGCGGCACGGCTCCTGGAGGCCCGACCTTATCCTCTGCGATGACCTCGAGAATGACGAGAACGTCAACACACCGGACCAGCGCAAGAAGATGCGCAACTGGTTTTACAAGGCGGTCAGCAAAGCCGGCGACACCTACACGGACATTGTCTACATCGGCACGCTGCTGCACTATGACGCGCTGCTTGCCAACGTCGCCGCAAACCCATCCTACAAGACAGTAAAATACCGCGGCGTTATCAGTTTTGCCAAGAACACCAAACTCTGGGATGCATGGGAAGCAATTTACACAGACCTCTTCAACGACGACCGGCAGGAGGAAGCAAAGGAATTCTTTGAGGCGAGCCGGGAAGAAATGCTTGAGGGTACCGAGGTTCTGTGGGAAGCAAAGCTCAGTTACTACGATTTGATGGTTATCAAGCTTAGTGAGGGTGACGCCTCATTCAACTCGGAAATCCAGAACGACCCGATCGACCCGGACAACTGCACGTTTAATGAGGAATGGTTCCGTTTTTATAAGGATGAAGAGGTTAACTTTGCAGAGCCGCGTTTTCTGTTTGTGGGTTCCAATGACCCGTCGCTGGGCAAAAATAAGAAGAGCGACACCTCCGCTATCATCGCCCTGGCAAAGGACACAAAGACCGGGTACATGTATGTTGTGGCGGCGAGCATCGAAAAGCGGCATCCGGATGTGATTATTGATGACGCCATCGAAACAAGCAAGCGGCTGCGCCGGGAATTTAAAAAGCCTTTCAGCAAGTTCGGCGTTGAGACGGTACAGTTCCAGCACTTTTTCAAGGATGTTATGGCCAAGAAAAGCGTCGAGGCCGGCGAGTACCTGCCTATAGAGGAAATCAACAGCACCGGCAACAAGGACATGCGCATTCAGTCCCTGCAGCCGTTTATCAAGAACGGATACATCCTATTCAGCGAGAAACACAAAACGCTCCTGCAGCAGCTAAAGGAATACCCGATGGGCAAGAACGATGACGGGCCGGACGCGCTTGAAATGGCGGTAAGAATCGCGCTCAACGTAAAGTTCGGGACAAAGGTTGATTATAAGAGCGTTGTGAGCAGAGCGCTGAGGTTCAGGAGCGGCGGGTATTAAGTGGGCAGTTGGAAGTGGAAGTTTGAAGCACTGACCTCTCCGTCACGCTGAAGCGTGCCACCTCTCCTGATGCAGGCGAGGCAAAGCAGTTAATCCCCCTCCTGATGAATCCCACCACCGCCTCGGCGGTCCCCCTCCCTTTAACAAGGGAGGCATGAATGGAATCAAAGCGGGAAGCAAGTTAGAAACACATAGGAGGCAGCACATTGAGCATATACAGCAGCATAAAAGAATTATTTGCCAACAAGGCGGCTCCTGCCGGGAAACCGGATTACACGGAGATTGCCATAGCCCAGATACAGGATAAATATTCGAACTACCCTTCCGACGGTTTGACGCCGCAGCGGCTCGCGAACATCTTCAAGGAAGCCGACGTCGGGGACGTGCTGCGGCAGATGGAGCTGTTTGAGGAGATGGAGGGCAAGGACCCGCACCTCTTCAGCCAGCTGCAGACGCGCAAAAACGCCGTTACGGGGCTTGATTTTGAGATTGTTCCGTTCGACGCGGACAACGAAACTGACAAAAACATAGCGGAATTCGTCAAGCAGGAAATCGGCAGCATCGAGAATTTTGAGGATATTGCGATGGATTTGCTGGACGCCATCGGCAAAGGCATCGCAGTTAGCGAGATTATATGGGACTACCAGGACGGTAAAGTTGTTATATCGGAAATCAAAAACCGGCACCAAAAGCGGTTTTTCTGGGATGTTGACGATAACTTCAAGGTATTTACCAAGGATTTCCCCGCCGGGATACTTGTGCCGGACAACAAGTTTATTGTGCACCGGTACAAAGCACGCAGCGGGCATCCTGCCAAAGCAGGCATTTTAAGGGTAATCGCATGGATGTATCTGTTCAAAAACTACGATATCAAGGACTGGATCAGCTTTTGCGAGGTATTCGGAATGCCGCTGCGGTTAGGCACTTACGCGCAGGGCTCCAGCGAGGATGACAAAAACGCGCTCATCCAGGCTTTGGTGCAGATAGGCACCGACGCGGCGGGCATTATTCCGGAAGGCACGGAGATTGAATTCAAGGAAGCCGGAAAAACAAGCAGCGTTGATGTTTATGAGCGGCTTGCCCGGTACTGCGACGAGCAGATAAGCAAGGCCATACTCGGGCAGACGCTGACAAGCGACTCCGGCGGCAGTTTTGCGCAGAGCAAGACGCACAACGATGTCCGGCATGACCTGACGGTTGCGGACTGCAAGGCACTGGCGGCAACACTGCGGCGCGACCTTATCCGGCCGCTTGTGCTGTTCAACTTCGGGGAAGACAGGCGGATACCATACATCCGGTACGACTGCAGCGAGGCTGCAGACCTGAAAGAAACGGCCGATATCTACAAAATACTTGCCGTTGACATCGGGCTGAAGGTACCGTCATCGCACTTATACAAGCTTTTTTCCATACCAAAGCCGGAGAACGGCGACGAAATAGCGGCGCCGGCCGCAGCTGCGCCGGTACCCAATGGAAATCCCCTGCCGCTGACGCTGTCGCTTAAAGCCAACAATGACGGCTTCGGTTCCCAGCAGCACATGGAAGACATCACCGCGGCAGCCGTTAAACAAAGCGCCGGATTATACAAAAAGCTGTTTGCCCCGGTGCTCACGATGGTTGACGGCGCCAACAGCCTGGAAGAGCTGAAACAGGGCTTTGAAAACGAAAAGTTTATTGAAAAGCTCGCAAAAAGTATGGATATCAGCGACCTTGACGCGCTGATGCAGCGCTCAATGATATATGCAGACCTGGAGGGACGTGTTCAGGATGGATGATATCAACAGTGTCATCACCCAAAACCAGGACATCACGTTTGAAGAGGCCGTTCAATATTTCGGGGATAAAATCCCCGTGACAGCAAAGACGTTCGCCGCGCTGGAAAATGAATACCAAACCCTCGCGTTTACCGTTTCCGGATACACCAAATTTGAGATTCTCAACAAATTCCACGACGAGCTGCTGCAATCCATCGAAAACGGCGAAACGCTCAAGAGCTTCAAAGACCGGATGAACACTTTCCTTGAGGACAAGGGATATGAGGGCATTACAAACTTTCAGGCGGACAATATCTTCCGGACAAACGTGCAAACCGCCTACCAAGTGGGACATTACCGGGAAATGACGGACCCGGATGTTTTGAAAGCGCTGCCGTACTGGCAATACGACGCAGTAAACGACAGCCGCACACGGCCAAGCCACCTCGCCATGGACGGCAGGGTATTCCCGGCGGATTCGCCGGTGTGGGATACCTGGTACCCGCCGAACGGATACCGGTGCAGGTGCACGGTGCACGCACTTTCTAAACGGCAGGTGGAGAGCCGCGGGCTGACAGTCGAGCAAAACGCGCCGCTTGTTGCAGAGCTCCCGGACGGACGGTTTACACATGTGCATCCGGACCCGCATTTTGCGAGCAACCCGGCAAAAACGCCGTTTTCCCCGGATTTAACCGGATATCCGGATTCACTCGTGAGGGCTTATCAAAACCAAACTCAGGGAAACGGCTGAAATGAGCGTTTAAATGCCCTTTTAACGGGATGAGCCCGAAATAGCCCCTTTACACGACAGAAGCAAAATACCCCCGTGCGCACGCGTGCTAACGCGGTTTTATGGGATTTTAAGGCTGAATTTACGGAGATGTGAAGAAATGACACTGAAATTTGATATTTTTGCCTGCAGCGCAGGGCAAACAGAGGTCACCGGCGCGCCGAATGAGATAAAAATACTGCCGCTTGGGCTTGTGAAAAGCCAAAAGGGAGATTTTACCGTTGACGGTGAAAGTTTTGCGGACATGAAGCAGGCATTTCTTGCCCGGGGAAATGATATCGTTATTGATTATGAGCATCAGACGCTCAAGGATGTGCAGGCACCGGCCGCGGGCTGGATAAAAGACCTGAACTTAGTAGACGGCGCCATAACGGCAACGGTGGAATGGACACCGCAGGGAAGGAAGTACCTTGAAAACAAGGAATACCGCTACGTATCGCCGGTTGTCCTTGTACGAAAATCTGACGGTAAGGCAGTTGCGCTGCACTCAGTCGCTTTGACGAACACACCCGCCATTGACGGGATGTTCCCGATAATCAATTCCATGCACATTAATTTTGAAGGAGGAAACAACAACATGGATTTACTCAAGCAACTCGCCATTCTTCTGGGACTCGGCGAGGACGCAACCGAAGAGCAGGTAGTTAATGCCTGCGGAACGGCAGCAGCAGACCAAAAGAAGTTCAAGGAGCAAACCGACGCCGCCGCGGCTGCAGGCGAACCGGTCGCCAACAAGACCGTGCTCGGGCTGCTGGGCCTGAAAGACGACGCCAAGACGGAAGACGTCACCGCCGCCATTGTGGCGCTGAGCAGCAAGATGCCGGAGGGCACCGTTTCCGCAGCCGAGTTCAAGGCGCTTAAGGACAAGATTGCCCAGCGTGACGCCGACGACACGGTTACCACCGCGCTCAAGACAGGCAAACTGACCCCGGCGCAAAAAGACTGGGCAACCGAGTATGCTCTGAAAGATCCGGCAGGTTTTGCCAGTTTTGTTGAGAAAGCGCCGCAGGGCGTGCCGATGGGCGAGCTCGACATGGAAACCAAGGTGAACAAAGAGGAAACCGTTGACGACGCGACGCTTTCGGTATGCAAGCAGCTCGGCGTTACCAAGGAAGACCTCGCGAAATTCAACAAGACCGAATAAGTGGTCAGTGGTCAGTGGCCAGTGGCCAGCAGAGAACGAAAGAACGACAAAGCAGAAAGAGCACGCAATCCCACCACAAAGAAGAAAGAGCAACTATATCATCATTTAAGGAGGAAAAATAACAATGGCAGGTTTAACAGCAGGAAGAAATACCCCGGAAGTCGCGGACAGCGCGAAATTCCTTATTTTGCCGGTGGATGCCGAAGCGGTTATTCACGAAGGCGGCCTTGTTGTGCTGGACGCCAGCGGCAACGCAAAGGCTGCGGTTCTGGCAGCCAGTTTAACGGCGGCAGGCCGCGCGGAGGAGTTTGTTGACAACACCGGCGGAATTGCCGGCGCAAAAACCGTGAAGGTGCGCCGCGGCACATTCGTCTGGAACAATTCCGTTTCGCACGCCGTCACCAAAGCGCATGTGCTGAAGGACTGTTACATCGAGGATGACAACACGGTCAGTTCATTGGCCACCGGAAGCTCCCGCGCAGGCACCGTAATCGGCGTGACCGACGACGGCGTGCTTGTCGAGACGCCGAAGGTTTCTATCCCGGCGATGGCCCTCACCGATTTGACCGGCGTAACGCTGACCAGCCCGAGCAACGGCCAGGTGCTCAAGTTCAACGGAACGGCGTGGGTCAACGGAACGGACGCGGTTACGTGATTAGACGTTAGATATTAGATATTAGACGGTAGACGGAGAACAAAAGTTGGAAGTCTAAAGTCAGAAGTCTAAAGCCTGACCTCTCCGTCACGCTTAAGCGTGCCACCTCTCCTGATGCAGGAGAGGCAAAGAAGAAAAAGCAAATTATTTTATTATTTGAGGAGGAAAATTAATCATGCTCGTTAATCAACAGGCATTAAACGGCATTTTCACAGGGTTCAACACCATTTTCAACAAGGCATTTTCGGACGCCGCTCCGGTATATGCCAAGATAGCCACCGAGGTTCCCTCCGTCACCGGAGAAGAGAACTACAAGTGGCTCGGCACCATCCCGCAGATGCGTGAATGGATTGGCGACCGTCAGATTAACAACCTGAAGGCGTCCAGCTACACGCTGAAGAACAAAAGCTACGAGTCAACCGTCAGCGTTTCGCGCGACGACATCGAAGACGACAGAATCGGGCTTTACGCGCCGGCTGTCCAGTCCCTTGCACAGGCTGCGGCCCTGCATCCGGACAATCTGGTTTTCAGCCTGCTGCCCGGTGGATTTGCCAACCTTTGCTACGACGGCGTCGCGTTCTTTTCCGCTTCCCACAAAGTCGGAAAAACCATCGTCAGCAACTTTGGAACCGCAAAGCTCACAGCTGTATCGTATTTGGCTGCGCGCGGCGCCATCATGGGCATGAAAGACGAAAACGACCGCCCGCTGAACCTTGTGCCCGACGTGCTTGTGGTATCCCCCGCGCTGGAAGGAAAAGCCAGGGAAATCCTTTTGGCCGATATCGTCGGCGGAACCACAAACGTGCTGAAGGGTACGGCGGAGCTGCTTGTTTCCCCGCTGCTTGCCGGCCACGATGAATACTGGTACCTGCTCTGCACAAACAAGCCGGTTAAACCGCTGCTTTTCCAGAACCGCAAAGCACCGAAATTCGTCGCGATGACCAACGAAACCGACGAAAACGTGTTTATGCGCAAGGAATATGTGTACGGCACGGATTCCCGCGGGAACGCCGGTTACGGCTTCTGGCAGATGGCATACGGCAGCAACGGCACGACAAGCCCGTAATTTAAACAAGCAGGGAGATGATAAACATGGGATACTGCGAAAATGCGGATGTCCGCGCCATGCTCAAGGATGACGCGCTGAACACCATCATCGGAACCGACTACATCGGCGACCCGGATGAGCGCGAAAGCAAGATACTGCCGCTTATAAGCGCGGCCATCACAGACGCCGGCGCCGAAATCGACGGATATCTGGCCAAACGGTACCCGCTTCCTTTGTCCCATGTTCCCCAGGCTTTAAACAAATTCGCCAAGGATATAGCCGTTTACAACCTCTACAGCCGTATCGGAATCAACGAAGGCGACCGGGAAAAGAATATCCTAAACCGGTACAAGGCGGCGGTGCGGTTCTTGGAGCTTGTGGCAGACGGAACCGTCTCCATCGGAACGCCGGACCCTGCCACCGCGGCCCATGCCGGGTTCAAGGTGGATTCGCCGCCGCGGGTATTCGGGCGGGATAAGCTTTCGGGGATGTAAAGAGAACAACGTTCACAAGTGAACCTTGCGGAACGCGGTTTTTCAATCAGTGTTGCTATTATGGTCAAAGGAGTCCAAATGGTTAGTATTAAACTTGAAGGCGACACCAAAAAACTGCTTTACCGGCTCCGATCGCTTGCCGAGACCGACAAAAAAAGCCTGAATAAGGTTATATCCCAACTGCTCCGGTCATCGACCGTGCAGCGTTTCAAAACCCAGCAGGCTCCGGACGGCCAAAGGTGGAAGCAATCTATCCGGGCTGAACGAGAAGGCGGAAAAACGCTGGTACAGACAGGCAGGCTCCGGAATTCTATCCATACCAAGTCCGACGAAACCGGTTTAGCGGTAGGCACAAACACCATTTACGCAAGCACCCACCAGCTGGGCGCACAGGGCCGGAGCATTACCATCAAGGCAAAGACATCCAAGGGCCTTGTATTTATGATTAACGGCAAATGGATACGCAAAAAACAGGTTACCGTTCACGTTAATATACCGGCCAGGCCGTTCCTCGGCATCAGCAAGGAAGATATGCAGGATATTAAGGACATTATCGACGACCATTTCGCGGAGGATTAAGTAATGTACACAGAATGCCAAAAATACCTTTCCGGAAAGCTGAAAGCAGCAGGCATCCACTCGCAAATCATCACCAGCATGAAAAAGCTGCAGCTTTACCAGGACGCGCATGTGGGCGCCGTGCTCTTCGAAACGGAAACTTTCACCCGGAGCAACCTCAAGAAAACCTATACGGATGAAAAAGGCGACGACCGGAAAAGGCATAAGATTTTACTCAGGGAAACAACCTTCAGCGTTATTATCGGCGACGCGGTACCGGAAAACACGGAACGGATTTTTGAAGCGTTTCTTGTTGCGATTGAAACCGGCCTTTATATCAACGGCAATTACACCTTAATTGAAGTGCTGGATGCGGAATGGGTTGACGATGACGACAGCATCCTAAAGTCAAAGGTCGCCGTCAACGTCAAGGTTAAATTCACCGGAGGCGTATATAAGGACATCCTGCTCGCCAAGCTTTCGGGTATTGAAGTTGTCGAAATAGGAAAGGAGACTTAAAATGTCTAACAAACAAACACCGGACACACCCGAAACAGCCGAAGCGTCCGGGGAGCTCTTCACAATTGAAGAGCTGAAGGAAAGAAAGAAAACGGGCGCTCCGCTTTATGCCGGTACCTGTACCGCAAACGGATGGCAGTCCGGAAAAATGGTTACCGAGGATGAGTACGACGCAGCTGTTGTTACTTTCAGCGGCAGCCCGATAGGGAAGGTGTAATTATGCTTAACGATGTCAATGTTAACGTAACCGACGGTTTGCTTAAGCTGAGCGAACTAAAGGGCGACGGTGTCCATGTAAAAATAGGCGCGTCCCCGGTTACATCCGGCACCCCGATTTTAATCACCGGCGACATGACGCCGGCAAATATCAGGGCTTTGCTCGGATATTGCCCGCTTGCCGACAAGGTGATTGACTCCGTCGAAAACGGCGCGAACGTAATCTACTGCATCCCGGTAGCCGCCACAACGGCGGGCACCGCGGGCACGGTTACCAGCGTCAAAACCGGAACCGGCACCCTTACGGTGAGCGGCAGCCCGAACAACGCTTTCAGCGTGATTATCAAGGTCACCGGCACCGGCCAGAGAAACACTGCCACATTCAAGTACTCCATCGACGGCGGTTACAGCTATTCCGGCGACAAGACCGTACCCGTAAACGGCGCATACGCAATACCGTACACCGGTTTGACGGCTACCTTCGCGGAAGGATCGGCGCCAAACGAGGCAACATCCTTTGTTGCGGCGGATACCTTCAGCTTCACGACAACCGCGCCCGCCATGACCAACGGAGACGCGACGGCAGCCATTGCAAAGCTCAAATACTTCAACACGGAGTTTGAGTTTGTGCACATCGTCGGAGAATCCGAAAAGGCGTTTTGGGTTGCCGTTTCCGCCGCAAGGGATGAGCTCGCAACGGATTTCCACAAGCCGCTGCTGTTTGTTGTTGAGGCGTTCGCGCCGACAACCAACGAAACGGCATCCGCTTACGCGGCCAGGCTTATCGCCGCAAAAGACGTATTCGATTACGACCTGCAGGTGGTTGCCGCAAGGGCACTTTATACCGGGCTTGACGGCATTACAAGGAACACCAACCTTGCCGGGGTTGTCTGCGGGATGTATGCCCGGACACCGGTTCAGCAGAGCATCGGAAAAACAAGGGATTCCGCCAACATGGATATTTCCAACGCCAAAATTCTGGATCTCCTGCCGGACGGCATCGAAGAGTTTGTTGAGGATATCGACGGCGCAAATTTCCTTACTTTCCGGCAGTACTTCGGTTTGCCGAACGTCTATTACGTCACCAACGCGCGCGTTATGGCGCCGGCAGACACGGATTACCTCTATGCTGAAGATACCCGCGTGAAAAACAAGATTGCACGGGAAGTGCGCAAGGAAGGCCTGCAGCTGCTGCAGGATGATATTAACCTTGATGACCTTGCCAATGAGCTTGCAAAGCGCGTGATATTCATGCGGGAGCCGCTGGACCAGATGATAAAGGCTAAAGAGATCTCATCGGCGAGCATCACGGCAGCCAACACCCAGGACATTGCCACAACGGGCAAACTTTCGGTCATTGTCCGGTATAAATCACGGGGTTACATCCGTGACATTGAGGTAGACCTCGGCAGGTCTAAATAAAGCCAGCAAGGAAAGGAGCTGCAACTATGTTAAAGGTAAACGGCAAGGCCTATGACTGGGCCGACGTTGATATCAGCCTGCCGGGGCTCAACATCGAGTTCCAGGAAATCTCCTACAGCGACGAGCTCGAAAAAGAGCTTGTTTACGGCAAAGGTGCCGCCTCAAGGGGTTTCGGCACCGGCAATTATAAGGCAGAGGGCAAGTTAAGCCTGTTAAGGGATGACTACGACGCTCTGCTTGACTACTGCAAAAGCAAGAACATTCCGCTCTACAGCCTGACTATCCCGAAAATCATCGTTTCCTACGCGAACACGGGCAGCCGGACCAGGAGCGACGTGCTGAACACCGTCACGTTCACCAAGCGCGACACCAAGGTGGCGCAGGGCGACAAGAACATTAAGATTGACCTTGATGTGCTTATCGTGAACGGAATCGAAAGCGACGGCTTGAAGGCCATCTAAGACCTAACTCAAAATATTTGACAAAAGGAGAATAAGACTATGTCTGACAAGACGAAACAGGGAGAAAAAGCAGCTGCGGAATTTAACATCGAGGAGCTGAAGGAAAAGTACGGCAAAATCTACCAGCTCAACATGACGCTCAGCCCGGATGACGAGACGGAACTCGAACTCTGCTACATCTTTAAAAAGCCGGCCACGGCAAGCTATGACCGCTATGTGAAGACTGCCGGCAACGGCATGACCAAGGCGCTCAAGACCTTTTTGACCGACAACATCATTCCGGAGCAGCTGGACAAGCTTGAGGCCGACATTGAAGAGTACCCGGCGCTGACGCTGGGCGCCGGCGAAAAGCTGCTGAGTATGCTGGGCCTTAGCAAAGACGCAAATTTGATGCGCTTGTAGAAGATGAGCTCGGCAGGGTCCGGGATGACTTTGTGGAATCGGCTTTGCTTGAAATACACCGGTTTGTCCCGCCTGCTCTTCTACCGACGGATGTATTGGAACTTGATTTTGAGGACTTTATCAAGCTCTATGCCCGAGCCAGATACCTGCAGGATATTGAAGAGGATATCCATGCAAAGGCCATATCCAAAGTCTTCGCAGATTAAAGGAAAGCGCCGGCCTTTTCCGGCCGGCGCTCAATTGATTTAAACCGAGGTGAGAAACAGTGGGCCTGGAATCGATATTCAAACTTTCCCTTATAATGAACATGGTGGATAAGATGTCCGGCCCGCTGGAAAGGGTCAAGACATCCGTCGGCAGCAAGTTCAACGCGATCGGCGCATCCGCGCTGGCGGAAAGCAAGAAATTTGACAGCTTCACATCAAACCTCGGCGGAAAAGTGAAAAAAGGCCTTGAAGGGCTCGCGGTCGGAGCAGGAGCCGGAGCGGTCGCGCTGGGCGCCATCGTTTTAAAGTCTGCAGAAAGCGCCGAAGAGATATCGCGCAACGCAGAGATATACGGACAAACAACAACCAAAATACAGGAAATGACCTATGTCGGCGCCAAGTGCTCCGTAGGCCTTGACGCAATGAACAACAGTTCCAAGTTCCTGCAGAAAAACATGTACGGCGTTTATACCGGCAATAAAGCGATGAAGGCAGCATTTACAGAGCTGGGCGTTAAAGCATTGGACCCGGTGACAGGCAAAATGCGGGACAGCAACGATGTTATGGCTGAATCTCTTGACGCTTTGAAGAAAATTGAAAACCCGGCACTGCGCAACGCGCTTGCCATGAAGATATTCGGCAAAGGCGCCATGCAGATGAATCCGCTCATTGAGGCCGGCGGCGATAAGCTCAAAGCATGGACGCAGGCAGCGCATGACAGCGGGGCGGTTATGTCCGGAAAAACCGTTGAAGGCCTGACAAGCTTCAACAAAGGCATGACAACGCTTAAACAGTCCGTGGCCGGCGCACTCGGCACGGCGTTAGGCCCGTTTATTCCTAAATTAACGCAATTAACCACAAAATTCGGCATTTGGGCGGGTACCATGTCAACAAAAATCAAGCCCACCCTTGCCGCGGTAAGCAGAGAAATTAAAGCAGCAACCGCATTTTATGAACGGCATAAAGCGGTAATCGACACGGTTGTTATCATCCTCGGTTCGCTGGGCGCCGCGTTCGGCATAGTAGAAGGTGCTTTACTGATTTATAACGTGGTGACGGCCATTGCCGCGGGCGTTTCAACGGCATTCGGCGCCGCGCTCGCCTTTATAACGTCCCCTATCGGCCTGGTTGTTTTAGCAATCGCCGCCGTTATCGCAATCGGCATATTGCTCTATAAAAACTGGGACAAAATAAGCGAGTTTTTTAAGAAATTATGGCAAAAGGTCGTCGGTTATTTCAGCAAAGCGTGGGACTGGATTAAAAACTTATTCGGCAAAATGAAGGGCTGGATAATGATTGTACTGGCCGTTTTTCTGCCGTTTATCGGAATTCCGCTGCTGATTGTTAAGCACTGGAAACAAATCACCGCTTTCTTCAAGATTTTATGGAATGATATAAAAGCCGGCGTTTCCAAAGGAATTGACGCCATTAAAAACATCTGGGCCGGTTTTGTCAACAGAATGAAAGCCGGATTTGACTGGATTAAAGGTTTGTTTGATAAAATGAAGGGCTGGATAATGATTGCAGTGGCCGTGTTCCTGCCGTTTATCGGCATACCGCTGCTGGTTATTAAACACTGGAAACAGATAGTTGCGTTTTTCGGCAACATGTGGACCAACATCAAAACCGGCTTTGTTGTGGGAATCAACAAAATCAAGGAGTTTTTCACCGGGCTTCCGGCATGGTTCAAAAAGTCCGGAACAAAGATAATTGACACTTTAGTTGACGGTATCAAGAGCGCGGCGATGAAACCGGTGACGGCCATTAAAAACATTTTCAAGAAAATACGCAACCTGCTGCCGTTCAGCGACGCCAAAGAAGGACCGCTTGCAACCCTGACGCTCTCCGGACACAGAACCATGTCCACACTCGCAACCGGCATACAGAAAGGCGAGAATCTGCCGTACCAGGCAGTTGAAAAGAGCCTGAACCTGGTTAACTGGCAGATTGAGGACGGAAACGACGGAAACAAAAAGGCTGTGCAGCGCGAACCGCTCAAAAAAATCAGCATCAGAGAGATATACCAAACCGAAAAAACAACCAAAGAGACTAAAAAAGAGAAGCAGATTGGCACCAAAATAGACCGGTTAATTATGAATATCGACATCAACAAGATTAAGGAGCTGGCGCAGCTGTTTAAGATTGTTGACGAAATAGAAAATAATATCAACAGCAACGCCCTTATTACACAAGGGGAGGGCTAAAAGTGATTTATGTTGACGACAACCATATCAAGGTAGGCGGCACCGTGCTGCCGGGCGTGGTAAAAAGCTTTGAAATTAAAGAGGACGCGCTCATCGACGAGCAGGACGTGGAAGGCAGCACAAAAAAAACAAAGCAGGCAACCGGTTATGACGACGCCAAAATAATCATAGAAATCATCCTGGATGACGGCGAAACAGAAACCGTAGGCGCGAAAATAACAAAAATACAAAATCTTTTCCGGAACCCCACACAGGAAAAACCGGTTGTGCATGAGATGATCAACAGCCATCTGTCACATCGAAACGTTAAAAAGGTGATATTCAAAACCTTTGGAACGAAGGAAGAAAACAACTCCGGACAAAAAATTGCAAGCCTTGAATTTTGGGCATACAACCCGGTAACAATTACGGCATCCAAGAAAACAACGGCACCTAAGACTCCGGTTGTTACAGTCAGCCCAGCCGTCAAAAAACCATCGGTTAAAACAACTTATTCGCCGGCAGTCGACAACGCAAGGACAGACGCTTACAATAACAAGTTAAGACAATACACCTATTAGGTTGTGAAAATATGGAAGCAACGGAGCTATTTTACCCGGATATCAACGCAGAAATAGGCGATTACAGCTTTGCAAAGGGCATAGAAATCAATGCCTCATCAAGCAAAGACAGCTATTTTGACTGGGCTAAAATCCGGTTTACCAAGCAGTTTAAGGATGAAATCACAATACAGGCCGGAGACAAAGCCATTATACAGCTGGGTTACAACGGTGTTTTTGACGATGTTTTTGAAGGTTATGTGAACAAACCGTACAACAACGGCGGCGGCCTGAATGAAATACTGCTGAAGGATGACATGATATGGCTGGAAAACACGCTGGTAAACAACACTTTTTTGGAAGTGACACCGCAGGAAATCATCCGGTTCTGCCTGAAGGAAGCCGGCATAGCAAACGCGGTGATCGACAGCAGCCTTTATCCGGAAAAGCTAAGGGTGCCGATATCACAGAAAAATGCCGTATCCGTCATCAACGAAGTAAACTCGCTGTGGGGACTGAGCAACCGGTTCTTCTTTTCAAGCGGTATATTCTACTGGGGCGCCGCGCCGGCACAGGGAAAAATCTATGAATTTGAGTACGGAACCAATATAATTGCCCTAAACCGCATTGGAAGTGTATGGGAGCTGGAGACAGTTTCGGCGCCGTTTATCAAGCACTCGCAGCTGATCAGCGTGAGCCACCCGCAAATTGCCGGCGAATTTGAGGTAATTAAGGTTGTTTTTACCACGTCGGAAACCGGGTTTATCCGCACCTACATCTACTTTTAGGGGGTATTTCCGTGATTGAAGAGATGATAATAAACGTTTTACGCAAGCAGATTGATAAAAAATACCCTCATATCAAACATCCGGAGGCAGTGCTTGCCAAGGTCATATCGGCTGCATCAGCTGGGGAATGGTACAAATACAGTCTCAGAATACTTGACAAAAAAGGCGTTATCAACGAGCAGTTTCCGGCAATACCAAACGTGCTTTCCAAGGTGCATGTGACGGCCGGAAAGACGGTTGCGGTTGTTTTAATCAACGGGGAATTGAATCCCTTCATATTAGGGGAGGCGGGTTAATGGCAGGCTTAAACAATACAGACATCCGGCTTGACGACAACTGGATGCTCACCCAAGCCGCCACAGGCGACGCCCCCACCGCAGCGGGTATTGACTGCACGATGCAGGACATCCGGATGGAAGCCATCACACAAGCAGGCGAGCTTTTTTACGATGAAGACTGGGGATGGTCGCTTTTAGACTTTATGCAAAGCGAGGATGACGACCTTGTTTTGACGGAAATTGAGGTGCGTATACGCGGGAAGCTTGCAAAACGGGCGGAAATCGACCAGGAAAGCATCAACACAGAGATACAGTTTGAACAGGATATACTGACTATTTCCGTTACGTTCCGGTTTTTAAATGACTCCGAAATTCAGAGCCTTAACATTACCGTGGACAGAATAAACGTGGAGGTGACAGCAAATTGATAGACGACAGCATTTTAGACGAAATATTGCCGGTACCCGATATTGATGAACTCAAGGACGCAACTATCGCGCAGCTGAAGGATGAAGGCTTTGTTATCACAAACTTCAGTTCCGGCGGCATATTCTACACACTGCTTATGATTGTGCTGCAGATCCGGATTGAGTTTGTGCAGCTGATGCGGACAGTGCTCAACAATATGTTTGTATCACATGCAACCGGAATATGGCTGACGCTGAAAGCGGCCGACTTCAGCAAAAAACAGAAGGACGCGCTGAAAACGCAGGGCAATGTGACGGTCACAAGGGGTGACGGCACAGACGCCGTCCGGATACCTAAGGGGCAGGTATTCAAAACAATCAAGGATGTCAACGGCGAGGAGCTGCGTTTCTTTGTGCTTAACGATACTATCCTGCAGCAGGGTTCTAACACGGTTGACGTGCTTGTAGAAGCAGAGGCGGCCGGCGCAAATTACAACGTGCCTGCCAACCAAATAACCAGAACACTGACATACCTTGACGGCGGATGTACGCTGATAAACAATACCGGCTGGATAACCAGAGAGGGCGCCGACCAGGAAGACCTTGAGAGCCTGCGTTCAAGAACGCTTAACTCATGGGCGGAACTCGCAACCAAGACCATCGCGGAAAAATACAAGAATGTGTGCGAGGCCGTTGCCGGCGTGCTGTTTGTGACGGTAGATGATTTGCATCCCCGCGGGCAGGGCACGGTTGACATTATTGTTACAAGCACTACAGGTGAGGCCACAGAAGGCCTATTGGAAGCCGTACAGGCTGAGGCGGATAAAATCAAGGGCAGCTATGACGATGTGCTTGTAAAGAGCTCTGAAACCGTTCCACAGGCCGTTGCCGTAACAGTATACATTCCGTCAAACGTAAGCGACACAGGTTTGGAGGACGCCGTAACGGCGGCAATAGCGGAGCTGCTGAAGGTCAGCACAAACCGCGACCTTAATATACTTAACCAGGCCGATATTATATATACGATTAAAAGCAAGGTGCCGGCGGTCAGGAATGTTAAAATCACGGTACCCAGCGAGGATATCGCGCTTGAAACCGATAAAGTTATTATCCTCGGTGATGTAACGGTGACAATAGAAAGGTTATAAAATGAACGTTTTTGACAAATTTGAAGACTATATGTTCAGCCTTCTTTTTACTCCGCTGCGCAAGGGCCTGAAAGCAGTCAACCAGTTCTTACTATTTTTCCGGGTAATCGGCCGGCTGTTTGATGACTGCAAGGAGGATATTTTTACGGTACGCCAAGAGTCGATGGTTATAAGCGCGAGCGAAATTATGCTGCCGGAGCACGGGCGCGACCGGAAAATGCCGCGGCTGAAGGATGAGGATGCAGAGACATACCGGTACCGCTTAAGCGCCAAGGCTGTTGTTGCCCAGCAAGCCGGTTTAAGAGACGGCGTTATATTAGCACTTAAGGCATTAGGATACGAAACCTCAACTATCGAGCCGTTTTACCTGATTGACCCGGAACGCTGGGCAGAGTTTATTGTGTACCTGAGCGGAAAAAATCAAAGCAGCGTCAACGATATACAAATCATCGACGCCGAGGTGATGAAGGTTAAAGAAGCAAGCTCCAAACCGTTTTACGCAATGAATGAGACATCAACGATAAAAGCGGAAAACAGCCTGCAAAGCGGCATATTTTCTTACCAGTTCTGCGGTACCGTTGTTTGCGGTATGTGGCCTTAAGGAGGTTTATACATGTTAACATTAACTTCAACCGGCATCCAAAAGCAGGTTAACCGGCTCAAAAACTCAATAAACCACGCGACCTACATGCTCGGCAGCGTGCAGCATACAGCCGCCATAGCAAAGATTGAATCAACAGCAAGCACCATACAAATCTTTGTGCTGCTGGATGACACTGTTACCGGGACAATCAGCAATATCAGCATAGTCGACAACGACGGCGATGTTATCGCAGTTTCTGCCCGGCAGTTTGTTAAGCCGGCTTTAAGAGGGCTTTATTCAGTATTTACCTATAACTTTACAGAAGCGGAGGGCACAGATATATGAACGGTTATACACCTCAAACTTGGCAGGACCATATTTTGGACGGCAGCGGCAATATTGTGCAGCAAGGTACACCTGTGAGCGCAACGAGGCTCAACAATATTGAAAACGGCATACAGGCTACGTATATCGCGCAGGCCGTAACCGCCCAGTATTTGAACGCGATAAAGGGGGTTTAATCAATGAGTAACTACGATATTGTAAAAAATGTTGTTAAGATGACTGCCGGATTAACCAATGATGTTTTGCTGGATAACCAGCTTTTGCCAAGCATAATGGTTAAAATCCCTAAGTTTACAATTGCCGATGTCATCACCGGCGGCAGCACAAACACGCACCCTGCGTTTATCATCAACGGTACCGAAGTGCCTTACATCTACGTTTCAAAATACCGTAACTGCAAGTACGGAGATCTGCTTTACAGCCTGCCGCTTGAAAGTATTAAGGCAGACACATCCTTTGCCAAATTAACCGGATACTGCGTCAACAAGGGCACCGGCTGGCATGTAATGACCATTGCCGAGTATGCTGCTGTCGCGCTTTGGTGCCGCCAAAACGCAACTATGCCAAAGGGAAACAATGACCACGGCAAGGATATAACCGAGAGCACTTACCAGGCTATTCCGATTTCCTACAGCACGGATACGCCTCCAAAAGTTAACCGGGTACTTTCCGGAAGCGGCCCGGTTACATGGAGCCATGACGGCGCGCCCAGCGGGATATGGGATTTAAACGGCGGCAATATATTTCTTGCCGGGTACCGCACCGTTGCCGGCGAAATACAAATCATGGAAAACAACAACGCTGCAGATTCCACCGTTTCACAGGGGACCGGCAGCAGCGCATGGAAGGCTGTGTTAATGGACGGGACGCTTGTTGCCCCCGGGACAACGGATACGCTTAAATGGGATTATGCCGGCGGCGTTATCACCCTTTGCAAAACAATCACAACGCAGGCTAATACCTTCAGAAACACACAGTTTAAAAACATCGTTTGCGCTGCCGGTGTTACATGCCCGGAACTCCTGAAGGCGCTGGCACTCTACCCGGCTGATAATGGCGAACACGGCGGAGACTACTTTTCAATGAACAACGGCGCCGGCATCGAAAAACTGTGCGTCAGGGGCGGAGACTATACGAACGGTGCTTCGGCCGGCGTATTCTATCTGTTAGCCATAGACAGAGACGAAGCAAGCGCCAATTACGGGATCCGTTCAAATTACTACGGAAGTGTGTGATATTTATGAGACCTGTTATAATCGATAAATACGACGATTTAGAACATGCCTGCGGGTTTGACGGCGAACATCTGGCCACAGAACTCAGCATTGTTATACCTGCCGATATAACACTGCCGGAGGGCGGATGGTATGAAATCATGCTTAAAAATGCCGACGGCCTTGTTGTTTTAAGCGGCCCGCTCACACCTGAAGACAATCACCTTAAGACAGGCTTATGGCAGCAGGTTAACGTTGAAGGCCCGCTTGAGGCTCAAATCGTTTCGTTTGTTGCCAACACAGTGGAAGGCGAGGATCCTCTGCCAATATCAATGAGCCCGGTTGTTAAGCTTACCGTAGGGCACAGCATTACAGGCGCAAAGACGGCAAAGGATACGGTTGCAAGGGGGCTGATTGCAGAGCTGCAGGGGTTGAGGGCAATTGTTGACACGCCGGATGACTTGCCGGAGACAGCCCCGGACGGCAGCCGGATAACGGTGCGGTACAGATTTAACCGCGGAAACTTTGCCAAAATGGAAAGCATCGAATTAAACGCGACGGAACTAATATCCATCGAGAATCCCATCCTTTACGTTAACACGTGGAACACCGCGCCAGATTGGAACGAAATCGAAATAGACCATGAAGGTATAATGGCGAAGGTTTCGGCTATGGGCGCCGCAACTGGGTCCAATGACGTGCAATTCAGCATAACAACCGTTATTTTTTATTCAACGAAAGACCCAGAGGACCCGGACGACCAGGATAAAATCTTTTATCTCGACCAAAAGACAGGCCGCGCGTTTGCATACCTAATTGGAATAAGCGAGTTTATTGGATTGGAAGGGAATAACTGGTACGAACTTTTGTACTTTGACAAGGATACGGGGAGCAATTCAGGGATAAAAATGAGAAAACCTCCTCCAATTTACAACAATTCTATTTTAACTTTTGTCAAGAGTGACGGATCAACCCCAGCACCTAAAGCCTACAAATATTTTGAAACGGTGTTATCCCCGGAACCATACGAGTACCAGCAGTACGTCCGGGACAACGCCGCCTGGCAGCTTTGCAAATAGGAGGAAAACCATGTTTATAAAAGGAATGGCCAAGTTTTGCGAGATAATCGACCAGATAAAGAACCCACAGACAGACCCAGAGACGAGCCTAAAAGCCGCCCTTAAGGCCACAGACGACAAGGTGCTGGAGGCGGCAGAATGCCAGATAGCCGGGCGTGAACTCCCAGCTGACATTATCCCGGTGCTCGACGAGCGCCAGGGATTGCGCGAGCAAATAGCCGAAACAGTTGCGGACGCGGCAGCAGGCAAAGAAATTGTATAAAAAAAGCTCTTGCAATTTTAGAATTGTAAGAGCAATATTATATTATAATCTCAGAATTTGTTCTAATAAACGAGGTTATTTTTGCCAAATATGTTGTCTTTTTTTGTCAAAAATTTTGTCCGGCTACATTCACCCCAAGATATATCGGGCATAAACATTCTCCGAAAGGTCAAATGACTGTCGGTTTATAAAGTATGCTTATAGTTTTATCCCCATCGCGACATCGCCGATGCCTTTTTCAAGTTCCTTAAAGCCGTACTTTTTATAAAAATTAATACCGAGTTCGTTCGTTCTGCCGACGGTGAGCATAAGCCCGCCGATGCCTTTCGCCCGCAGGTGTTCGCTCAGCGCGTTCACCAGTTTGCTGCCGAGGCCTTTGCGCTGGTATTCGTCCAGAATATCGATATGAAGGTGAGCGGGGTACTGCGCGGCATATTTGGCGTGCAGGCGGTAGGAACCGAGGGAGGCCTTCCACTTGAAATAGCCGAGTTCTTTGACCTTCGGCAGATATTTTTCGTTAAAGCGCGCCTGATATTTCACGTAGTTTTCCGCGCAATAGACATAGCCGATTGCCTCATCCTTTTCGTTCGCCGCGACAAAGCAGTTTTCCGGCTCGCACTCAATGTAGTAATCGCAGTAAGTGTCCAAAATAAAATCTTGGTCCCTTTTTGTTTTCGGGTTGCCGGCGTTAATCAAACAGATTTTGCGGATTTTGTCATGATCCTTGGGCTGATAAGGTCTGATTGTTTCCATTGTTATTCTCCTCTACTCAAATAAATAGCAGCTTGTGAACGTTATCGTCTGCGGGCCGTTGTTGTAGGCAACGCCGGAGAGGGTGCAGACCTTGCTCACAAACAAGCCGTATGCCTCCATCGCGGGGATGGCAAGGTCGGGGTAGCGGCAGGGCGCGTCGGGGTAGGTGCATTCCGGGCAAAGCGAGCAGGCGCCCGCGCCCATCGGCATCATTTTCGGGAAACGCTTGCGCATCTCCACTGTGAAGTCCGCAAAGGTTTGCCTGTGCTTCGCTCCTGTTGCTTCAATCGTTTCCCAGTCAAAATCATCCTCCATCTGCCCGATGGTTTGTACAAGGATGCCCTTGGTATAACCGGCAGCTTTCAGTGACGCTTCCTCGATGGTTCCGCAGCCGGGCGGGCAGACCCAGCTTTTGCCGTAACTGTGGCAGCGGTCAGCCGCACACATGTCCCGTACCTCAGGCATAAACTCGAGCGCTCCGCAGTTGAGCTCGCCCGCCTGCGAAAACCCCGCGGCTAAAGCTTCGTCAATTACCTCTTTAATATCAACCATAAATATTTCCTCCGATTCAAATGCTGTTTCAAACAGTATATATTATTTTTCGTGGTGTTACAAGCCGAAACATTGATTTACAATGTCCGGAGCTGAATTTCCGAACAGTGAAAATATTGACAGAAAATACTATTGTACTGGCAGAAAATATTTGATATAATTTACACAGCAAGAATTGGACTTCGGAAAAATGCACTCTTAAGTTTCGGAAAATTATCTCAATAAAGGCAAAGAGGTACGGAATGAAAACAGTCAAAAAAATAAACGACAGAAATTACCGGAAAATCGGTGAACACGAACATTGGTTTCAGGATATGGCTGCGAAGGGTCTGCTTCTCAAAAAGATGGGCCGACGTTTTATATACTTTACAAAAGATGAACCGAAGCAAATGAGATACCGTATTTTGGGGCTTTACGAGGAACCCCTGACCCAAACAAAAAAAGCCGAGTATGCCAAGCAGGGCTGGGATTATGTAACAGATTATTATGTTACAATGATGAACTATGACATTTCGGTTTTTTCATCGCCTGATGAAAGAGGCGCGCCGGAGATATTTGAAAACCAACCCGGGCTTGAAAAATACCTGAATAAAAACAAAAAATCCGGTATTATTCCACTGGTTATAATTTTGATTGCCTTCGGACTGTTTGAATGGTCACTGCTCACAAATATGCCGCTTATTTTGCCCTATGTTGACTGGAGTATAGAACAGCCGCTCACTTTGCTGCTTTTTTTTATGTTGTTTTTTCTCTCAACCATCTCAGCGTTTACGCGTATGATAAAGCGGAAAGATATTTTTGACGAAGGGCTGAAAATAGACCACTCCGCTCCGTGGGAGAAGATGCGCAGGTCAGGTATTTCGGCTTTATTTATTCATATTTTAACAACACTGTTTTTTATACTAGCGCCGCTTGCGGGCATTTCTGGTTCATCGGATACAACCGGTTCGAATTATTTATTAGAAAAGCCGGGCGTCGCAAGCATTCTGCATTACAGCTATGCGGAGAAAAACCTGCCTGCCGGCGCGACGAATTTGCCGATTGTGAGGCTGGCAGATATTGAGAAAAACCCGAAGTTTGAAAAGGTAAAGGTAAGTTTCATAGACGGCCTTGACCAAAACAATAATTATACCTACAAAACAAATCTGCTCGCGCCTATGAAATTGGTGACATACGAAAATGGATCCATTTACAAAGCAGTGTGGAATGAAGAAGGATTGCCGTACCTCGAAACCCATGTGTATCAGCTGAAATACGCTTGGATGAGTAAATATATTGCGGACGACTTGGTGAAAGAATATATTGGAGAACAAGATATCGGCAGTGTTGAGCAGCGCAGCAATCCGGAACTTGACAAGCTCTTGGTTTACCAAGACGACTATTTTACGGCTGTTATTGCCGCCAAAGGCAGAGCGGTGATATACGCGAAATACAGGGGCGACGCGTTGCCCGATACGCTTATCAAAGCTGTTGCCGAGAAAATAGCTATAATATCGGATTAACGGGTTCGGTGACAAAGAAATCTTGTTGAAAGGCGGCAAGAACGTGGGAAAGACCGTGCTTAAATGGAGAACAAGGGACGATTGGCGTATCGGTGAGCATGAAAGCTGGCTGAGGGATATGGCTCTCGGCGGGTTGTTTTTAAAAAAGGTTGGACTGCTTTTCTATTGGTTTGAAAAAAGCGAGCCGCGGCAAATGAGATACCGGATTGTCCCGGTCAGGGATATTCCGATGACGCTTCAGCAAAAAAAGGCCGGTGCTCCAAACGGATGGGATTTTGTAACTAGCTGTAGGGTCTTTAATATTTATTCGTCTTCGGATGAGGTAAACGCGCCGGAATTTCCTGTTATTCCTGCTGAATTCGCAAGAAATCTCAGCCGCGTCAATGACCGGATTATTATCGGGTTTGTGTATTTGTTTATATTTGGTTTATCGTTTGTGCAGAACACGGAGGTTATTTTCAACAGCCGAACTCCGTATCTTAAATTGCTTAGTGAATTTCCGGCCGCTTATGTGGCTGAACTGGCAGTTCTTGCCTATGCGTTATACCTGTCTCTTTCTGCTTTCATTTCGATACACCGGCTCAAAAAATCGCTTATAACCGGCAACCCCATTGACCATGAAGCACCCTGGCAAAAAAAACGCAGAGCAGCAATAGCCGGTACGGGCACGGCTTTCGTTATTCTGGTTTCGGTGTTTGTGTTTTCAATGACTCAGGTGCCCGTTGATAATGCACCGGAAAAAGCCCTTCCCGCAGGCGAAAACTCCCTGCCGATTGTCCGGCTGGCCGATATCGAAAAAAATCCGGGTTTGGTACGCAATGTTGGCGACATTGTAAGCGGCGTGGATTACAACAACAAAATTCAGCAGGGTTCAAACCTATTGGCGCCCGTTCAGGTAAAATCCAATGAAAGCGGTATTATCAAAACCGAAAAATCAGAGAACGGGAGCGGAGCATATACGCCGAGCATCAGCAATACCGTTTACAAACTGGCTTTACCGTTTATGGCGGATAAGGTTCTTGCTGAGATGATAGCTGTCGATAAAAGCATAACCGAAGATATCGTAAAAGACACTGAGTACAAAGAAACCGGCAGCCCGTATTTTGACAAATTAGTTGTTTTAAAAACGGGCAGTTTGTTCGAAATGTTCGCGGTAAAAGGGAACGTTGTTATTCATATCGAATACAGTGGAAATGCCGGTTCAGATACGATTATCAAAGCCGCTGCCGAAAAAATCAGTTTAGTATCACAGTAGATGAAAAATAGACAGCTAAAGAAAAACTTTCGAAAGCCGGTGAGAAAGATTAAGAAGAAGAATAAGAACACGGTAATGAAACAAAGGCCGGAAAGCATTACAAACATGAATGAGTACGAAAACTGGCTTTCCGAAGAGGCAGCAGAAGGGTTGCATTTACACAAAGCTTTTTCGTTTGATGCCGCAGAGTTTTTCAAGGGTGAGCCGATGCAAATGAAATATCGGGTCGATTTTTCGGGCAATTTAAGTACAGATTGGCAAAAACGGAATATGCACTTAAAAAGAGGCTGGACATTGGTTACAAGCTTCGAAAACTACAATATATTTTCATCGCCCGTTGAATTAAAAGCATCGGAGTTTTATAGCAGCATAACAGAGAAAATTGATGTAATAGACAAGCAGCTTAAAATCCGCAAAAAATGGTTAATTTTTTATATAGCGGCTATTGCGGCGGCGATTCTGGTTCTTATTTTGATTGAGCAGCACATTTCGTCGCTTATTCTTGATCTTACAAAAAATGATATTTTACTTTTTATTTTATCCATCATACCTCTTTTCCTAAGAATGGGTCCACAATCAGCACGAAAATTGAAATTTATTAAAAAGTTGCGAAAAAGTGTGTTAGATGAACAGACCGGCAGTCAAAATGCGTTGTGGAAAAAACCTGGTGTTAACAGGCGCTTTATTGCGGCTTTATGTTCTCTTATCATTATTGCTTTAGTGGGTTATTTGTTAATCCCTGCAACATGGGTGTTTAAGAATACCGCACCGGTTGATTATTCGAATTTGCCTGTTGTCAGCTTGGCGGATATAGAGAAGAACTCCGTACCTGTGATAGAAACGGGTGGGGACAATACAGACGATATTCCGAGTTATAAGTGGAGTCCGTTAGCCCCTACTGAAATTGAAATTTGGGCTTCCGGAGATTTTCACGTATTGTCATACAAGCTTCGTTTTGCTTCAATGAGTGCAGGGATTGTTTCGGGTTTAATCAAAAGCAACTCTGGTGAAAGCGAGAGAGTTAAATATATTGAAGTCAAAAATCCGAATTTCGACGAACTGATTGTTTACAAAGATAATGATTATAAAGAGGTAATTGCCGCAAAAGGCAAGGCTGTAATTTGGGTAGGATATACCGGCCCGGCACAAGACGCAGCAATTATCAAAGCAATTGCTAATAAAATTGACATATTAGCCAACTATAAATTGACAGGCAACGGTTATGACAAAAAATATCAATGGCTTTGGCGCCTCTATAATTAAAGGAGTATTTGACATGATAGAACGTGAAAAAATGAGCACCGGCGTACAAAAAATGCGCGACTTTTATGAGATGAAGAAAGGCGCCCCGATATACCGGGAGGAGTTCGGCTTTTTTACCTTTGACCGCTGGCATGCGGAAGGCTCTTTGAGCGAGGACGAGGATTTAAACAAGCTGTTCGGTTATGACGAGGGCGGCAAGTTTAATTTGGGCAGGCTCGGCTGGTGTGAAAGCGAGTTTATCCCGATTTTCAAAGAAGAGGTTTTGGAAGACCGGGGCGAGTATGAGCTGGTTCGGGATTATGCCGGCCGGCATGTGCTCTATTTCAAAGGGCGGAGAAACGGCTTTATGCCGGAATATGTCGACCACCCTGTGAAGGATATGCTCACCTGGGAACGGGATGTCAAGTGGCGGTTGGACCCGAAAACACCCAAACGCTTTGCCGGTATTGAGCAGCGGATGGGCTGGGCGAGGTATCAGGAGGACCAGGGGCTGATCATCTGCCAGAACCTGATAGGCGGCTATATGTACCTGCGCTCATTGATGGGGCCGGAAGGCGTTTTGTATATGGTTTACGACGCGCCGGAGCTGGTGCATGACTGCATGAAAACCTGGTTTGAGCTTGCGGATACGGTCATAGCGAAGCATCAGAAATATATTACGCTTGATGAAATCTTTTTAGCCGAGGATATCTGCTACAAAGGCGGGCCGCTGATTTCCCCCGCGATGATGCGGGAGTTCCTGTTCCCTTATTATCAGCAGTTAATCGCAAACGCCAAAAACAGGCAGAAGGATAAAACGCGGCGCCTGCATATTCAAATTGACACCGATGGCGACTGCAGGCCGATTATCCCCGTTTACAAAGAAATCGGCATGGACTACATGTCCCCGTTTGAAGTCGCTTCCGGCTGCGATGTTGTGGCGCAGCGAAAGCAGCACCCGGAACTTTTAATGCGCGGCGGAATTGACAAACGGATTTTGGCCGAAAGCAAAGACGCGATAGACCGGGAGCTCGAGAGAATTATGCCGTTTATGCGCGAACAAGGCGGGTACATCCCGACCTGCGACCATGGCGTGCCGGAAGAAGTTTCGTTTGAAAACTACCTGCACTACAGAAAACGAATGATTGAATACTGCGGCTGATTTTCTCCGTAACCTGTGGCCGTCTTTATAATTATCATTATTTTATATTGAAAACGCAATGAAAAAAAGTTACAATGTACACAGCCGAATGTGCCCGTTGCAACTTTTTTGTTAAATGACCGGATGTGCAAACATTGAGGAGGAAAGAGTATGGCAAGAAAAACATTTGAGGAAAAACTGAACGACAGCAAAGATATGCCGAAACTGATTGAGCTTGACGACCCGAAACAAATCAAGCAGTACGGCGGAAAATTGATGCTGATAGCTCCGCCGCTTGCCTACGACGCCATTATGAAAAAAGTGCCGGCCGGCAAAGTGATAACCTCCGATATTATCAGAGATTATCTGGCAAAAAAGGAAGGCGCGGATTTCACCTGCCCGCTCACAGCCGGGATTTTTATGAATATCGCCGCCGGCGCGGCCGCTGAGCGTACCAAGGACGAAACGCCCTATTGGCGCACACTCAGAAAAGACGGCGAGCTCAACGAGAAATATCCCGGCGGGATTGACGCGCAGAAGCTGCATCTTGAAATGGAAGGGCATACCGTCATCCAAAAGGGCAAGCGTTATTTTGTAAAAGATTACAAAGAAAAATTGCTTGAACTATAAAAGATAAGAAGAAAAGGGAAAATCTGTGGACATCGTTTACAAGGACACAAAAGAATTCATCCCCGAAGAGCTGCGGGAATTATTTTTGTCGGTCGAGTGGTCCTCCGGCCATTTTCCGGAAAAATTGGCAGTCGCAATGCAAAACAGCAGCACCGTTTTCTCCGCGTGGGACGGCGAAAAACTGATTGGTTTGATCAATGTTTTGGACGACGGCGTGATGACCGCTTATATTCACTACCTGCTGGTGAACCCGGAATACCAGGGCAAGGGCATCGGCAAAGAACTGGTGCGGCTTGTCACGGAAAAATACAAGGATTATCTCAGGATTGTTTTAATCGCTTATGACAAGGAAATTGAATTTTACCGTCACTGCGGATTTGAGCCGGGCACCGAAAAAAGCCCGATGTTTATCACATCTCTTTGGACTTGACGGACTTTTACCGGAGAAAACTAATATTTATCTTGTGTCTTTAGGCAAAAAGGCGCAAAATGATATAATCGCCGGATGTATCGTATAGCGGCGATAACATAAAAAAGTTAGGAACGGTCATTAAAATGGGCAAAGTTTTAAAATCAGTCGATATGAATAAATGCATCGGGTGCTTTACCTGCCAAAGGGTATGCGCCGCCATCAACCATAAATCGTTTACCGATGACAAGAGCGCGATTAAAATAAGAACGCTCGGCGGAATTTCCGGCAAGTTCTTCGCCACGCACTGCCTGGCCTGCACGGGGGATATCGCCTGCATGAACGCCTGCCCTTCCGGTGCGCTGACGGCAAGGCCCGGCGGCGGCGTGATACTCAATGAAAAAAAGTGCATCCACTGCAAAAAATGCGCAGAAAGCTGCATTGTCAAAGCAATCTATTTCACCGATGACAACTCTCCGCCCATTATCTGCAAGCACTGCGGGGTCTGCGTAAAATATTGCCCGCACAACTGCCTGATTATGGAGGACAAGGAAGATGCTTAACGAAAACTACATCAAGGTCTTAAATATTGACCTGACGACCGGCAGAGTAAGCGTTGACCTGCGGGAGGATTTGATGAAGTACCTCGGCGGGGTCGGCGTTGCCTCCAAGCTGCTGCTTGAAAACATGGTGCCGGGGGAGGACCCGCTTTCGCCCGGGCAGCCGATTATTTTCGCTATCGGCGCTATAAGCTCCATATTCCCGGTTGTGACCAAAACCGTCGCTATGTTTATCTCGCCCGTTACCGGCGAACTGGGGGAATCCTACGCCGGCGGCAGATTTGCTTACACCATGTTTAACGCGGGGATTGACGCGCTTGTTATCAAAGGTATGTCAATGCATCCCTGCTATATTTCCATCAACAACAACCGTATTGACATTAAGGACGCCCGCGCCTTTTGGGGTCTGCACGCAAATCAGGTGGGGCAGTATATCCGGACAGTCGAGGGCGGCCAGGGAAAGCGCTCAATCATCAGAATCGGCCCTGCCGGCGAAAACCTGTGCAAAATTGCGAATGTTAATGTGGATACCTACAGGCATTTCGGGCGCATGGGGCTCGGCGCCATATTCGGCAGCAAAAACCTGAAGGCGATTCAGGTAACGGGCGACAACACCAAGGAGATTAAAGACCAGAAAAAATATCTCAAGGTTTACAACGATATATTCAACAAGGTGACGGATACCAAGCTTATGACAAAGTACCATGACCTCGGCACACCGATCAATGTAAATGTTTTAAACATCATCGGCGCGCTGCCGGTTAAAAATCTTCAGCAGGCACATCTTGAAGACGATGAAAATATCAGCGGCGAACATTTTGCCGAACGGAATCTGGTCCGGAAAATCGCCTGTGTCGGCTGCCCTGTCGGCTGTGTACACATCGGCCAGGTAAGGCGCGAGTTTGATGTGGGGCATGAATATGAAACCCTGAATGTCGCCTATGACTATGAGCTGATTGCGACGCTGGGCTCGGATTTAGGCATAACCGACAGCGACTCCATATTGGAACTCATAGACGCGGTGGAAGAATACGGGCTCGACGCGGTCGCGGGCGGAATATGCCTGGCATACGCGACGGAGTGCTTTGAAAAGAAAATCATCACGGAGGAACAAACCATTGTTCCTTTGGCGTTCGGCAATAAAGACAGCTACCTGCGGGCTATTAAATATATGGCGGCAAAGGAAAACGATTTCTATGCGGCGCTTTCAGACGGTGTCGCGGTGGCGTCAAAGAAATACGGCGGAGAGGACTTCGCCGTCTCCATCGCCAAAAACGAGATGCCCGCATACCATACCGGCTACGGCGCGATTGTGGGCTACAGCTGCGGCGCCAGGCACAGCCATTTGTGCAACGGCGGCTACTCCTACGACCAGGCGCACCATGAATTTAACAAGCAGGAACTTGTGGACAGCATATTTGACGAAGAGGTGAAGCGCTGCGTTTTGAATTCACTCATTATCTGCCTTTTTGCCAGAAATGTGTATGATAACCCGACAATTTTATCCGCCCTTGACGCGGTAAGCGCCGTCGCCCCGGAAAACCTGAACGACGAATATCTGGAGCAGCTGGGGCTGCGTATTTATAAAACCAAACTTTTAATTAAACAGGCGCTCGGTTTCGACCTTTCGAAAATCCAGATATCAAAGCGCGTTTTCACAACGCCGGCGATGGGAGAAATTTTGGATGAAGGCATAACAAGAGAAATGATTGAGATGTTCAAGAAAAAGGACGAGGAATTGCTCGCGTCGGACATCTAATCACCCGTATTGATT